>Ga0209633_10000495_pt1 | contig 45614 bp, 46 predicted proteins | sample Cruoilmetagenom1_FD_187290 | JGI IMG/M metagenome (GOLD analysis project Ga0209633, IMG submission 187290) | Oil polluted marine microbial communities from Coal Oil Point, Santa Barbara, California, USA - Sample 1 (SPAdes) (version 2) | ecosystem: Environmental > Aquatic > Marine > Oil seeps ... | reverse complement strand
ACCTTTTTCATCGGGAAGACTACTGCTCGGCACATGGCAGCAGATAATAGTCGTGGACTTTGACAACAGACCCCGCTCAAGGGAAATAATCCTTCAAATAATTGGCGAGTGAATCAGAGACGGCCTTACAGGCCGTCTCTAAGAAAGGTTATTTAAATTTGACTGAGAAATTCTGTTTATGCTTAATATTCAAATTTACGATAAGCGGCGTAATAGCCTCAATCATTGAAGAGAGCTTCAAAGGTCCCGCATCGAGCACTCTCATATTGGGCATATCCTCAGTAAGCTTTGTTATTACTTCCTTAGCTTCCTCGTCGTCTCCGCAAATTACTACATCGTAATCGAGCTCTTGCTCGATCTTGCTGAGCTCTTTAGCAGGCAGGTTATGGTATGCGGAAACAAGCTTTACCGTATCGGGTAAGGCTTCTTTAATTTCAAGCGCTGACGAGCCGTGAGGAGGGGGGTTGAAAACAAAACTCTTATCCTCATGCCTATCCATCGATACGACAGGGGTTACTACAATCTGGTCTGTAAAGCTGTCCCTTATTTGTCTCACGGTATCCGCCGCATACTCCGGAGGGATGCTTATTATCACAACCTCGGCTTCCTTAGCAGCATCTGCGTTTGGCATACCCTGAATATTTGATTCTATCCCGAGTTCATCCAACTTCTCGATATACTCATTTGCAATCCCTTTTGCCTTCTCGTCACTCCTGGAACCTATATAAATATCGTGTCCCGCTTTAGACCATCTCAGCACGAGTCCTTCCGCGATGTCTCCGGTGCCGCCCAATAATGCTATCTTCATTTTATTCTCCTATATTCGTAAAAGTTCCATTTAGTTTAACAAAATAGAGTGCCTAGTAAAGCTACTGCCGTGAGGATTTTATATATTTGGACCAAAGAGAAATAATATTTAGCGGTACAAAATATAAAGAACTAATCAAAACTTCGTTTTAAAATAAAGGAAGAGTGAGAAGCTCTCTTCGTTAAAAAAGCTGTCCTCTGACTCTAAGTCACCGTCGGGCAGTGCAACGAAGGGTAAGACCCCACCGTAGAGAACAGTGTCCCCTGAGCTGAATTTCTTAAAATCTATATTCTCCTCATCAACAAACATGACCCCGGGATCAGGGAGAATTTTTGTTTCATCGGTCGAATAATCAACCTCTTTATTCTCATCAAAAAACGGGTCGTATTGATTTACGTCAACTTCTTCCGATACTACGTAAGTTGTGCATTTATCCTGTCCTTTGTAGTCTAATAAAACTGAAGGGTCCATAAAAGTCGCATTGGGGTTGATCCCGGAGAAAAGAGAAGTATCAAATCCCTTGCTTCCTAAAAAATAGTAATCATAGCAGTAAATTCCCGGAACTAAACCCGGATCACCGGAAAATTCTTCGATGGGATCACCTACAGCTCCGCCGTAAATAGTAAACATTAGTAAGAACACTATTGTTGTAAAAAATACCCTCATCTCTAACCGCCCACAGGCCCTAACCATATATGACCTATACTACATATTAATATAAATGCAGTCGGATGAATTTCAATAGTTAATGATCATTACCTGTACTTGGATAAAAGTTCATTATAGGCCTCTTCATCAAGACCGAATACTCTCAGGGTCTTCAGCTTGGAATTTTTACCTCGAACTATCTCGACCCCGGATTTGGCCACACCGAAAGTTTTAGCTATAAAAGATATAAGGCGCTCGTTTGCTTTTCCGTCTACAGGGGGCGCCGCAACTTTAATCTTAAGCCTGCCGTCGTGGATACCAGCAATTTCATCACGGGAGGATCTAGGCTGTATTCGCAGCAGAATTTCAAGTGATTTTTCTTTAACCATTCATTTAGAACTGCTGAGCGAACTGCATCAGAGATTGGACCAGAAATTGTCTGAGAAAAACAATGGCTACTAGTACAATAATAGGGGATAAATCAAGAGTACCACCTATAGGGGGGACTATCTTTCTCGCATAACGCAGTACCGGCTCAGTCGCTTGATACAGAAAATTCACTATAGGGTTGTATGGGTTAGGGCTTACCCAAGAAATTATAGCTCTGGCCACAATTATCCACATATAAACATTAAGAATTATGTCAATTACTTTTACTATAGCAAGTATAAAATTCCCAAAGAAAACATCCATTATTTATCCTCCCCGGATAGCTCTTTTGAGCGCTTTGTAGCAGCTTCGACTGCCGATATTGTGCTCGATCTGAAACCGCCTTCTTCCAGTTTGTGTATGCCTTCAATCGTGGTTCCACTAGGGGATGTAACCTTATCCTTAAACTCAGCCGGATGAGTCTTACCTTCTATTATCATCTTGGCTGTTCCGTAAACTGTTTGTGCCGCAAGCTCGTGCGCCAGAGCTCTCGGGAGACCCATTTTCACCCCACCGTCGGATAATGCCTCTATAAATATAGAAACATATGCAGGACCGCTTCCGCTGAGCCCTGTAACCGGATCAAGAAGACCTTCATCATCGACTATATGTGCTATTCCTATCGCAGCAAATATCTCTCTAATTACGATCTCATCAGCCTCACTTACATTCTCATTACAGTATAGAACGGACGCGCCTTCTAGAACCAATGCAGGCGTGTTGGGCATAACTCGCACAATCTTCGCCTTTTTTCCAAGACTCTTGGCGATTTTAGAAACAGTAACACCTGCAGCAATTGATACAATGATCTTTTTTGCGGTAATATTTCTCTTAACTTCAGCCAGAATTTTAGGGACTGAATTAGGCTTAACAGCAAGTATTAATATATCCGATTGAGAGGCAACCTTAGTGTTGTCCTTCATGGTTTTTATACCGTATTCGGCACTCAAATGATCGAGCCTGACTTTACTGATATCGCTTGCAGTAATCTCGGTCTTTTTGAATTCGCCTGTGGAGATAAGACCCTTAATAAGTGCCTCGGCCATATTCCCGGCGCCAATAAATCCTATCTTACTCATTTTTTTGTCCGATATTCCTTTGTAATTAATATCTGCTTCATTAACAATCAATCCCTGGGCCCGAATATCGACGTACCCACTCTGACTAAAGTGGCTCCCTCTTCGATTGCCACTTCAAAATCGCTGCTCATCCCCATTGATAGCTCTACCAGGCCGGGATATTCATCCTTGAACCCATCTCTGAGCTCCCTGAGCTCACGGAAGTAAGGTCTCGCATTTTCAGGATCGTCAAAATAAGGGGGCATAGTCATTAGACCTTTCACTTCGAGCGAGCCTAGCTTACTTACTTCTTCCAAAAAGCTTTCCAGCACTTTAGATCCGACCCCGCCTTTCGTTTCCTCCCCGCCCGTATCCACTTCAATAAGCACTGCAGCCTTAGTTCCTAAGCTCTTAGCTTTTTTGTCTATTGCCTCTGCGACGCTCACAGAATCAAGAGAATGAATTAACTCAACGCTTCCGACCAGGTATTTGACTTTATTCTTCTGTAAGCTTCCGATGAAATGCCAATGCACCCCTGAATCAGCGCTTTCTTCGACGACCTTTCGCTTATCCCTAAACTCCTGCGCATAGTTTTCTCCGAAAGCATCGATTCCGCATTTAATAGCCTCAAGTACTCTTTCAGCTTGAACCCTTTTCGAAACCGCAACGAGTCTTACCTCTTGAGGGTCCCGGCCAGCTCTTACTGCGGCTACCCTGATCCTGTCTTTAACTTTATTAATATTACTTTTTAAATCCATTCACAAAGAAAATACTACATACCCCTTGTAATTTGAGTGCCTCCAGCACCTCTACCAAAGGAAGTCCGACCACATTTGTGTAAGAGCCCCTGATCTCTTGAATCATAAACGCGCCGATGCCTTGTATTCCATAGGCGCCTGCTTTATCCATGGGCTCACCCGTCATAATGTAACCTTCTATTTCAGACGCCGCAAGATTCTTTACACTAACAAAGGTCTCTACTATTTCGCCATGCAAGACTTGAGATTGGGGCTTCACAATGGTAAACGCAGTCAGTACGCGGTGCTCCCTGCCTGAAATTTTACGGAGCATCAAAGCGGCATCATTTTCATCAAGAGGTTTCCCAAGAATGTCGTTATCTACTACTACGACCGTATCGGCGCCTATCACAACCGTGCCCGCTTCATATCCCCTAGCTACTGACAGCGCCTTCTCTTTTGAAAGTCTGAGTGCAACATCCTCCGGGGACTCATCATTTAAATACGTTTCGTCTGCTTCAGGGTTAACTACCTGAAATTTAAGACCGACGCTTTCCAAAAGCTCTTTTCGTCTCGGAGAAGAAGAGGCAAGGATTATTTTTATGCTCATATCTGATTATTTAACCTGGTCTTAATCAATCGGATAGGAAATATACAATGACTATTACTCTTCCGGTTTTTTGGTTTCTCCACCCGAAAACGGCCATGGACCGGGTTTCGGAGGATTATAGTTCTTAGGGAGATAATCGTCGGGAATATTCTCAGCACCCTCTCTGAACGCCGTAAGGCTCGGGGACGCGATTTCGACCCCATGGGCATGGAAGACATCCTGTATATTCCTGTGTAACTCATTATATATAACAGCCATCTGTTTTGGCTTCTTGGTATACGCATTAATTTCATACTCCACATAGTAGTCGTCAAGCGAGGTTTGAAGAACAAAGGGGTCGGGTGTTTTATCAACTCCCTCTGTAGCCAAGGCAGCTTCTTTTAAAAGGTCATGAACACCTCTCCAGGGAACGTCGTAACCAATGGTCACTTTGGTGTGAAGAATAAGACCTTCTTTATCCGCAAGAGAGCTGTAGTTGATTATATGGTTATTAAGCACCATGGCGTTCGGGATAGTTATCTCAACGTTTTTAATCGTCCTGATTCTTGTAACAAACATTGTTTTTTCAACTACGTCTCCTGTGGTATCGGCAATCTGTACCCTATCTCCGTTCTTAAAAGCCCTCATATATGTTAGTGCTATTCCGGAGACGACGTTCGATACGGCACCAGTTGAGCCAAGCGACACAAGTATACCGAAGAAGATCGATACCGCCTGAAAGGCCGGGGATTCTTTACCCGGAAGGTATGGGAAGGCCACTATGATTACAAATACTATTATCAGAAAACGGACTATCGTAAAAGTTGGCCCGGCCCAGTCGGGATAAAAACCCGCTAAAGTGATCCTTCCGGCTTCTATTCCTTTAAAAAATAGACCGGCAAGTCTGATAGCATAGTGTCCGAATGCAAAGATTACAATCAGCGTAAGCAGGTTTGGTATGTAATTCCAAATTGCCCCAAGCACGAATCCTATGGCGTTTAAGAAATGAGTAAATAGTGTGGTCGATATACCTTCCGTCTCAGGAAAAAAGCTGAAAATGATATTTATGTATAAATAAAATATAATGATGTACGCTAGATAGCGGAGCCATTTAAATAATTTTCGGATCGCCCAATTTATCTGGTCCCCTGTCAGGAGCTGTTGGTTCTGGAGCTTAAATCCCCCCATGTTTTCAATGTGGAGACTTAGGATCTTCCTCTGTATCCACGAGGTTAGTCCTTTAACAATGAAAAAAGCGGCTAATGCTAGAACCGTGGCAACGATGGCAGTGATAACAAGTAATGCAAGACCACTGAGCTCGATACCCGGCATAAGCCGCTCAAGTAAGTCAGCCAGAACTTCATTAAAAGCACTTACATGTTTATTCATGTGTTAAACAGCTTTTCATTACTATATTTGTATTTATCCAGACTTAAACCACCTCACAGATTGTTAAGCTCCTCGTCAATCCAATACTTAGAAGCTCCTACTGTAGCTCTGAGCGCTATTCCGTCCTTCGTCATCTGTATTACGACAACGTCTGAATTAAGAGGAACTTCGCCTCCCGTGGCGCCTCCTGTGTCATCGTATTTTAGAGCAGCATCGCCCTGAGCGCCGTAGTTCCAGCCCTCGGTCACGAATTGATAAAACACCTCTTTGTTGTTAAAGATTATTACTTCACTGAAATCCTTGAGCGCTACACCCAAACCGACGCCACCCTCTGCCATCTTCATATATATCTCGTCGCCGTTTGAATTATCAGTAACCACTCCGTAGCCGTTCCCCGAACCCACTATTAAGAGCTGGGTATTAAAATTACTGAATACCCCGTAACCAACTGATTCCTTAATCAAATCCCTCGTAAACGGTTTCTCGGCATAAAGCCTAGCTAGAGTGTCGTTCTTCATCTGCTGAACGTAGTCCCTTTTTTGCTGCGGAGTATCCCCTTTAGGGCGGGCACAACCGTAAATAACCGTTATTACTAAAAGCAGTGATAATAATTTGATACATAGTCTCATAATTGACTCCTTAATTGTGTATTCTCACAAGAAATGCTTTTTCTATAATCTAACACGCTATTATTCAGCTAGTATTGGGGCAGGTTAAAGAATACTGGTAATTACGCCCCCTCATCTATCTCTTTAAATACCTCTTTTGCAAGCCTGAGCCCTGTAAGCGCTGCTGGAAAACCCGCGTATACAAGCGTTTGTATAAGCACTTCGATTACCTCTTCCCTGGTGCAGCCGCAGGTGAGCGCGCCTTTAATATGCACCTTCAGCTGATTGGGCGCGGTGCCTAAAGCTGTAAGCGCGGCCACGGCGGTAATCTCTCGCGACTTCATATCGAGCCCCGGACGAGAGGATATCTCGCCGAATACGAACTCCATAAGGTAACGAACCATATCTGGGGCTATGTCGTCAAGACTTGCTTTAGTCCTTGCCGCGGCTCCCGGGGAAATTTCCTCAAGTTTTTCCAAACCCTTTTTATACTTATCATCAGACATATAGAGCCTCCAAAATATGGTTTAATATGCGAGTGTTATCTCTTGCTTTTTGTAAATTGTAAATGCAGTGCCTATACTACGATTTTTCACCCAGTTTGTAAAGGAGGAAGTATGCTGATATTAATCGCGAAATTAAAAGCCAAGCCCGGACGAGGGCAGGAGCTAATTAATCTGGCTGAGCGGGCTATAGGACCCTCGCGCAGTGAAGAGGGTTGTATTACATATGAGCTGTTACAGGACCCTTTTGATCAGGATTCATTTACATTCTATGAGAAATGGAGGAGTCGCGAGGACCTGGAGCTGCATTTTAAAGAGCCTCACTTTCTTGAGTTCGCAGGAGAATCTGAAGGGATTATCGACGGCCCGGCGAGCTTGACGTCATATGAGGTCTCAAGCGAGGATACCATATAGCAGCTTGAATTAATTGCAGAGAAATAGCCGATTGATTATGATTAATGCCGATATGCTAAAAAACCTAACTCTACTTATTCTTGCAATTTTCCTAGTAACCGGCTGCACTCAGGGGCGACAGGATAACGAGGATATAAGCTCAAAAGACACAATTAATGTTAACATAGGGAACGAACCGCCCTCGCTCGACTGGTCACGCGCAACAGACAGCACGTCCTATCTGATTCTAAACAATCTCATGGAAGGGTTGACTCAGTTCGGAGACACATTCCTACCCGAGCCCAATCTGGCTGAGAGCTGGGAGATAGGTGAGGACGGACAAACCTACACTTTTAAAATAAGAGAAGATGTACTCTGGTCCGATGGTGTTCCTCTTAAAGCCGTGGACTTCGAATACTCCTGGAAGAGATTGCTCAACCCGGCAACAGGTGGGGACTATGCCTATTTCCTCTACGATATAGAGAACGCTGAAGAATACAATACGGGAGAGATTGACGATGCTGAAAAGGTTGGGGTAAAGGCCCTTGACGACCGGACGCTTGTGGTCAGATTAAAGAGGAAGGCATCTTACTTCCCGAGCCTTCTGAGCTTCATGTCCACTTATCCCATGAGGAAGGACGTAGTTGAGAAATATGGGATAAAATGGACTGAGCCTGAGAATATCGTGACTCTAGGGCCTTACAAGCTCACCGAGTGGAAACATCACAGCGACATACTACTTACAAAGAACCCGGAATACTACGGGGAGCAGCCAAGAATCGACAAGGTGAGCATGATAATGAACGAAAACACTTCCTCTGCACTCGCTCTTTATGAAAGTGGCAAACTCGACTATGCCGACAGTAAGAGTATCCCGCCCCTTGAGGTACCGAGGCTAATAGATCTGGAGGACTTTACCACTACTCTTATGTTTAGGGGGAATTACATAGCATTTAACGTTAAGAAACCGCCTTTTGATAACCCGCTTGTCAGAAAAGCGTTTGCCGCATCCATCGACAGAGCTAGTATAATAGACCTGATACAGGGAGCGGGGATAGTTAATACATCCTGGATACCAAAAGATATGCTCGCATATAACCCCGATATCGGAATTAAATTCGATCCGGCACAGGCGCAGAAGTGGCTCGCTGAAGCCGGGTATCCGGGAGGAAAGGGTTTCCCCGAGGTATTTTTCCTATGGCCCGACGTTAGTTATAACCGCGTGATTGCGGAGGCGCTTCAGAGTATGTGGAAGCAGTACCTGGGAATAGAGGTTGAGCTCATGAACGAGGAGTGGAAGGTGTATCTGAGCACTATCAATAATAACCCACCCGAGATTCATAGAGCCGGATGGGGAGCCGACTTCCCGGACCCTCACAATTTTATGAGCCTCTTTCAGTGTAATACAGGGAATAACAGGACAGGGTGGTGTAACCCTAAATATGACAGACTGGTCGATCGGGCAGCACAGGAAACCGACATAGAAAAGAGAAAGGAGCTCTATGACAGAGCGCAAAAAATTCTTACTGAAACGGACGCTCCGATTGCTCCCTTCTACAACTCCAAGCAGCAGAACCTGATAAAACCCTATGTAAAGGGGCTCGTGCCCAATCCGCTTGATTTAGTTTTATTTAAGAAAGTATATTTTGAGAATAACTCAGCTGCTCACATGGAAGGGGAATAGATCGGGCAGGGGCAACCCGAGGATCACCCCCACCGTAATCTGAAACTTCTTTCAACACCCTCAATCTTTAAAATAAGGAATTATCTCTTTCGCATAGGTTTCAAGTGCCTTTGCAGGGTCGGGACTGAACCTGTAGAAAAGTACAAAGTGCCTGACACCTTTATCTATAAATTTTTCAATCTTCTCAATGCAGTCTTTTTTAGCGCCCGTAATTGTGAAGTCCAGGATCGCCTCTCTAGGGAAGAACTGGCCGATCTGCCTGAACTTCTCTCTTCCAGCCTCGTCCTGGGGTATCACGTTAAAGTAGTTAAGCCCCTGATACTCTTCTGGAATCTCCACGTCGTAACCCGCTTTCTTTAGCTGCTCCTGCATCACAAGCACGTACTTAAACGGCTCTAGTGTTTCATATGCGTGATCTACACTGTCACCCACGGAAGTGAATACCCAGAGCGCGGGGTCTATTTCGTCCGGACTTCTGCCTGCGTTTTCAGCGCCTGCATGAACTTCCTTTAGGTATTCGCCGTAAAGATAGGGGTTTAAATCAAGCGGCAGCCATCCGTCGGCAAGCTCTCCAGTGAGCCTCAGACCCTTAGGGGTATGGGTCGCAATATAAATCGGTATTCTGTTTCTAAGATAAGGTTTTACTTGTAAAAATGCTTCTTTTAAATTGAAAAACTCTCCCTCAAAATCACAAGGGCCTTCGGTTGCCCAGAGTTTCTGCATAACTGTCATTGCTTCTCTCAGTCTCGCGAGAGGTCTGTTCCATTCGATCCCGTAAGCGTCAAGGTTCATCGACTCTCCTACTCCGAGTGTAAGCGTGACTCTGCCGTTTGATATATGGTCGATTGTAGCAAGTCTCTGCGCAAAAACCGCTGGGTGCATCCTGTGCGGGTCAGATACAGTACCAATACTGATGTTTTGTGTTTTCATCGCAGCGGCAGTAGCAATGGTCCATGCCTCGTGAGCCTCTGTAGGAGATACGAAGACAACATGATCAGGAATCCAAACTGTATCGAATCCGAGCTCGTCTGCTTTGACTGCAAAATCGAGAAGCCCATTCAAGTCTGCCCCGGGCATGGGCGCTGCCAGTCCGAATTTAATATCTTTTCCCATTATTACACCTCTTAGTTTTCTTGTCTCAACTCATTATAAACATATGAAGTTGTAAAAGACAATAGCAAAGAGCCATTTTTATCGGACATTTAAGATTATTAGGACATAGGTCATGTAGTTTTGGAACATAAAATAATGTTATAATCATCTCCTCAGACGTAACTTCAGGAGGAATAATTTATGAAATTCGGCATCGGGCTATTCAGCATGCAGACTCACGAGAAGCTTTCCTACTCACACCCCGAGCTTTATAAAAATACTATGGAACAAGTACAGCTCTCAGAGGACGTTGGGTTCGACTCTGCCTGGATATCTGAGCACCATTTTCTGGACGACGGCTACTGTCCTTCGCCCGCGGTTATTGCCGGGGCCCTTGCGGCTGTGACTGATAGAATACGAATAGGCTCAGGAGGTATTATTCTGCCTCTCCACAATCCGGTAAAAGTCGCCGAAGATGCCTCTGTAGTGGATAACATCTCCAACGGCCGTTTCGACTTGGGTGTGGTTCTCGGTTACAGAAAAGAGGAGTACGACGGTATGGGAGTTCCTATGAGCGAGAGACCCTCCCGCATGGACGAAGGGCTAGAAGTGCTGGAAAAAGCACTATCCGGTGAGAAATTTTCCTACAAAGGTAAAAGACACAGCTTTGAAAACACAATACTCACCCCTACGCCGGTGCAGAATCCGCTGCCTATATATATCGGGGCATTTGAAGAGCCCGCCATAAGACGCGCCGGAAGGTTTGGCCACCCCTTACTGATCGGACCCGGAAGAACAGTCGATATGGTAAGGGACACGCTCGGCTACTATAATGATGAAGCCGAAAAAGCCGGCATTAACCCGGATGACGTCGAGCACATTCTGCTTAGAGAAACGTTCGTATCACCTGACAGAGATGAAGCTCTTGAAGGCGGTAACGAGTACATAATCAGTATGTATAAATACTATTTTACTCTTGGTGTTAAGATGTATGTTAGGGGAAAGCAGCTAAAAGACCTGGACGACCCGCTGTTTGAGCACCTGGCAGAGGAGCGGTTTATTATAGGGACCCCTGAGGACTGTATTAAAGAGATCGAAATGTACAAGGGCGAACTTGGGATAAATTACATATCTCACCGCATGGTTTTTCCTCAGGCGGGTCATGAAGTGATTTTGGGTTTGATAGAAACTTTCGGTGAAGAGGTTATAGCCAACCTCAAATAGTCTCTTGAGACGTCTGAATCTATTGGTGTTCGTAAGACCTACTTGACAGATATTTAATTTAAGAGTTATGATGTAAACCTTGCTTTACGGATCTTTTACAATTTAACGTACAGGGCGCGATAAGCTTAATAGGGAAATCCGGTGAGAATCCGGTGCAGCCCGCTCGCTGCTGTAAGTAGTCCAAAAAGTCCTTTGCATTATGTCACTGGAATTATCCGGGAAGGCGCAGAGGAGACCCGAGGCTACGAGCCAGAATACCTGCCTTAGTACACCCGTAAATTACTATTCTTCGGGGGGAGAATGTAAATGCTTATTTTAGTCAAGCCTCCCGGTTTCGCTCGATTGAACCGGGGGCAACATTGATCAGACTTTTCGTAATATTAATCCTAATTCTTCAGTCAACATCCGTATATTCACAAGAAAACGGGACCGAGACTCTTGAAACAGTTGTAGTCGAGGACACACCTATAGAGCCTCCTCTGAACTACCCTTCCGCCTTTTCTACCGTTATAGAGCTTGAGAGTTTTAAGGGTGAATACAATACTGCGGCAGAGCTCCTGTCGTTCTCACCGGGTGTAGTAGTCAGGGATTTCGGGGGACCCGGCCAGCTTAAGACGCTTTCGATCAGAGGTTCGTCGAACGACCAGGTTGTGATTCTCTTAGACGGCGTGAGGCTAAACAGCCCGATAGGCGGCGGAGTGGACCTATCTACCATTCCGGTCGGCTACGTAGACCGCTTCGAGGTTATAAGGGGCGGCGCATCCGCGCTCGCTGGCTCGGACGCCATCGGCGGGGTCGTAAACATAGTAACCAAACGATCGGATAAACCCTTCACCTTCGGCTCCGCTACTTACGGCTCTTTTGAAACATTCGGGATAAACCTCGGTAGAGCACAGAAGATCGGGAAATTCAGCTATCTGGTCTCATTCGCCCATGCTCAGAGTGAAGGGGATTTCGAGTTCAAATCGGTAAACGGTCTGGACGCAAAGAGGATCAATAACGACTTTCATTCGGAAAGCTTCCTCTTAAAAACGGACTACGATTTTGAAAACGGATGGAAAGTCGGACTTTTAAACGAGTTCTTTTATGACGACAGGGGAGTACCGGGCTTGGGTGAGTTCCAGCAGCCAAACGCCAACCAAAAAGACCTTCGCAATCTGACAAGCGTAAATATCTCTAAGGAGAGATTCATTAATCCTGAGCTTGATCTGAACGTGCTGATATTCAACAGATACGACAACCTTGAATTTAAGAATCCGACTCCGACTGTAGGTGTGCCGATCGATACTCTAAGCAAAACCTACTCGTTCGGTATTAACCCGAAACTCACATGGTTTGCCCCCTATAACCAGATATTTACGTTCGCTACGGAGCTAAGGGGAGACATCCTTAAAAACGAGGACTTCGACAACCCAGAGCGCTTTACGTATAGCGCCTATATGAGTGATGAAATAAGCTTCTTTGATGAAAAGCTTCTTATAAACCCACTTGTACGTTTTGACCTCTACTCCACTAGAGAAAATGAAACGACTACTGACACGGGATTTTCACCAAAGCTCGGCGTGATTTATTCTCCCAAGAAATATCTATCTTTTAAAAGCAACATCGGCCGCTCGTTCAGAGCGCCAAGCTTCGGGGAGCTCTTCTTTCCCGAAGAAGGGTTCATCAGCGGTAACCCCAACCTTAAGCCCGAGACCTCATACGATTTTGATGTAGGAGTCCTGCTGTCACACCCACGCTTTGCGTTCGAGCTCAATTACTTCAGGAGCCATATAGACGACCTGATACTATTCGTTTTTGTAAGCGCCATAAGGATTGAGCCCCTGAATGTAGGTGAAGTGAACGAGCAGGGTGTAGAGACGAGCCTTGTAGTGAGACCTTTTGATTTCCTTGAGCTATTCGCGGGCTACACGTTTTTGGACGGTGAGCTGGAAGACACGGGAGCTCAGCTTCCAGGCAGGCCCAGGAATAAATTTGATCTTAGAGCGGTACTCACATACGACCCACTGGCTCTATTCTTTGAAACGCACTATGTAGACGAAATACCGCTCAGCGCGTTTCCGAATGCCAAGACTACCGACGCCAGAACCACTTACGACATAGGAGCTAAAGCCCGGTGGAAGAAGCTGTTTCTAACCTTTGAGATTAAAAACCTGCTTAACGACCTGGACGTTAGGGATGCACTTGATTTTCCTCTGCCCGGGAGAACTTTTTTTATTACGGCGGGAGTTAACTATGACCAATAGAAAAGAACTAAAAGAAAAATCACAATAGGGAGGACTTAAACAATGAGAATGCTTTTATCAGTGTGTTTATTTATCATAATCGGCGGGGTATTAGCGGGATGTGACAGTAGCGGCAGCGGGGGAGGCTTTATTCCGACAGGGGATATTATTGCCGTAGCACAAAGAGGGGGACAAAACCAAACAATTAAAGTTGGAGGCACCGCAGGATCTGTGCCGCCCGGCAGCACTGTAACCGTTACGAACCTAGATACTCAACAAGTGGAGACAACTACGGGTCTTCAGGACGGGAGCTTCGACCCCGAGTTTACCGGGAGCACAAACGATATATTTAACGTTCAGGTAAACAATAACGGGAATTTGGTCCAGGATGAGAATATAGGGGTTACTCTCCTGAGAAACGCGGTCATGCGAGACCTCGCTAAGCTTGGCAGAGTACCGGCCAATATTATAATAAGGGACGGCTTAGCATACGTTCTAAACGGTTTTTCAAACAACATACAGATATTCGATCTGAATATAAACCCGCCTCAGCAGATTGACACTATTGTACTGCCAATGGGCTCAAACCCCATAGCAATGGACTTTCTGGACAATACGACTGCCTACGTGGCGAATAATTCAGCTCAAAGTATAGCGGTTGTCGACATAGTAACAGGCGAGTGCGATACACTTATAGTGGGAGAAGACGATGTTGACGAGACCACCCCGTGTGAAGAGGTTATAGAGCTCCCGGGGTCTCCATTCGAAGAACCTGCCGGGGTTTTGGTCGCTAACGGCAAAGTCTATGTATCAAACAACAACCTGAATGAGTTTTTCAGCCCCAACGGCAACGGGTTTATCACCGTAATAAACCCCCTCACCAATCAGATTATAGACACCATAGACGCATCCGGAGCTAACACAACAAGCATGCTGGAAATGGACGGAAGTATATTTGCTCTTAATAACGGTAACGTGCTCTTTGATCTGGAAACATTTTTATTCACGTGCGATGATGAGTTCCCGCCCTCGGTAGACGAAATTGATCCTCAAATCGATACTGTAATTGATAATATAAATATAGGCTTCAGCGAGCAAAACCCGCTGGTGTGCCTGCCTAACAATTTGACGGCTACAGAAGACGGTTTTGCATACACGGGCCTTGGGCTTGTGGGAGCACTGCTTAAAGTGGATCTATTAGCAGGGGAAGTTGTAAACGGCCCTGACAATCCGATTATTATCACAGACCTATCCGGTCTTAATAACACGGCGGATATTGCTATTAAGGGAAACCTGCTCTTTACGTCTCTCTTTAACTCAGACCAGATTGCCGTGCTGGATACGGACACCGATCAGGTAAACCCGTTTCCATATATTACACCCTTTCCTGCGGGAATCAGGGGGGATGATCCAAACGCTGTGATCTTTGACGGCGTACAGTCACTCGCGGTAAGACAAGGTGAGGATTTCACGGGTGCGGATATTTTCTTCATCACCGGATTAAGTGAGCAGTTAGGCTCGGTGGATTCAACTCTGGAGACTCAGTGATATTGAGGTTTGCATAAATAAACAGGTTACTGATAATTATAAAGGGGCAGGCAGCCTAGCAGCTGTTTGCCTCAAATAAAAAGATGGGGGCGCGCGAATATGCGTATTTGTTCATTCCTTCCGAGTACGACAGAGATAGTTTATGAATTGGGTCTGGGAGACAACTTGACTGGAGTAACGCACGAGTGTGACTATCCGCCCGAAGCAGCAGATAAAATGAGTGTTATCATGAGTTTCATTAAACCTGAGGAATTATCCAGCCGGGAGATCGATGATCTTGTAACCAAAAACGCACAGGACGGAAAAAGCACATACCTGGTTAAAAAAGAAGCTCTCATTGAGGCTGACCCCGATATCATTCTGACCCAGGAGCTCTGTGAGGTATGCGCAGTTTCAGGTAACCAGGTGCAGGAAGCAGTACAGGTGCTTGGCAGAACGCCCGAGATAATTTCACTAGAGCCCAAGAATATGGCAGAAATACTGGAGACCATAAATATTATCGGCGAAGCTACGGGGACTCAGGAAAGAGCTGCTGAATTAACAGACCAGCTGGGCTCACGTATCGAGAAAATCCGGTCAAAACTGGGAAACGAAAGGGACCGCCCGAGAGTATTCTGCCTTGAGTGGCTCGACCCTCCGTTTGTTGCAGGACACTGGGTCCCAGAGATGGTCGAGACCGCAGGCGGAGAGTGCGGGATCGGTAAACCCAGCGAGCCTTCGTTTAAGGTCACCTGGGACGAAATAGTCGAGTTTGCTCCACAGATGCTCTTCATAATGCCCTGCGGATATGATATAGAAAAAACAATCAATGAGTTAGACACCATAACTTCTAATGAAGGCTGGTTTGCTCTCCCCGCCACTAACAAGGGAGAAATTTATCTATTCGACGCGAATTCATACTTCAGCAGACCCGGCCCAAGAGTGGTGGACGGGCTTGAGATTCTGGCCAAGACCATACACCCCGAGTCTATGAAAGGCTACAATCCTCCACCTGACTCCGTAATTAATCTTAGAAACTACATGCAGATTGAATTCTTTTCAGGATAACGAACCATGCGAAAAACAAACATATTAATCCTCATTTCCATAGTCTATATATTAGGCTTACAGACAAGCGCCGCTGAAGCGCCAAAGAGGATCATATCCTTATCTCCGAATATTACCCAGATCATATATGCGCTCGGAGCCTGGGATAGCGTAGCAGGAGTGACGATTTATGCGGACTTCCCGCCCGAAGTTGAAGATACACCCAAAGTAGGTGGGTGGGTAAACCCTAATATGGAAGCGATACTAACGCTAAAACCAGACCTGGTTCTGCTTATGAAAGACCAAAATACTATATTCGGTCAAAAACTGGACAGCCTAGGTCTAAATAAATACGTAATAGACAGTAACGAATCAGTGAACGATATACTCAAGTCAATCTCCTCGCTCGGAGAAGTGCTCGATAAGGAGACCCAAGCGAATAACCTGGTGAAAGAGTTAAGGAGTGGGCTTGACAAAATTACATTAAAGACACAAGAAGCACAGAAAAAAAGTGTTCTTATAGTGGTTGGTAGAAGCCCCGGAACACTTGAAGATATTTATGTTATTGGAAGAAACAACTACATAAATGAGCTTATCACTATGGCCGGGGGAGAAAACGTAATTGAGAATGAGAGGTTGTCCATAAAGCTCACTAAAGAAGCGGTTCTGACACTTAACCCCGACGTTATAATAGAGATTAACCACGACAAATCCGAAAGAGAAACTCAGATCTTGGAAACTTGGAGCAATTTAAAGCTAGCAAAGGCAGTAAAGGATAATGAGGTATATATACTTCCTAGCACGGTGCTGCTTCATCCGAGTCAGCGGATACTCGAAGGAGCGAAGGTGCTGACCGAGATTCTACATCCGGATTTAGTAAACGCCTCGAATTAGAAGATAAATATGGAAAGAATTATAGAGTGCGGCAACATTGTCTTTTCCTACAACGGCACTGATGTATTAAATGGAATCAACTTTTCCATATCGCCAGGGCAAATGGTGGGTATCCTGGGCGCAAACGGCGCCGGGAAATCTACATTGCTTAAGATTCTCTCAGGTTTGCTGCAACCAAACAGCGGAGAAACCCTCTACAGAAATAAAGAGCTCTCAAAGCTCGGTAGAAAAGAGCTCTCAAAGCACCTTGCATATATACCGCAGAACCCCGTGTTCGCGTTCCCTTTCACTGTTACGGAAACAGTCCTAATGGGACGGGCGCCCTATATTGGCAGGTTCGAGTTCGAGAGAGAGGGCGACATAGAGATCGCCGGGCAAGCAATGGAAACTGTGGGGATATCACACCTTAAGGACCGTCTCATATCACAGGTCTCGGCAGGGGAGCGCCAGCTGGCATCGCTTGCGCGCGCGCTAGTTCAGGAGCCCGAGATAATGATCCTGGACGAGCCTGCTACTTTCCTTGACGTAAGACACAGAACGGAGATTATGAAAATCCTGCTAAAGCTCAAAGAGGAAAGGGGTATATCCATTGTATCCGCAACGCACGATATATTTGCCGCCCTCTATTACTTTGAGGAAATTAAAATTCTAAAGGACGGCGTAATTTTCGCCGAAGGTAGTACGGAAACAGTTGTAACGGAAGAGAATCTAAGCAACGCTTACGGGATCAATGTAACGGTTAAAAAAGAAAACGGACGGGTTTTTGTATTCCCAAGCGACTAATTACAATCAAATGGCCTATTAATTAACAAGGTGGCTTTAATAAATGAACGCAAGTAAAAAATTCCATATATCTATCGCTCTTCTCTCTTTACTTTGGCTGGTTATCGCCCTCATTAGTATTTTTACCGGCACCTACGAGATAGGACCCATTGATGCAATTCTGAACCCGGACGAGCTCTCAAAAACGATATTTCTTAATATCAGAATTCCCAGAGTATTAATGGCAACCATCGCCGGCGGTACACTGGCACTATCGGGAGCTGCCTTACAGGCGCTATTCAGAAACCCTCTTGCCTCGCCGTTCACGCTTGGAATCTCGGGCGGGGCGTCACTCGGAGCGTTAATTGCCATCAGACTGGGTCTGGGTATAGGAATTCTCGGATTTTCTATGATATCAATTTCGGCTTTTATATTTTCGATTCTTACAATGCTGTTTGTATATTCGGTTTCAAAAGTAGGTGGGGTAGTTGCAACCGGCAGGCTTCTCTTGGCGGGCGTTGTCGCAAATTTTCTATACTCTGCCGTTGTAATGTTTATACAGTTTTTTTCAAACTTCACTGAGTCACTTCAAACAATGAGGTGGATTATGGGGAGCCTCGATATCGTAGGGTTCGATACGGTATGGAAGACGCTTATATTTGTAATACCGGGCTGCTTACTACTACTTGTATCTACAAAAGATATGAATCTTTTCGGACTTGGGGACGATGTAGCTACCTCACTGGGCGTAGACGTGAAAAGACTTGAAAGGAAAATCTATTTCGCTACATCTCTTGCCGCGGGCTCCGTAATATCGGTCACGGGACCGATCGGATTCGTAGGCCTCATCATCCCCCATATACTCAGGATGATACTCGGGGTCGACAACAGAATAATACTCCCTTGCTCGTTCCTGCTTGGAGCATCTTTTCTGACCGCTGCGGATACTGTATCGAGAACCGTAATATCTCCTGTTGAAATTCCGGTCGGAATTATTACAGCAGCGCTCGGGGGGATATTCTTCCTATGGCTCCTAATCAGAACCAAAAAAGAAGTGATAGTTTAAAATAAACTATCATCCTCCCCGCTCACATTGAGAAGAGGGTCACAATGTAGTAATTGAAGTTTCCGTGACTAAATAACTACTTAGCCCGGAGCCTTAAACGGATCGTCATCGCCACCGGCATCTCCTCCACCAGCAGGAGCTTCAGCAGGAGCTTCTGCTGCAGCTTCAGGTTCGGCCGGAGCAGACTGAGCCGATTCAAATTCACCGCCGCCAGCCGACTCTTCAGCTGCAGGCGGCTCGGGCGGCGCTTCTGCAGGAGCCTCAGCTCCAGCATCAGCCTCACCCATAGGTCCCATTATATACCAGCCGAGAAATGCCAATCCTATAACAATTAAGGTCCACATCTTCAACTTCCTCCTTATTCAAGTTAGAAATCTCAGGCTCTTAAAGCCCATCCCCGGTACTAACGACCATCTATGCGAAATAACGTCAATATCTTGATATTAATAAATTTTATATGCTTATGTCAAGAACAAATTTTCAAGCTCATTCGGAATAGTGCTCTTAGAAACCGGAAAAAAATCTATAAAACAGCACTTTTTGAGTACTTTACGATAGCGTAACGACAGATTAAACTTCAGGGGGATAATATGCGAAACTACTCCCTATCCGGTATTTTAATAGAATATAAACATGGCACTAAAAAACATATTCAACCGCATAAAACGTCAGAACGAACAGACCGAGCTCTCAAACGACACCCTTATAACCCTCTCGCAGATTGAGTCGGGCTGTCTTTTTGTTGAAGACAGAGATAAAACACTAATGATAATAATTTGTAGTGGGGAGGAGGCTTCGAATCTTAAAAACTCAGAAAAGCTATCGCTTAAGATGGAGCTTATTGAAAAACTTGAATTCCCCACAATTGCAGCTTGTACAAGTATTCATACCAAAAATAAGAGCTCATATAATTATGAATACTATTTCAATGTTGAAGCATCTGAAGAGTTAGAGTTAGTGGAGAACCTGAGCAATCAAAATAATATAGAAATCCTGCTATACGACGACGCCATTGTGCATTCGATACTTCTAGGGTTAAGTGAAGATGATCGCTCCTTGCTGACATCAATGCACGAGCAGGCGAAGCAGATGTTTGACAAATCTTGACGGTTCCCTGATAATTACAAACTCTAATATGACAGCCAAGGAGAAGTATTAAATTGGGTTTCGCTAAATTTCTCGGTATAGGTTCATCAACACCTGAAAAAGTGCTTTCTAATGTTGACTTAGAAAAGATAATTGACACTTCGGACGAATGGATTACGACTAGGACGGGTATAAAGGAAAGAAGAATTGCAGAGCCCGAAGTAGCCACATCCGATCTTGCTTACGAGGCCTCAATAAAAGCTCTCGAAGACGCCGCGGTCGATGTTTCGGAAATAGACGGCATTGTCCTTGGCACTATTACCCCGGATCATATTTTCCCCTCTTCGGCTTGTATGCTTCAGAGCCGCCTCGGAGCCAAGCAGGCTTTCGCATTCGACCTGCTCGCAGGATGCTCCGGTTTCTTGTACGCGCTACATGCCGCTAAGGGTATGATCGAGGGCGGAGACTCAAAGAAACTTCTGGTAGTTGGGGCCGAGACGCTATCCAAGATAATGAATTACGAAGACCGCTCTACCTGTATTCTATTCGGCGACGGCGCAGGCGCGGCAGTCTTATCCACCTCGGATACCCCGGGGATATTGTCTTCATGTTTAGGCGCAAACGGCGATGACTGGGATCTTCTGTACATGCCCGCTGGCGGATCGCGCATGCCTACGAGTGAAGAAACCATAAAAAACCGCGGCCACTTTTTAAGGATGGAGGGTAAAGAGGTTTTTAAAGAAGCCGTGAAAGCGATTCAGGCATCGTCCCTTCAGGCGATAGAAAAGGCTGATCTCACCCCTGATCAAATAGACCTCTTCATACCACACCAGGCAAACTACAGAATCCTTGAAGCAGTGAGAAAGAGGATTGGACTTCCGGAAGAAAAGGTCTTTTCCAATCTGGACAAATACGGAAACACCTCTTCGGCTTCCGTTCCCATTGCTCTGGATGAGGCCGTAAAAAGCGGAAGGCTTAAAAAAGGCGACATAGCGCTGTTTTCCGCGTTCGGAGCAGGATTTACCTGGGGCGCAGCAGTAGTCAGGTGGTAGCAAGCACTTAAGTTCTTCAGACCCTAAAAACTCTAAACTAAATCGAATGAAACCCTAATTTTGCTCCCTTGGGTAAAATAATCCCCAAAACAAAGCTGTAATGTAAGTACTCAGAGGAGATTCAAGGACATCTTACAGCAAATAGTAAATGTAGTGCTCCCGGTATTTCTAATTGCTTCTCTCGGGTACCTCTTCGGAAAAAGGAAGAAGATTGACCTCTCGGCGGTAAACGAATTCGTTATTTACCTTGCAACTCCTGCACTCATAATTTCCTCTTTATCAAAAGACCCGATAGAGCTCGGCCTTGCAGGAAAGGTGTTTTTATCGGTATGCATTATAGTGGGCGGGTGCTCTTTAATCGGGTTACTGGCGGTAAGAGTGCTCAAGCTTCCGGTAAAGGTATATCTGCCTCCCGTAATGTTCGCGAACACCGGGAATATGGGGCTTCCGTTGGTTCTCTTTGCATTTGGCGAAACGGGGTTTAAAGTAGGAATACTCTATATGGTCTCTACCACAATCCTTCACTATACGGTCGGGATTTTAATACTCAACTACGATGAAAGCCCGCTTGAGATTTTTAAGCTACCGCTCATTTACTCGGCGATAGCCGGGGTGCTGTTGAGTGTATCGGACGTTATGCTTCCAACCGCGCTTGACCGGGCAGTCGATCTCTTGGGTGAAGCCAGTATACCGACTATGATATTTGCACTCGGCTACAAGCTCTCTGAGGTAGCGCTAAGACACGTGAGCAGATCGTTTATAATCGGCGCCCTGAGAGTATTTGGCGGTGTCGCTCTTGGGATTTTTACAGTCTGGATTTTCAAACTTAATGGTGTAGCCGCAAATGTTGTCATTCTCCAGTCAGCGATGCCCCCTGCCATATTCAACTTTGTTCTTGCTGAAAAGTACAATCAGGATTCACAGACCGTGGCCTCGATCATTTTGGCAGGGACAATCATATCTATCTTTACATCCCCTATTATTATTGCGTTTTTATTAAACTGATACTCAGCTAGAAATCCTCACTTAAGACACCCTACAGTAATTAAAGGCACTGAGAAAAATTTATATTCGGTATTGTAGATAAACCCGCTCCCGCCGGGCAGATATGATACGCTTTCCTGCTGCGGCAATGAATTTATATTGATAATACTATAATCGACACCTGCCTTCATATCTTTAGTATCAATTATTTTCGACTCTGAGAGATCAAGATTAAACTCAAGAGCATCTTCATAGGTCAAGATTATGAAACGCTTACCGTCAGGAGATATGTCAAAGGAAGTCGATAACTGTCCGTATGCGGAAGCCTCGGGAACTAACGCAGGTAAGTCTATATCGCCCACATACTCAAGCAATACAGGCTCTTTCCCGGCACTCTTTCGCTTCCGATAATCCAATCTATAAAGTTTAGAAGGGTATGCCTCCATTTTATCGAGGTCCTCTTCCTTTGTTAAAATGTATATATCACCGTTAGGATGGACCGCAATGCCTTCTGCGTTGTGCGCCCTATCGGGATAAACAAGCTTAATTCTCGCTGCCGGAGCTACCGAGCTTCCGTAATTTTCGAGCTCTTCTATGACAATCAGCTCCACATATTCTCTCTTCTCTCTATTGTCACCGATGTCAGCGATAAATAGGCATGTATTGTTTGAGCTGCACCGACCAAGACTTAAGTCCTCAAAATCAGACCGTCTATTTTTATATCCTTCAATTTTTATCTTTTTTGTTTGATTCCCGGTAATGTCGGTAGTATAAAAATAGGGCCCGCCTCCCGAGTCGTTTACATGGTAAAGCCTTCCGGGATATTTGGTGGAAACTGCTATGCCGCTTGCCTCTTTTATCACAGAGCTATCTAATTGACCGGTATTTTTTCCTTTATCCCATTTCGAGCATAATTCTCCGTAGCCCGGCTCTACAGTACATAGAAGCGCCGATAAAATGACCGATAGGCATATTATATGCTTAATCGATTTAGATAGATTTAGTGTGGGGATTTCAAAGCTCATAAACATGTTATACTCTGATACAATTTTACCTAGGATAAGAATCAGGCAAAATATTTCTTAACTAGAGTTGGAATAAAAAAGCATTAAACGGCTCACATGTCCACTGAAAAAATAATTGGAAATCTAGCGCCGATACATGGCGAGCTTACGCCTCCCGGCGACAAGTCTATCTCACACCGCTCGGCGATGATAGGCTCTTTGGCAAGTGGGACTACGCTCGTAAGAGGTTTTCTTGACTCTGAGGACACTAACTCCACATTGGGCGCAATGAAGCTTCTCGGAGTGGCGATAGAATCACTCGATACGCATGTAGAAATAAAGGGAACAGGTCAATCCGGGTTAAGGAAACCCAAAGAGATAATTGACGCAGGTAACTCGGGCACAACAGCAAGGCTACTTATGGGACTGCTCAGCGGACAGGACTTTTTATCCGAAATCACAGGTGATAAATACCTCCAGGCAAGGCCCATGAGGAGAGTCGTCGACCCGCTCAGACTTATGGGTGCAAACATTACAGGCATTGAGGACGGAAACAAGCTTCCAGTCACAATTAACGGCGGAGAACTTAGAGGTATCTCATATGAACCCCCTGTTGCAAGCGCCCAAGTGAAATCCGCCTTGCTGTTGGCCGGGCTTTACGCAGATGGCGTAACAGAGGTAAAAGAAGCTAAAGCTACCAGAGACCATACGGAAAGAATGCTCTCATATTTCGGGGCAGAAGTTCAGACAGACGGAAATACAATACGAATAGAAAAACAGGACGATTTTAAGGCAAGAGAGCTCCTAGTGCCCGCCGATATTTCTTCTGCTGCGTTTTTCATTGTTGCGGCACTCATAAACCCGGGCTCGGAAGTACTGATAAAAAATGTCGGCGTTAACCCCTTACGCTCAGGAATAATTGATATTCTTAAACAGATGGGCGGGGATATAGAGATAACGAACTACTCAGACTCCGGATGCGAGCCCCTTGCTGATATCCTTGTAAGATCAAGTGATCTAAAAGCCCTTGAAATAAAGGGAGATATGATTCCAAAAGCAATCGACGAGCTGCCTGTTATTGCAGTCGCCGCATGCTTTGCCGAAGGTGAGACCGTAATCAGAGAAGCCGGGGAGCTTAGAGTAAAAGAGACCGACAGGATAAAAGCCGTAACTACAGAGCTAAGAAAACTTGGAGCGTCTATTGAAGAGCTGGATGATGGTATGGTGATAAAAGGCAAAGGAGCGTTAAAAGGCGCAAAGTGCTCTGGCTGGGGGGACCACAGAATAGCTATGGCGGTCGCCGTGGCGGCCACTCGTGCCGAGGGCGAGACCGAAATAGAAGGATCTGAATGCGTATCGGTATCATATCCGGGCTTTTTTCATGATTTGAGGCATTTGAGAAAAAATTAATCCCCCAAACCCGACTATTAACGAAAACTATGTTTGAAAAAGCCATAATCACAATCGACGGGCCTTCAGGAGTGGGAAAGAGCACGGCAGCGAAGTCAGTGGCTGAGAAATTGGGCCTGAGCTACCTTGATACCGGGGCTATGTACAGGGCAATAGCGCTTCAGGCAAAGAGAGAGGGGGTCAATATCGACCTCGCAAATGAGCTTGAATCTTTGTTGGACCGCACTGAAATAACCTTTAGAAGAGATCAGAACCACGTTCTCTTAGTTCTTGTAAATAATGAGGATATTACAGATAAAATAAGATCCCCTGAGATTTCACGCCTCTCCTCCGACATCGCGACGAAAGGCATAGTTAGAACGAGGCTTATTGAGATACAGCGCAACATCGGACAACAAGGCGGTATTGTGGCAGAGGGAAGAGACATGGGGACATATGTATTCCCTGATGCTAAATATAAGTTTTATCTTGATGCGGATTTAGAGATGCGGGCACAGCGAAGGTGCAATCAATTACATGAATCCGGAAGCGATGCGAACATGGATGACATAGGTAAGCAAATAGCCGCTAGAGATAAGCAGGACATGGAGCGCTCAGAATCTCCCTTGCATCCGGCCCGGAATGCGGTCATAATAAATACAACCCATCTTAACGCTGATGAAGTAGTATTAAAAATAATTAAGGAAGTCCAAGGCTTGTAAGAATCCTGCGCTACCTGATACTAATTCATTAATGACAACGGATGGTTAACTGACAAATACTATATCTTATGAAAAAGGCGATATTATGGTAGATGAGAAAAATTTTGCAGAACTTGTAGACGAAAGCATGAATGTTCCTGACCAAGGGAAGATATTCAAAGCGACTGTTGTTAGAGTCGATAAAGACGATGTGTTCCTGGATTTCGGATCGAAATCAGAAGGCGTGGCCGCCGTACAGGAATTTTACAACAAAGAGGGCGAGCTTGACGTAGAGATCGGCGAGGAAGTCGAAGTCGTCATAGAAAACTGGATAAATGAAGGTTTTCCAAGGCTTTCAAAATCCAAGGCCGGGTTTATTAAAGAGAACGAAGCGCTCAAAAACGCATACGAGAAGGGTGAGCTTGTAACCGCTATTGTACAACGAAAGGTAAAAGGTGGTTTGATCGCGGACGTTGGAAAAACTATAGAAATAAGAGCCTTTATTCCAGGCTCTCAAATAGATATTCGCCCCCAGGCAGATTTGGATAAATTCATCGGCCAGACTATTGAGGCGCGGATAATCAAACTCGCCGACAGAGATGTTGTGCTGTCCAGAAGGGCGATACTTGAAGAAGAACGGAAAGTACTAAGAAAGGAAACCCTATCGAAGCTCAAAGAAGGAACTACGGTTTCCGGAAAGGTCGTGAACATAATCAACCAGGGTGTATTTGTCGATATAGGCGGCATAGAAGGCTTCATACCTATTAGCGAGCTCTCCTGGGGAAGAATCGCCCATCCGAGCAACGTGGTCTCGATTGACGACGATATTACAGTAGGAATCTTAAAAATTGAAGGCGATGAAAAAATAACTCTCAGCTTAAAGGAAACCACTTCTGACCCCTGGGAAAATGTCCGTGATACTTATACACCGGGCACACAGATTACGGGTAAGGCCGTATCGCTAACTGATTTCGGTGTTTTCGTAGAGCTTGAGCCGGGTGTTGAGGGGCTGGTGCATGTATCCGAAATTACCTGGACGAAACGTTTCAAACATCCAAAGGAAGTAGTTGATCAGGGGAGCATGCTTCAGACAGTTGTATTGGAAGTGAACTCAGAGAACAGGCGTATATCGCTAAGCTTAAAGCAGATAGAGCAGAGCCCATGGCAGCTCTTTAAAGAAGATAATCCTGAAGGTACAAAGATAAAAGGCACCATTCGCAACGTCACCGACAAGGGGATATTTGTTGAAGTAGAAGAGAACATGGTAGGTCTTGTAAGACCGGACAGCATATCTTGGGAAGGTAGGGTGAATCCCGAAGAAGCCTATGAAAAAGGAAGCGAGATTGAGGTTGTCGTCCTAAATGTCGATGACAAAAATCAAAGGATAGGGCTTGGGGTAAAACAACTTTCATCAGACCCCTGGGAAGAAGCAATGAAGAAGTATAAACCGCGGCAGACTTCCGTTACAGGAAAAGTAAAGGACGTAAAGGAATGGGGTATTGTGCTCGAGCTCGAAGATAAACTAGAAGGATACATTCGGGCAAATGAGTATAGCGACGACAAAGGGCAAAGCGATTTAACTAAAAACGTCAAAGAAGGCGATGAAATCACCGCTCTTGTTACAGGACTTGATAAGAGAAAAAGACAGGTTAATTTGAGCAAGAAAAAGCTTGAAAGCTGGCTCGAAAAGCAAAGGGTGTCCGATTTTATGTCCTCTCAGGGCGAGGCTTCAGTTACACTCGGCGACGTGCTTGGCTCAAAGCTTAAATCTATATCAAATGACGAGGTAGGTTAAACTGAGAAGCTTTTTACTGGCAATCTTAATACTCGTTTTCTTGTTTTTTACATTTCTAGCGGGCCTTGGATGCGGTCTCTTAATATCGGGAGAAGGCGGATTCACAGGCGGAGATAAAGTAGCCGTGCTGAGAGTAGAGAACGTTATACTCGACTCACAGATATATCTCGAAAGCCTTAAGAAAATCAAAAATGATGACGGTATCAAAGCGGTTGTAGTAAGAATCGACTCACCCGGTGGAGCTGTCGGGCCCTCACAGGAAATATACAGCGCGCTCCTTGAGCTAAGGGAGCACAAGCCCGTTATCGCCAGCATCGGCGGCGTAGGCGCTTCAGGCGGCTATTACATTGCATGCGCCGGAGAGAAAATATTCGCTAACCCAGGCACTATTACAGGCAGTATAGGAGTGATCGCCCAGTTCGCAAGCTACGAGAAGCTTCTTGCATGGGCGAAGGTGGATGTAGAAGTCATTACAAGCGGAAAATTCAAGGACGTCGGCTCCCCGTTCAGAGAAATGAACGAGGCCGACCGCGAATACATACAAGAGCTTATCGATAATGTCCATGTTCAGTTTAAAACCGCCGTCTCAAAAGCAAGAGACCTCGATATGAATGAGGTCAATGTGATCGCAGACGGAAAAATATTTACCGGTGAGCAGGCAAAAGAGCTTAAGCTCATTGATGAGCTTGGGACTATAAACGATGCCGTAACCTTAGCCGGCAGCATGGGAGGGATAGAAGGCGAACCCTCGGTTGTGAGCTTTCCCAAGAAAAAGTCTGCACTCTTAGATATGATCCTTTCAAGAGCAAACATACATGGGCTGTCAGGGTTTCCCACAAAATCCAGTTTTGGACTTTTCTATCTTGTTGATATAATAAACTGAATATGAAATCGCTTTGGGCCCCATGGAGAATAGAGTATATTAAAGGGGAAAAAGAAGACGGATGTATCTTTTGTGAGAAACCCAAACAAGAGGCTGATAAAAGTAATCTTATTCTCTACAAAGGTGAAACAGGTTTTATAATCATGAATCGCTATCCATACTCAAACGGGCACCTTATGGCAGTACCGTACAAACATACGAGTAAGATTTCGGATCTTAACTCTGCCGAGAGGCTGGAGCTTATGGACCTCACATCCAAGTGTATAGATATCCTGGGAGCGTTTAATGCCGAGGGGTTCAACGTTGGGATGAACATGGGTATAGCAGGGGGAGCGGGGATCGAAGACCATCTTCACTATCACATAGTCCCCAGATGGAGCGGAGATACCAATTTTATGCCTGTAATTGCAGATGTAAAAATTATGCCCGAATTCCTGGAAGATACTTACGAGGCACTAAGTAAAGAAATTAAAACTTTGGAGGAATGACCCATGCGTTATTTAAGAATAATATTCATCGTCATCATAATTATCTTTTTCGCAATTATTTATACCCAGAACTTGGACGTGTTTACACACACATTTGAGCTCAAGATGGATCTTAACAAGTACTTTGTGGGACCATACATAACAAAGAATATTGTCCTAATACTGGGCGCATTTGTCGTGGGAGCTTTCGTTGCGCTTGTGTTCGGAGCTCTTGGGTCTATGAGCGCAAGCTCCGATGCAAAACGCAAGATAAGAGACCTGCAGGCGCAGGTAAAAGAGCTTCAGTCCCATATAAAAGAGCTTACATCTGAAGACCCGGCTGTTGTCGAGGAAGAGCAGAAGAGCGACTCACCGTTTTCTTCGCCATCTTAAGGCATACTGGAACATTTGGGATTAATTGGTACTAAATAAACTGTCCTTAAGAGCGATCTTGATTATACTATCCGTATGAGAAACCGGGCAAAACCGAGCTGGATAAAAGCAAAGCTTCCAGGCGGAAAAAACTACACCCACCTAAGGGGTCTTACGAAGTCCCTCCACTTAAACACTGTATGTGAAGAGGCCAGGTGTCCGAACATCGGGGAGTGCTGGGGTGCGGGCACGCTCACTTTTATGATTCTCGGAGACACGTGCACCCGAAGCTGCGGCTTCTGTCATGTAAAAACCGGAAGGGGTGGGGAAATAGATTGGGAAGAGCCCGACAGGGTCGCCGAGGCCGTAAATAAACTCACCGAAAATAACGCCCAGATAAAACACATCGTAATTACCTCAGTCAACCGAGACGATCAGAACTACGAGAGCGCCTCTATATTCGGCGAGACTATTAGAAAAATCAGACAAGGCAATCCAGCTATTAAAATCGAAGTCCTGATACCGGACTTCAAGGGCGAGACAGGCGCGCTTGAAGAAGTCCTAGATGCCGGTCCAGACGTACTGAATCACAACATAGAGACAGTTCCCAGACTGTACAGGCTTCAGCAGCTCACTCAGAGCGGTAAGAAGCGCTCCGTGCGACCTCAGGCAAACTACGATTGGTCGCTCAAGGTACTTTCAGAGAGTAAGCAGTACGGGAACTCCGACATGCTCACGAAGTCGGGCATCATGGTTGGTCTCGGTGAAGAGACTGACGAGGTACTGGAAACACTAAAGGATTTAAAGGATGTAGGGTGCGACATTGTAACTATCGGCCAGTATCTTCAGCCTACAGTCGACCACCTGCCCGTTTCAAAGTTCTACCACCCACTTGAGTTCGAGTCGCTAAAGAGCTACGGCGAGAAGTTTATAGGCATACCTCACATAGAGGCCGGCCCGCTCGTCAGAAGTTCCTACAACGCTGAAAAACAGGTAATGAAGCTTGGGGAAAACTCCTTGACCTGACTTTGTATAAACACAGAGTTTCTTCAAATTAGCTTTTAGTATATTGATATATCCCTCAGAGCATTTATGATCTTATCATCATGAAATACGTAATACTGCAGGGTGACGGCATGCCGGACCATAAGCTCCCAGAGCTTGACGGTAAAACGCCTCTTGAAGTAGCCCGCACTCCCAATCTCGATATGATGGCAAAACACGCCCAGATGTTCGGCATGGTTAAGACCATTCCCGACCCTCTGCCGCCTGGAAGTGACGTCGGGAACCTAACGGTACTCGGATACGATCCGATGGTTTACTACACGGGCCGCTCACCGCTCGAGGCAGCCAGCATAGGTGTAAATCTCAACGAAGGAGACGTTACACTCAGATGCAACCTGGTAACACTTGAAGACACGAACGGCAGCACAATAATGGAAGACTACAGCGCCGGGCACATAAGCACTGAGGAAGCAAATGAGATTATTTCAAGTCTCCAAAAAGAACTTGACCTCGGCAGTCTTGAACTCCATCCGGGTGTGAGCTATAGACACCTGCTTGTATGGCCGGGCGGCAACATGAAAATAAATACAACTCCTCCACACGATATATCAGGAAAGGCTATTGAAACACATTTCCCTTCCGGAGAAGGCGCTCAAAAATTAACAGAGCTTATAGAGCAATCCAGAGAGATATTGAAAGACCATCCGGTCAATAAGAAGAGAATAGAGGAAGGAAAGAATCCAGCCAATAGCATATGGCTCTGGGGACAGGGTACTGCACCCAATATGCCCACGTTCAAAGAGCTCTACGGTCTTACGGGCTCTGTTATTTCTGCAGTAGATCTGGTTAAAGGGATAGGGATATATGCAGGCCTCGAAGTGATTGATGTTCCGGGAGCTACCGGCTACCTGGACACCAATTACGAAGGAAAAGTAGATTACGCTCTCGATTCTTTAGAGCGCCTGGACCTTACCATGATCCACATAGAGTCAACGGATGAAACGGGACACGTAGGTAAAGCCGAGCTTAAAATACAGGCCATTGAGGACTTCGACGGCAGGGTTGTAGGGCGAGTGCTTGAGGGAATAAAGCGCTTTGATGAATACAGAATACTCGTTATGTCTGACCATCCGACGCCCATTGATCTGAGAACGCATGTGAACGAGCCTGTACCATTTGCGATATACGATTCCCGGGATGATAGCTTAAAAAACGATTCGTTCGTATACACGGAAGATTCCGCATATGAGTCCGATGTATTCATACATGACGGGTGGAAACTAACGGGAATGTTGACCGGAGAAGTAGTCTGAGATTAATTTGTTAGATTATACCTCTTGATTTTTAACTTCATCCCAAAGCTTATCCAATTCTTCAATATTCATATCGGCCAATTCTTTACCCCTTGATTCAGCCAAGTCTTCGATCTTGCCAAAACGCTCTATGAATCCGTCTATTGCCTTGTGCGCCGTGCCCTCCGAGTCGAGCTTCAGGTGTCTTCCGAGATTAACGAGTGAAAATACCAGGTCGCCCCATTCTTTTTCCATGCCTACTGTGTTTCTTGATTTTATCTCTTCTTCCAGCTCTGATAACTCCTCTTTTACTTTAGATAACACCTCACTTGCATTTGACCAGTCAAAACCGACCTGCGCCGCTTTTTCCCCTACACGTTGCGCCCTGAGTAGCGACGGCATTGTTCGGGGAATGTGGAGAAGTCTCCTCTTCCGGGATTTTTCCTTTAACTTCTGTCTGTGCCAGGTCTTTACGGCTTCCTCGGCATTAGCGGCTTTTTCATCACCGAACACATGGGGGTGACGTCTAACGAGTTTGATATGGAGTTTATCGATCACTTCTTCTATATCGAATTCCCCACTTTCATCTGCAATCTGGGAGGCAAATAATATCTCGTAAAGAAGATCACCCAGCTCCTCTATAATTTCGTCCCTCTCTCCTGATTCGATTGCCTGCACGACCTCATAAGCCTCTTCAATTATATAGGGTCTTAGAGATTCAAGCGTCTGCTCTCTGTCCCACGGGCAGCCCTTGGGGCTTCTCAAATATTTTGACAGCTCTACCAGATCCTGAAAAGTTTTTTTCATTTTTTACCCTTTTATTCCTAATTATTCAATGATAAACATGAATGAAACCCGTGCCGGAATCCGAGATACGTTATGGTTAATGCGGCCTATATTAAACTTTGACCCTGAATCTCTTGGGATACTTAGTAAGGTTGGTACATCCGCTCTTCTCTACAACTACAACGTCCTCAATTCTGACCCCGCCAAGCTTTTTATAATAAAGCCCTGGCTCAATAGTTACCACGTTTCCGGTTTTGAGCACTTCGTTCCCGAATCCGATCCTCGGGGGCTCGTGAATCTCAAGGCCGAGCCCGTGGCCGGTAGAGTGAATAAACCCTTCAGCCCTGCCTCCGTTCACGCCTGTCGGAAAACCCTCTTTTGTAAAATAATCCGCCACTGCGCCGTGTATATCGCGCACCTTAGCTCCGTCTTTCACCAGGCTTAAGGCTATCTTCTGCCCCTTAAGCACCGTGTTGTACATATGTATCAGTTCCACTGAGGGCTCGCCCCTGATCACAGTTCTGGTCATATCACCAAAATATCCGCTTTCCTGTGAGCGTGGGAAGATGTCTATAATGACGGGCTTATCTGAAAATAGCGGGCCGTCCCCCGTATGATGAGGCAGTGAAGACTGCGCGCCGCTTGCCACTATTGTATGGGACGCGGTATATCCGAGCCTTGAAAGCTCGGCGTTTATCTCACCTTTTACTTTTTCTGAAGTAAGTACCTGGCCTTCCAAATAGAGCTTATTTTTCCGAATCTCAGAAGAGGCGATCATCCTTATTGCAAGATCCATAGCCCTAGCAGTTTTCCTCACAGCGTCTCTTAACGCAGCAATCTCTTCTGGCTTTTTAATGAGTCTTTCCTCAAAAAAAGGCTCTTGTTTACTTGAAACTATGTTATATCCCCTTTTCCTAAGCTCGTCTGCGTATTTGACCTGAAAATTGCCGGGCACTGTCGCTTTTTTGATCTTCTGCTCTTTAAGTAAAAGATCAGCTATATCCACAAGACCTATACTCTTTCTTTTTTTTGAGACTAATTTTTTTTGATATTCCGATAAAGATAGAACCTTATCGACCGTAGCTTCTTCCTTGCCGCGATCGATCTCTAGATCGCTCAGCACAAGAATCTTTTCTCCCCTGTGCTCAAGATAAATAACTGGGTCGGGAACAAAAAATCCGGTCCTGTAGAAGAGGTCTGAATTATTCTCACTAGTATCTATTATAAGAAAAGTGCCCATATTCATTGAAAAAAGACTATACCCTACGACGAAATACAATATCAAGTAGGGAGCATATTTACAGAGCATGGAAGCTTAGGCAATATAAGGGCTTTAAAATGAAATTCCGGACCCTATGCCGCAATATTTTCATATTCAAACCCGAGCGTGTTATAATAGGGTGTCTCAATCTGATCTTAATCTAAATACTACGGTGATAATATGAATATGCTCAGAATTGCCCGGAAATCTCTATTTACTCTAATTATAAGTCTTCTATGCGTAGGAACATTAAACATCGCAGCGGCACAGGACTCAGGTGAGGTAAAAAATGTATCTGTAGATCAAATATGCGGGCTGTACCTGGACGAGCCTATGTCAGCTGACAGCCTGTACCAGGGCAAAACACTAAAGACCACAATTGAAGTATCGCATGTGAGAAAAGTACACTCACTTTGCCATGACGCCCCGCAGGGAACGTTCACTATGGATGCGGTAATGAAAAACGGTACGATAGTTCAGTGTTTTTGTAACGCTCCGATATACAACAGCGTCCTCCACAATACTCCAAAGGGAAGTCACCTGACGATTCAAGGCGCGTACAAATCCCTTACAGCCTCTTTTTTTGAAGGCGAAAGCAAACAGTGTACGCTTACTCTAATGAACTGTAGTTTTAAGTAAAAATGCTTACAACTCTAAAATTCCTGCTGACACTATCTATATCATTTTGGATAGGAGCCATTTTTTTCTTCTCATTTTTCGCCGCTCCTAGTATTTTTAAAATACTCCCGAGAGAGACAGCAGGAAATGTAGTGTCGGATATATTCCCCAAGTACTATCTGGTAGCGTACGTGTGCGGCTTAGTGGCTGTCATTTCGTCCTTAATTCTTCTCTTCATCGGAAATTACAAAATTACTGGGATACATGGAATAAGAACACTCGGGATCCTTATTATGCTTGGCTTTGCCCTGTACGCAGGTCAAGTGATAAGACCACAGGCTCATGCGGTGAGGACGGAAATGAGAAGTGTAGGCGAGAGCTCTCCCAAGTATCCTGAAATACGAAAGAACTTTAGCCGTCTTCATATGAAATCAGCAATAATCAACCTGGTTATCTTTATAATGGGAATTGCCATAGTCTTCATTAACACATATACTTATAGGGACTCATAATTAATTAAAGTGCGGAGGTAGTTATCATATGTTTAACGTAACTACAAAAGCGGCAGAAGAGATTAAAAAACTATTGTCCGAAGAAGATTTACCCGGCGCGTTTCTTCGCGTGAGGGTCATTCCGGGCGGATGCTCTGGATTTGAGTATGAGATGGGATTTGACGATGAGGCCGAAGATACGGATCAGCTTATCGAGCATGAAGGAGTAAAAGTAGCCATCGACGAGCTTAGTTTTCCATATCTAGACGGAGCTGTGCTTGATTTTCAGGACGGCCTTAACGGACAGGGATTCGCAATTAATAATCCAAACGCTTCTGGTTCCTGCGGCTGTGGAAAATCATTCACAGCATAATAATATAAAAAAAGACTCTATTGGGCCGGTTAAAGTGAACTCTTTATCCGGCCTTTTATTATTTAAACTTACCAAACAGAACCCTTTCAGGTTATAATAATCCGAAATCAGACAAGTCAAAAAGAAATAGACTCAAAACTGATTCATACGATCTGAGCAGACAAACAAGCAAAAGTATCGACTTTATTATCAGGAGAGATAAATGAGCCGGCCTTCAAAGCTGACACTAATACACGACCAAGCAAGATCATACGAAAAGATAAAATCAAAACACATTATAGATGCCCTATACACAGATTTTATACCCTATGACGAGCTTCCGGATTTTCCGCTCAATATTAAAGCCCCTTCCGGAAAAACAATCGAGCTTGCCGATGACCCTGCTGTAATTATAGGCACGGCAACGTTAAAAAAGACAAATAAGACAGTGGCAATAATTGCCCAGCAAATGCCTGCAAGCGACGCTGACCGCATAGGACTCAACTTCGGTCTGGTAAAGGCAGATGGATACGCACTCGCATATAATATGATGGGATATGCAGAGGAGCACGACTTAATGCTTCACTGCTACGTGGATACTATCGGCGGTGACCCGTTCGAATACTCCGCCGGAAAGCTTCAGTCCTGGCAGATTTCAAATTGCCAGGCAAAGATGATTTCTCTAAAAACAAAATCAATATCCATAGTGCTTGGCAGCGGTGGCAGCGGTGGTGCAATTGCGTTTCAGCTTGCACATAAAAGGTTTATGCTCTCCCGCGCCGAATACTCTGTAATTACAGCCGAAGGGTGCTCTGCGATACTGTTTAGAAGTGCCGATAAGGTAGAGGAAGCTCTCGAAGTGCTTCAGCCCACTGCAGACTACATGAAAAAATACGGCATTGTGGACAATATTATAAAGGAGCCCGCAATAAGCAGCTCTGACTACGAAAGGAAAATTCTGGACAACATAGAAAAAGCGCTCTTTTCAGCTACAGAAGAGTTGGAGCGCTCAGACATGAACTATCTTAAATCCAATCTGGTACAAAAGATACAGGAATGCGGACAGATCGAAAAAGGTGAGCACAGATACCATGCAATTGCAAAAAAAATAAGGAGCTGGCTCCCAAACTATGGTTTCGGAAAAGACCCAACTGCCGAAGTATCCCAAATGCAGATAGCACTATACGGCGCCGAGCCACATTTTTGTAACGATGAAAAGGACGCTGAGGGCAAGGTTGTAAGAGCCGGCTGCCGCATGCATTATGCAAGAGAGGAATTTCAAAAGAACTTTTATTCATGCCCCTACTGCGAAAAGCCAAACCCCATAGGCTCGGATGATTATCTGGATCTGCTTCTGGATACAGACTCATTCCACGAGCTTCATTCAAACTTAAGTACAGATAACATTGATTCCAGATTCAATTTCTACGATTACAGCGAAAGCCGAAAGAAAATGTCGGGTCGGATAGACTCTAAGGACTCTCTGGTCGTAGGTTACGGGACGATGTTCGATTTACCTGTGGCTGTTGCGGTAAGCGAGTTCAGATTCATGGGTGGCTCCATGGGCGCCGTATTCGGGGAAAAACTTAAGCTCCTTGTCAATTACGCTATTAGTAAGAACCTGCCTCTCATTGTTGTAACAGCTTCAGGAGGCGCCCGGATGCAGGAAGGCACTGTAGCCCTTTATCAGATGGCTAAAACCATCTCCGCTATCCTCAATTTAAAAGAAGCGGGCCTGCCGTACATATCGCTCCTAGGACACCCGACTACGGGAGGGGCGCTTGCGAGTTATGCGGTGCAGGGAGATTTTATCATAGCCGAAAGAAAAGCTAATATAGCATTTGCCGGTGACCGCGTCGTTAAATTAACAAGCGGGGGAAGGGGGGTGGACCCTGAGACCATGACCTCAGAATTCTACACGAAGAACGGTGGTATACACCTCGTGACAGAGAGAAGCCAGTTAAAATCCTCAATTGCGGGAGTGCTCAGGCTCACGGCCTGGTTTAAATCTCTTGAAACGTCTGAAGGCGCAGAGTAGCCTCTACACCTATACATATTAATACGGTCTTGTGTGCGCAATAACGAGTCTCTAGTACCACGAGACCAGAATAGAACCGTAAAATAAGCAGGATTAATAGTTATGGAATCAGAATCCACATCCCAAAACAATAATCCCAGTAGTAATAACTCAGGCAAAAAGGTTGTAATTATCGGTGCCGGTCCCGCCGGGCTTACGGCGGCTTACGAGCTTTCGAAGGAAGGGCTAAGATCAGTAGTGCTCGAGAAGGACAGCATAGTAGGCGGAATTTCAAGAACGGTCAACTACAAAGGTTATCGATTCGATATAGGCGGCCACAGATTTTTCACAAAAGTACGGGTCGTTGAAGATATGTGGGAAGAGGTAATGGGGGATGACTTTTTAGAGCGAAAACGCCTATCCAGAATATACTATAAAAACACCTTTTTTTACTACCCCTTTCGTTTACCCAACGCACTATGGGGCTTAGGGATTGGAAACAGCATTATGATTTTACTGAGCTATATAAAATCACAGTTGTTTCCGCTTAAACCTGAAGATACTTTCGACAAATGGGTTTCCAACCGCTTCGGAAATAGACTCTATGAGCTCTTTTTCAAAACATACACTGAGAAGGTCTGGGGTATACCGTGCGAGGAGATCAGCGCCGAATGGGCTGCACAGAGGATTAAGGGGTTATCTCTTCTTGAAGCGCTTAAAAACGCCCTTATACAAGATCGGCCCTCAAATAAGGAAGGAGTAATAAAAACCCTGATCGACAGCTTCCATTACCCGAAAATGGGCCCGGGTATGATGTGGGAAAAGGTATCGGACACAGTAAGCAGTGAAAATAGCGAAGTTATATTAAATGCTGATGTAGAGATTATACGCACAGGCTCAGGCAAAGTGGATAAAATCGGCGTCAATGTTAATGGGAAAATACAGGAGATAGAGGGAAGCGAATTCATTAGCAGTATGCCTATAAGGGAGCTTATTCAGAAATTTGAGCCAAAACCGCCAGAAGAAGTCTGTTATGCCGCTGACATGCTAAAGTACAGAGATTTCCTTACAGTCTCTCTTATCATAAATAGAAAGGACGTATTTCCCGATAATTGGATATATATTCACGACCCGCGCGTTAAAATGGGCAGGATCCAGAATTTTAAAAACTGGAGCCCCGACATGGTACCCGATCAGGAAAAGACGTGTCTTGGACTTGAGTACTTCTGTTTTGAGGGTGACGGCCTCTGGACTATGAGCGACAGGGACCTGATCGAATTGGCGAAGAAAGAGATTGAGATCATGGGATTAGCTAAAACAGATGAAATAGATGACGGCTCCGTAGTCAGAATGCCAAAGGCTTATCCAGTATATGATTCGACATACCTTGAGGCCATTAGAATTATTAGAGAATATCTCGCACAATTTCCGAATTTACAGCTTGTAGGAAGAAACGGTATGCACAAATATAACAATCAGGATCACTCGATGCTTACCGCTATGCTTGCTGTAAAAAATATACTTGGCGGGAACTACGATCTATGGAAGGTAAATGCGGACCAGGAATATCATGAGGAGCTTCGAAAAGATACATACATAGAGCCAAAAGAATTCAAAGAGCTTTCGGAGACTCAGCCACAGGTTCCCATAGCAGTAGCTCGGGGCACAAACGGAGTCGAGCAAACAATCATACGCGTATTCGCAAGTATCGACAAATTAGCCTTGGCCTTATCTGTAGGAGCGGTTTCGGGCGGAGCTATATTTATTGCAACAATGCTACTAATATTAAAAGGCGGCTCAGTTGTGGGTCCCAACTTAAGCTTGCTAAATCAATATTTCATTGGTTATAGTGTGAGCGTTGAAGGAGCTTTCATTGGTTTGGGGTACTCATTTTTATGGGGATTTATTTTCGGGTGGCTGTTCGCATATCTCAGAAACCTCTTTACGGGTTTCTACGTATACAGGGTAAAGAAGAGCGCGGAGCTCTCGTCTTTCAGGGATTTTATTGATTATATTTAGAAAGTACACAAGTGACTGACAGATGACAAAACCGAGATCAGACGAAGAAAAATTACAGCAGGCAGTCGCTCTATTAAACGCCAAGGTACTGGGCTTGATACTCGGTATCCTACTGGGTCTTGTAATATTTATAGCTACGAACTGGCTTCTTATTAAAGGCCCGCATGTGACTAGTTCGGGACATCAGGTCGTAGGTCCTCACATGCAGCTGCTTAGTCAGTTTTTCATCGGCTACAAAGTCTCGTTCGCAGGGAGTATTATAGGGTTTCTATACGGTTTCGCCATTGGCACTATAAGCGGTTCCCTGATCGGCTGGCTATATAACCGCATTGTCAGCATCAGGCATAAATTATAGGTATAAAGATATAAGCATGGGGCGGTATTACGTATACTTGAATTCTTTGTTAAACTCTTCTCAAGCAGGCAAAACTATTCATAATTATTGAACCTATCATATAATGAATGCCGAAAACCCATACTTCTCTTTGATAATCCCCACTTATGAGAGACCCGAGCAGCTCACAAGGTGTCTAAACGCCATAGCCCGGATTGACTATCCGAAAGAAAAATTTGAAGTAATAGTAGTTGACGACGGCAGCGCATCACCGCCTGAAGAGCTTGTAAATTCTTTTTCCGATAGACTCGATATAAGATTGATCACACAAGTCAACTCAGGACCCGGGGGCGCACGTAATACAGGCGCAAAAAATGCAAACGGCAGGTACCTGGCATTCACGGACGATGACTGTGAGCCCGATCCAACATGGCTGCATGAGTATGAGAGGGTATTTAGTAATTATCCCGAAAATTTTCTGGGGGGACATACTATCAATGCGCTTGAAAATAACCCCTATTCCTCAGCCAGTGAGCTTCTTGTGAATTATCTCTACTCCTATTATAACACCGAACCCGAAAGCGCTTTGTTCTTTAATTCAAGCAATATCGCTATACCCAAGGAGGCTTTTTTCGAATCGGGAGGTTTTGACGTAACTACTATAAGGAATACTGCGGAAGACAGGGAGCTCTGCGACCGCTGGCTGTTTCAAGGGCGTAAACTAACATATGTAGATCAAGCCCGGGTATATCACTCACACAAACTGTCGCTTCGTTCCCTCTGGAGACAGCATTTTAACTACGGACGTGGAGCCTACTACTTCCGGAAGGCCCGCGCCATACGCGGTCAGGAGAAAGTAAGACTCGAGCCCGGATCATTTTATAGGAACATGATCAGGTACCCACACAAAAGAAAGGTTAAGAACTTATATTTCATTTCATTCTTGATGGTTTTAACACAGATTGCAAACGGCCTCGGATATTTTTGGGAAAAGGCAGTCCAATCCCTAAACTCCACATAAGAGCTTAAATCATATAAACTGTCATAATCTTATTATAGGTGCTCGTAATTGAATAATGGTAAAGTAGGAGAGAAAAGGTTTATATTAGGTCTGCTTAGACCCTACAGGGGTTTAATAGCACTCCTGGTGCTGCTATTCCTGGCAGCATCGGTTTTCGACGGAATTTCCATCGGGATGCTGGTGCCGCTTTTGGGCAGCATACAGCAGGTTCAGAACTACGGTGAGCTCCCGAAGATCCTGCAGACCCTGATAAATATATTCTCTCAATTCCCGATTGAAAAACAGATACTGTATTCACTCTTGTTCGTCGTATTCGCTGTAATTCTAAAAAATATCTTTTTAGCTATATCTCATTATCTGTCCTATTGGCTTGCTGTACGTGTTACTTCAAACATTCAATCAAAGATAATTAATACTCTTATGACCGTTTCAATCGGCTACTACAGTAATGTAAAGACCGGTGATCTGGTCGAAAAGGTAAGTTATAACACCCTTCTTACCCAAGAATTAATTCAAAATGCAACAAAGCTCCTGGACTATTTTGCGTCATTTCTAGTGCTTATTATTCTACTTGTAATTTTTTCCTTGAAACTAACTATTGTAACTATAGTACTTGCGGCAATTATAGCTTTTGCTCTCTCTCTTCACATTAAGAAATTATCAAAGATAGGCCAGAAACATGTTGAAAGCTCAAGGGAATTTACAAGCACTATGCACGAAACTATTAGTGGCATAGAAGTAATAAAATCATTTACAAAAGAAAACGCCCAGTCTGAAAAACTCGCGGGGAAAATAGAGAAAACAGCTAAATACCGTCTTCAGTATATGTACTCAGAATATATGGTGCACATACTTACCGAAGCGCTCGGAATAATAGCAATCGGCTTGCTGTTTTTAATAGCCGTTACAAGCTCCAAAATGGATTACCGGCTTATGCTCACCCAGCTGCTTCCGTTCATATATATCCTCGCCCGCATGCTGCCTTTAATAAAGCTTATAAACCATGCAAGGGGTGCAATCGCGGTTAGATGGCCTGCGTTTAAGTCTGTTCACGATCTCATGAGCCTAGATAACAAACCGCTTATTAAAGACGGCATTATTCCCTATACGGGCCTTAAACACGGGATTGAATTCAAATCAGTGAATTTTTCCTACAACACCGGTGAAAAAGAAGCTCTCAAAGACGTAAGCTTTAATATTCGGAAAGGAAAAACTACGGCACTTGTGGGTAAATCAGGAGCCGGGAAATCTACGGCAATTAATCTTCTCCTCAGATTCTACGACACCCAGGACGGGAGCATACTTATAGACGGAAAGCCGATCGGGAGCTTCGTTATTGAATCATATAGAAAAAATATAGGTATCGTAAGCCAGGATACTTTTATATTCAACGATACGGTTAAAAATAACATAGCATTCGGAGCGCTCGATTCACCGGACGACTCGACTATTATAGAGGCCGCCATGAGGGCAGGCGCCGACGAATTCATCAAAGAGCTTCCTAACGGATACAACAGCATGTTGGGCGAAAGAGGTGTAAGGCTTTCAGGCGGTCAGAGGCAAAGGATATCAATTGCAAGGGCCATATTAAAGAATCCCGAGATACTTATACTTGATGAAGCAACAAGCTCTCTTGATACGGAAACCGAGCAGTTGATCCACAAAGCTATAACCGAGCTCAGCCGCAACAGGACAGTGGTTATTATTGCCCACAGGCTCTCGACCATAAAAAACGCAGATCAAATTATAGTATTAAAGGATGGAAGAGTATCGGAGATAGGAACCGAGCCCGAGCTTATAGCAAAGAAAGGCGAGTACTACAATCTGTCGTCCATAATTAATTGAATCTCTTGGTAATTTGGGCAAACTTTGTCCGGCAACTGCATAGGGGATAATATCTGAGCAAGCTGACAAACTCCCGTTATGAATAAAGACCCTTACATATCTGTGGTGGTCCCGGTTAGAAACGGCAGCCAATATATAGACAAGTGCCTTCTGGCGTTTAAAGAATCTACATACGAACAATTTGAAGTAATAGTTGTAGATGACGCTTCTACGGATAATACAGTAGAGATCGCCCAAAAAACTGGTGTTAAAATTGTAATCCTGGATAAACTGTCGGGGCCCGCGGCAGCACGTAACAGAGGTGCTGAGTCAGCCCGGGGCGATATTTTGCTTTTCATAGATGCTGATGTTGTTATCAACAACGATACTATCGAGCTCATTGCAAAAGCTTATACCGAGAACCCCAGTATCTCTGCCGTCTTCGGCTCATACGACGACAAACCTGAAGCACCGGATTTTATATCACAGTACCGTAACCTCCTTCACCACTACGTGCATCAGATAGCAAAAAGAGATGCAACGACATTCTGGACCGGGTGCGGAGCAATACGCAAATCGGTATTCGATGAATTGGGAGGTTTTGATGAAATACGCCACCCGATCCCATCTATGGAGGATATAGAAATCGGACTCCGGATGTCCGAGCAGGGGTATAAAATAATTCTCGACAAGAATATACAGGTAACGCACCTTAAGCACTGGGGATTTTACTCGCTGATTAAAACAGATATTTTCCAGCGGGCCGTCCCTTGGTCTCAACTCATATTGGAAAGAAAATTACTTCCGAGAGACCTAAACCTCAGGTTTAGGGATAGATTTTCCACCACTCTAGTTGGAATAATAATTATCGCGGTCTCTATCTACATACTAAAATTATTTACTCAGATAGATATCATTCCGAGCGGATATATATTATTAACTGCTCTCATTTCGCTTTGCGTGATATTAATACTTAACAGAGACCTGTATCTATTTTTCTTAAGGAAGCGCGGCGTCGGATTTGCGCTTCTTTCCATACTTATGCACATACTTTTTTACATTTATTCGGGAATTACTTTCGGGGTTTTATGGATCGGGAGTAAATTACAGCATTAGTGACGGGGTATTAGGACAAAAGATTAGAAGAATCTCCCAAAATTAAGACGAAGTGTAGTTGCCACTTAGATCTTTAACTTTCTCGGCTACTTCAGGGCTGTCCAGTATCTCTCCCATACCCTTTTCGTAAAGATAATTGGCATTATCTCTTGGTGCCTCACTCTTTACGTTTGGGTCAAAGAAAACCTCTTTAGTATGTACAAGACCCGCTCTGTTGTATGAAGCAAGCTCATACTTCATACCCATCCTGAGTGCGTCACAGGGGCAGGCCTCAACACAGAACCCGCAAAAGACACATCTCATAAAATCGATATTGTACACCTTCGGTCTTCTCTCTATCCCGTAATCATCCGCAGCCTCGGCTACAATCGATATTGCCTGTGTGGGGCAGGCTACCTCACAGAGCTTACACGCAACACACCTGATCTCTCCCTCGTCATCGCCGGGCATTACATGGATGCCCCTATACCTTGGTGGAAGTTCCTTCACTTCCTCAGGGTACTGGATAGTTATAGGTCTGAACCTGAGAAGGTGCTTCAAGGTTATAATAAGGCCGCTGAATACCTGCGGCAGGTACATTTTTTCATACCATGTGAGCTCGGGAGGCTCCATTACTTTTATTTTAATTGCCATCGTTCAGTCCTGTATAAAGTACAGATAAGTTATAACACAAATCCGTAAATTTGGAAGTAGCCCTCACTCTAAAAACCCGGTTTGTAACATTATTCTGTGAGCTCTATTCTGAGCCTACGGTATACCCAAACACCTGAGAGAATGGATACTAAAAGTAAGATAAGCCCTAATAGAACCGAGCCTAAGAGAAGCTTACCTACACCGATCATTCCGAACATAATAAAGCACACCCCTAGAACCCAGTTAATCACCACGGGCATAAATGAAGGAGTTTTAATCTCAGGGCACAGCTTAACCGCGGGTTTCCAGAAACCCCAGGGTCTTACTCTTTTATAAAAATTACTTAAAGTTTGCTCAGGCTCCGGGGCTGTTAAAAACGTGACTATAACCCAGGTTACGATAGAAACCGGAATTACGATTATCTGGTGCTTAAGCTCAAGAGAAACACCCTGGATTCTGGTATAGATAACTAATACCAAGATAGTTATTAGTGATGCGGCAAGCGCAGAGATTTCTGACCACGCGTTTATTCTCCACCAGAACCACCTTAAAATCAGCACCAGACCCACACCAGCGCTCATAGCCCAGAGAAATATCCAGGCCTTTCCTATATTTGTAATATACAAAGCGAAATAACCTGCCAATACTGTTAATATGAGTGTAAATAACCTTGCCATCAGCACATAGTGCTTTTCTGTCGCATCTTTTTTAATAAACCGTCTGTATATATCATTCATCAGATAAGAGGCGCCCCAGTTGAGCTGTGTAGATAGTGTGGACATAAACGCCGCGAGGAAGCTTACAAATAATAGTCCCAGGAGTCCCGGACCCAAAAACTCCTTTATAACCGCTACATATACCGCTTCCTGGTCTCCGTCCGTTATTACAGCTCTCGGATATATAATCAAAGACGCTAGCGCAACCAGAACCCAGGGCCAAAGACGAAGGATATAGTGGTTAACCGCAAACCATGCTGTACCCAGCACGGCATGACGCTCGTTCTTGGCGGAGCATATTCTCTGTATGAAATAGCCGCCCCCGTCCGCGTTATGAGACGACCACCAAATAACGCTCACGTATACAAGAAAAGCAAAGAAGCTGGAGGACCAAAATCCCTCAGAGACCGGATCACCCCCAGAGGGCGTCATAAAAAACGAAATGTGCTCCTGGTCAATTCGTCCAAGCTTATCAACAAACCCGCTCAAGCCGCCTATTTCAGGAGAGGCGATTACAATCCAGGCTAGTGCCGCTGTGCCGAATAGCGCTATAAAATATTGAAGGAAATCCGTAAGCGCCACCCCCCATAGCCCCGACATCATCGTGTAGAAAAACGCAATCGAAATACAAATTACCACTGCAATCGTGGTATCCACACCGAAGAACACCTTAAACACCTTGGCCATCGCGCTTATGACCCAGCCCATTACTATAAAATTAAACAAGGTGGAAAAGTAAAATGCCTTGAAGCCTCTAAGGAACGCGGCGGGCTTCCCGCTGTATCGGATCTCTATGAGCTCATTGTCTGTAATAACCTCGGCCCTTCTCCAGAGCCTTGCGAACACGAGCACTATGAATACATGACTAAAAAGGTAGTTCCACCAGAACCAGTTTTTCCAAATCCCATCAGCTCTTATCCAGCCCGTAACCGCAAGCGGTGTGTCAGCTGCAAAAGTGGTCGCAACCATGGAAGTGCCCAGTATCCACCAGGGCAGGCTCCTTCCGGATACAAAATATGAGGACATGCTGCCGCTTGCACGGCGTGTAAAATAAATCCCGATTGCGAGCGATATTAAGAGATATGAGGCTACTATAACCCAGTCTAGCGGACTTAGTACAGAGAGTGAGGACTTAAGCGAGGCAGGCATTAAACAACTAATTTACCTGAGGGGGTATTAAGAAAACAGCTTCATAATAAGTCAGGGGTAGAGGGTTATATCTTTACACTCAATTTTCCCGTCGGTTCTATTTTCCCCAAGAGCACGTCGGCAGCGACAGCCTGGCACACGTCCATATGGTCAAAAATGCAGAGAACCGTGTCATAGTTCATAAATTCCGATACAACATAGGGCGAGCCGATTGAGACTAGGATTTTCTCTTTCTGGAGGGTTTCGATCGCATTTAAAATAGTATTGTAATTCTCAGGAAGAGAAGTCTCTTTTTTCCACGCGCCGACAGTTGTGTAAATTAAGCAAATTATCGCATCATACCCTTCTGACAACTCGAGTATGTACTGGGGGTCTTCATTTAAAACACCAAACTTTTTACATCTTACTACCGACCCATTCATTCTATTAAGAAAAACGCTTGAGATATCACTACCGGACTCAGTTACATCGAATATTAATACAATAGCATTATCAGATTTAAGCGCCCCGCCTTTAAGCAGACACGATGAGTGTTTGGCAATAGTTTTCACAAGGCTGTCTGCA
>Ga0209633_10000493_pt1 | contig 45659 bp, 28 predicted proteins | sample Cruoilmetagenom1_FD_187290 | JGI IMG/M metagenome (GOLD analysis project Ga0209633, IMG submission 187290) | Oil polluted marine microbial communities from Coal Oil Point, Santa Barbara, California, USA - Sample 1 (SPAdes) (version 2) | ecosystem: Environmental > Aquatic > Marine > Oil seeps ... | reverse complement strand
AAAATTTAAACCCATTTAAAAACAAACCTTTAACGTTAACCATTTCCTTAATTTATTATTATACTTATAATAGTATCTTTAAAATTAGTTTTATTACCTTAGAAATATCATTTGATAAATAACAGTCGTAAACGTATGAAATCTATACAATTATATTTAGTCGCATTTTTATTTTTTTTCTCAGCGCAGTTTAGTTTTGCACAAAATAAACAAGCACCAAAACCACCACAAAATATAAATGCCAAAATTGTAAAACAAGAAACAAAAGCAGTCAAAAATGTATCGCCTCAAAAAACCGTAATTAAAAAACCTGCTTCTCAAAATATTTCTAAAAAGAAACTTACGAAACAAATAGATAAAAAAGAAGGTCAACCATTAGTTGTAACCATAAATAATAAAGAGTATTTTACAATAAATAATGTATGGTTTACCAAAGAAGAAGGCAAGTATAAAAAGGTAGATAAACCTCAAGAACAACAAACAGCACCGGAAAACAAAATAGTATCTGCTTCAGAGCAAAAAACTGAACTTTCAGCATTAAATGAACCGGTTGTAATCACATATAATAACCAAAAATATCATGTTTTTAGAGGGTATTGGTTTACAAACACTAGTGGTACATATAAGAAGGTTAATGCACCTATAGGAGTTCAATTACAAGCCTTACCTTCAAATATTAAAGAGGAAATACTTAATGGAGAAACCTACTACTCTTTTGAAAATACACGCTATAAAAAGGTTGGTAACTTTTATGAGGTTGTGGCGTTTTAGTCAGAATGACGAATAGGAACGTCATTGTGAGTCTTTCGGCTGTCGCTCAAGACAGGCTAAAGCGTAACAATCTTTTGAATTTGAGTAAAAAAGGAACAGATTCTTACGCTTTTTTGCAAAAAAAGCTCAGAATGACGTTTCATATTGTTTGTTTTTTGATCTAATCAAAATAGAACAACCATCCATCTGACAAATCATTCCATTCATTGTTATTTTGATTAATTAAATTGATTTTCTTAAAACGCTTGTAATTTTTTATTTGTTTTTCTCTTTTAATAGCCTCATCTATTGAATCAAATTCTTCAAAATAAATTAGTTTATCACAATTATATTTACTTGCAAATGAATTTTTATAGTGCTTTATTTTATGCTGATAAATTCTTTTTAATAAATTACTAGTTACACCTGTATATAAAACAGTATTGTTTTTATTTGTAATTATATAGATATAACTTTTATTCATTAGTTAAAAATAGTAAAAAACTAATTATACTACAATTCGTCATTGTGAGTCTTTAGGCTGTCGCTCAAGACAGGCTAAAGCGTAGCAATCTTTTAATTGATGTAAAAATTAAACAGACTCTTATGCTTAGATAGTAGCTCCATACAAATTAAAGCGTAACATTTTTTAGGTCAGAATAAATAACTTACAGATTCTTTCTCCGTCAAAGGCGGATCAGAATGACGAATAGGAACGTCATTGTGAGTCTTTAGTCTGTCTTTCAAAGCAGACTAAAGCGTAACAGTCTCTCTAATACGAGTATACGATAAGCAGATTCCTACGCTTTTTTACAAAAAGCTCAGAATGACGAAAAAAATACTATTTTTACTATCAATTTTAAGGTGATTATTGCCTAAAAGTGCAATTTTAATTCATTTTATAATATAGTTAAGTTCTTTTAAATACTGACTTATCTGCAGTTTTGATTACTATCCTTTTGGGATGCTCATTCCTACTCGTAATTTTCAATCACCTGAATATCGTTATGGGTTTAATGGAAAAGAGAAGGATGATGAGTTAAAGGAGAATGGAGTAATGTATGATTATGGTTTTAGGATTTATGATACTAGATTAGGGAAATTCTTATCTGAAGACCCTTTAAGAGCAAACTATCCTTTTTACTCACCTTATCATTTTGCAGGAAATAGCCCTATTGAATTTATAGACTTAGATGGGCAAGAGCCTTCTAGACCCGAGCTGTATTGGAAAAGACTAGATAAGGCATGGGAGTTTAAAACATTTAAAAAAGATGTTGAAAATGCTGTTTTTTTTAGGACTGTGGGAGTTCATAATTGGAAAGATATTAATTTATTTGATTTACCAAAACAAGAAAAAATGTATGTTCAATTAAGATATGATCCTAAAGGTGAATCTGATGCTAAATATTACTGGTGGAATAAGAATGAGAAAGAATGGACTATTTTTAATACAAACGATATTGGTGGATCAGCTGAAGAAATTGCCGAAACTTCTGCGAAATTAATTCTTGGAACAGCACTAATTGTTTCTGGAATGGAATTTCCTGCTCTAGGAAGAGCATTGCTTGATCAATTGAAAACACAAACATATCTAAATTCTGTATCTGAATTAGCGGATGTTATTTTAAGTGATGAAGAATTTAGTTTTAAAAAGAGTACTGAAAATATATTTTCAGCAACAGTTGAAGGTGTAGATGTAGCTGATGGTGTTATTTCAGTTGCATTCAAAGGAAGTGGACCTGAATTTGTAATGCTTAAAAATTTGTTAATGGCATCACAAGATATTACACTTAGCGAAGGGTATATTTCTAATAAAAATAGTTCAGACATAGGTATAGATTTTGGTGCTAATATGTTTATGGATGTTGTTTCGGGGGGAAAGTCTTCGGGAACAAAGTATCATAGGGCTTTGAAAAAAATATTTGATAAGATTCTTGAAGCAACAACTGATCAGACTCAAAGAAAGATTAAAGAAACCACAAGATAAAGACAAATAGTGATGTTAAGTTATTTAAAAAAAGTAATTCTTTTTATTTTTCCTTTACTGAAATGGATTGCAATAACTTTTCTTTGTTTGATAGTTTTATTATATTTTATAAAGCATGATAGTAGAAATTTTAACATACAAGTTGTTACATATGTAGCCATATTTGAGTTACTAACTATAATTATTTATTTGATCCTTAATAAAATTAAATGGATAGACAAATGGGGTAATCCCCGCTAGTCTATGACTAGTGGCGATAATGATTAAGAAATTACCTAGATAGCGCAGAAGTATTTTCCGTGTCTTATTACTCATAATAACGCTCACACCTTCATTTTTACTCTTTATAAAATAAAAGTGTTCACTTACACTTATTTTTATGTCTTGTATTGTTGATTTTTTATATTTACGAGACCATGAAAAAAACAACACCACTCATACCATTGTTTACAAGGTTTATAAGAGATACACAAACAGGTAAACGGCTTAAAAAGAATGGAGAAAGAATTAAACAAGGTTCTATAGATAATTATAGATATACCTTAAATAATTTGATAAAATTCTCTATTAAAACCGGTTTTGAACTCCGTATTTGTGATGTTTCAAAATTAAGCAAAAGAGAATTCGTCTCAGAAAAAAACTATTGGAAAAAGTTTTATAAAAAATTTACTGAATACTTATATAAAAATGGTTGTTATGATAATTATGTGGGTGCTAATATTAAGCATATTCGTACTTTTTTTATCTATTTAAAATATGATAGAGATATCAATATCGGTGATTTTCAAAAACTATTTTATGTGCGTAATGAACAGATAGAAATTTATGTATTATCACCTGACCAATTAAAATTTTTGATTCATGATGCAGCATTTGAAGAAAGTCTAGCTCATAATCTCAAACGTATAAAAGACATTTTTGTGTTTGGTTGTACAACAGGTTTGCGGTATTCAGATATTTTTTTGTTAACCAATAAGAATTTTGAAAAGCAAGAAGATGGCTGGTATTTAAAACTAAAATCACAAAAGACAAAGGTTTTTAGTTTTATTAAATTACCAACCTATGCCGTAGATATCTACAAAAAACACAAGTCTAAAAGCGCAAAAGAAACAGTATTTAAAAAAATAAGTTTATTTAACTTTAATAAAAACCTCAAACTAATTGGCAAGAAAGCCAATTTTACGGTCCCTGTTGAAGTTTCTCGCGAAAAACAAGGAAGAGTAAAGAAAATTAATCAAAACGCCTCAAAACCTCAAAACCGCTTTTGTGATAAAATGAGTTCGCATATGATGCGTCGTACAGCAATAACCACCTTATTAATATTGGGTATGCCTGAGCATTTAGTACGAAAAATTAGCGGACATAGTCATGCCAGTAAATCTTTTAACCGTTATGTACACTATGCACAATCATATATGGATAAAGAGATTGAAAAGGTGCATAGTAAGTTGGAGGTGTATTAGGTTTTAATTATTAGAAAACACGGATTACAAATTTGCGCCATAGGGAATGATCATCACCACAAACTAGCTTAGCTAGAGTGAGAGGTTTTCAAATTTTAATATATCCAAATAAATAAAGTATAAAAAGAATAATAGCAAATACTATAATTCCGATATTCCTATAAAAGGCACTAATAGTATGATAGTCAGGTGCATTTTTATAATTAATATAGCTTTTTTTTAAATCAGTAATTGACCATAATAAACTTGATACTACAATCAAAATTAATAAATGACTACTCTTCATACAACAATAATTAGAATTTAGTATTCTTTTCTACTGTAGTAGTAGGTGTATTTTCAAGAGGAACTTCAATATAATCAAGTCCTTTACTAATTGCCTCATTAACCAATGTTTCAATAAAATTTATTCGATCCATACCTCTTTTTGTAAGTGTTTTACCTCGCCACTTATCAAACAATTTTTCAACTCCTCTTGGAATAACAAATCCTCCTGAGAAAGTTTTAATTGATTTGCCAACATCTCCATTTATTGCCTCAATAATCCCCTTCTCTACAGTTGCTACTTTACCTATTGCTTCCGTTAATTTAATTAGTGGTATTGCTATTGGCGCACTTGCACCTCCTGTTGCTACAATCGATCCAGATGCTGCTATTTCAATATTAGATACTAAATCAGTAATTTGATCAAGCGTAGCAGTTGATGTTTTATAACTTCCTATTCCAACATCAGTTTTATTAAAACCATAAGTCATCATACCATGATAATCAGATACTAATAACGTTCCTTTATCATTACCATGCCATCTATTCTTATTTAAATCAAGTCGCGGGCCACTATTGCTTGGGTCTTTTAAATAATCATAATATCCTAGACCACCGAAATTGTCAATTGTTCTTTGATTATCAATAATTATAGATTTCCAATAAGCTTTTTGTAGCTGCTTCCATTCAACATATGTGAATTGACTCTTTTTCAACACCGTTTTATATTTCTTGTCTCCCAAATATTGAACATGAATTATTTGTTCCTCTAACCCTTCTAATTCAACAGCATTAATAACTTTATTTCCGCTAAAACTGTAAGGTGTGTAATAAGGGTATTTTTCAGCCAAAGGATCCACGGCAAAGAACCTCCCAACCCTAGGGTCATGCATTCTAAACTTATAGTTTATAGAGTTAGCATTCCCTTTGATCTCATCATCTTTTTCTTGGCCTTGGAAGCCATATCGGTACTCAGGGTTTTGATAATTACGCGTAGGAATGAGCATCCCAAAAGGATAGTAATCATTATATGAAAGAACGTCCGGTGCAAATCTATTACTTTTTCTTATCTTTCTATCTGTAATTACACTTAAAACATTGCCTAAATGGTTAGAAAGTTCAAAACGTTTATCACCTACCAAGCGCTGATAATTAGTATTTGGTAAGGTTAAATTTTTGATCCAATTATTAGTATCTGGATTTATTTGAGCAACGATACTATCATTTGATATCGGATTATCTATGCCTTGATCAAATGAAAAATATTGATTTTTACCATTCAAATTCGTTGATAAATAATCCATTTCAAAATGTAAAGGCGAAAATAAATTCCATGATATTCTATCGCCGGGCGGGTAATTACCCGATCCCCAAGGGAAATTATACACTTCTTGAATTAAACCATTGCCAATAGTATATGTTTTTCCGTTCAAACTAATTTTAGTACTGAATTCATTTTGATCTTTATCAAGGATAGTAGCACTAAAATCAATATCCATTACAGGGTTTGTAGTTCCTTCAGGAGGTGCAAAATAGATATCATTAATTACTTGATTGCTTATTTGATGTCTTAAGAAGAAAGATGGTGTATAAACGCCCTGGTCAAAATACATACCTACTAATAACTGATACATATTTTCAGGCGAATCAGGATCTACATAGTCGAACTGTGCAATATGTCCCCAACCACCAACAGCCGTTTGATTTGCTGCCATGGTCATTTTAGTTTTAAACCTAAACTCTTCACCATTTTCGAGTGTAAACGGATGGTCATTATCATAATCGGCTTCATAAACATTATCGAATTTCAATGCATATGCATTTGCCCCATTTTTACTAGCACTCACAGAATTTTCGTCTAATTCTACTGTTTCTTGTTGTAAACCTAAACGTGAACTACCATAAATATGCTGTTCTTTTAATTTAAATACAGATGATGTAGCATCTTGTACTAAATCATAGACACTCATTACATTACCTTGGGCATCACGAATATAATAGGTAGTCGTTTTAACACCATTTTTATCTAATGTTTTTGCCAAACGGTTGCCTAATGCATCATAGGTAAAGCTAATTATATCTCCACCACTTGCTGCGGTTTTTGTGACTTTAGCAACCTTACCGGAAACTGTCCATTCTATATTTTGTATACCTTCATCAACATCTGATGTTAATTGGCCAATTTCGTCGTATGCATAATTATGTAGACCGTCAATGTCAGTTTTAAATCTACCATTATTAGTCATATTATCATTTACCGTTTGCAACTGGTTTTTACCCTCAATATAATCATACACCAGTTCATCCATACTTAAGAGGTTATTCCCTTTTCTTGCTTCACGATTTAATGTTTGTAAATTACCATTGCGATCATAGACATAATCTGCAGTTTCAGCGTCTGCTATATTACCACCACTATTATTTTTTATTTGATATGCTTTAAAACTACTAATACGATTTAATTGATCGTAGGTATAATTATTTAGCCTCGGTTTTTTTCCATTCGCTTCATTTTGATTTAGAAAAGTAGTTACCATGGTCTTTATATTACCATTATAAAGATCTTTCGTGTTTTGCTGAATATTTCCATCCGTAAAAACTAATGGATTCTTCTTGTTATTAGCAGTACCTCTATCAACCCTAGCCGTATAATCATCTTCAAAATAATTTAATGAATACCCAAAAGCGTCTTTACCTACATCACCATTAGTATAGTTGACATTTGTCTTGCTGTCTAAACCAATATCATAGTTTTGGTTATTCCATTCAGAGTTGACAACCTTTAACCAACCTTGAAGCGTATAGGCATAGTCTATACCTTGTACTTTTTGGTCGCCTAATACGGTACGGGCTAACGGACCATGATCATAATAATTATAAGCGGCGTCTTTTTCCCAAATAACACCATCTTTAGAGGTTTGTACAGATACAATACGGTTATCTGCATCATATTCATATTGATGTATAAATTGATCTACTTCATTTTTCTGATAGAATACTTTGTTTACATTACCACTGATCAGATCATATTCATACATTGTCTTTTTAACATCCTGACGTTTGGCGATCAATACATCATTATTTATTCTCTTGACAATTTCTTTTACATTGCCATGTACATCATAATCATAAAAAATAGCATTGTTATAATCAGTTTGTGTATTAGTGCCACTAATAATTTCATCAAAATACAATACTGCTGTTACTCTATTGCGAGAATCATTATTAAAGTTTTCAAAATAACCCGCAGTACCTGACAAGGGCTTGTCATACATAGTTAAAGAAACATCTGTTCTTTTGCCTGTTGATGTGGCATCTGCCGCTGCAGTTTCAATATTTACCAGATTCGCACCACTGTCTATTAAACGTCCGTTGTCATTAATTGTATACCCGGAAGCTATTTGTAATTGACCTGCTTCTATAATTCTACCTAAACCATCATATTTGGTATAACTAAAGTCATGATTGCCACTTACTATATTGGCTAATTGTTTTACATTTTGTGAAGCTACAATACGACCTAATTCATCATAAGCAAAACGTGTAATACCGCCATCTGGGGTACTTTGCCATACCAATTGATTGAGTGAATTGTATTTATACTGAGTTTTAAAATCATGTATAGGAGCAACTATCTTATTATTATCATCAGGATCAACATAGAACTCTCCATTAACATCAGGCGCACCTTCAATAGTAGGTTTGTCTCTTCTAAAAGTATTAATAGTAACATTATCGACATTCTCCAGGCGTTTCACGCCTTCAGGGGCGACCGTTTGAATTAAATTACCAGCCTGGTCATAATAGTACAGTGTATATTGGTATTCTTTATCAATATGAGATTCAGTAAATTCTTCTACTACAGTTGCTATTGCCTGATTGATGTACTCTCTTTTAAAACGTTCTTTTAATGTGTTTAGATAATTTTCATAAGAATCTGAACTATAATCAGCTTCGATGTTTGCATTTATCTGAACACAGTTATCGGCCACAATATCATCAGATATAGTAATCACACTACTTGGTATAAATGGTAGTGATGCCGGTGGGCAATAAGAGCTCGACGGTGCATATACGCTATTTACATATTCTCTCCATGTCAATCTACCTTCTACTGCTCCCTGGCCGATAAAGTCATTATTATAAATTGCATATTGCGCAATAACCCCAATAATTTGGTTATAACCATAATTAAGGTCAGTATCACCAAATTCATCAATCGTTAAAAAATTAAAATCATCTGTTGAAGTTACATTTAACTGACTCAAAAAGTCTATATATGATTCTGTTATATAGGCATAGTTTAAATTACAGAAATAGTTCTCACCATCAGCATCCGTTAAATGCTCCGGGAAATCATAACCGGTAATAGTATCATCAATTGTTAAAAAGTCCTGATATTTATCTGTACAGCTTACCGGAGCTACTGTTTGGGGGATACAGGTTTCGCAAGGATCTATAACGTCCGTCAAATCTCCTTCAAAAAGTTGAATGTCATCTATCATCATAAACATTCCATCATATCGTTCTTCGAAAGGAACGTCATTCATGTAGTTCAGATTAGGAGTCGAAATAAATAAACGTTGAATTGGATCTTTTGCTGTAAATACCATTTTCACTTCCCTCCATTTTGGATTTTCGCTAACTAACTCTTTGGGGCTCTGTCGAACATCTGTTTCAGCACCTCCAAAGTAAATACGCCAATCTCCCCAGTTATTTGGGCTTTTTGTTGGATCATATGTTGTCGCATTAATTTGATAAAATTTTATTGTATATTTTTGTCCAATTATTAATCCATCTATCTCTATTTGGGCGCTTTTTGGGTGAGCCATTTGATGATAGCCTCCAATTGCAACACTTCCATTAGGAGTAGTTTGTACATTATTCGATATATAATCAACATTTTCGATAGGGAATTTCCAAGTACTTAATGGATAAGCAGGACTATTTAACCAACCTGCACAATTTAAGTTCCTATTTGGTTCTCCCGTGGATACAGCTACATCAAAACAACTTTCTGAAGTCCCATCGACTCCAGCATCTTTCAATAAATCTATTCCAATACTAGTAAATGCTGTAGACTTTAAAAAATAGTTGTCCGTAATCAATTGACATACTGGTATTGTGTATAAACTAAATGGAGAAGTTCCTTCTGGTTGTCCTTCTAATAAAGTCTCATTCAATCTAATAAATGGAACATTGAACTCAAAATCTGATTTTTTAGTGCCATCTGGGAATGTATACGTGAATGAACTGCCTTCATCTCTAACATCAAAATGAGTGATTTCATCTATATATTTAAGTGATGTAGTATTAAATCTAATTTGCATAGATAAAACTGAAGAATTTGGAAAATTTGAACCCACATCGCCTTCACTACGAAAAAACCAAATAGTTATTACACCATTATATAAACTCGATTGAGATACTGCGGCACGAATATAATTTGTCAATTCTCTATCAACAGCAGGTTTTCCTTGGCTTATATTATAATTATCTATTCTTTGTATTAAATTAAAGTCATCAAAAAATAACGCTCTAGTTTCTGGAAAATTAGTTATGTTAAAATATGTTTGACTTCCTCCTAGACCAGATGGACCATCATAATTCAATAAAATTGCATTCAATAAATCTTTATAATTATTTTCAAAAAGTAATTCATCCGCTTCATTACTACTACAAAATATATTGATATCGCCTAAATCACATGCTTCACCAATACCGTCACCATCTTCATCTTCCTGTCCTGGATTGGGTGTTACAATACAGTTATCAAATGCATCTAAAACACCATCGCAGTCTCTATCATTCGGACAAGTTCCATCATCTACTACTAAATCACATGGTGGATTTAAATAGGGATTATCAGAAGGGGTTAAAACATCACCCAAACCATCATCTTCGGTACCACACTCACCGATGGCTGCAATGGTTGAACCTGTAAGTACTATTTCACTTATTTGACCGTTAACTTGTACTATGGCCAAAATTTGAAATGAAAATTCACCTGTTAGTTCATTATAACTACCTGGTTCATAATAGATATTTGAAAAATTTGAAATAAACCATGAACTAGAAGGGTTATAGTTACTCCAAGTATACCCAAATGATGCCGGTAGTGTTAAACTAACGGGTTCTCCCGTTATACCAGCCAGTCTTATTCCTAAAGTACCATTACCTAGGTTAACACCTTCAAAGAAATCAATAATATTTGTTTGAGACCCAACCGTGCCACCAAAAGCTAAATATAAGTCTTGGGCTATATATTGTCCATTATAATCGTTATTACCAACAATGACAATTGGAGTACCATTATCTGTTTGTCTAACATAACCATTTAAAAATGTTTCCATATCAAACGCTAATGGACATTTACCTGTTTGCTGCCAACCAGCATAATCTGCACCGCTTGTAACTGAACTATCAGATGTAAAATCTGTATCTGGTTCTAAAGCATCAGCTGGTATAAAGCGCTTTTGTTTATCAGCATATAAAAGTGAACTTACAGAATTACAAGCACCCGTATCAGCGCCTGCTGTATGACCAGATATATAATTAGCGATACTATTTTTTTGTGGATATCCTTTTAAAACATTTGTAATATCTCTTGAATTATCAACATCAGGGCCAATACAACCATTATAACACCCTTTTTCTTTAGCATATACATTGGCATATACATAATTAATTTTATGTTTTAAACTTTGGTAAAAACTTCTATAGGTAGTCCATACCAAGTTTTTTATTGATTCATCATTAATATTATTAACTGTACTAATTCCACTAAAGGCCTGATTACAACTAGTAATACCGTTACAAACTACCGTTCTGTATGCGGCTTCTAACATAGTAACACCAGCATTATTATTTGTAAATTCTCCATATTGCACGGTAATTGCCCTAGTCATTATAGCATTTCTTTCATCTGCTATTAGTTGAAATTGATTGCTTAAAGAACCTGAAAAATAAGGATCGTTTTCAAGAATTCCTTTTTCTGGAAATGAAAAATCATTCGAAGTAAGAAGCCCTGCCGTCACTGCCTGTCCATAAGTTTGAACGGTATTTAAATATTCATCATAAGTATCTGAATTAATAGTTTGATTTGTTCCGGTAGTCACGTTAGGATCAGAAGTAAACGGAAAAATATTGACACTACTTTCTAAACCACATACAGCTTGTGCATATTCAAAATAACAATATTCCGGATGGTATTCTACTAACGATTTTGCCCAACTATCTTGCCAAAAACTTAAAAAATCACTTACATTCGCTAGCTCCTGAGGTAGCACATAAGAATCTCCATCAGCATTTGTCTGAATTGTTGTCCCGTCAAGTATAGCAGGTGTATAAGTGCTATCACCATTGTCAACAATTATTATTTGAGATTCGCCGCCAAAATCATTTCTATAAGGTATTAATGGATTAGGGTGGCGCCAATCATTTTCGATGACATCACCATTAGAAAATAGTTGATTTTGATCATTAAAAACACTTAGAAGATCTGCAATTTCAGTATCTGAATCTTCAACCAAAGTAGTACTACCGTACTGACCTCCCGGACTAACATCTGATAATAACAAATCGAATTTATCCTGACATGAAACATTTAAGGCTTCACAAGATTCATTACAAGCTTCTACCAACAATCCATACTCAATTTCAAATCTTTCGGTAAGTAAGACAATTTCTTCAGTACTTAATAATGGATTCCCATTTTCGTCTATTGCTCCAAATTCTTCCAATTTTTGTGTTACATACACGGTTTCAGTACCTAAACTACTTATACAATCTGCACAATCTATAAAACAACCATCTAGTTGTGCATTTGGTGTAAAATCTGCAACACTAATACATGCTCTTATTTCATCTATATAATCTTGAGCATTGGCTTCCAGGGCATCATTATTTATTCGTAAGTCTTTACTTAATGTATAAGAACCCACATCTAAAGTTGTTGTTGGAATAGTAACAGTTATATTATTGGCTTCACCATTTTCACTTACTAATGGAAACTTATTTATACCAAAATCGTCTTTTAAACTTATACTTAGATCATATACAAAAGGATAATTATTAGTAGTACAGTTAGTGGGATAAAATGGTTGAAATGAATTGGCATTTCTAATTTTATAATCGAAATCATATGGTGAAATTGGCGTTACAACCCCCACTTGTTTAGAAGCTTGCAAGCCATCTTCCAAGGCGCCAAAAGTTCCTGTTGAATATTTTATATTATTATCTATATTAGTATCAGGATCATCAATATCATGTTTGTTTAAAACATCAACTATAAAGATTTCATGATTACCATTAATTTCTTCATCTAACGCTTCTAGGTTATCCGGTGTATTACCTGCTAAAGCTGTAGCAATAGTTCTTCCTTGTGGATCTATATAACTAACACTTACCTGTCCGTTTGGATCAACTACTAAATTCTTTTTATAATGTATCGCATTACCCACTTTATATCCAAACAATCTATTTAATTCACCTTGATCAGCGGACAAATAATAATATTTCATTTCATGATCACTACCTAATTGATGATTTAGACCAACTCCACTTTTACGACGTATTCTACCTGTATTATCAGGTGTATATTCTATTTGAGAAAAAGGATATTCTTCGGCATCAGGCACAAAATCTTGCCAATTACCTTGAGGTGTATTATTATTTGAATAGTATTTACTGGCACCTGTTGATTTACTCATCAAATCTGCTATTGTACCTGCTTGTAAAACACTATTTTCTGATGTATTCCAATCAAAATCATTCTGAGTATAAATTTCAGTACCAGTTTCATTTCTGTTAAAATCAGGATAGTACTTTATAACCGATTCATCTGTAGGTACAGGCAATACTTCAATTGCAGGTCTGCCTTGATTATCATAAATAACTTCACCAACTACGGCTTTATTATTTGTATTAATTTTAGTTACTGTTTGACGATTACGCAACGTTCCGTCAAAATAACTTACTACTTCCTTCTTTTTACCATTTTCAGCAAATGATGCTTGATACTGCCAGTTTTTTGTATCTTCATGTGCTTGAATTGTAAGAATACCTGGCCAACTTGAAACTTTTCTTTTTGTATTTAAACCACTGCTCCAAAAACCATAATAATTTTTTGAAATATCTTGTAAATTACGGCCTATAGCTCTTACTCTATAAATTAAATAACCATTGCCAAAAATTGGAGGTATATTATATGTCAACTCTTTGGTTTGTATTCTTGTGTTATTAAGATTGAACTCTCTTGTAGTTAAACTTATCTCATTTTCATTTCTTTCATAATTATCAACCCATGTCCATTCTAATTCATATTCTTCTGCTCCAATAATAGCTGACCATGAAATTTGGATTTCATTATTTGTGTTCACAGCGTTTGGTGAAGGAAGTATCTCTGATAAAGGATAATACCTATCAACACTATACTCTAATTCAATATATACATTCCCAGGGTTAATATTAGCAGTTATAACATTATTGGCATCAGTAACACTGATACTTTGTACAGTTAAATTTACGCCTCTTGCTCCCGAGATTTCATGAATGTCCATGTCGGCTATATTACCTACTTCTCCATTAGGATTGTATTCAATAAGCATCGTTTTTTGATATGCTGTCCCCGATGAACCATCATATAAAATTGGAATTATATTCAACGTAATTGAATAAATAAAACCAGTAGTTTGGCTAATGGGTAAACCGTCTAATCCTAATTTGATTAAAGTTTTAGGGTTTAGTAATATATTACCCGTATCAAAATTTTGGTCTATTATAGAGCCATCCAAACCTTCAGCCAATACTGGAGTAGAATTAGCATCATATCTTACTTTTTCTTTCTCATTATTTGCATATAAGAAAATGCTAAATAAAAGAAAGAAACCCAATAAAAATACATTCTTATTTGGTGATTTGACTATATTTTGAAGTGCTTTTTTCATAGAATAAGCTTTATAATTTTGTATTTATTATCTCGTATGATTTGTATTTACCAATTGGTATTATTTTATTATTGATAACTTTTACGTAGTTATTTTTATTAAAAAAAGGATCATCTAAAGAACTTACTTTTAAAATGTTGTTATATTCAATTTCCAGTCTGGCAATATCAAAATCTTCAGTACCTCTCTTTTTTGAAAAGTCAATTAATGATGAGTAGTAAAATATCTGTTTAGACAAACTATAATCTTCTTTTTTTATTACTAATATTACTTTTGAATAAGGTACTTGAGAAAACATCTTTGCTACTAATTCACATTCCCATTCAGCACCATTATCTTTTATTTTCCCCTTGTCAAAAAGGTCTAATAATAATTCTAGGTTAATTTGCTGTTCAATACTATTTTCATTACTGGTTAAATCATATATCATTGCCTTCTCGTCATGATTTACTTTTATATAAAACGCTTTAGTTGAGATCATTTCTGTATTATTGATTTTAGTATACATACTCTTATCTTTTATAATCAAAAGACCTTTATATTCTTCAACAATAACATCGCTTGTTGCTCCCTTAAACAATTTATAGCGCATACCAACTTTAAAGTTTCCTTGAGTGCTATATTTGTCTTCAACCTTTTTTAACACCTCATCGAGTGATTGTGAAAATAATACAGTACTGCTTAAAAAAAATAATATATAAATGATATCCTTCATTTTTAATTTGTATTTTTTATAACATTACCAGATCTTGTTTCTTGAATTGTAAATACCCCTTTTTCTGTTTCTTTTTTAACTCTAACCAAGCCTCCTTCTTTATCATATTCATAAAATGTAGCGTAATTATTCTCATCTAATTCAGCCATCAGGCGCTGAGTCACAGGGTCATATACAAAAGACTTCATATTACCATTTACAGGATGAATACGTATATCATCAAAAAAGGCTTCAATATCCTGATTGTCATTTACCAATTCAACTGCTAGGTGTGCCGTGTTATCAGGGATTGTAAATTCACCCAATACACGTTGCCAATTATCGATAATATTTCCTTTAGGACGAAATTCTTTAGTTCCAATGACCGTTTCGTCAGCGGCTTTAAAAATTAATCGTATATACGCTTTGTCATAGTTCAACACCTGAATATTTTCTTGTGCTATAACTTTGTTGGTAAAAAATAAACTACTTATAATTATTAGAAAATATATATTTTGTTTCATACCCTATTGTTTTAATTAAATGGGAAATCTAAATTAATTGAATTCAAAGTAAACTGAAATAATGTTGTATCTAACCCTTCTATGCTATCGGATAATTTTACTGTTGCAAGTCCACTATCATTACCACCAACTCCAAATCTCGCAGTCATTAACACTTTACCAGAAGCCGGCATTATGAAGTTATTATTATATAAGCCTGTGAGATAATTTCTAGAAAATACATTGGATGAATCTAGACTATCTATTACACTCAGTAACAATGCATTAAAATCTCCACCAGTAACCGTAATTTGCAAGTAGACAATAGAACCTGGTTCAGCAGTTATCTCTCCCGAAAAATAATCAAACCCTAGAGGTATTTCATCAATGACTTTAACTAGAGTTATACCTTGGGCTGAAAACCCAGCTTCATTATTAATATTAAATACAACAACTCTTTTACCCACCGATTCTATACCATATTCATGTGATAAAGTTATTGGAGGAGTACCTACACCATTTTGTATGTTACCATCCCCAAAATCAACACTCCAATTTGTAATTGGACTATTACTTCCTGTAACAGATAAATGAAATTTTGCAGGGTTATTAACATAAGCTATTAATGGTCCCGTAATGGTCGCAATGGGTTGTTGATAATCTATAGTTACAACTTCAGAAAACTCTTCACAATAATCAGTATTAAACCTAACATATATTAGTCCGTTTCCTAAAGGAGGTATGACTCTTGGCGAAATGTTTCCTCCTGAATTATTTATCCAATTTATTTGATCAAATGACTGTTGCAAATTCACATATGAACCAATTCCTTCTAAGGTAAAATTAACTTCTAACCCTCCATCAGTTGTAGGTGTTAATGAATTTATTGTACCTGGTGAGCATAAAATTTCTCTATTCTCTTTAACCCAGCCACTAATTATATATTTTTTACCTAGCACCGGTTTAAATGAATTACAGGTATCACAATCTTCGGGTGGCACAACACAATCTTCAACAGTAATAGTATTGTCTGATGTGAAAATACAACCTGTAGCATGTATAATTTCTAATGTTACTAAATAAGAACCTACCGTATCATATGTAAAAACTGGATTTTCTAATGTCGAAGTTCCTAAAACGGTCGTGTTATCAAGATCATAAAAAATCCATGTATAGCTATTTTCTGTAATTCCAGGAGGCAATGTATTTATACTAAATTTAATTGGATTAGCTATGCAATTGATAAGGCGATCAGTTATAATTAATTCACTGATAGTATCGCAAGGTATAACCTCATTAACATTTAAATGAATCGGGAAACGTTCTAGGGTCAAGTTAGTAACAATGTTATTTGTAGCGGTGGCATAATAATCACCTGCATCTGCAATTGTTGCATTGTTAATAGTATAATCTTTTAACGTAGCCCCAGGTATGGCAATACTATCTTTAAACCATTGATAACTATTATTTGGGCTTGTTAAACCTATAGTCATAGAATACAAACTGCCTTCGTCAATTGCAATAGTTTCTTCGTTATCAATTTTGTTTTGAGGAGAATATAAGAAATTTGCATTTGTTATATTGTTAACGAATTGGTTTTCGAAATCAATAAACTTTAAATTATTTTCATAAATAAGGGATGCAGTTGTATTGGTTAAATCAGGAATTGTTCCTGATAATTGATTTTGAATTAATATCAATAAACTACCCGCTAAATTGTTAAATTCTGGTGGTATACTCCCCGTTAACTTATTACTATTTAGTAAGAATAAATTAACATTTGTTAAATTGGTTAGTTGAGTTGGAATACTCCCGGTAAGTTCATTTGAGCTTAAATTAAAACCAGTTAGATTAGATAAAAGACCAAGTTCTGGAGGGATAGTACCTGATAATTGACTTTGAGTTAACGAAAGATTTGTTAAGTTGGTTAAATTACCTAACTCAGGAGGGATACTACTCCCAGAAAAATCATTATTGCTTAAATTAAGTAATGTTAAACTGGTTAAATTACCTAATTCCGGTGGTATCGTACCCGAGAGATTATTAGAATTTAATTCTAGAAATCTATTCGACCCAAAAGAACCTAGACGGTCCCATTCACAAACTGGTAAGCCTGAAAGCCAATTAGTATTATTGGTCCAATTTGGTCCGTTTGTAGCATTATATAAGGCAATTAATATGTTCTTTTCTTCTTCTGTTACATTGCAGGTACTCCCATTTATTGTAATGTGTATAGGAAAACGTTCAAGGGTTAGGCCTATAACAATACTATTGGTGGCGGTCACATAATAATCACCAATATCAGCTACAGTAGCATTAGAAATTGTATAATCTTTTTCTGTAGCACCATCAATGGCAATGCCGTTTTTATACCATTGATAGCTATTATTAGGGCTACTTAAACTCGTAGTCAAAGTAGCTGTTCCTCCACCTACGATATCAACTGTTTCTTCAATGTCAATATTATTTTGTGGAGAGTAGGTAAATGGACCTGAACTTAGCTGTTGATAATTTAAAAATTCATTTTCCATATCGGAAAATATAAAGTTATTACTATTAATTTGAAGAAGTTGAACAACTGCTAAAGTTAATGGAGGTAAGTTTCCTGTTAATTTATTTCCAAAAAGAGAAAGCCTAGTTAATTGAGTTAATCCATTCAATTCAGGAGGGATAAGGCCCATTAATTGATTATTACTTAAATTTAATTCTATTAAGTTTTGTAAATTGCCTAGTTCTGGAGGAATCGAGCCAATTAGTTGACCATCAGATATTTTAAGAGTCTTAAGGTTTTGCAAATTGCCCAGTTCAGCAGGAATAGCTCCTGTTAATCCACCAATCAAAAACTGAAGATTTGTAAGGTTTTGTAAATTACCAAGTTCGGAAGGAATAGTACCAGTTAATCCAATAAAACCTAAGAATAAATCTTTTAAGTTTTCTAAATTACCTATTTCAACAGGAATACTCCCTGTTAACTGTTGTTCGAAAGCAAGAGTCAAATTTGTTAGGTTATTTAAGTCTCCTATCTCAGGTGGTATTACACCATCTAAATTATTACCAGCAAAAAATAATTGTGTTACTTTACCATCTACAACAGTTACTCCATTCCATGTGCTAACAGGCTCAGTGGTATTCCAATTGGTATTATTAATCCAATTAGGTCCATTTGTAGCATTATAGAATGCTATTAAAGCATCTCTTTCTTGAAGCGATACTCCTCCTCCACTATTTCCATCAACAGTTATATGAATAGGAAAACGTTCTAAGGTTAACCCTGTTACTATACTATTAGTAGCCGTCACATAATAATCACCAATATCATTAATTGAGGCATTGGATATTGTATAATCTTTTGTAGTAGCACCAACTATTTCAACACCATCTTTAAACCATTGATAACTATTGTTAGTGCTTGTTAGACTTGTCGTCAAAGTAGTTGTTCCTCCTCCAGCAATATCAATTGTTTCTTCGGTATCAAATTTATTTTGTGGAGAATACCGAAAAAAGTCAAAAATAAAATCTGAAGTATGAGTTTGATAATTGCTATACTCTCCTTCTATATTACTAAAAACAAAATTATTATTTTCTATAGATATATTACTAATAGTTGGATAGGAAAGTAAAGGAGGTAAATCGCCCACAAATTGGTTATCTTGTATATTAAGAGTCCTTAAATTTGGTAAATCAGCTATTTCAGATATTGTCCCTGTAAGTTTGTTCGTTCGCAAATTAAGGCTCCATAAGTTTGATAAATTACTAAATTCAGGAGGGATATTACCTGTAATAGAATTATTGTTTAAATCTAATATTTGTAAATTTTGTATATTGGTTAATACTACCTGAATACCAATCAGCTTATTCCTACTTAAGTCAAGCCATTCTAATTGGTTTAAACTACTCAATTCTAAAGGTATATTAGAGATTTGATTTTCATTTAAGTGTAAATGTTTTAAATTACTTAAATTACCCAATTCTGGTGGTATATTAGAGATTTGATTTCTGCCTATGTATAAATGACTTAAACTACTTAAACTACCTAATTCTGGTGGTATAGTTGTGAGTTGATTATTAAACAATCTTAATAATTTTAGATTGGTTAAGTTGCTAATTTCTGAAGGAATACCTGATAATTGATTGTACTCTAAAATTAAGGATTCTAGACTAGTCAGGTTGCCAATTTCTGAAGGAATTGTACCTGAAAATTGATTAGTCTTTAGATTTAGAAATTTTAACTGACTTAAATTAGTTATTTCTATGGGTATACTTCCTGATAATAGATTATAAGAGAAATCTAAATGAATTAAATTTTGAAGATTTTCTATGCCCAAAGGTAATATACTTAATTTATTATCTGTTAATATGAGCTCAACTAACTTCGTTAAGTTACTTAAGTTAAGAGGGGTAGTGTCTGGTGTAAGATGTCCATCTAAAGTTAGATGAGTTAGATTAGTTAAATTCTCAATTTCATGAGGTATAATTCCATTTATTCTACCACTACCACCGTTTCCATCTTTAACTATTAAATGTGTTAAATTTAATAAATTACCTATTTCAGGCGGTAGGGGTTCAGTAATATAAGATAAATCTAATTTTGTTAAAAACTGTAAATTACCTATCTCAGGGGGTATTGCACCCTGTAAATTATTACCAGGTAGATTAATTTCTATAACATGATTATTGAACACAGTAATACCGTACCAATCACTTACTGGAGTGTCTGTATTCCAATTGGTATTGTTTGTCCAATTTGGACCATCTGTTGCGTTAAATAATGCAATTAAGGCGTCTCTTTCTATTTGTGATACACCTCCCGTATTTCCACCTACTGTAATATGAATAGGAAAGCGTTCTAAGGTTAACCCAGTTACAATACTATTTGTAGCTGTACAATAATAATCACCAGCGTCAGCAGTTACGGCATTAGCAATTGTATAGTCCTTTTGAGTTGCACCGGCAATAGCTACACCATCTTTATACCATTGGTATGTATTATTTGTGCTTGTTAAACCCATGCTCATTGTGTATGGTGAACCTTCTGTTATTTCTATAGTTTCGTCAGCATCTATTTTTCCTTGTGGAACGTAACGGAAGGCAGGCGTATTTTCCTGATAACTAGAAAATTCATTTTCTAAGTCTGTAAAATGAAATTTATTATCATCTATAAGAATATTAGGCCCCTGTTGATTAGTTAAAAAAGATGGTAATGAACCATTTAATAAGTTATTGTTCAATTGAATAAGCAATATACCTGATATATTAATTAACCCTTGAGGAATAACTCCTACTAATTGATTTTTCTGCGAAACAAAAAACTCAAGACTTGTTAAATTACCAAGTGTTGAAGGAATAGTACCTGCTAACTTATTATCATGTAAATAAAGTATTCTTAATTTAGTTAGATCACCAAAAGTAGAAGGAATATTACCTGTTAATTGATTGTAATTTAAATAAATTGCTGTTAAATCCGTCAGATTTCCCAATTCGATAGGAATAATACCAGTTAACTGATTATTCCATAGTCTAAGGTCAGTCAAATTTGTTAAGTTGCCTAATTCTGATGGTATAATACCTGTTAAATTATTTAACGATAATTTCAAGATTTCAAGATTTATCAAACTACCGAGTTGCGAAGGTATACTGCCACTTAAATTACTAGAAACTATACTAAGTGTTATCAAATTTGATAAATTTCCCAATGAAGGAGGAATCTGTCCAGGTAGATCATTATCATCTAAGTTCAACAACGTCAAATTAGATAGGTTACTTAATTCTGAAGGAATAGTACCTACTAGGTTATTGTTTACAAGGGTTAATTCAGTAACATTCCCATTAACTACTGTAACCCCGGACCAATTACAAACTTTTTCGGCGGTATTCCAATTGTTATTATTAGTCCAATTAGGGCCACCAGTGGTATTATATAAGACAATCAGTGCATCTTTTTCTATTTGAGGTACATCAAGACAATTTTGGCCATTAACGGTTAAATGAATTGGAAAACGTTCTAAAGTCAACCCAGTAACAATATTATTAGTGGCAGTACAATGATAATCTCCTGCATCCGCTATTAAAGCATTAGAAATTACATAGTCTTTTTGTGTCGCGTTAGGTATTGCTACCCCATTTTTAAACCATTGATAGTTATTATTAAGGCTATTCAAGCTAATGGACATTGTATACGGTTGTCCCTCTGTAACATCAATGGTTTCTTCTATATCAATTTTACTTTGAGGAGAATACAGAAATGTAGCTACATTTGCTTGATAATTGACAAATTCATTCTCTATGTCTAAGAAGTCTAAATTATTGTCAACTACGTTTATTAACGTCATGTTTGTAGGTAATGAAACTAGCGTACCTGTTAATTGATTATTCTCTAATCTAAGAAATTTCAAATTAGATAAATTACCAAATTCTGCAGGAATTGAACCAATTAATTGATTTGCCCCTAATGAAAAACTTGTAATATTCATTAAGTTCCCTAATTCAATTGGAATATTACCTGTCAACAAATTTGAATTTAATGAAAGAGTTGATAAGTTAATTAGATTACCCAGTTCTGAAGGAATTGAACCTGTCAATTGATTACCGCTTAAGTGAAGAAATCTTAAATTAGTTAAATTACCTAACTCAGGAGGAATTGAACCCGTTAATTGATTTCCCCAAAGGTAGAGCAAATCTAAATTTAATAAATTACCTATATTAGAGGGAATTGAACCCGTTAATTGATTGGAGCGTAAATTCAAAGAAGTTAAACTTGGTAAATTACCCAACTCAGAAGGGATAGTACCTATCAGATTATTATTTATTAAGCTTAATTCTGTAACATTTCCATTAACTACTGTAACCCCTGACCAATCACAAACAGAAAAATTAGTATTCCAATTTGTACTATTATTCCAATTTGCGCCCCCAGTAGCGTTATACAATGCAATCAACGCATCTCTTTCTATTTGTGATACAACACAAGGGTCAGCACTCACAGTAATATGAATTGGAAAACGCTCTAGGGTTAAACCTGTTACAATATCATTTACAACAACACAATGGTAATCACCAACATCAGCAGCTGTAGCATTAGAAATTGTATAATCTTTTTGTGTAGCACCAGGGATAACAATTCCATTTTTAAGCCACTGGTATCTATTGTTAGGGCTTGTTAAGCCCATAGTCATTGTGTAAGAGGCTCCATTTATAATATCAATTGTTTCTTCAGTATCTATTTTTCTTTGGGGGGCATAATTAAATATACTGGTACTAGTTTGGTAATTAGCAAACTCATTTTCAAGATTTGAAAAATTAAAATGATTACCATCTATATAGACATTAGAAACACTTGTAGATAAGGAAGGCAAATTACCTGTTAATTGGCAAGATTCTAATACCAGGTCATTTAGATTTACCAAATTACTTATTGTAGACGGTATGTTTCCTGTTAACAAATCATTGCCTGTAAATATTAAGGTAGTCAAGCTTGTTAAATCTCCTATTTGAGTTGGAATTGTACCTTCAAGATTTATGGCAGCTAAGACCAATTCAGTTACATGACCGTTAGCAACTATTACCCCGCTCCAGGTATCAACAGGTTCTGCTGTATTCCAATTAATATTCACATCCCAATTTGAGCCATTTGCTGAATTATATAATGCTATTAAGGCATCTCTTTCAATGGTTGGCACCTGTGCAAAAATGGTAGTTGAAGTTACTATAGTTAATAGTATACTTATTATATATATTTTAAATTTCATATTCTATTTTATTAAATTGAAATCATATTAATTGTTTGTACAGCAATTGGCTCCGGTTGTAAAAGATGATTGCCCTAAAATAACGACCTCGTTAGATGAAAGGATGATCGCTTCTGTAATATCTAATCTTAGTATTGTACTACTACTACCTATGTTAGGATCTGCAGAAGCCGAAGATGTTAGTAATAGATTTAAACTATCTGAATTATTAAGCTCAATAGTAAATATTCCATTATCACTGTCAGGAATTCCTAACGCGGCCCCAACCCCATCAGCTTCTATTTGTGTACCATTTTTGAATAACTTATAATTTGATACAGCTGAAGCAGATTGAGCAAAAGCATTACCGCTCCAAGAAAATGTTAACCTAACGGTTTTTCCATTTGGTATTAGTCCAAAATCAAAATCATATTCTCCTGAACAACTCATATATCCTGGAGATTCATTACAAACATTAAATAATGTATTTACAGGTATATGTGTTTCATCTAGACATATCTCTGGTATCGGGGCGTTACATTCAAATAATTGTTTTTGTAATGTCACAAAACTATTACTAGCCACTGCTATACTATTTTTACCGGTATGAGAATTTTTGCTATTAATAGAAATATTATCTCCTAACATATCTTGATACCCAAAATGTCTATTTGAAGGGGTATTATCGTCAGTAGTTTTAAATGCATAATCTTCAAAACCATCAAAACCAAATTCTTTATACTCACTATTAGAAGCAACAGCCGTCGGTAAGGTATAGTTATAACCATATTGTGCTGATGAATATCTACCCAAGGCATCTTTATTTTCAACCTCTGCACCATACGGACTATACTGGGTTACCTCACTTGCAAAGGTCCAATTTGCAGTGTTTTTAGTCCAGTCTTGTCCGTTTACTTTATAAAAAGGATTAAAATTGGTATAAAAACCATCATTTCTTGGAGAAGTACTGGTTGCGTTTGCCTTTCTACCTGTTAAGTAAGCATATGATTTTTTTGCGCGCCAATCTCCTTTTACATTATATACATACGGATTAAACCATAACTTTTGTGGATCAATAACATCTCCCTCAGGAGCAAAAAACTCAGCTTCATTAAAATCATTAAAGATATTTTCGCATTGTGTTTTCCATACATCACTGTATTCTATGGCACTTGAGTTGACTATTCTATAATCTACCCCTGTATTTTCATAAATACCTGATATTGAAGTTTCTAACACGTCATCATTATTGGTATCTATAGGGTTAACCATAGAAGTTACCGATGCCATACTTGCCGTTTGTAAATTTCTATAACCTGAACGTACCACTTTAAAATCTAGACTGTTTAAAAAATCTGAATCTTGACAGTCATTTATAACTTTGCCATCTCTATTCATAAGCATGACACCTTGAACAATTTTGGTTTCTGCAGTTACATTATCATTTACTATTGGACTACATGCAGGAAAATTTATACCAAAATTTACGCTACTTAAAATTGAACAACCTTGAAGATAAGTTTGCCGAATTCTTATATCGCTAGTACTAAGTCCTATAAAATCAGTTGAACTCAAATTAATATCACACGGGATACTACCATCAACCAGCTGCGCTACAGTATAAGGTGTTTTATACAGTCCGTCAGACAGTGTGGGATGACCTGAAATGACAACAACAATTAAATTTTCTGTCGTATAATCTCCATAAACATCGCCACCGCAAATCAACTGTAATATCCTGTATTCAGTAGTTCCTATTCTATCTGGGGGTAATGGTATTACTACATCTTCAAAATCTACCACCCATAATTTTTCGTTTTTTGACATATTATTTCTAGTGATAAACACCTCATCACCAACGGTTAAATAGTCTTTAGGATTTACCCCTTCTTTGTCTATACTAAAATAAGGAGTGTCGGCTATACTTTTAAAAGTAGATTGAATATCTAAATTTTTACTTGCCTCACTCATATTATCATAATACCAATGAGAAGGATAGTTTAAATTATAATAGGCATCGTCATATTCATTGACCGTTTTGGTTAATAATACCTGACCTGTTTCAGCATTCCATGCTAAATTTTCTGTAGATACTTTTGAGCCAAGATCATAGGCAATTTTTTCTTTTAAAATACCTGTAGAGTGAATAACCTTAGTTGTGGTTGCCATTCGTAAAATATTTTCATGGTTCGCAAATTCTGGTATTACAGTAACAACAACTCCTGGAAATATTAACAAAGGAAAAACATTCACATTTACATTAGCACCTCTTGTTTCAAACTTCGAATAATTCTCTCTAAAATCATTTACAGCATCATAATGTACACCTATAGTTTCTGGTTTAATTTCACCAAGCTTATTTATTGTTACGAGTTTATTATTTAATTTATTATTCTCGTCTATATTATATTTATATTCAACACCAGAAATAGGTTTGTCTTGACCTTCTGCATAAATCCATTGATTTTTTATATTACCATTCATATCGTTCGTATGAACAACAAAGCCTTGAGACATAGTTAAATGGTTCCTTACGTTAATTCTAAGTATACTTGCCAAAGGGGGAGTTTTATCATAATTATTTGATACGTCAGTATAATCAGCAATTGTAGGGAAATCATACGAGGTATAAAATTCGTTAACTACACTACCGGTTGCATGACTTTTTACTTCTCTTTCACCATTTTTTCTTTCTAAATTTTTGACCTCTACTCTACTATATGTAACCGTAGGAGAAGGAAAAAAGGATTCCCCTATAGGTTTTTCAACAAAATTGTCTTCTTTAGGTGCTACTAATTTGTCTTTTTTAGAATCACCTTCCTTATCATAAAAAGGTTCAACAAAAGGGTTTTCTTTGCTCATATTTGGTTCAAACGTAGCTACGCCACTAGAAGTACCATCTTCTTTAGTATAAGAGTATATTTGCCCATACTGTTGTTTGTATAAACTATTACTCAAATTACCAGTCATTTCATCCCATTTATCATGCATCACTAGCTTTTTTACCCTTACACCTCCACCAAATTTTCTTCTATCAGGATTCAATAGGCGTATCCAAGATTTTTCTGGTTTAAATTCTCGACCACACTGCTTAACTTGTAATCTGTGATTAGGACCTTTAAATATTTCAACTACTGTTTTTAAACTTGAAACCAATTCTCTTAAAGCCGATTCGAAATTATCATTAAACGCATTTCCACCATCACCATAAACTACTCTATTCAAATATTTACGACCAAAATACCAGCCTGCTTTTGATATTGGGTTTACATTTTGATCACTAGTAACCCAACCTCCTTCTTTTTTAAGGTAGTCCATTTTTATTGATACATAAGTACCGCCGGCATTTGGTTTGAAAATCTCAAAAGCATTATTATTCCTATTATTTATTGTAAAATATCCTGTCACATAATCATATTGCCATGAAGTGTTCTTTACCATATTCAATAAAAATCTAAAATAAATGGGCTTATCTATTTGATCTCCAATATATTTTTTTATAAATAATGCTTCATCGTCAACATTATTTTCCTCAAAACTGTCGGGAATCTTAACATAGATAAATTTCACGTGATCATTACCATTATATAAAGTATTATTAAGTACATTATTAATATTATTCGGTGACTTATTGTTTCCAACACCTACAACCTTAAACATTTGCATGGCTCGACGATTCTGTACAAACTGATAATCATCAGATTCATAATCTAATTCTAATTTTCCGCCAGAAGGAAGGTCTACAGATATCAATGACCATGCGACAGCGTTTTTATCAGCTTTATCCTTACTCTGTTGTTCTACAAAAGGAAACTCTGCAGTTGAGATAGCACTGTTAATATCGCAACCATTAGCGGTATTTTCTTTATAATTACCCCAAATATCATATCCTTTTAAATTATATTGAGGATTATTATACTCAGTATCAGGTATAATATCACCATTTTCATCAGTTTGTTCATAATTGAACTGATATGGAGTGTACTTACCCATTTTAGAATTTTGATAGGTAAAATATATTTTCTTTAAGGTAAGTTTTCCTTCTCCATTTAAGTTGTTTGGTACGCCCTGGGCCAAAGAATAATCATAATCGAAATGAACCTCTTTTATAGGTATAGCAGTACTGGGATTTGCCTTGTATTCGGGTTGAGAATACAAAGAAATTTTATCTATTTTAAACATATGCCCTGAACCTGCACCACCATCCTCATTTAAAACACCACGTGCATCATCTCTTGCTAATAATTGAAAAATAGCAATATGTGTTTTTGTTTCTATTTTGTCTATATAAAGTAATTCTTTTTCACCATATATATAATTCCCTTTTTGATCATTATCTAACGATTTTAAACCTTCGTTAAAAGAAGCTGTATTCGCTTGATAAGGTACTCTCCATTTATAATTAGATGATTCTTTTGGGTTATAAGAAAATTTTGTGTATGATCCCAAGTCATCATCTGTTGGTCCATCACCGGTTAGATCTTCGTAATCAGAAGATAATACAGTCGTTAACAAATAGGTATGTGCATAAGCAGGTGTATGTATTTTATTATAGAACTGATCTATACCGCTACTATTGTCTGATGTGTTCTCACCTGACGAATAACTTACTAAACCTGTATTACAATCTCCTTGCGCATTAACAGTAAATGTTGCTTCAACTTTCTTTGTGTTATAGGCCGCTTTACCATATATATAAGTGGAACCATTTTCATTTAATACTTTTATTCCGGCTGTATGATGTGGTTCGGCATTAGAATTTACTTCAATAAATCTATCACCTTGTTCTAAAGCATCTCTTTTTGTTATTTTTTGAATTGACTTATTCCGCAATTGTCTTTTCTCTCTCTTAATTTTAGAAGTAATAGGTCTTGGCGTTCCGTAAGAAATTTGACCATTTGCATTCGTTTCCTTTACTAAAAATTCTCTTTTTGCCAAAACATTAAAATCTGTACCCCCTAATCCTATTTTTATAGGAGCATCACCGTGTAATTCTGTATTTAAAATTGAACTTTCGGGGTCGACATCTAACTCACCAATAGTTCTAAAGTATACGCGCTCATAATCTAAACTTTCATTTTCATTCTTGCTTTCGTCAAATCTTGTCTTCGCTAGGTTCCCTCTGTCCCATAAACCAGTGGAGCTTTTAGAACTAGTAAATTTAACATCTACACCACCATGAAAATAAGCCCCAAGTTGAACCTCAGCTCCAAAACTTTGTCCGCTACCATTATCTGTAACTTTTTTGTCATATACATGGCTTACTTGACTTCTAAATGGCCTAAACATTCCTCCAATACCTTGACCTTGAATAGAATAAATATCATAAGTATAATTAGTTACCGGTAAAACAGTTGTATTATTATTAACACTTCTGTCTTTTTCTCTGTTAAAGTCTAAAACACCATTTATATTTTGTTCTGTAAACTCATAACCATACGCCTTTTCTATTTTATTTTTTTCTGAACTTTTTATCCCTTGTTTAGAACCATAACCTCTAACCCTAAGATCCCCTTCAACACCCCAAAATGTACCCCCCAAACCTGCATTAAAGGTTAAACTCTGGTTCTCTTGTGCCACTCTTTTTGATGGTGTAAATGTATTATCTATAAAAGAGATAGAGCCACCTATAGAGCCACTATTTCCTCCTAACTGTTCGAGTTTAAGTCTTTTAAGGTTTACGTAATTTTTTTTAGAAACGCTAGAAGAACCTGAAATACTTAATGAACTCAATCCTTGTCTAGAATTCATAGAAACTCCAACATTTAATGAATTTGTTTGATCTACGAAAATATCGTTCCTAAATTTACTTTTATCTGAAAAAGTTACACTTGGATCCACACTAGCTCCGCCTGTAGTTGATGAGGAAACATTAAATCCTATAGAAACATTTTCGCTCATACTGTAGGTTACACCTGCAGAAGGATGAAAAGAAATACCTTCATAGTTATTATTCTCCACACCCAAACCTATACCAATATTTAAAGGCGTATCGTTACCAAAAATTGCAGCATTTACATTGACATTTAAGCCGTAGGTTTTATTATCTTTCATATTATTTTCATAGGTCATTTCATCACCGTTAAAATCATCGGGTAAACCACGAACTTGTCTGTTTATTTGACCAATATTTAAATTCCAGCCCAAACCAACCCAAGAAGCTTCTTGATCCATAGTAATACCAGAATCATAGGCAATATTTATAGGATAACCACCTACGTCCATTAACGGAATGTTATAATTGAAATCTCCCGATGATAAATTAACCATATCAGAAGTACTTATAGGTGTAAATGAATTAAATTCAGGTTGAGAAGGACCACTGGTCAAGCCATAAGCGTTAAAAGTTGTACCCGGTAGTATTAAACTTAATGAAAGATAAACACTTATAACTTTATATATATAGCCTTTTCTAATTTTATTCATGGGTTGTATTTTAATTGTAATAAGTAATGGTAAATTCAAAAACAAATACTGATTTAATAGTTTATAATTAAGGATTACCAAATTTTTACTAAAAATATTTTAAATCAAGCTTGTAATGAAGTTCAACTTTGTTAAAACTCAATAATTACGCATGAATGTTGTAAATAAGTTTATAAACGTGTATATTTGTTATGAATAAGGAGTTATCTGCAAAAGTCAATATTATAAACTGGTCAATTTGTTAGCTTTATTACTAATTTAATTTGGTAGTAGAAATATTGATTTATCAACCTAAATTATAATCTTACTAAAGATTATTGCTATGAAAGTCAATTATATACCCAAGTCCGCTTTGCACATTAGCGTTTTATTGTTTCTATCGGGTATTCTTTTTTTGAATGCTCAAAAAGAAGCATTAGTTACTACAGAAATTGATAGTGTTTTAAATTTGCTTGATCAAGAATTAAAAAAAGAAAAGTACACTTCAGTTTCTTTTGTAATTGACTCGTTAAAAAAAACTAAAGCCTATAAACAGCATAAATTTGATAGGTTAGCTATTGATTTAAGGAGAGCACAAATTCTATATAAGCTTGATAAATGTGAAAAGTCAATATATCTATTGTTAGATGGTATTAAAGAATTAAAACAGCATCAAGACTCTAGAATTTATTGGATGTACAACTTAAACCTTGGAGAAAAATTCAAAAATGATGAAGTATATAATAAAGCAATAGATTATTATAACATTGCAATAAACAATGCTACTAAAAGAAAGGACACTCCCGATATTGCCAAGAGTTATTTAAAGAAAATAAGTGTTATTTTAAATAAACGAGAATCTATTATAGATGATTCTGACCCTGATAGAATACATTTTTTAGATAGTATAATTTATTATTCTGACAAAATTATAAAATTCCCATTAAATAAAAACAATGAAGCTTATATCGCTAAAGCCTATGGTCATCTGTCATATGTCCAAGTAAGAAAAAATAATGTTCTTTTATCAAAAAAGTATATAGAAAAATCATTAGCCATAAAAAATAGGTTAAAAGATACGTTAAGTTTAGCCATTGGTGTCATGAATTATGGTAATGTGTTTTATATACAAAAGAATTATAAAGAAGCAATTAAAGAATATCAAAAAGGTTATGAATTAATAAAAAATAATCATTTAAAAAAATCAATAGGTGCTAAAGGTGGGGCTTTTCAGAATATTTCTTGGTCATATAATGAATTGGGTGAATATAAAAAAGCGTATGAGTATCAAGAAATGGCTACTGAATTATTTGACTCATTAACGATTTTAAATCATACCCGAAATATTGCTGCTATTGAGTCAAAATATATAGAAGTTCAAAAAACCGAAATAGAAAAGAATAAAAGATTAAAATCACAGATATTCTTTTATAACCTCGTTTTTTTTACCTTTTTATTAATCCTTTTTGGTTACCTATTCTATAAACGTTTAAAAAATAAACAACTTAAAACTGAAAGTAAAATTTCTAAATTAAAATTTAAAGCGTTGAATGCGCAAATGAACCCGCACTTTATCAATAATCTGCTCACCTCTATTCATTATGATCTTATAAATAATAACGAAGGTGAAATGGCTATTATCAATCTTGAAAAATTTAATAACTTAACTAACCTCGTACTTAGATCAACAAAATCTAATCTCATTTCACTCAAAGATGAAATTACTATACTAAAACTTTATCTTGATCTACAATTAGTTCGTTTCAATAATAAATTTGAATATATAGTCAACATTGATAAATTATCTAAAAAAGACCTTAAAGCTATACATATACCTCCTTTGATATTACAACCTCTTGTAGAAAATTCTATTGTACATGGTGGCTTATTCTCAACAATAGAAAGTAAAGGTAAAATAACCATTGATTTTAACTTTAAAGATGATGATTATTTATCATGTACGATTACTGATAATGGACATAGCACTTCTAAGACATTACAATCTAAAGTATATAATGGTTCTGGAATATCGCTAAAAAATATTACAGAAAGATTGCAATTGATTGATGATAATAAAAAGAATGAAGAGTTACTCTCGTTTATATCAATTAAAAATAAGATAAATGACATTATTGGTTCTAAAACTGAGCTAAACATACCATTAATTTATAATTGATTCACTATATGATTAAAATTATCATAATAGAAGATGAACAGGCTGCGTTTAAACATCTTAAAAATATTTTAGATGTGGAATATCAAAATACGTTTGATTTTTTAGGCACAGCTGATAATGTAAAAGATGGCGTTCAATTGATCAAAAAAACAAACCCTGACCTAATTTTTCTTGATATACAAATAGTTGAAGGTACTGCCTTTGACATATTAGATCATTTTAATGATACTGTTAATTTTGAAATAATATTTACATCTGGTTTTATCGATTATAAAGAAAAGGCAATGGAATATTTTGCGTTTTATTTTTTGAATAAACCTGTTCAAAAAGATCAATTAAAAATAGTCGTTGATAGATATCTAACCAAAAAATCTGCTTTTGATTTAGAAAAATATATTGTATTTAAAAATCAAATAGAAACAGAAAAGAAAACCATAGCATTACCATTAAATAATGGAGGTTATACCATCATCAATTTAGAAGATCTTATATATTGTGAAGCTGATGGTAGTTATACAACTTATTATACAAAAAATAATAAAAAATATATCTCGTCTAACAATTTAAAAAAAGTAGAACTCCTTTTAAGCAATACATATTTTTACAGAATACATAGGTCTGTATTGTTAAACTTAAAACATATAAGTCAATATAATGTTAATGGTAAAATTATTCTTTCAAACAACAAAACTGTCGCTGTATCTGCAAGAAAAAGGAAAGGCTTTATTAAAATCTTAAAACTAATGAATTATACTATTGATTAGTAATATAGCAGCTTTAATTATTTTTTAGGTTAAACTTTATAATTCCATTACCAAAAATCACATCTGAATAAACTATTTTAATTCTTTCTTTATCTTCAATATTTTTAAAGAAAACTAACACCTTTTTATAAGGCGCTATTTTATAATTTCTTTCAAAAAGCACTCCTGAGCAACTAATAGTATCATTCTTTGACGTAATTGCAAAAAAGTCCTTTTTTATTTTAAAAGCCATGTACTCAACTGACTTTTTGTATTCTAACATTGTAAATTCTTTATCTAATAAATCTTTTTTGCTTTCTTCTTGAAATTCAAATTCAATAACCCGCTCATTCCTCATATCATCTAAAAGCATTCTTAGTGAATCAAGATTAGTTATTTTTAGGTTTTTCTTAATATAATACTCTAAAGGAAGCTCAGTAGCTGTATAATATATATTACCAATTTTTTGGGTTTTTTTATTTGCTCTATAACTTATATTATTAAACTTGAAATTTTTAAAATTTTTGTCAGAATTATAGGCATTATTATTATCAACACCATCGTTTATACCTTTGCTAGATTCTAATTTAGTCCTATCATCAGTATGCTTCTCATTTTTACAAGAACCTATTAATAAAACAATTGTTATTGCAAATATATATCTCATTAATTTCCTTCATATTTTTTATTAGCATATTCCAAAAATTTATCTGTAAGATCAATTCCTTCATCGGCATACATAATATTACCTCTACCCTGTGTTCCAAGTATTAATGTAGAATTATTTTCTTTACCAAATGACTTGACATATTCATTAAGTCTATTCCAAACTTGTTGACTAATATCTTGAGAAATAGTTTTTTGCAATTCTTTTACTTCATTATTTTCATTAACAACTCTGTTTTGCATAGTTGCATATGCTTGTTTCTCTTTTTCAGTAATAATATTTTTAGCATTCAAATCCTGCTCAATTTTTCGAGCGTTAACTAATAAACTATCTAATCTTTTGGTTTTAATATCTAGTGTTTTCTGATTAATTTTTAATAAATCTTTTGTCATATTAAACCCATTAAATACTTTAGTATTATTTACATATACTATTTCATTCTTATCATCCTTAATAGAATTAACAGCGATAAATAGAATTGTTCCTAGTAAAAAAATACTATTGATAATTTTCCAGATGTTGCTTTTTATTTTATCCTCAATCATTATTATAATTTTTTAAAAGTTCTCTTTTCTTTAGATTTTCTTAATATTATAGAATCATTATATGCCTTCTGGATATAAAAATACTTTTCATAAAATGACTTCTCTTTTATATTAATAACTTTCCCGTCAACTTTTAAAATTACGCGTTTAGTTGAATTATTATTATCATTCTTAACAAAACCAAAATATTCAATAGCTGGCCATTTAATGTTAAAAATTTTTGGTGATTCAAATTTTTTAACGGTTTTGACTCTATGTTTTGTTGAAATTATATTTTTTTTATCTAGAAAAGGATCTCTTTCTAGCAAAAATATATTGAATTCTTTATGCTTAAAAGCTATTAATTCTTTTTTTTTATCAATTACTCTATTAATAGTCTTATTAGGTGTTTTTTTAAAATACTTTTGAGAATAACTATAAATAACTATACCCCAAATAGCCAAAACAACAACTATTAATATTTTATTTAAATATTTCTTTATCAATTTATTATAATTTTTCTAACCGTACTATAATTACTTTCATTGTCAGCGCTATCTATAGCTTTTACGCGCCAATAAAATGTTCCTGTATTGCTAAAAGTATAATTAAACGTATCTACCACCAATTTTGTTTCAAACAAAATAGTGACAAAACTATCTTCAGTAGATATTTCTAAAGTTCTAGAAATGGGTGCGTGTGTATTACCACCATCTACTCCTAGATCCCAATCAAAAGTAATACTTAGTGAAGTCGTTTCAAAATTATCATCTGGGGAAGTCAATGAAGGTATATTTGGTGATGTTTTATCTATAAAAACAATTCTTTCTGCAAATACCGTTTCGCTAAAATCATTTATTCCTTTTACTTTCCATTTATATTCACCTTCATTTGTTGATTGTTCCGTTGGGGTATAAAAATCATTGTTAGTAGTAAATTGCTCAATAATATTATTAGAATCGGCATCTACAAACTGATACAAATATGAAGTTGCGTAAAAATGCTTATGCCATGAAAAAGTTGTTGCTATACTATTTAGATATTTATTATTCTCAGGAAAATTCAATAAAATATTTTGATTAGACAAGTCTGAAATGGAATCGACTACAAAATCAATTGGTTCTGAGTAAATAGTTTCATATCCATTGTTTAGCCCTCTAACCCTCCATTGATACTTAGCTGGATTTAATAATAAATCAATTTCTAACTCTGTAATTAAAGAATCAATAATAAATTCATCAATATTATTGAAATCAGGTTTAACAATTTGTAATTGATAATCTACTACCCCTTCTACCATATTCCATCTAAAATTGACAATATTCTTTTTTAATGTGTCATTTTGTTTTGGAATAATTGTTTGAATAATATCATTAGAAATATCTTCTTCGAATACAGAATCACATGAAAAGAACAATAAGATAATCCCAACAATGGTGATTACTTTAACTTGTTTTATAGTTTTGAAAAATAATTCTTGCATACAGTTTTTCTTTTTTAGTACCATAATCTTTTTTCTTAAATAACCTAACACTTACTACTTTTGACAATTCAAATTTATTTTCAACATCATATAAATATTTTAATATTGTATTATAATTCCCTTCAATAGTTAATAGGGTGCTATAAATAATAAAATCATCATTTTTAAAAATATGTGTTTCTTCCAGTGATTCTACTATGACCTTACTATGATTTTTAGATATAAAACTCAATATGTTTTGTTTTACTAAGTCTTGTTCTTTAACTTCACTACCAACTATTTTATCTAAGTTATTAATACCAACTCGTATCTCTTTAATTTCGTTTTTAATTTTTAAACTATCAATATTTAATGATTCTAATTGATTATAATTTTTAATAGTTCTTATGGTATTCTTAAATAACTTGGTATAGCCCAAAATGAATAACAAAATAAATAGAAGCAATACAACATATCTTTTTTCTTTATTTCCTATACTATTTTCCATTTACTATTTTAGAATAATTTTAAATTCAAACTTGACTGTTTTATTTTTTTGCTGCTTATATTCTAAAATATCTATGTGCGTTAACCAGTTAAACTTTCTTAATTTTTTTAACCAATTATCAAAGGATATAGTATTATTTGATATTCCTCCTACAATAATTTCTTTATAATTAAAATCAATTTTTTTATTTTGAGTATGTTTAATTTTTAAAGGTAATATGTTTAATAATGTCAAGCTTACCTCATCTGGAACAGATTGACCTATCTCATTAACATAAAAAGAGATTGAGTTGGTATTAAAAAAACCTGACTCATTTAAAATTATGGTCTTTCTACTTTTCTCTTCATTAAGCGCATTTAACAATAATCGATTTTCTTGAGTAACAAAAAGAGATGAATTCTTTTCATTACTTTTATTAGTATAATAATATCCTAATAGATAATTAAGTACAATAAAAAATAGAAATAGTATAACTCCAAATTTTATAATAGTTTCTGACTGTTTTTTATACTTTTCATCGTTTCTTTCGATATCAAATTCTTCCTTTAATTCGATCGGAATTACTTTATCAGAAGGATAAAAATATTCAAACCCTGCAGAAAATAAATATAATTCTAAAGTTGGCACTTGTTCGTCTTCTACCAGGACATTTTCTTTCGTTCCTAAAAGTGATTTTTTATAATCAATACAATCATCTAAATTATATATAAGTGCTATGTCATTAATTGTAATTGTTTTTTGATTGAATATTCTATTGTATAATACACTTGTAATAAATGGTCCTAATATCACATTAGTAATATTACATTTAGTTTTTCTAAATTCTTCAATTATATAATCAATAGTATCTCTTCTGGTTAATGCAGTAAAGGTTTTATTATCATTATTGATATATTTATATGTATAATATTCATCCGGATTATTATTCAATAAAATATTATCATTATCAGAAGAATAAAGAATTCCTTTACCCATGAAGGTTAATATTACAGGTAAATCGCTACAAAGTTTTACAATATCATCTAAAGAATGTAAATCATATTGCCTTTCAATTATTTGTAATTCTTCTTTTTCTTTAATTAGTTTTATATAGTTATAAATTTCTTTTTTCCCATCATTGTAAACTCCAACTACAGCTATTTCTTGTTTAGATAAAATATTGAATTTATATTTTGATAAATCTATCATTGATAATAAACCGTAGGCTTAATAAATATATGAAGTTTAGACTTCGACTTCTTTTTCTTTCTACCGCTAAAAAGCCATTTAATAACTGGAATTCTAGATAAAAAGGGAGTTCCTGTACCCGAATTTTCTTTTTCCATTTCGTCCAAGCCACCTAATAAGATCATTTCAGAATTTTTAACCCTTACTAATGATTCAAATCTTTGAGTAGTTTTACCCGGAGGCGCCCCTTCACCAGATCTACCGGTAAAAGCACTTTTTTCCACTGAAATTTCAAGTGTAACATCTTCATCTTTTGATACAAAAGGTTTTATTCTTAAACTCAAATTTGCTTCCGTTGGTCTCCATTGACCTGATTGCAAAATATTATCATTTACTCCTTGAGAGATTAGTCTGTTAGTTTGTTCAAAATAATAGTCTGTAGCTCCAATAGAAAAAGAAGCTTCATGACCATTCAACGTTGATATTTTTGGAGTTGATTCTAGTTTTATAATTGAATTATTTTCAAGTGCCTTTAGGCTCAGAAAAAAATTATTGGTCACTTTACCAATATTAAAAATTCCTAATCCGTTAAATGCACCTATTAAATCATTTACTTGACTAGAGTTTAAAGTTACGTCTGATGTAGGGAATAAAGAACCTAATGAAGATTGAGCTGGAGCATCTCCTACTCCAGCTTGAAGCCCTGTTTGAATGTCATATGATTTGTCATATTGTACAATTAACACCTCGATTTGTATTAATGGTACATTTACATCTATCTGATGAACAAAATCTTTTAATTCTTCAATTGCCGAATAATGACCAGAAGCTACAAAACCATTAAGCTCAACAAATTCTTTTAATTCTAATTCTCCTGTCATTCGTTTGGGTATGGCCTCTATGACAGTTTCTATCCTCCTATTTTCAAGTTGAATTAATTCAGTAGTACGTAAGCCTTCAGTATCTTTTTCTCCTATAAGGAAAAAATCCTTTTCTTTTTTAAAAGTATATTTTGATCCTTTTAAAAGATGGTCTAATAATTCTTCAAAAGAAATATTATCAATAAAAAATGTAGAAGTCAAATTCTCATCGATGGGGGTATATAGAAAGAATTGTTCTTCAGATTTCGCCGAAGCTTCATAAATGATATCCATAACAGATACATTATCTGCTACTATTTTCAAGTTTTTTGTTCCCGCTATCCCATCAACTTTTAAATCACTGATATTTTTATTTCTTGGTTTTCTCGATGAATTTCGCTTACCAGAATTTGTATTGTTTTCAATGGGTTTAGTGTGGTCAGCTTCAACAAAATAAAAACCATTATCATCTTTGTTAATCTTTAATTTATTTGATTTAGCCATCATATCAATCACTTGATCAAAAGGTCGATTCAAAATATAACTCGTAACTTTTATATTTTTAACATCTGGCGATAAAATTATATTCTTTCCTGATTTATCAATTATAGCCTTAGCAACATATAATAAGGTGTCTTTATTTAATTTAACTGAAAGAAAATCGTTAGCTTTATTATATGATAAATCAATTTTTTTAGGAACATACTTTTTAGCAATTGGTTCAATTATTTTTGGTTTTTTAAACAATATAATATTATTTAAAAAGTCTATTTCTAAATTGTATTTTCTAACCAAAAAGATAAAAACGTCTTTTACCAAAATGTTATGAAAATTATTAATGATTTTTTGGTCTAAAGAAGCTTCAACACTAACATTTAATTCATGTTCAACACTAATTGATGTGATAAAATCATATAAAGAAATTTGTGATACATTTGTTTGAATTAATTCATTTAAACCTTTTTGAGTTTTTGACAACTCATCTAACTTGTTTTTAAGTTCTTGTTCAGTCATTTGACTAAACATTAAATTAAAAACAAAAAGGTTTATTAATATAAGTATGTATTTTTTCTTCATTTAGCTTCTATTTATTAATATTGAATAAACTTCCTCTAATGAAGTTTCACCGGTTTGCAACATCTCTAATGCCTTTTCTGACAATTTAGAAAATCCATTTTCTTTAACATCAGATGAAATATCCATTTTATTCTCTTTTATATTTTCTGCCATGATTTCATCCATCGGAATAATTTCATAAATGGCTCTTCTACCTGTATAACCAGTATAAAAACATTTGTCACATCCCACTGCAAGAAAATGTTCTTTTATCCTTAGCAAAGACTTATATAAATTAGGTATGTCATTTTCGTTCAATATTGTTTTTTTCTTACAGTTTATACATAATTTTCTTACTAATCTTTGAGCCACTGAGATATTAATTGTTTCAGCTAATAAAAAGGGAGGAACGCCCATATCAATCAATCGAGAGATAGTTCCCCATGCAGAATTTGTATGTATTGTTGATAGGACCAAATGTCCGGTTAATGCCGCTCTAATAGCCATTTCCGCTGTTTCTTTATCTCTTATTTCGCCTAGCATAATAACATCAGGATCTTGTCTCAAAAAAGACCTTAGAGCACTAGCAAAAGTTAATCCGATATCTTCTTTAAGTTGTACTTGATTAATCCCTTCTAAAGTATATTCAATTGGATCCTCAACTGTTACTATGTTACGTTTGGTTTCATTTAAAATTTTTAATGTTGCATAAAGTGTTGTTGTTTTACCTGAACCCGTCGGGCCACTTATCAATACTATACCATTACTTTTCTTAATTGCTTCGATATAATGTAATTGTTCTATCTCTTCAAATCCTAATTTATTAATGTCAATATTTGATGCGTCTTGTCCTAAAATTCTCAAAACAATTTTTTCACCATACAATGTAGGCAGAATTGAGACCCTAATATCAAAATCTGATATTCTTGTTCTTCCGTCTTGTGGTAATCTTTTTTCGGTGATATCAAGATTAGATTGAATTTTAATTCTATTTACAATCTCTTGGTATTCTTCTTTATTAATTTTATTCTTTTCAATTAAAATACCATCTATTCTTATTCTAACTCTTGCTTCATCTTTATATATTTCAAAATGAATATCGCTACTCCCAAAATCTATCGATTCTGAAATAATGTATTCTAAAAAGTCTTCAGGATTTGTTTTAGTATTTTTTGAATTAGATTTTCTATAATTAATTGATAGTCCTTTTTCAATTAAAGTTGAATCAACTGGAATCAATTTGATATCTGTTCCAAAAATTATTTGAAGATCCTCTATTACTTTTTCTTTATCGTCTTTATTATCAACATAAAAAATCAACGTATCTTCTAATTTTTCTTTTGGAAGTATTGAGTAATGCCATGCTAATTCTTTAGTTATGACACTTTTCATCTCATCATCAACAAGTATTTCACCATTTGCTATCAAACTATTTCTATTATATTAAATTATTATGAAAATCATTTCCCGATAAAAGCATAAAGCCTTCTAATATTATTATATATAAAGCCAAATATCCCGCAAGTGGTATCAGATTATTGTTTGATATCTTTTTTAAAAACAAATGCATTATCAATGAAAAGATCATTCCTGTAATGAAAAAAAAAATGTAATTTTTGGTGCTAAAAAGTGGAATTACAACCAGAAAAAACAATAAATCTCCAAGCCCTAGCCCCAAATACATACCTTCTGTTTTTTTCTTTTTAGTAATGGTTACATAAATCTTTAAACCCAAAAGGGTTGTTATCAAAAAAAATAAATTAAACAACAATGTTCTATAGTCTTTAGAATAATTAAACCACAAAACAAAATTTACCAATACTATTAAAATTAATAAGCTATAATGTATAGCTCTATATTTAATATCTTGGATAAAAACTACAAACATTATAATTGATAGAATTATATATAAATATATTTTCATCTAATCTTTGGTTGTCTCTTTTAATTTTCTATTATGGTCAATGACCCATTCGTTATACATACCATCTCCATCAAAATCGGCAAGTGCTTTTGCCGTTGCTTTAAATGAACTATTAGTTGCCTCTACAATTGTTATTTGGTACACAGCTTGACCATCTTCATTGATTGTTTTTTCATGTTCAAAACCTATTTCTTCAAAGCTATTTGAATAACGGGAATGCTTATAGAAATGATTTTTTTCTAAATTATAAATATGACTAAGCATATTTTGAGCTTCTAAAGATTTTGCTTGAGCGATAACAGAAGATTGATTTGGTAAAACCAACATTATTAAAATTCCAATTATTGCCAGTACAATTAAGATTTCAGTTAGTGAATATGCTTTAAGATATTTTTTATTATTATTTTTCATAATTTTCTTTTTATACACTAATAGTATACAAAGTATACTTTAAAAAATAACTCTATACAACATTTTTTGTAAGCGTTGTATTTCTCTTTACAAACGTGAATGGTAGGGTAATTAATTATTTAAAATTTTACTTAAATCAAACATAGGCAAATACATTGAGATCATAATAACACCAACTATTAAGCCTATTATGGTAATTATTAAAGGTTCAATAACCACGCCAATAACTTTACTTTTATACTCAACCTCTTCACTATATTGTTTAGACAATCTATCAAACATTACATCTAGTTGATTAACCTCTTCTGCCACCTTTACCATTGAAACTAAACTCTTGTCATATGTTTCAAACTTTGAAAGACTATCTCCAAAAGATTTTCCGTTAATAACTTCACTTTTAATATAATCAATATTAGACTCTATAGGGTAATAATCAATCATTTTCTTGATTAAGTCTAGCGAATTTACTAATGGTGTTTTAGCCGATAACAATAGGCTTAACGATTGACAAAATCTGGCTAAATAGATAGTATTGATCAATTTTCCAAAAAATGGAATTTTTAAAATAACACCAGACATTATTTTGCGATATTTATCAGTTTTTCTAAACAAAAAATAAACTGTTAAAAAAATTGCGAAAATTAAAAAAACAACAACCAAAATTGTTGAAAAATGGTTTGAAATATAAATGATTTTTTGAGTCAGTTTAGGCAATTCACTCCCAAATTGTTTAAATACACCTGCAAACATAGGTACTACACTTTTCAACATAAAAACTAATACAGCAATAGTAATTGAAATAACAAAAACAGGGTATGTAGAAACTGTAATTATTTGCCTTCTTATCTGAATTTTTCTATAAAAAAACAAATGCAATTCTGTAAGTATCTTTTCAAGGTTTTTTGTCTCTTCTCCCAGTTTAATACTGTAATATTCATAAGGCGAAAATTGTTTGGTCTGTCGCATAGCTTCAGTTAGACTTTTCCCTTTTATAATTGCTGAATTTATAGTGTTAATTAAATTTTTATCACTTTGTTTTTTCATTTGAGAAGCAAGAATATCCATTGCTCTTTTAAGATTTACTCCTGATTGTAATAAAACACTTAACTCTTTATAAAATTTTTCTTTTTTCTTATCACTAAATTTTTTATTAAAGTTAAAATCTATTTTAAATGGCTTATCATTTATAGATTCTTTCTTTTTTTTATTTTTTCTTATATCCGGTAAAGTTGAAATATCAATTTTCATTTAAAAAAAATTTATTTATATCAATATAAGCTCCATAGTCTTTACTAAACTCTAAATAAAACTTTTCTTCAAAAATAGTTAGATTGAAGTTTATTTGCTTGATCATTCCGACATCATTATCTGAATTATATTCTTTTTTAAAGTCATCAACTTTTAGCCAAAAAGTATCTTTTTGTTGTTCAAAATTTCGTTCAATAAAATTTGATTTGAACTTATATTCAATTGTAATAGAATCATTTATCTTAATCATTATTCCATCATTAACTGAAGTTATTTTTTTTGAAAGAAACAATTCCTTCTTTAAAGTATTTTTAAAGAGAATTAGTGATGAGAGTTTTTTATTAGTATCATCAAAAGAATTATATTGGACAAACAAAGAGGACAGTATTACATATGTAATTGCAGAGATCATGCCCATAATTACCATGGCAATAATTACATCAAATAAGGTATATGCCTTTAATTTATTATGCATCTTCTCTTATTAAAAAATGATATTCTTTGAACATTTTTTTTCCTTTAAATACTTTAAAAATTATTTGTTTTAATTTCTTTTCTTCGTCAAAATCAAGAACCTTCTTTTTAATTATATACTCTCTATAATCAATTGTTTCATTCTTAAATTCTTGCTCAATTTCACTTTTATTTTTTAGATTATATATGAATTCCTCAACCTGATAATAAGAAACATTTTCGTCACTATAAACTACATTAGAAAAGATCAGAGTTGCAACGGCAATTGCTGCCGAAATAATACCAATTGCAAGTATCGTTTCATATAAAGTACTTGCTTTTATCATAACCACTTGATGATTTCATAATTTGCTTCTTTTCCTTCAATAAAATTTATCCTAACAAATTTTTCCGGTAAGTTTATATTATCTATGCTACCATTTAAAATCACATTATTATACTCTGATTCATCTGTATTTAAAAAAAATCTATTTGTATAAATGCTGCCTTTAATTTTACCTTTGAGCTGAGTTTCTCCATTACAATAAATATTTCCTGCAACTAATACATTTTCATCAATAATTAATTGATTTTGATATTCAGAACTTGTCTTTCCGTAAAGTAAAATACCTCCAAGAATATTACTATTTGGAGAAATTGAAACCTTAGCTTGAATAGTATTATCATTATTTTCTAAAGTTATAAAAGAAGGGTATTTTAAAGTCACATTTTCATCAATATATACGTCGGAAGAAGCGATAATTTGTATACTTCCAATAAACCCGTTTTCAATATATACCTTGGGGCTTTTAATAATAATATTTTCGAGTTTTGCAGTTTTTCTAATGTTAATTGAGTCTTGAGATTGGATGATAACTTTACCAGAAATCACTATATTCTCTAAATCTATAACCTCATTCATATCTACTATTACAGGAAGGTTATTAAATTCATTTTTGAGAAATCCTTTTTCTAAAATTGATTCATAATCTAAATTATGAAAATCTTCAAAAACAGAAGCTATATCTAATGCTAATTTTGGTAGTTTTTTTTCTGATTTTAGTACTCGCCCAACTACCAATTTTTCACTACTATTCGAATTTACCCCATCAATAAATGTTGAGCTTACACCTTCGTTTGGTAATTTACAATCTCCATAGATAGTAGATTTTCCTGATAACAATAAAGGTCTGTCTAAATCTGGAAGATATAAAGCGAAACTATTTTTTTCATAATTTCCAATTATAGCCGTTTTTCTTATCTTTTCATTCTTCAAGAATGATTCGCAAAAAAGTAAATTGAATCCACCCCATCGTTCTTTGTATAAAGAAACTTTTTTGGAGTTCTCAAAAATATCAACTGTTTCTTTATTAGTTGTTAGTTCATCATAAAAAGCAAGTCCATATTTAATACCATTAGTGCATGTTTCAACTAACTCACTATTTAATTCACTCCTTTTTCTAAAAGTTTGATGAGTACCAGTATTTAAAACTAGAGCACCAATTATGGTACCTACTAGAATAACAATAATTAAAGAATAATATAATGATCCGGCCTTAAGCATTTGCTAATCTTTATCAAATAACCTTCTAAAAAATCCTTTTTTTGATTTGTTTTCCGCTTTTTTTTGTTTCCGCTTCTTTTTAATTTCTAGTTTAGATATGCTATCCTTTTTATGGAAGATCTTATATAATAATTTCTCTTCTTTTTTCTTTTTAACTTTAGGAACTTTGATATCTCCACTATTAAAATGTGTCGTATCTTTTGCAACATAATTTATCCAAGTTCCGTTTTTATTATTTTGTTTGTAGTTTCCTTTTTCTTGTAATTTACCGTCATAGTTATAACTTAAAAACCAGCCTTCCTTTTTTCCACTATTCCATGATGTAATTGTTTTTAATTTTCCATTTTCGTACCAGACTTTCCATTTTCCATCTTTAAGCCCATTCTTAAAAATTCCTTTTTCTATTAATTTTTTATTCCTTAAATGAGTTTTCTGATATGCTCCGTGTAATAATCTTCCTGCAACATCATAATAAGATGAATGAATTTTATTTAATTTATACCAATAATATTCAACATCCTTATCGAATTTTATTTTAGGATTAGATGTGACAATAGAAAATTCATAATAAAACGCTCCTTCAATATAAGCTCTTTTATTTTTGTCAGAATAGTTATTCTCTTTAGATGTAAACGATACTAACAATATGATAGCCGCCATCCATAATAGTGATTTCATAAATTTCAAAAGTTCTAAATTAAAAAAGTATTTCTACCTAATCTTAGATGTAACATACCAAGATATTGAATCTAAGAATAAATTAAAGAAAACTCTTTATAAGTGTAGTAAAATAGTTTACAAACGTAGAAGGTTAAAATAAAATCTTATTATAATTAAAGTTTAGTATAATAAAAAAAGTTAAGGCTATCTCCTCTTTTTTATGAATACATCTTCTCTCTCAACTCTTTTATCTTTTTATCTACGTGATATTCGTCAAAGGTCATATATCTGTCAATAACACCTTTGGGCGTTAATTCAATAACTCTATTCGCTACTGTTTGCGCAAACTCATGATCATGAGTTGAAAATAAGATAGTGCCTTTAAAATTCTTTAATGAATTATTAAATGCTTGGATAGATTCTAAATCTAGGTGATTTGTAGGTTCATCAATCATTAAAACATTAGCTCTTAACATCATCATACGTGAAAGCATACAAC
>Ga0209633_10000492_pt1 | contig 45671 bp, 43 predicted proteins | sample Cruoilmetagenom1_FD_187290 | JGI IMG/M metagenome (GOLD analysis project Ga0209633, IMG submission 187290) | Oil polluted marine microbial communities from Coal Oil Point, Santa Barbara, California, USA - Sample 1 (SPAdes) (version 2) | ecosystem: Environmental > Aquatic > Marine > Oil seeps ... | reverse complement strand
TGAAATCAGAAGGCGTAATTCCCATTGAACAATTTGCGAATGACAGCGGCGAAATCAATGTAAATATCGGCGATGCCGTCGAAGTGGCCATTGATTCACTGGAAGACGGTTTCGGTGAAACCCGACTGTCTCGTGAAAAGGCCAAACGCGCTGAAGCGTGGACGCGTCTGGAAGCGGCGCATGAAGCGAATGAAACTGTTGTCGGTATGATTGCCGACAAGGTCAAGGGTGGTTTTACTGTCGATCTGGGTGATATCCGCGCCTTCCTGCCGGGTTCTCTGGTCGATGTCCGTCCGGTACGCGATACCAGCTACCTCGAAGGTAAGGATCTGGAATTCAAGGTCATCAAACTGGATCAGCGTCGTAATAACGTTGTTGTATCCCGCCGTGCGGTTGTCGAAGCCGAGGGTGGTGAAGAACGTGAAGCCATGATGGCCAATATGGAAGAAGGCTCAGTCGTTAAGGGTGTGGTGAAGAACCTGACCGATTACGGCGCCTTCGTTGACCTGGGCGGTGTTGATGGTCTGTTGCACATCACCGATATGGCCTGGCGTCGTGTTAAACATCCAAGCGAAATCGTCAATGTTGGCGATGAGATCGACGTCAAAGTTCTGCGCTTTGATAAAGAAAAAATGCGTGTCTCACTGGGTCTGAAACAACTGGGCGATGATCCCTGGGTTGATATCGCGCGCCGTTATCCTGAACACACCCGTTTGTTCGGCAAGGTCACCAATATTGCGGATTATGGCTGTTTTGTGGAGATCGAAGACGGTGTCGAAGGTCTGGTACACGTCTCTGAAATGGACTGGACAAACAAGAACATCCACCCCAGCAAGGTTGTACAGCTGGGTGAAGAAGTGGGAGTCATCGTACTGGATATCGACGAAGAACGCCGTCGTATCTCACTGGGTATGAAACAGTGTCAGGCCAACCCATGGGAAAGCTTTGCTGCGACTCACAACAAGAACGACAAAGTCCATGGCGCCATCAAGTCGATTACTGACTTTGGTATTTTCATTGGCCTGGACGGCGGCATTGATGGTCTGGTTCACCTGTCCGATATCTCCTGGAATGACACAGGTGAAGAAGCCGTGCGTAACTATAAGAAAGGCGATGAAGTGGAAGCCCTCGTACTGTCTGTTGACCCTGAGCGTGAGCGTATCTCTCTGGGCATCAAGCAGATGGAAAAAGACCCTGTTTCTAATTTCATGGCCGAGTATCCAAAAGGCAGCATTATCAAGGGTACGATTCGGGAAGTTGACGCCAAAGGTGCTATTATTGATATGGGTGATGGTGTTGAAGGTTATCTGCGGGCCTCGGAAATTTCTCGCGATAAGATTGAAGACGCCCGCACCATGTTGAACGTCGGCGATGAAATTGAAGCCAAGTTCACCGGTATGGATCGGAAAAATCGCACTATTTCACTGTCCATCAAGGCGAAAGACAACGACGAAGAGAAGGGCGTGGTCGAGGATTATTCACGTTCCGGGTCAGCTTCAGCGACCACCACACTGGGTGACTTGCTGAAAGAGCAGATGGATAGTAACGACTAGAAGTGAAATCCGGGGGTAACTTGTTTACCCCCGAGACTCATTTTGCTTGGGGACAATAATGACAAAATCTGAGCTAATCGAAATTTTGGCACAAAAGCAAAAACAGCTGGCCTTCAAGGATGTCGAACTGGCCGTTAAAACCATGTTGGAACACATGGCGCAAAATCTGGCGAATGGTGAGAGGATTGAAATTCGCGGCTTTGGCAGCTTTTCCCTGCATTATCGTCCTCCTCGTGTAGGTCGAAATCCCAAGACGGGCGATTCGGTCACTTTGGAAGCCAAGCATGTGCCTCATTTCAAACCTGGCAAGGAAATGCGTGAACGTGTCAATGAAAGTATGCAGCGGGTGGAGATCCTTAACTGAGGTTGCCCGATAGCGCTAGCAGGATTAAGATAAACGGCATGAATTGTGATATTCATGCCGTTTTTTTATTTGTCTCATGGTGACTATAATTAGACATTCAATACGATATATCAGGGTGACAGCATGAAACGGATCATCAGTTTTGTAATAATCCTCTTGCTTGTACTTACCGGCATTCTTTTTGCTGTTTTAAATTCTCAAAATGTCCAGTTGAACTATTATTTTGGTTCAAAGGATATGGCCTTATCTTTACTTTTGATTGTTACGATCATATTCGGAACTTTGCTGGGTATCTTGGTCAGTGCAGGAAATTTATTGCGGGCCAAACATGATATTTCCCGTCTAAAAAAGAATATCCAACTAGCTGAGAAGGAAGTGGCTAACCTGCGGACTATCCCCATTAAAGATACTCACTAATGCTGCTGGAGACCCTGTTCTTATTATTGCCCGTGGCGGCTGTTTCTGGCTGGGTGGCTGGGCGACGCAGTAAACCGGTTGATCAGGAAAGTCCCCGTAATACCATTTCGCCTATTTACCTGCAGGGCTTGAATTTTTTACTCAATGAACAGCCCGATAAGGCAATCGATGTCTTTATTCAAATTCTGGAAGTTGATAGTGATACCATAGAGACCCATCTTGCTCTGGGGAGTTTGTTTCGGCGGCGTGGCGAAGTGGATCGCGCTATTCGTATTCATCAGAATTTGATTGCCCGCCCCAGTCTGACAAAAGAGCAACGATCCCAGGCTTTGTTTGAACTGGGGCAGGACTATTTACGAGCTGGCTTACTGGATCGAGCTGAGGCCTTATTTTCGGACTTGATTGCAAGTGCGCCGCATACCGAGGTCGCGCTAAACTATCTAATCGACATCTATCAGCAGGAAAAGGACTGGGAAAAGGCCATCGAAACGGCTCGACGTATCGAAGTCAAGACAGGCAATAAGCAGTATTCACGGGTTGCACACTATTATTGTGAACTGGCAGAGCAGGCCATACGCAATGGCGATAAAATCCGCGCCCAGAAACTGGTCAGGAAAGCACTCAATACCAATAAAAAAAGCGTCAGGGCCAGCTTGCTGGAGGGTAAGCTGGAAATCCAGAACGGCAATGATAAAGCAGCCATCAAGGCCTTGCGAAGAATTGAACAACAGGATATTACCTATCTCGGTGAGGCGATTCCCTTGTTGGTCGAGTGCTATCAGCGTCAGGAGAGAATGGACGAATTAATGGACTACCTTGAACAATTGATGTCTCAACAGCAGGCTGTTTCTGCTGTCCTGGTGTTGTCTGAACAGATCCAGAAACAACAGGGTGAAAATGAAGCCGTTCACTTTATCTCTGAGTCGTTACAGAAACATCCATCCATCAAGTTACTGGACAAACTGATCGATCTGAATATCAAACAAACTGCGGAACCCGTGCGAGATAAACTGCAAATATTAAAAGATGTGACGTCAAAATTATTGGCCAACAAACCTCTTTACCAATGTCATTTATGTGGCTTTAGCAGTAAACAACTCTACTGGCAGTGTCCGGGTTGCCGGACCTGGGAGAGTCTTAAACCGATTCAAGGTGCTGAAGGAGATTAATCCGTGTCGGATTCAAAAATTATTATTGCACTGGATTACTCCAGTGTGGAAGAAGCCAGGTCGTTTTATAAACAGGTCGATCCTGCCCGCTGCCGGGTGAAAGTGGGTAAAGAACTCTATACCCGCGCGGGTCCAGATTTTGTCAGAGAACTGGTCGATGCAGGATTTGACGTATTTCTGGATTTGAAATTCCATGATATCCCGAATACGGTTGCCCAGGCCTGCCGGGCAGCAGCGGAGCTTGGCGTGTGGATGTTAAATGTCCATGCCCTGGGTGGACGTGCAATGTTGGAAGCGGCTCGAGAGGCCATCGACAGCTCATCTAATTCACCACTGTTAATTGCGGTTACCATTTTAACCAGCATGAAAGAGCTTGATCTTAAAGAAGTGGGCATTAATTCCTCTGTTGCAGAACAGGTGCAACGCCTGGCCAATCTGGTTAAATCCTGTAATCTGGATGGTGTGGTTTGCTCATCGCATGAAGTCAGTGGACTGCGTTCAACGCTGGGAGATGATTTTTGTCTGGTCACGCCAGGTATCAGGCCAAAGGGAAGCGAAACGGGTGATCAAAAACGCATTATGACACCCAAAGAAGCGGTGGATCTTGGATCCAGTTATCTTGTGATCGGCCGGCCCATTACCCAGGCCGAAGATCCCATGGCCGTTTTAACTTCAATTGAACAAGAATTAGCCAGTTAAATATTTTTTGTCTGTAGGATTTGTCCTACAAGAAGATCAGAAATGTCCTATAGGGGTGAGAGTTGAATCAGGTATAAGATTATGACCGTAATATGAACCTAACTTAAACAATCTGGAGAAAGGAGTCTCATATGAAATTTATCAAAACAACCATTCTTGCAATTATCTTTGCATTCATTACAGGTGTAGCCTACGCAGGTCCTGTCAATATTAATACGGCCACCGCCGAAAGTTTGGCGGTCAATATCAAGGGTGTGGGTAAGAAAAAGGCAGAAGCCATAATTGCCTATCGGCAAGCTAACGGTCCCTTCAAGTCAGTTGAAGAACTTGCCAAAGTTAAGGGCATCGGGCCAAAGCTCTTACTAAAAAACCGGGAAAATTTATTGATATCAAGCAACTAGTTAGGCACTAACCCTTAAGTAAAAAGGCGTCTTTTAGACGCCTTTTTTTATACTTGCATTTTATCAATCGTGCGTTAGACTTTCTTAATGTTCAATGGTTGAACACAACTGATAAAATACCGATGGATGATGAAACGGCATACAAATTGCTAAAACTTGTGCAGCAGGATCCCAATATCAGCCAGCGAGAGATTGCCCAAGAGCTTGGAATTAGCCTTGGCAAGGCAAATTATTGTCTCAAGGCTGTTATGGAACGAGGTTTGGTCAAGGCCAAGAATTTTTATAAGAGTACAAACAAGCGTGGTTATATGTATTTATTAACCAATAAAGGAATAAATGAAAAGGCTCGAGTGACCTTTCGCTTTTTAAAATACAAAATGGATGAGTATGAGGCACTTGAAGCCGAGATTGCCCAGATAAAGCGAGAGGCGGAAGGTTTGAAAAGGGAAAAGGGAGATTTTCCTGAGGAATTACGAAAATGATTTTAAAAACATTTATTTAAAATCATTAAAATAATTATTAAAGAAAATTAGATTGAATATAATTGGCAACCATGAGTAAACAACAATCTGATACACGCAGCTGGTATCTGATCTACACAAAGCCACGAGCAGAGAAACTGGCCCAGGAAAACCTCCAACGCCAGAAGTTTAATACTTACCTTCCGCTCGTAATGGAAACTCATCGTCGTCGTGGTAAATATGTAACCCTTGTAGAACCCATGTTTCCGCGCTATTTATTTATCCAGCTCAATTGTACAACTGATAATTGGGCCCCGATTCGTTCTACATTGGGTGTATCTTCCATTGTACGTTTCGGTACCTATCCCATGCAGGTGCCAAAATCATTGCTGGAAACATTGCAACAATGTGAAGATGAAAACGGCATCCAGTCAATTTCAGAAAAAGAATTCCAGACAGGCGACCGGATACGTATTATTGAAGGTGCAATGGCTGGACTTGAAGGAATTTATGCAAATAAAACCAGCAAGGAACGTGTAACAGTTTTATTGAATATTGCAGGTCAACATACCCGTGTCAGTATGACACGGCATGATTTACAGCCTGCATAAATTAAAAGATAGCTTCGTCCCTCCACCATGCTGGTATGATTGTGTACATGGCAGGGCGGTAGCGTGTCTAAAACTCCAGGAAATTTGATATTATGAAAAAAGCATTAATCACCGGTATTACAGGTCAGGATGGCGCGTATTTGGCCGAGTTTCTACTGGAGAAAGGGTACGAAGTCCATGGTATTAAGCGTCGTAGTTCTCTCTTCAATACTGATCGAATTGATCACCTATATCAGGATCCACATGAAAAAAATCGCCGATTTGTATTGCATCACGGTGATCTGACAGACAGTAGCAGTCTCATACGGATCATTCAGGAGGTACAACCGGATGAAATATATAATCTTGCGGCACAAAGCCATGTGGCCGTTTCATTTGAGGAACCAGAATATACCGCAAACTCTGATGCCTTAGGTTCCTTACGTATCCTGGAGGCGATACGGATCCTGGGTCTAGAAAAGAAAACTCGGTTCTATCAAGCCTCTACCTCTGAGCTTTACGGTTTGGTTCAGGAAACTCCTCAAAAAGAAACTACGCCATTTTATCCACGCTCACCGTATGCGGTAGCAAAACTTTATGCGTATTGGATAACTGTAAATTACAGGGAAGCCTATGGTATCTATGCCTGTAATGGAATTCTTTTTAATCACGAATCCCCCATTCGTGGTGAAACCTTCGTGACTCGAAAAATAACACGTGCACTTGCCCGTATCAAACTAGGTCTGCAGGACTGCCTCTACCTCGGCAATATGGATGCCAAACGAGACTGGGGGCATGCGAAGGACTATGTAGAGATGCAATGGCTTATGTTACAGCAAGAAAAGCCTGAGGATTTTGTGATTGCTACAGGTAAACAGTATAGTGTACGAGATTTTGTCGATGCTGCAGCAAAAGAACTTGATTTAAAAATTTGCTGGAAAGGAAAAGGTATCGATGAGAAAGGTTATGATGACAAAGGCCGAAATATTATAGCAGTTGACCCACGCTATTTTAGACCAACAGAAGTTGAAACTTTACTCGGTGATCCATCTAAAGCGAAGGAAAAGCTTGGATGGCAACCAAAAATAACTTTTGAAGAGCTTGTTTCTGAAATGGTTAGAACAGATCTTAATGCAGCTCAACGCGATGAACTTGTGCAAAGTCATGGCTATAAAGTAATGGCCTACAACGAATAAAATACTCTCATTTACGGGTTCTTAGTGAGATAGAACGGGTAGAAGTCTGGTAAAATATGGAAAAGACATCAAAAATTTATGTGGCGGGTCACAGAGGACTGGTTGGTTCAGCCTTGATGCGTAATTTGGTTGCTCAGGGTTATAAAAATATTATCACCCGCACCCATGCTGAGCTGGACCTGACAAATCAAGCTGATGCCCGCGCATTTTTCGAGACCGAGCAACCAGAGTATGTATTCCTGGCAGCTGCGAAGGTAGGTGGTATTGTATCAAATAATACCTATCCTGCAGAATTCATATATCGCAACCTGATGATACAGACCAATGTTATAAACTCGGCCTATGAATTTGGCGTGAAACGCCTATTATTCCTTGGCTCATCTTGTATCTATCCTCGTGATTGCCCGCAGCCCATGAAGGAAGAATATTTGCTTACAGGGTCACTAGAGACGACAAATAGACCTTATGCCTTGGCCAAGATTGCGGGTATCGAGCAATGCTGGAGTTATAACCGTCAATACGGCACCCAATATCTAGCTGTTATGCCTACAAATCTTTACGGTCCAGGTGATGCATATCATTTAGAAAACAGTCATGTAATTCCTGCACTTATCCGTAAGTTTCATGAGGCTAAAATAAATAATGCCCCAAATGTTAGTATATGGGGAACTGGCACACCTCGTCGTGAGTTTATGTACTCTGATGATATGGCCGATGCTTGCATATATCTCATAAATCGTTCAGAACAAGATTATCTAGATTTATTAGCATCAAATCGAAATGATGGTTTGCCGCCAGTAGTAAACATCGGTGTGGGTGAGGACTTGAGTATTGCTGAGTTAGCTCAACTAATTGCTGAAACGGTGGGCTTTAGGGGGGGGATGAGCTTTGATACCCAAAAGCCGGATGGTACCCCTCGCAAACTTCTAGATGTTGGACGGCTAGAAACTCTGGGTTGGCAAGCAAAAGTTAATCTGGAAGAAGGACTAGCTCTGGCCTATGAAAGTTACACCCGGAATAGCCTCTCAAACGACTGAATATTGATCAAGAAAACTTAATATTGGTGTATTAATCCTTGAAAATGACATTTTTCAAACTTCTTGATCTACTTACTCCCCATGAGCGTCGCCAGGGAGGCTTGTTGTTGGTGATGATCCTTGTTATGGCACTGCTGGATACGATGGGTGTTGCCTCAATTATGCCATTTATGGCAGTGCTGGCGAATCCTGAACTAGTAGAGAGCAATTCCTATCTTGCAGGTGTCTATCACAGCCTGGAGTTTGCTGATGCTGAGGCGTTTCTTTTTTTTCTCGGCATCGTTGTTTTCTTTGCACTGGTTATTTCCATCGCTTTTAAAGCATTTACTATATATGTTACGCAACGATTTACCCAGATGAGAAATTATTCCCTGAGTCAGCGACTGGTCGCAGGATACCTTCATCAGCCATATGACTGGTTTCTTAATCGCCATAGTGCTGACCTGGGAAAGAGCATTCTTTCAGAAGCAGGTCAGGTCATTAATGGATCGCTTATCCCTATGATGCAAATCATTGTACATGGCATGGTGGTTATCGGTTTGCTTGTGCTACTCATAGTGGTTGATCCGATACTGACAGGTACCATTGCCGCTAGTCTTGGTGGTGCCTATATCACTATCTACTTGCTGTTGCGACGGTACCTGGCGAGCCTGGGTGCAGAACGATTGCGTGCAAATAAAGAGCGTTTTCAGATTGTGCATGAGGCCTTTGGCGGGATTAAGGATGTCAAGGTTACAGGGCTGGAAAGCGTATTCTTGGAGCGTTTTGAGGTTCCTGCGATAAAACTGGCCCGGCTAGGAGCAACACTTCAATTAGTCTCGGTGTTACCCCGGTATGTACTGGAGGCTGTGGTCTTTGGTGGCATGCTACTGCTGATGCTTTTCTTGATGACGGATTATGGTGGCCTGCAACAGGCTTTACCTGTTCTGGCGATTTATGCTTTTGCTGGCTATCGACTCATGCCAGCCATGCAACAGGTTTATGCTCAACTCACTAGTCTACGTTTTGGCAGTCCTGCTCTGGATAGGCTTCATCAAGACCTTACCAATCTGTCATTCGAAGGTGTGAGAAATTTTTCCCAAGAGAGCTCCTCCCCGATGGGACTTTCCCGGGAATTAATGTTGGAAAATGTCCACTACACATATCCTGGCGCAGATCGACTAGCATTGAATGACCTGATACTGGATATTCCGGCACGTACTACTGTTGGATTGGTTGGTACCACAGGTTCAGGTAAAACAACTACTGTTGATCTTATTCTTGGTTTGCTGCAGCCTCAACGTGGCAAGCTTCTGGTCGATGGTATTCCCATCACTCCAGATAATATACGCCTCTGGCAACGTACGATTGGTTATGTCCCTCAACACATCTATTTGGCTGACGACAGTGTAAGTGGCAATATAGCCTTTGGTGTCTCGGCAGAAAAGATTGATCATGCCGCTGTAGAGCGTGCATCCCGTATAGCCAACTTGCACGATTTCGTCACCCAGGAAATGGTCAAAGGTTATGATACTTTAGTTGGAGAGCGTGGAGTACGCTTGTCTGGAGGTCAACGACAGCGAATAGGTATTGCTCGTGCTCTTTATCACGACCCTGAAGTGTTAATACTTGATGAGGCTACTAGCGCACTAGACAACTTAACAGAACAGGCGGTGATGGACGCCGTTCATAATCTTAGCCACCGCAAAACCATTATCCTTATTGCACACAGGCTATCGACCGTACGTGAATGTGATCAAATATTTATGTTAGAGAATGGTCAACTTATTGATCAGGGTAAGTATGAAGAATTGATCGAGAATAACACACAATTTTGTACTATGGCTGGTAGACAAAACTGAGCGGAATAAAGGTAAGTATGATGAAAGTTCTTATTACTGGGGGAATTATGATAGGTTATATACACCAGAAGTGCGGTGGGGTTGATAGTGTGGGCAGTCTAGCTGAAATTATTTGAGTTAGAAATAATTCAAGAAAGTAATTATTTTAATTTATACTTTGAATAGTATATTCGATATCTTTGATAATTTAAAATTTTATGAAAGCAGTAATTCTTGCAGGTGGTCTCGGAACTCGCATCTCCGAAGAGACCCACATAAAACCAAAACCAATGATTGAAATTGGTCACAAGCCGATCCTGTGGCACATCATGAAAATATACTCTTCTCATGGTATTAATGATTTCGTTATTTGCTGTGGCTACAAAGGTTATATCATCAAGGAGTACTTCGCTAACTACTTCCTCCACATGTCTGATGTTACCTTTGATATGGCGCAAAACAAAATGCAAGTACATCAGAATAATGCTGAGTCCTGGCGCGTCACACTGGTAGATACGGGCGAGAATAGTATGACTGGTGGTCGACTTAAGCGTGTAAAAGAATATGTCAAAGATGAAGATGCCTTTTGTTTTACCTACGGTGATGGCGTGAGTGATGTTGACATTACCAAATTGATCAACTTCCACAAAGAACACGGTAAACAGGCAACACTTACCGCTACGCGTCCCCCTGGCCGTTATGGTGCACTCAAGATCACCGATGATAACAGGGTGGATCATTTTCAGGAAAAACCTGATGGCGACGGTAGCTGGATTAATGGTGGTTTCTTTGTTCTTTCTCCCAAGGTGATTGAACGTATCGAAGGAGATGGTTCAAGCTGGGAAGGTGAGTCACTTACCAGTCTTGCTAGGAATTGTGAGTTGGCTGCTTTTAAGCATGATGGTTTTTGGCAGCCAATGGATACACTACGTGAGAAAAATCTGCTTGAGGATCTGTGGAAGAGCGGTAATGCGCCATGGAAAGTTTGGTGATCGATGCTACTTTCTGGAAAGGTCGTAAAGTATTTTTGACTGGCCACACCGGCTTTAAAGGGAGCTGGCTCTCGCTGTGGTTGCAGCAGTTAGGGACGGAGGTAACAGGGTACGCGTTGGAACCACCAACCACCCCCTCTATTTTCGAAGGGGCAAAAGTCAATGTAGCACTCGAGAATAGTATTATCGGAGATATTCGGGATGCCAAATTCTTCACGAGTACAATGCAACAGGCAGAGCCAGAAGTTATTATTCACATGGCTGCTCAACCCTTGGTGCGTGACTCATACATTGATCCAGTGGGTACGTATGCCACCAATGTTATGGGAACAGTCAACATGTTAGAGGCGGTTCGCAACACACCATCGATAAAGGCGGTGCTGAATATCACCACCGACAAGTGTTACGAAAATAACGAATGGATATGGGGTTATCGTGAATACGAACCAATGGGTGGTCATGACCCCTATAGCAGCAGCAAAGCTTGTGCCGAGCTGGTTTCTTCTGCTTACCGCAAATCCTTTTTGCAAGATAAAGGCATCGCACTTGCAACTGCCCGTGCTGGTAATGTGATCGGCGGAGGGGATTGGGCAAAGGATCGCATTGTACCGGATGCCATGCGTGCCTTCATGAAAAAAAAACCTCTGATGGTTCGAAATCCGATTGCCACCCGTCCCTGGCAGCATGTATTGGAACCACTCTCAGGTTATCTAATGCTCTGTCAGCAACTCATCGAACAACCAGGAAGTTTTGCTGAAGGCTGGAATTTCGGTCCAAATGATGAAGATGCGCAACCCGTTTCCATACTGGCAGACATCATGGCAAATAGCTGGGGAGAGGGTGTGCAGTGGAAACTTGATGAAGGTGCTCACCCTCATGAGGCACGATATCTGAAACTTGACTGCTCCAAGGCAAAGAGCCTGCTTAAGTGGAAATCCATATGGGGTTTAGAGCGCGCACTTGATGAAACCGTACAATGGTATAAGGCGTGGCACCAAAATAAAGAAATGCAAGAATTCACTATGAATCAGATTGAAGTTTATCAACGAGAATATCTTGCAGGATGAGTCAGCATTTCAACTTTATCGAAAGCCCTTTGAAGGGCCTCTACAAAATAGACCGAAAACCTATTAGTGACAGTCGTGGTTTCTTCAGCCGTTTTTATTGTGCCGAAGAATTTAAAGAAATCGGCTTCACGCGCCCAGTTGCCCAAATGAACCAGACCCTCACCAAACAAAAAGGAGCAGTTCGTGGTATGCACTACCAGCATCCACCGTATACAGAAACAAAGGTTGTCACCTGCATACGGGGTGAAATTATTGATGTTGCAGTAGATATTCGAAAAGACTCACCGACATTCCTGCAATGGCACGCAGAAATCCTGAGCGCAGAAAATCAGTCGAGTCTATATATACCTGATGGTTTTGCCCATGGTTTCCAGACACTCACAGAGAATTGTGAATTACTCTATATTCACTCATCATTTTACGAAGTTGATGCAGAAGATGCTCTTAATGCATTGGATCCAAAACTGAGTATTGATTGGCCATTTGAAATTACCGAGCTCTCCGAGCGAGACCATAATCATCCAATGATCGATACAGATTATGAAGGAATCGATATTCAATGAAATGTAGACACTGTGGCACAGAACTGACCCATAATTTTATAGACCTGGACAGCTCACCACCTTCCAACGCCTATCTCACCAATCAAACTATGAAAGAGCCAGAAAAGTGGTATCCACTCAAGGTCATGGTCTGTGATCACTGCTGGCTGGTACAGACAGAAGATTTTGTCGGAGTTGAGGAGATGTTTTCACAAGACTATGCGTACTTCAGTTCTTATTCGACAACCTGGGTCAAGCATGCAAGCAACTATGTCGATGACATGGTGGAGCGCTTCGGATTGAATGCAGAGAGTAATGTGGTGGAGATTGCTGCTAATGACGGCTATCTGCTCCAGTTCGTCAAGGACAAGGGCATACCTTGTTATGGTATCGAACCGACCCAAAGTACTGCGAAAGCAGCTAGAGAAAAGGGGCTCGAGATTATCGAAAATTTTTTTAGCGTACCCATGGCTGAGGAATTGGTTAAACAGGGGCGACAAGTCGACCTGACCGCAGCCAATAACGTTTTGGCGCATGTACCAGACATAAATAGTTTCGTAAAAGGTTTCTCAATCCTTTTAAAACCTAAAGGTGTAGCAACCTTTGAGTTCCCGCACTTACTTAACCTTGTGAATCAGAATCAGTTCGATACCATCTATCATGAACATTACTCTTACCTCTCATTGACAGCAGTTCGTACCATTTTTGAAATGAATGGCCTTACCGTATTTGACGTAGAAGAAATATCCACTCACGGAGGCAGTTTGCGTGTCTATGCGCAACGCTCAGATACAGGTGAACGCTCCATTTGTGAAACAGTTTCAAGCCTTCAGGATCGAGAAAGACAGGCTGGGATAAACAGGCTTTCATTCTACGAAGGGTTTCAAAAGAAGACTGGGAAAATAAAGTTTGATTTAATGGCCTTTCTACTAAATGCAAAACAAAATGGAAAGAAAGTGGCAGCTTATGGTGCTGCTGCCAAAGGCAATACGCTATTAAATTATACAGGTATACATTCAGATTTACTTGAATATGTTGTAGATCTTAATCCTGCAAAACAGGACAAGTACATGCCGGGTAGTCGTATACCAATTGTAAATGAAGTAATTCTGAAACAACAACAACCAGATTATATTCTGATTTTACCTTGGAATCTCAGTAATGAAATTTCTGCACAACTAGAATATATCGGAGAGTGGGGTGGGAAGTTTGTGACGGCTGTGCCGGAGTTGATCATTAGATGAAAAACAGAATTTATTACACAAAACCCTCTATTACAGAACGAGAAGTTGAGCTTGCAACAGATGCAACTAGAAATGGATGGGGTGATCGCTGCTATGAGTACATCAGTCGTTTTGAAGAAATGTTTCGAGATTACACTGGGGCAACATATGCTATTGCCACTTCCAGTTGTACTGGAGCGTTGCATATGGGAATGGCAGCGCTTGATATTGGGCCCGGTGATGAAGTTATATTGGCAGATACTAACTGGATTGCTACGGCGGCACCCATCACTTATTTGGGTGCAAAGCCTGTATTTGTAGATATTCTACCTGATACTTGGTGTATTGACCCAGACAAGATAGAAGCAGCAATTACACCAAAAACCAAAGCCATAATAGCAGTACATCTTTATGGGAATCTGTGTGTAATGGATCGGTTGTTAGTTATTGGGGAAAAACATAGGCTGCCTATTATCGAAGATTCTGCAGAGGCAATTGGCTCGCGCTGGCATGGTAAGCATACCGGAACTATGGGCAGGTTTGGTACCTTTTCCTTTCATGGTACAAAAACCATAACAACCGGTGAGGGGGGGATGTTTATTACTAATGATAAAATTTTATATGAAAAAGTATTGATGCTTAGTAATCATGGTAGATCGCGTACACAAACTAAACAGTTCTGGCCTGATGTGATTGGCTTCAAGTACAAGATGTCCAATATTCAGGCAGCAATAGGGTGCGCCCAGATGGAAAGGATTGAAGAACTAGTCAATCGTAAGAGAGAAATATTTGCTTATTACCAAGAAAATCTAGGCAAGATTGATGGCATCAAAATGAACCCAGAAAAAGAAGGTACAGTGAATAGCTATTGGATGCCTACGGTTGTATTTGATCAGAAGTTAGGGGTCTCCCGTGAGATGCTGATAGAATCATTTGCTAAGGAACAGATCGATGCTAGGGTTTTTTTCTGGCCTTTAAGCTCGCTCGATATATTTCCAGATTACCCGCAAAATAAACATGCTGCAAGTATTTGCAGACGTGCAATAAATATTCCTGGGTACCATGATCTTCTACGGAAAGAGCAGCAACGCGTGATAAATGTTGTTAAGAGTTTTATATAAAAATCCTATAGTATGAATTGTGTTAACAGATAGTGGTGGTTATATGACTAATAGTATAAATGAAATAAAAGGGTATTGGAATAATAGAGCAAAGGAGCACACATCTGATAGGCAAGGTACTACCAACGATGTTTATTTGCGCGAATTAGAGATAAATACTATTGCAGACAAAATTCGGGAACTGGATTTGTGTGCTGGAGCAGCATTGATTGATATTGGATGTGGTGACGGTTATTCCACCATGCGACTTGCAAAAGAATTTCCTGAATATGATTTTACAGGAGTAGATTATAGTAAAAGCATGATTGATAATGCTCTTAATCATCGAGATGAAGATGCTGAGCTTAAAAGAAATGTGCAATTTAAAGTTGCAGATGTTCTAAATCTGAATGATGCTTTAGGGGATGCCATGTTTGATGTGGCAATTAGTATGCGTGTTTTAATAAATTTACCTGAGTTATCACAACAGGAAGCTGCAATTAGAAACGTAGCTAGTAAGTGCGCACCGAATGGGCGCTATATTGCAGTTGAAAATTTTATGGATGGGCAGCGTAATCTGAATGAGTTGCGTGCAAGTGTTGGGCTTCCTGATATTTCTGTTCGGTGGCATAACCGCTTTTTTGAAAAAGAGGAGTTTGAAAATGCTGCTAAAAATAGTTTTAAGAGTATGTCATTCATAGACTTTGCAAGTAGCTACTATTATGTGACACGTGTCGTGTATTCAAAAATGTGTCAAATTCAAGGTATTGAACCATCATATGATCACGACTTATACAACGTTGCAGTTGAATTGCCATACCATGGCGAATTCAGTCCTATACGCATGATTGTGCTTGGGAAATAATTATGACTGATAATAATAAATTTGAGAAAGAACGAGTTAGTAATATAGATCAACAAGGTAAAGATGACATTTTAATCAGACAAACTAACTCATGGATTGTTGACACCTCTAAATACAAATATTCTTATAATTATTCATGGATGGGGAGACCTATTATTCAGTACCCTCAAGATATGGTGGCTATGCAGGAAATTATTTGGGAAATAAAACCAGATTTAATTATAGAAACTGGTATTGCGCATGGTGGCTCACTAATATATTACGCATCACTTCTTGAACTTTTGGCTATATCGGGTCACGGTGAAGGTAGGGTCTTGGGGATTGATATTGATATCCGTGAGCATAATCGTAGGAAGATTGAAGCGCACCCAATGTTTAAACGCATAGATATGATTCAGGGTTCAAGCATCTCATCAGATATCATTAAGCAGGTGAAGGATCAAGCCAAAGGAAAAGAGAGAATCCTCGTGGTATTAGATTCTAATCATACTCATGACCATGTTATGGTAGAATTGGAAGCATATGCGCCCCTGACAACCGTGGGAAGTTACTGTGTCGTTTTCGATACCGTTGTTGAGGATATGCCGGTAGATTTTTTCCCGGATCGGCCTTGGGGGCTTGGTAATAATCCAAAAACTGCCGTCTGGAAATATCTCGAAACCCACCCTGAGTTTGAAATAGACAAATCTATTCAAAATAAAATATTAATTACTGTTGCACCAGATGGTTATCTTAAAAAAATTAAATAAAATGTATGTGATATAGAATATGTTTAGTTTTTAAAATTATTATAATAAAATATATAAAAATGATTATGGTGCATTTTTTCTAATACATGATGATTACGCGGAATTATATTTCAGAGTTTAAAAGTATAAATTGTTATCATATTGTAAGCTGACATGGGTCTTTCTGGCCATCAAGAAATTATAATTTAAAATGAAAATTGAAAAGGATTAAATCGATGGGGTGCTATGAATAAAAATAGCAAGATTGAAGTCGAGATTTTTATTCCCGCCCATGAATCACATGACAGGTTAAAAGTTATAATAAAATCACTAATCGATGATTATCCTGATGTAAAAATTCTCATAGTCGATTCATCTGAAATAGCACTTGATTGCAAGTTCGATGAGGGAATTATAGAATATCATCATTGCCCTGAACTTTCTTTGATCGACAAAATCAATAAATATTTGGGAAAAATAACTACTCCATACATATTGTTACATCCAGATGACGAAATTATTAATCCATACGCGCTTGATTATCTGAGAAGTCAGTTAAACTTTTATTCTGAGAATGTTTCTTCTACGCTTTCTCAGAATATAACACTTTTAAATATGCATAGTTGTTCTGTTGTTAAACCTAGACGCGATTCACTTTTTGCAGGGAATTCTATTTATTGTTTGCATCATAACCCGACTCTTGCTGATTGCCTTACCCCATATCATCAAATGATATGGGGGTTGCATAGGACTAGTCTTGTTAAACGTTTTTTTTTACTTATAGATGGTCTTCCATGGGATGGCAATATCTGTTTATTTGAAAGACTGTTTAATATATTTATGCACTTCCACGGAAAGGTAATTGTGTCAACACTTCCATTATTGTTGCGCAGAGATATCTTGTTCTCAACTAAAAAGTCTCATATTGAAGATATTGTGTCATGGATTTCAAATTATAGAAAAGGAAAATTGTCGTACATATCATTCCTTAAAAAAGTAGCATCTAGATTCTCAAATGATTTTGAATTGTCAGATAAGGATACTTTATTGCTATTATTTGATGCATTGAATAATGATGCGATGTACAGGAAAAAACACTACCACAAGAAGTTCCTTAAATATTTTAATTACGCTCACAGTAAACTTCATAAATATTTTAATAAAAGAATAGAATATAATCATTTGTGTACTTATGAATTGTCTCAAGAGATACGTATAACACATAGTAATAGTTACATTCAGAAAATGTCAAAAAAAGAATTTGAAATATTTGTAAGTACCATTGAGCCATTTTTGCGGCGTAAATATAAATCAATCTTATCTCTTGTAGAATGTAACTAAACATATACATGAGTTATAGAAAAATATTTTTTGTTAACTAATCAACATTTTATATTATGATCATAGATAGAAATATTGAACATTATTTGATTCATTTTGAGTCGCCTTTGAGTGATGCACTACAAAGAATATCCTCATCAAAAGGTCGTATTATATTTGGCGTTGATCACCATAATCATCTGGTCGGTGCGCTTACTAATGGCGACCTGATTAGATGGTTGACAACATGTGGTGATTCAATTGAATTAAATACATCTGTTGGTAAATTGCTTAATACAGAGTATCACTATCATCTAAAGAGTGACCCAATCAATAAGGTTCATGAATTATTAAATGATTACCTGTTTGTTCCAGTAGTCGATGAGCAGCACCATTTAATTTCAATTGCGCGTCGTAGAACAAAAAATGACGACGTACTGCTGATTGATGGTAGGAGAGTATCAGAGGACGAGCCTGTCTATGTTATTGCAGAAATTGGAAATAATCATAATGGAAGTTTAGAACGAGCGAAAAGATTAATAGATGCCGCAGTTGAGTCAGGTGCGGATTGTGCCAAGTTTCAGCTGCGTGACATGGAAAGCCTTTATTCAAATGCAGGTGATGCTGGTGATGCGAAAGAAAATCTGGGGTCACAATACACACTTGATCTTCTAAGCAGATTCCAGCTTAGTAATGAGGATATGTTTGCAGCATTTGAATATTGTAAAAAACAAGGAATTACACCTTTATGTACCCCATGGGATAAATGTTCTTTGGATTTGCTCGAAGAGTATGGTATGCCAGCATATAAGGTTGCATCAGCAGATTTAACCAATCATGAACTAATTTACGATCTCATTTCGACAGGGAAACCTCTGATTCTCTCTACTGGTATGTCTCGAGAGAATGAAATACAACAAACAGTTGAAATACTTAGATCGCATGGTGCGCAGTATGCGCTTTTACACTGTAATTCTACTTACCCACCGCCATTTAGGGATGTCAACCTTAATTACATGTCCAGGCTTAAAGAAATTGGGCAAACTTTAGTTGGATATTCGGGGCATGAACGAGATATTTTTATCGCAGTTGCAGCAGTTACGAAAGGTGCTCGTATTATTGAAAAGCATTTTACCGAAGATCGTGGGTTAGAAGGCAATGATCACAAGGTAAGCCTGTTACCGAATGAATTCTCTCGCATGGTAGAGGGTATTCGTCAAGTTGATGAGGCAATGGGTCAGTCAGGTAATAGAGGTATGAGCCAAGGTGAAACAATGAACCGCGTAACTTTGGCTAAATCTGTTTATATCAATCAGGATGTTAATGTGGGTGAAGTTATTGAAGAGCATATGTTAGTGGTGAAAAGCCCAGGACATGGGATTCAACCTAACCGTAAAAACGAACTTGTTGGCAGGGTTTTGCATCGTAATATGAAAATAGGGGATGTTTTTTACGAAACAGATTTGCATGACAAAAAAATTGTTACAGCTAGAGAATATAAATTTAATAGGTCTTGGGGTATCCCCGTACGCTATCACGATTATAAATCACTGATGGGAAAAACAAACTTACAACTTCTTGAGTTCCATCTTAGTTATAAAGATTTAGAGCTTGATATCAATGATTTTTTTCATGAAAATATTGAGTTAGATCTCGTTGTACATAGCCCAGAATTGTTTGCAGGCGACCACACCTTGGATCTTTGCAGTTCAAATGAGAAATATCGCCAGCAATCGATTCGTGAATTACAACGTGTTATTGAAGTTACCAGAGAATTAGCTAAACATTTTAGGAAGCAGGAAAAGATCGGAATTGTTACAAATGTTGGTGGCTTTACTGAAAATGGGCCACTTCACGGTGATGAAAAAGCAAAAATGATTGCACTATTGGTCGATAGTCTTAAACAGCTAGACTTGACAGGAGTTGAAATTTGGCCACAAACGATGCCTCCTTATCCATGGCATTTTGGTGGGCAGCGTTTTCATAATATTTTTGTCGACGCTGATGAGATTGTCGATTTCTGCTGTCAACATAACTATCGTGTTTGTTTGGATATTTCACATTCAAAACTTGCTATGAATCACCAACACAAATCTTTTACTGAATTCACCGAAAAGGTCGCTCCCTTTGCTGCACATTTGCATATAGCGGATGCAGGTGGTTTAGATGGAGAAGGGTTACAGATTGGTGAAGGTGAACTTGACTTTGTAAGTTTTGCACGTTTGCTGGATAAAATCGCGCCAAATGCTTCAATGATTCCAGAAATATGGCAAGGACATGAAAACGAAGGTGAAGGTTTCTGGATTGCTTTGGAAAGACTTGAAAGCTTTTTGTAAAAATTTTTAAGGAAATAACATGTCAAAAATATTTGGTTATGACACAGATTTAAAGTGGGATTATGAGAATGGTTTCTATCTAACAAGTCCTTTAACCAGGATAGCAAAATTATGCGCACATCTTGAGATATATAAAAATATTATCAATCTTCCTGGCCATATAGTTGAGTTAGGAGTGTTGAAAGGAGCCTCATTAATACGATTCGCTACATTCAGAAATATTTACGAGGCGGAAAATTCAAGGAAAATAATTGGTTTTGATGCATATGGAAAATTCCCTGAACAAGAAAGTAGTAATGATAAAGAGTTTGCTAAATGGTTTGAGTCAAATGCTGGAGAAGGGATTAGTCAAGATGAATTAAAAGAAGTGTTTGACTATAAAGGGTTAGGTAATATTGAACTTGTTCAAGGTAATATTTTAAATACTATTCCAAAGTATATTGAGCAACATCCAGAGTTGAAAATCTCATTGCTACACATAGATGTTGATGTATACGAACCTACAAAAATAGCATTGGAACACTTGTATGATAGAGTTGTGAAAAATGGTGTGATAGTTTTTGACGATTACGGGACGGTGGCGGGAGAGACACAGGCGGTAGACGAGTTTTTTAATGACAAGGATGTTGAAATACTTAAACCACCCATATCACATATACCTTCATATATTGTAAAAAAATAGTAGCAAATACAGGAATATTATTTTGAAAGCATTAGCAATTATTCCAGCACGAGGTGGTTCTAAAAGGCTGCCGCGAAAAAATATTCGTGAACTTGGAGGAAAACCTCTGGTCGCACATACGCTTGCGGCCGCACAGGATAGTGGTTGTTTTGACCGCATATTGCTTTCATCAGATGATGAAGAAATTCTTTCAATTTCGGAATCATTCAAATATGTTATGCCATGGGTTAGGCCTGACCGTCTTGCTGGTGACCATGTGACAGCACTTGAGCTTGTCTGTGAAATAACTACAGATCAGAAAATTATCGATGAATTTGATGTTGTTGTTTTGTTGCTACCAACATGTCCCTTTCGTACTGCCCAGCATGTGAAAGAAGGATTTAATCTGCTATCAAAAGGTGTTGATGGAGTAATAAGTCTTACTACCTACGAATTTCCACCTCAACTAAGTGTTAATTTAGAGGATGATTTAATTAAGCCAGTTTTCGAACCATGCCCACTAATTACAGGAAATACTCGCTCCCAAGATCAGAAAATTATTTACCGACCCAATGGTGGGTTTTATATTCAGTGGATGAAATCTTTTCTTGTTAATCAGAATTTTTGGAAAGGCAAAGTTCGTGGTTATGTTATGGATAGGATGGATTCGACTGATATTGACACAGAACTTGATTTAAAGTATGCACAATTTATATTGGAAAATAAACAATGAGAGATCTTGAAGCATTAAAGTCGCAGATAAATGGACCTGTATTTTCAGTGATAACTCCTTTCAGAGAGTCTGATGATGAAGTAGATTACCCTGTGCTCGAACGTTATTTGCATAAAATCTATGATGCAGGTGGGCGAATATTCTATGTGATGGGCTATAACAGCCGATTTAGTGAACTTTCTTGGGATGAAATAAAAACACTAAATACTTTTGTTACGAGAACTGTAAAAGGTATTGACTCTAATGCAATTGTAATTGTTGCTGATCCATTGCATTGTTCAACGGCAGTATCATTAGAGTTTGCTAAGCATGCCGAATTGGTTGGTGCTGATATGATTTCGCTGATATTTCGAGAAAAACACTACTCAAATGAGCAAGTTTATAAACATTATTCGATGATAGCAGAGCAAATAAATATTGGTATCTTGATTCATGAAATGCCATTTATTAGTGGTCATGGCGGTCATACTATGAACTGGCCAGTGGAACTTCTGGATATGTTGGCAGATATTCAAAATGTAATTGCTATAAAAGAAGATGCTAAGGATGACAAGTATTCCCATGATGTTATTTCAACTATAAAAGATCGAGTTGCAATTATTATATCGGGGGGAGGTAAACGTCAGTGGTTGGACTTCGCTGATTTAGGCTGTCAGGCCTGGCTGAACGGTATTGGAGTATTTGAGCCGAGGTTAGCAGTTGCGTTTTATAATGCTCGTCAAGCTGGTAATCACAAATTATGTGATGAAATTATCGAAAAAATAGAAGTTCCATTTTTTGATAAAGTTGTGAGTAAATATGGTTGGCACCTGGGCATAAAGGCAGCAATGGAAGTTAGAGGCGTAATGCAACGGCATGAAAGAATGCCAATGCTAGCGCTGACTGATAAGGAGTATCAAGATGTAGTTTCTACTATAGACAAACTCCCGGTAGATAATATCCTTTCTTAAGCCTGCTCTTGTTATAAAATTGTAAATATGTCTTTCGCTATTAGACGTCGTTTGATTTTTATTTAGAAAACAGAATATATTTTTGTGGACAGAAATACAAATTTTAAAATATTAACAAATGAATTTTATTGTTTTGAAAAAGAGTTTAATCTGTTTGAAAAAAAGGTTGCTGACATATACATTTGGGAACTTGTCAGATGGGGAATACATCGTCAAATTTTACAACGTGCAGGGGTTTATGGACAAACTAATACCACATTAGGCAGTAGCCTTGATAACCCAAGAAGACGTATTTTGCGCGGAATAAAGAATTTATTTGTAAAAAATGCATTTCTGTCAAAACAATGTGATATTCTATTTTTTGGTGTTTCTCGACGAAAGAAAATGGAAGATGGGTTGTGGTGGGATATCTATTGTGATCCTGTTATCGATCATTTAAAGCATGATTACAGTTGTCTATTACTTGAACGGCCATACCAAGGTGTTCATTTGGTGCCATCTAAGACAAGCAATATCCGATATTTTGACCTTGTAGAAATTTTAGCATCAGTTGTAAGAAAAACTAAAAATGTTCGCATTTCTATTTCTAAAAAAGAACAGCGTATGCTGCTTGAAATACAGCAGCAGATAGAAGAACGATTTGATGTCAGTATCGATGACCTTTCCATTATAGCCTTAAATAAGCTTCTAGTCAGAAAGAGTGAGTTGATTTTTTATAGTCGATTGCTTAAGAAATGTCTTCCTAGGGTAGTCGTTCTTATATGTAGTTATGGGGAAAAGGTTTTAATTGAAGCATGCAAGAACTTGGGTATACCCGTAGTAGAGCTGCAGCATGGCACCAGCATGGGGCGTTATCATCCCGGCTATTCTTTTCCAAAAGAATATAAAGCAAAACTTACTTTTCCAGATTATCTTATGACCTTTGGTGATTTTTGGACTAACAGAGCAGAATACCCGATAGGGGTGGATAAAATATTCAGTGTAGGTTTTCCTTATTTTGAGAAGGAAGCAAAAAAATATCATCACATTGAAAAAAAGGAGCAGATTGTATTTATTTCACAGGGTATCATCGGTAATGGTAAAAAGATGTCGCAATTTGCTATTGATCTACATGGAAAAAAAAATTTCCCCTATGATGTTATTTATAAGTTACACCCAGGTGAGTATGCTGGGTGGGCTGACGAATACCCGTGGTTAATAGGCTCGGGGGTTAAGGTAGTAGATAGTGATGCGGTGCCGCTTTATAGAATACTTGCTGAATCAAAGGCCCAGGTTGGTGTGTATTCGACGGTAATATATGAAGGGTTGGGTTTTGGGTTGCCGACTTTTCTGCTAAATCTTCCGGGGGTTGAGTATATGGAGGAGCTTGTTGAGTCTAAAGCTGTAACGGTAATCTCTAAGGTTGATGAATTGGTTGAAATGATCTGTCAAGATGCTCAGCATAAAATTAGTGATGAATTCTTTTTTAGGTCTAATGCGCTTGAGAATGTTTCAATAATGTTTGATGCAATTATACGTAAAAGCGATTAATCTTAAAAGTATAGTTAAGTGAAAAAAGATTAAGAGATATTTATTAATAACACAAAAATGTATTAACATGTTCAAGGGTTACAAATCAAACGTTAAATGTAGTCTGCTACATATGATGTGGCTGAACCCGATCAGGTATGGGAGATGGACATTGCTTCTATCCGAACCTATGAAGGCCGGTTATACGTGGCGGTGGTACTGGGTTTATTAAACATTAAACCCACGTCCTTGGATGTGGTATAGGTTCGAAGGCTCCGGCCTTTCGAACCTGATTCTGCTCATGCATCTTAATTGGTGTTGTTGCCACGACACAAAATTAGGGGAAAAACGCATGAACAGATTTAGTAAATTATCGCATGTTCTATGGCATTACCAGTATCATATTATTTTGGTACCAAAATATCGATACAGAGTGTTAGAGGGTAAATTGGGCTATGAAGTGATGAAAACGATTCGAGTATTTACGGAGCGTTTAGGTTGTTAGATAGTAGAGCTGAATGTACAACCGGATCACGTACACTTGCTGGTAAAGGTGCCGCCCAAAATATCAATATCAAAATTGATAGGGACAATAAAAGGGCGGCCGCAATACAGATATTCAGGCAGTTTCACTATCTTAAGAAGAAACCCCATTGGGATAATCACTTTTGGGCTAATGGTTGCTGCGTTGATGCAGTGGAAATTGATGCTGAAATGATACGACAGTATTTAAAATATCAGGAGAAATTAGAAAAAAACCTTGAGCTGGATTTTGGTCGAATTGTTAAATCAAGGCAACAACTTGGCTAGCCTTCTAAGAAGGCTAGTGTTGATGGCTGTTTGGCGATGCCAACCAAAGGCTGAGGTCATCGTACATTCGGACCAGAGCAGCCAATACACTAGCGGTGACTGGCAACGCTTTTTCGTGACCACAATCTTGTTTACAGCAAGAGCCCTCTGAGTAATTACCATGACAACGCAGTTGCAGAAAGTTTCTTTCAAATACTCAAATGCGAACGCGTGAAGCGGAAGATATACAAAACCCGTGAGGTGGCACGGCAAGATATTTTCAATTACACTAAGTTATTCTGTAACTCGAAGTGCAAGCATGGTGCAATTCTAATCTAATGCCGATCGAGTTTGAGATGCGTTACTTTGTGACGCTTGGGGCAGTCTAAAAATCTGGGGTCAATTCAAAAGTCATGTTACAAAATTTAAAAGAAAGAAACTCTGAATTAAATAATTTGCGCATTCTAACTAAAAGCTTAAATAAAGAATCTCGCGTCTTAGATGTAGGCTGTGGAATGGGAAAAAAACTTGTTTATATGACAAATCTAGGTTTTAATAATATTGTTGGAGTTGATATAAACCCTCAAAATGTAGCCTATGTTCGGTCGAAAGGTCAAATGGCTTATGTGCCTGATGAGCTTGAAAAAGTTTACAATCAAAATGATTTTGATCTAGTGATTTTTTCTCATGTGGTTGAGCATTTTCAGTATAGTGATTTGAAATGTTTTATTGAAAAGTACTTGTATTATATAAAGGAAGGAGCTTTGATATATATATCAACTCCTACTCTTTACAGTGATTTTTATGATGACTTTGATCATGTAAAGCCGTATTCTCATCTAGCATTTCTCGCAATGTTTTCTGATCAGCATAAGCAAATACAATACCAGTCAGATTGTAATCTTGAGTTGTTAAATATTTATTTTAGAAAAGCTCCACTGAGATTGAGATCTTATAGATCTCTATATATAAAACAGAAACGTGTGACTATTCCAAGAATCATAAATAAGATATTGCAATTATTGTTTAGGATTACGCTTAACGAGTTTGGAAAAACCACAGGTTGGCAAGCATTATTTGCTGTAAATAAAAACATATAATGACATGAATTCAACTTGTAAGTGCAACTCAAACCTTTAGTCAAAGTGAGTAAGCTGCTATAGTATCAAGGCTTATCTCACCGACCAAAGTAAGAGGAGCACAAATGAGAGGCTATACACAGCTTACCCAGGCACAACGATACCAGATTTATATCCTAATGAAAGTCGGATTTAACCAAACACAGATTGCTGGCATCCGCGGTATCCATAAATCGACCATCAGGCAGCAAAATACCGGGTAGCGGAGGGGTTACCGACCCCAGCAAGCACAATGCTTTACAGATGAGCGACAACAATACAAAGCCACCACTCGTGTTCATTCTTCCACTTGACGCCTTATCGAAAGCTGGCTGTGTGAGGACTGGAGTCCGGTACAAGTTAGTCTCTGGTTACGCAATGAATGCGGCCTCTTTGTGAGCCATGAGCGAATCTACCAATATATCCTGACCGATAAGCAAGCAGGTGGACAGCTGTATCGTCATCTGCGTTGTCAGAAACAACGCAAAAATGCTATGGCACTTACAGACGACGAGGCCAAATACCCAACCGGGTATCGATTGACCAGCGTCCCGCTATCGTCGACACCCGCCGCCGTTATTGACAAAAATCACCGTCAGGCATTGGTTACCCTGATTGAACGTAAATCACGTTTGACGCTGATTGCCAAGGTGACACGCAAAACAGCAGAAGCCGTCTCCAGTGCTATCATCGAGTTACTTAACCCTCTGTCATCTTGGGTACGCACACTGACCACCACTAATGGTAAAGAATTTGCACGGCATGAACACATCGCCGATAAACTCAAGGCAAAATTCTTTTTGCACATCCTTATGCATCATGGGAGCGGGGTCTGAATGAAAATACCAACAGCCTGATCCGCCAATACTTCCTAAAAAAGCATGACTTTACGACTATCACCCACAAACAAATTGAAAAGGTAATGGATAAACTTAACAACCGTCCCCGAAAATGTCTTGGCTTTAAAACACCTAATCAGGTATTTTTCGGAATTAAACCATCTGTTACACTAGCAATTTGAATTCACGTTACTATTTACAGCATCAGGAGAGAAAATGTAATGATTTTATTTTCAAACAAATTAGGCTGAGTGTCTACATATCACATGAACCAAAATATATTTGGTAGAAATCCTTATGACGACCTTACGTCAAAAGGTAGTATATGCATAGGAAATGATGTTTGGATAGGTACGCATACAGTTGTTTTGTCCGGTGCCAAGATAGGTCATGGTGTGATTATTGGCGCGAATAGTGTTGTTGCTGGAGATATACCGTTATATGCAATGCAGCAGGCTCTCCTGCAAAGCTGATACGATATAGATTCAAGAAAGATATAATCAAAGCATTGCTTGATATGTGTTGGTGGGGTTGGCCGTTAGAAAATATTATTAAATATGAAAAGTTCTTTCTTGACTCTGGTGAAGAGGCAATAACAAGCTATCTTGCTGATATGCGCATCCGAAATAGGATGGAATAAATTTGTTCGATTGTTATCAATAAAATAATTTATGCAAGAAATGGACTCTCATAATCTTTCAAACAGCATTTTTTTTGATATGTTTCATTTATAAGTCGATGGCTGTAACGGGCAGAAATGGAACTTTTTAGAACTGTGTCTAGATATTTGTTTAATGTCTCTTATTCTTTTGATGTGTTATCATGAAAATTGCTTATTGTGGACCTATATCGCTTAATTTATTATCGAAAAGCTTAAATGTGACTAACATGCCGATGGATGGGTATTCATACCCATTTGGAGCGTTTTTGGTAAACGCCTTGTTGCAACAAGGTATAGAAGTTGTAGTTGTCACCTCGGTGCCTGGCATAGAAAGTGAATTAAGTTGGGAATCCGGTTCTCTCAAGGTGATTGCAACTCCTAGAAGGGATTCACGAAAAATAGTTTTCGATAATTACGCAAAAGAAAGGAAGGCAATGATTGCAGCGTTGCGCCGAAGTAATCCGGATCTTGTGCATGCGCAATGGACCTATGAGTTTTGCCATTCGGCAAGAAAATCAGGTTTGCCGTTTCTAGTGACTGCTCGGGATGCGCCGTGGCTAGTATGTCGTTATTTTCGAAAGTTTTACCGTCTTTACCGAGCCTTTTATGCTTATTGGGCGTTGTTCGGTGTTAGAAATTTAACTGCAGTTTCACCACATATTGCATCTCATTTCAAAAAATATTATGGTTTTAACGATAATCTTAGCATTATCCCAAATGCGATACCTGATGATGTACTGGTTAAAGAAGCAAAAAAACATCCTGGAAATGATGAACTCCTGCTGCTTAGTGTTTCGTCATGGGGTTCGCTAAAAAATGTAAAGACAACACTACGTGCATTTTCTTTTTTACTAGAAAAATACCCATCAGCACACTTACGTTTAATTGGATCAGGCCTCGAAATGGACTCAGAAGCATATTTATGGGCAAATGCACGAGGGCTTTCACGCAATGTGGATTTTGCTGGGAAGATTGAACATGAAGAGATAATGCATATTTTAAGAAATGATACTCACTTGTTTGTTTATTCGAGTCTTGAGGAATCATTTTGTATGGTGGTGTTGGAGGCAATGGCTTCAGGAGTACCTGTCGTGGTATTACCAGATTCTGGTGCGATACCGTGGTTGGTGGGTAATGGTAGCTGTGGCGAAATTGCTAGCAAGCAAAGCCCAGAGGCATTAGCTAAGGCATGTTTAAGTGTCTTGAATACACCGAAATATTACGAAAGTTTAGCTAGTGCCGGCTTGGAATGTGTAGTAAAAAAATTTACGATGGAGCAAGTTACTGAACTTTATATAAAAACCTATAATAGGATTTTAGGTCAATGAAGCTATGGGTAAAGGAGCATCTGTCGAGAAACCAAAAAAATAAAATATTGATTATACTTTATTCTCCATATTGGATCAGGGATATTTTGTTTTGCTGGTTGAAAGGTTTAAGTTGGAATTCATCCTGGCGGTTTAATCGGCTCCCAATTATTCATATCACTACTCGAGGTAGCATCCGCATCGGTGAGAACTTCATATGCACAAGTTCACCTTGGCATAATTCAATTGGTGTAAATCAAAAAGTTATTCTAAAAACTTTAAAAACTGATTCTACAATAAATATTGGTGATGATGTTGGTATTTCAGGATGCACAATCTCAGCAGCTAAATCTATTACAGTGGGTGACCGAGTACTTATTGGATCTGGGTGTCTTATCACAGACAGTGATGCACATCCTATTCTTGTCAAACATCGAAATAATGTGACAAAAATAAAGATAAACCCAGTCGTGATTGAGGATGATTGTTTCATTGGTGCAAGATCTATTATTCTTAAGGGCGTTAGAATTGGTGCGGGTAGTGTCGTAGGTGCGGGGAGTGTTGTTGCAAGTGATGTACCGAAAGGTGTCGTTGTGGCGGGCAACCCAGCTCGATTACTAAAAGAATTGTAGAGGTTATTTTTTGCAATGAAGCCTTGGTTACTTTTTATATTTGGTTTTTTATCACTTAGCCCTCTTTTTAACTTCCTGGGGATATTTGATCGTGGGGCTACTTGGGTCGCACTCTGTGTATTACCTCTACTTCCGTTTGTTTTGGTAGGCAATATAAAGCTTAATCAATTCTTTTGTCTCTTTACTAGTTTGGTATTTGCGCTCGGTGGCGTTACTGCCATTTATTGGGGCGAACCGAGATATTTTTATTATTCTATTTTTGTAATATCGTCATTTTTTTTGTTTTCTGTATTATCCAATGAAGAAAAATCTTACCTTGTTGATGTTTCCTCAAATTTTCTTATGATTCTTGTTATTGGTGCATGGGTAGGTTTTTTTCTTGCTCAAAGTGGTGTTGAACCAGTTTGGTCCTTTCCACGATCAATATCAGGTGGGCAAGAAATATATTTTTATTATACAACAATAACAAATTTTGTTAGAGGTGATTTCATAAGACCAGCAGGAATCTATGATGAACCTGGTACACTGTCAATGGTAATATGTTGCGTAGCGGCTGTCAGGCATATGATGCAAAAAAGTTCGCGATATACATGGGCATTATTAGGTTTAGGTTTTGTTACTTTTAGCCTTGCACATTTGATTTATGTTATCCTGCATGCTGCTTCCGAAAAAATAAAAATAAGAGGAGTAATATTAGCGTTCGCTATTGTTTTAATGATACTACCAATACTCAACAGTAGTGGGTTGTTCAAAAAATATCAATCTAATTTATTGAATCGATTGTCTGTTACTGCTGAAGGTGATCTTAAAGGTGATAATCGTTCATTCCGATTTTATAATGCACTGGAGTATATTCAGTCAGATAACCATGTATTCTGGTTTGGTTTAGATCCCGTAATTGCATATCCTATAGGATATAGTTATAGGAGTTTTAAACCTGTAGGGGAAAATCCCCTTTTTCCATTGGTAGCTACAGGTATATTGGTTTCTTTACCTTATTATTTGTTTTTGGCAATATCATTTATTTCGGTTTTAAATGGGCGCCGCTATCTTGTTTTTTTTGGAATAGGGCTCCTGTTTATTCAGAGACCTTACGTAATGAGTTTGGGTTATTCTGTTCTTGCAGTAATGGTGTTGATGACAGCTGTTTTTGACTTTAAGACCCGCCCGGGTTTTGTGAGAGATTTCTTTACTTTAATTTTATCTAGAAAACAAGAGCCAACTGAAGAGAAGATGGCTTCAATTAATTATGTAGATAAGGTAACGAAATAAATATTAGGCGGATAGATATGGCGCTGGTTGATTAACAAACTTACGGTCGGATAATGAAATTTTCTGCTGTTCTGTGATATTGCTATTCCATATTCTTCGGTTCTTGCTTGCCATTAAAAGGTTTTACTTTGATTTCAGTTATAACAGTAGTATTTAATAGTAAGGATTTGATTCGAGACACTATCGAGAGCGTATTGCAACAGACGTATGATAGAATAGAATTTATAATCATAGATGGTGCTAGTACAGATGGAACGGCAGACATTATAAAAGAATATGATCATCGTATTGACTATTGGTATAGCGAAACTGATAGCGGGATTTATGATGCGATGAATAAAGGTATTCGTGCTTCGACAGGAGACTATTTAATATTTTTGAATGCAGGTGATACATTTGCAACAAAATGTGTATTAAGCGATATTTCTAAAGCTATAGTGAAAAATGGGTTGCCCGATATTGTATATGGTGAAACAAACATACTTACATTAGATGGATGTTTTATAAAGTTGCTCAAACCATTAAAATATATACGCCGTAATATATCATTTTTTGGGACACGAACAGTTTGTCATCAGTCTATATTTGTTAGTAGGGCAATAACACCTTTTTATAGTGATGATTACAGCCTAAAAGGAGAACTGGCTTGGTACTACGACATTTTTAGTTTGAAGCCAGGGTTACGTGCTGTTCGTGTTCTTTTTCCTATCTCGAACTATTTGCTGGGAGGTGTCGGAGATGTCTCTTTTATAAAGAATTTGAAGGAGAGAATCTTTGTCGTATGGTCAAAGGAAAATATTTTAATGTTTCTACTTGCTGTCCCTGTCCTTCTGATGGTCTCTATTATTTTTAAAGTGAAAAGGACGATTTTATCGATATAATTAGCACAAAGAAGAATAGGTACTTTATAGATAAATATTAATAGAAGTAACCAGTAACTATAATCATTATAAATCACGGAATATGAGTTTGGCTAAACTTATAATATGCGCATTGGTTTCTCCGTTTATTAATTGGTGGCTCCACGAGGGCCTTAATTCTGACACATGTTATTGATGTAATAACAATATATACAAAGTATAATTATCAGAAATCATATTATTAATCCTGATAATTAAAAGTAAAATTGTAAAGCAAAAGTATGTTTAATTAAAAAAGGGTTGGTTTTGGGTAACAATAATAATTTTGCACCTATTGCAATATTTATATATAACCGTCCTCTTCATACGAGGAGAACGTTGGAAGCTTTGCGGTCGTGTAAAGAGTTTATTGATAGTCCCGTGTATCTGTTTTGTGATGGGCAGAAACACAGTAACGATTATGGTGTCCAAGACGCTAGAAAAGTGGCTAGGGATATTGTTGGTGAGCAGGCAATATTTGTAGAGTCTGACACCAATCAGGGCCTCGCGAATTCTATTGTTTATGGTGTTACTCGTGTGTGTAATGAGTACGGGAAAGTAATTGTGCTTGAGGACGATTTAATAGTGAGTTCATATTTTTTGAAATATATGAACGATGCTTTAATGAAATATGAGCATGAGGATACGGTTATGCAAGTATCAGGGTATATGTTTCCTGTGCCAGACTTATCAAGTGGTGCGGATGCTATGTTTTTACCCTATACAACATCATGGGGCTGGGGAACATGGGATCGAGCATGGAAACATTTTAATACGGATGCACTTGGATACGAAAAACTAAAGCGAAATTTTGAACTCAGAAACAAATTCGACCTAGATGGGGCCTACCCCTATTTCAAAATGTTGAAATCTCAATTAGATGGGAAAATTGACTCGTGGGCAATTTGGTGGTATTTGACAGTATTTTTATTAAAAGGGAAGGTGTTGTATCCAAAAAAAACTCTCGTGTTAAATGACGGGCTTGACGGGAGCGGAGCTCATTGTGGTTCTTCTAAAATATTTGAACAAGGAACAATGGATAGGAATAACACGATTGAAGGATATCCTTCCGATATAAATATCTATTCAGACTATGCTAAAGTTGTCAAATATATTAGAAAACAAAACTCGTTGCACCGTAAAATTTCGGCGAAATTTAGAGCGTATTTAAATATGTAATTGTTTGTTGTATCAATATACTTTAATTGCTATCAAATATAATAAACTATTATGTTACAGCTTAAGTTGGCCACCCAAATATAGTAGTGATATCTTACAGTTTGAGATGAATCTCTCCATTATTTGTTGTGGTACGTGGTACCAGATATATTGTATGAATAATAATAACAAACAGCATTATTGAAGCTTCTTTGGCTGATTGAAAAATAATAAATACTTGATAGATAATCTTATGTTCATCTTAAGGTGTCTTTAATGTTGATAATAATATTTATCGATATAATGTACAATTAACAGTGGTATTTTCTTGGCATTATTTTTTAGGGACTTCATCATGATAATCTTAAATTTAGGTTGTGGGTCGAAAATATCCAGACATACTGCAATTGTTAATATTGACTGGTCAATTTTACTTAGGCTCCGTACAAACCGTCTTTTACGTCTGGCTGTTCCTTATCTGTTGACCGGAGATCGTCGTAAGCGCTTTGATTTGCTTGGTGATAATGTAATGGTCCATGACTTATCTAAAGGGATCCCTTTTGATTCAAATTCAGTCGATGTGGTTTATCATTCACACATGCTTGAACACCTAGATCGCGAGGGGGTTCCAAAATTTTTAGCAGAAGTGAAGCGAGTACTCAAACCTGGTGGTGTGCATCGGATAGTTGTTCCAGATCTTGAGTTATTATGTAGAAAATATTTCAAGAGTTTGGAGCGTTCTTCTTCGAGCAATAGTGATGTTGAAAATCATGATGGTTATGTTGGAGCAATTATTGAGCAGTGTGTTCGTAAAGAGTCAGCTGGGTCAAGCTTGCAGCCACCTTTTAGACGATTCATTGAGAATGCCTTGTTGGGTGATGCAAGGAAGCGTGGAGAGACTCACCAGTGGATGTATGACAGAGTTAATCTAGGATATTTACTTACCGACTCTGGGTTCAAGAACTCCAGTGTTGAGCGCTATGACACAAGTTCAATATTTGATTGGCACTCTTATTATCTTGATCAAAACGAGGAGGGCAATGAGTATAATCCAGGTTCCCTATATATGGAATCAACTAAATAAAATGCTATCTTTCTCGTATTGATTTTTGAAATAAAAAGAAGCAGCTTTGGTTTTAATGCCTAATTTGTCATCTTGCAATTTATGAAAATACTTAATCTCTGTGCAGCAGATTATGGAGGTGCAGGAATCGCTGCTATGCGGATTCATACTAATCTTCGTAGCGCAGGTGTTGATTCGAGGATGTTGGTGTTAGATAAGCGTACCAATGACAGTTGGACTGAACCACTGCTTGATTCACGAAATCCTTTTCGTTTGTGGCGGATTTTTCATAAAATATTCCTGAAAGTTAGTTCACTATCTGATTATTATTTCCAGAGGCAAAATCTCTCACCAGAACTACCATTGAAAGTTCTACGCAAGAAAATTGATTTTGAGCCGGACGTAATAGTGGCTCACGTTCTTTCCCATTTTCTGTCACCCAGAGATGTGTTGAAAATTCATAAGATCACGAATGCCCCAGTGATATGGAACCTGATGGATATGGCTGCATTCACTGGAGGCTGTCACTATGCATGGTCATGTCGTCGTTATGAAGAACGCTGTGGTGATTGCCCTGCCCTACGATTACGTAGTGATGGTGATGTTTCACGAAAGGTTTGGCAGGAGAAATCAGACGTTATGTCTGCTATGAATATGGCTGTAATTGCTGCTTCATCGTTACTCCATGAACAGGCAACACGGTCAAATTTATTCCGAGGCAGTCGAATTGAAACAATTTTACTTGCAGTGGATCCGGAAACTTTTCATCAGCGTGATCGGTGTGAGGCGAAAAGGATACTCGGATTGTCAGACAATAAACGTGTTATCTTTTTTGGAGCACAGAAACTTAAGAATCGTCGCAAAGGAATGGATTACATGCTGGAAGCCCTATCACGTCTTGCCGACATTCCCGCTATAGATTGCAATAGTATACAGATCGTTACAGCTGGGAATATATCTGAACTTGGTGCACTAGAACGGATGAGATACTCTCATAAACACTTAGGGTATATACATGGGGATGCGCAACTCGCTTTGGTGTATCAAGCTGCTGACGTTTTTGTCTGCCCTTCAATTCAAGACTCTGGCCCGATGATGATTAATGAATCGATGATGTGTGGTACGCCAGTGGTGGCATTTAAGATGGGTGTTGCCTCAGATCTAATCATTCCAGGTGTAACTGGGTACATCGCCAAGCTGATGGATGCTTGTGACTTAGCAGCTGGAATAGCCTCTGTTACGAGCTTGAATGAAGAAAAATCAGCAGAAATGTCCGACCGATGTCGTGAACATGCGTTAGCATTGTGCCATCCATTGAATCAAGCAAAGAAACTGATACAGTTTTTTAGCTCGATTTCTAAGCGCGATGACATAAAGACAGCAGTTGATGAGGAATCAAGAGTCAACTAATATTATGAGCGTGGAATCGAAAGAACAGATTGCAACATTGCTTTCATGGGATTCCGATTTTTTTGGTTTTCAGGTTGCAAGTTTGTTGCCTCGGCAGATTGGAATAGATGTTTTGACGTCAACACTAGACCGTTTGTGGAGAGATGGGGTCAAGCTTGTGTATTGGCCATCAGATCCGACAGATCCTGTATCTCATATGGCGGCCACATTCTGTGGAGGGGTACTGGTTGATCGAAAGTGTTTATATACAAGAAATATTCCCACCGGACTATATTCTAAAACCAGAATAAGTGGGATAGAAAAACTCAGTGAGACATCAGAATTAAACGAAGACTTGTGTAAACTAGCACTTCAGTGCGGTATCTTTTCACGTTTTAATGTTGATCCAAATTTCCCGAAGGAAGGGTGGGAAGCCCTCTATAGAGAGTGGATGAAAAACTCAATCAATTGTACTTTTGCAGATGCTGTGCTTGTTAAACAAGAATTAGACTGTATTTTTGGAGTAATAACATTGAGTGTTCATGGTGGTTTAGGCAAAATCGGTTTGCTTGGCGTGAATGAAAAATCACGTGGACAAGGTATTGGCAGAAAGTTGATTTTTGCAGCATTAGATTGGTTTAAAAATCGAGGTGTCAGCCGGGTAGAAGTGCTAACACAGGGAGATAACCTTGCTGCATGTCGGCTTTATGAATCTTGCGGGTTTGTTCTTGATAAAACCGATGATTTTTATCACTTTTGGAACCCGATGGAATGATACCGTTTAACAAACCATTCTTAACTGGAAAAGAGCTTGATTATATAAGTGAGGCAGTTGCTTCTGGAAAAATATCTGGTGATGGCGACTTTTCCAAAAAGTGCCAGGCATTTTTTGAAAAACGTTTTAATCTACAGAAGACTCTACTTACGACATCTTGCACAGACGCGCTTGAAATGGCGGCAATACTTTGTGATATACAGCTTGGTGATGAGGTGATTGCTCCCAGTTATACGTTTGTCTCAACTGTTAATGCCTTCGTTCTCCGTGGGGCTAAAATTGTATTTGCTGATAGCAATGATAATAATCCGAATATTGATCCCGATCAAATTGAAGAGTTGATCACACCGCAAACCAAAGCAATTGTTCCTGTTCACTATGCAGGCGTAGCTTGTGATATGGGACGGATTATGTCTATCGCAGATCATTCTAATGTCCGTGTAGTCGAGGATGCGGCTCAGGCGATAGATTCATATTGCGATGGCAAGGAGCTAGGGTCTTTTGGAAGTTTGTCCACATTTTCGTTTCATGAGACGAAAAATGTAATTGCAGGAGAAGGAGGTTTGCTTGCAATAAATGATACCTCATTGATTAGGCGTGCAGAGATTATTCGTGAAAAGGGCACAAACAGATCAGAATTTTTCCGTGGTGAGATTGATAAATATGGATGGGTTGATATCGGTTCTTCCTTCCTGCCCTCCGAAATTGTATCAGCGTTTCTCTATGCCCAATTAGAGCAGCTTGACCAAATTCAGTCACAGAGATGTCGCCTATGGAATGCCTACTATGAAGGGCTGTTGCACTTGGCAAAAAGTGGCCATCTTATATTGCCCTGCTTGCCAAGTTACGCAACAAACAATGCACACATGTTCTACGTGCTATGTGAAAACTCAGGCGTTAGAGATTCTCTTATCCAGTTCCTCAAAAAGAAAGGGATTATGGCTGTTTTTCACTATCAGTCACTTCATCAGAGTGAGTATTATCGCTCACGCCATGATGGGCGCCCATTACGAAATGCAGATCGATATACAGGCACATTGCTTCGATTACCCATGTACTATGAGCTCTCTATTGAGCAAGTTGAGCAAGTATGTTCAGCGATTGATTCATTCTTTTGTGGTTGATGTGGCTAACATTTCTGCCGTTAGTAAAAAGTTATATAAGGGTTGAAATGCCCACTTAATATTTTGTCGTATTTTTATGTGTGTAGTCAACGGAGAAATATACTTATCTTTATATGTAAAGTCGGTATGCTGAAAATAGAGTGAAAGTTACTTCTGGTATTAAGAAGTTTATATACAATGAATATAACATTTGTTGCTATTGATCATATTAGTGCGGCGACAACAGAAGAGATTGTTTTACCTGTGGTCTCCAAAAATACCGTGACATCGAGTACGTTGTTTGATGGTTGATCTGCTAATGATGCTATCGATGTTGCAAATAAATATATAGATGAAATTGATGTCCTTGTTTCTGAGTCGGGTAGGTACTTGTGACATAATGAACAAAGATGTCGATTTTGCTTCGGGTGAAGAGGTTGTGTTAGGAAGAATAGGTTAAGAGTAAAGAGCGTTTTTGAAAATATCGATAATTACAGTTTGTTTTAATAGCGAAGCAACCATACGTGACACCATTGAGTCAGTGCTTGCGCAGGACTACCCGAACATCGAATATATCATTGTAGATGGGGCATCAAATGATGGCACCATGGATATCGTTAGAGAATATGAGAAACGTATCGATACCATTATCTCCGAACCGGACAAGGGTATTTATGATGGGATGAACAAAGGTATTCGTGCTGCCACTGGCGATGTAGTAGGGCTGCTTAATTCTGATGATTTCTACACTGATGAGACTTCCGTCCGGCAGTTGGTTGAGTGTATGGAGGCTGCGGGAGCGGATACTGTGTTTGCAGACCTTGTAATTGTGGATCCTGGCGATACGTCCCGTGTTGTGAGGTACTACGACTCAAGCACCTTCCATCCCGCTCGTCTGCGCTATGGGTGGATGCCAGCTCATCCCACATTCATGGTAAAACGAGCACTGTATGAGCAGCACGGCGATTTCTCACTTAATTACCACATTGCAGCTGATTACGAGATGGTAGCGAGGCTGCTTTATGCAGCGAAAGCAAGTTATTCGTATTTGCCGGCAGTGGTCATTAAGATGCGTGCGGGGGGGGCTAGCACCAGTGGGCTAAAAAGTAGTTGGGTTCTGAACAATGAAATCGTTCGAGCGTGTCGGGCTAACGGCATTACAACCAACCTGCCTCTCGTGTTGTTGAAGATACCAGCGAAATTAGTTGGATATATAAGGAAGCCGAAGCGAGTCAAGACCGTTGCTGGGGGCATTGGGTGATAAAGTTGATGACTGGAGCTGATGGTTTTTTGAGACGGGCCTTGGTTGTTGCATAGGGGAGTAGAAATTTACTTTCCGTCATGCCAGCCGGAGTATTAACTATGGGTGGTATCAGCTCTGATATCAACTGACTTACTATTCTGGAGTGTGTTAACACTATCATTTACACAGAAGCCCATATGCACGTGATGGACGAAACGCAAAAGAAAATAGTTGAGGAACTCTTTGCCTTGCAAAAGCAGTGAGGCTTAAATCTATTGCAGCACAGGGCCGCGATTAGTGGAAATAATGCAGATGAATGTGGTGTGGTTATTGATTTTGGCCGGTGTGGTATCGTGGATACTTACCGGCCTTTTGCGTCGTTATGCATTGGCTAGCAGCATGCTGGATATTCCCAATGACCGTAGTTCACATACAGTACCTACCCCACGCGGTGGTGGCTTAGCTATTGTGCTGACATTTCTTGTAAGCCTTTTGGTCCTGGCAGGCTTAGGTCGACTTGAATTGCCGGTTCTGATTGGTTTGTTTGGAGCCAGTGCCTTGGTGGCTTTGGTCGGTTTTATTGATGACCATCGACATATCCCGGCACGTTGGAGGTTAGTGGCGCATTTTACCGCAGCAGGTTGGGCATTGGCCTGGTTGGGTGCTTTGCCACCATTACCTGTATTTGGTTTCATGTTCAATTTGGGCTGGTTGGGATATGGGCTAGCGGCGGTGTATCTGGTCTGGTTACTCAATCTTTACAATTTTATGGATGGTATTGATGGCATTGCCGGTATTGAGGCGGTGACCGTGTGCCTTGGTGGGGCAGCGTTGTATGCATTGTCTCCGGCTAGGGGCTCCGAGTGGTTATTGCCATTACTGCTTTTGGTGGCGGTGACAGGGTTTTTGATTTGGAACTTTCCAAAAGCAAAAATTTTCATGGGAGATGCTGGCAGTGGTTTTATCGGGATGGTTCTAGGGATCCTGTCTATACAGTCTGCGTGGGTGCTACCTGAACTCTTTTGGGGTTGGGTAATTTTGCTGGGGGGGTTTGTCGTGGATGCAACCGTCACATTGGTGCGTCGAGTCGTACGAGGGCAGAAGTTTTTTGTCGCACACCGTAGTCATGCATATCAGTATGCATCCCGTAAATTGAATACACATTCAAGGGTAACTATAACTTTTGGTATGATTAATCTCATCTGGTTGTTACCCATTGCGGTATTTGTTGTGCGAGGTTGGGTAGATGGGGCATTGGGAGTCATTATTGCTTACTTGCCACTGGTATTGCTGGCAATTCGATTCAAGGCTGGTGCAAATGAATTACAGGAGATTTGAATGCCGCTCACCTGCTGAATATAGGATAGAGTAAATACTAATCTGATTTTTCTTGAAAAAAAGTAGGTATGTTATTGATATATTGCTTATAATATTAATAATAAAGTGTGCAATTCAAAATGCTACATTCAATAAAACATTTAAACACAGTTTTATAAAGGCATAATAATAGTAAGCCAAATATTCTTATGAATATATCCAGTTTCTTTTCTCTACCAAATAATTATAAAAAACTCATTTTAATCCTGGGCGATATAGTTCTATTGTCTTGTTCTCTATGGTTGGCATATGCAATTCGATTAGGGGAGTGGTGGCCAGCCAATTTAGAGCAGGCATTACCACTGTTTATATTTATACCTCTCATCAGCATCCCTATATTTTTGCGCATGGGGCTTTATCGTGCTGTTATTCGATATATCGGCCAAAAAGCCATTATCGCAATTGCCAAGGCAAATACATTATTAACATTTATGTTTGTTGTATTTGTAATCCTGTTTGAAGTCAAAGGTGTACCTAGATCGGTATTTATCATATTTTGGGGAATCAGCTTTCTGTTTATTGGTGGCAGCAGGTTCTTCTTGAGAGGTTTAATACACGCGAGAGCGATCGATAATCATAAGCAATCGGTTGTTGTGTATGGTGCAGGGGCAACAGGCGCAGAAATTACAAAAATTTTACAGATTGGGAATGACTATAAGCCGGTTGCCTTTCTTGATGATAATGCAGATTTGTATGGAAGTGAAATTCATGGCGTAAAAGTATTTTCTTCAGATAAATTACAGCAGATTATCGATAAACATAATGTCAAGGATGTCTTACTGGCATTGCCATCGGTGACACATAAAAGAAGATATGAAATTCTTGAAAAATTGGAGCCTTATCCTGTCCAGGTGAAGACTGTTCCCGGCATTATCGAACTGTTATCAGGAAAAGCGAATGTCAGTGATATTACAGAAATAAAAATTGAAGATTTACTGGGTAGAGATGTTGTGTCACCACGTGAGCCGTTACTTGACTCAAGTATTCGTGGTAAATCAATTATGGTTAGTGGTGCTGGAGGTTCAATAGGATCTGAGTTGTGTCGTCAAATTATACGGTTTTCTCCCAAAAGGCTGGTGTTGGTTGAATTAAGTGAATATGCGTTATACAAAATAGATGCCGAGTTAGTTGCGCAGAAGCTAAATGATTCGATAGAAATAATTCCTGTTTTAGGGTCGATTACAAATAAGGAAAAAATAGAAACGATATTAAAATCATTAAACATACAGGTTATATATCATGCAGCAGCATATAAGCATGTTCCTCTTGTTGAGTCCAACCCTATTGAAGGGGTGTGGAATAACATTATTGGCACATGGCGTTGCGCTGAAGCAGCAATCTCGGCAAATGTTGAAAAATTCATATTGATATCGACAGATAAAGCAGTCAGGCCTACCAATGTTATGGGGGCTAGTAAAAGGATGGCAGAACTGGTTTTGCAGGCATTAGCAAAGAAATATGCAAAACCGGTTTTTTCAATGGTTAGATTTGGCAATGTCCTGGGGTCTTCTGGTTCCGTTGTACCTTTGTTTAGAGAACAAATAAGAAAAGGTGGACCTGTTACTGTTACACACCCGGAAATTACACGGTATTTCATGACGATTTCAGAAGCATCACAGCTTGTCTTGCAGGCATCAACCATGGGCGAGGGGGGGGATGTGTTTGTTTTGGATATGGGAGAACCCGTCAAAATTGTTGATTTAGCTCGAAGTATGATTCATTTGAGCGGGCATGACGTTCAGGACGACAAAGGCAGAAAAGATGGTATAGAGGTTAAATATACCGGACTCCGTCCTGGAGAAAAGCTATACGAAGAATTATTGATTGGAGACAATGCCTCTGGAACAGAGCATCCTAAAATCATGCGTGCTGAAGAAAGTGAATTACCATACGATGTAGTGATGCAGTATTTACAGTCATTTGAAGAAAGCTGCCTTAAATTTGATGCCGCGAAGGTTGTGGAAATTCTGAAAAATGCTGTGCTCGAGTTTAATCCTAAATCAAAAGTGACTGACCCAATTTGGGAGAATTATCAGAAGCTAAAAGACCTGGGCGACGATAGTAAGAATAAAGATGAGGGTGCTCCACCAGAGGATATAGCTAGTACCCAGATTGTTCGCAAACCTCTGCATTAGCCAAAATTTAATCATTGTTAATCCCATAGAACATTCCCGCAGAATTCTCTCCGGATGTTATATATCCACTTTAATTTAAATACAATTCTTTATGTATAATCAGGGTTCGAGTATCAAATAATGAATTGATGCAATACTGTGAGACAGTATTTCATAAAAATGTTATCAGATAAGATCTGAATTATTGTTTTAACTAAAATATAAATAAATAATAGATGGAGCTGCAATGAAAGTCACAATTTTTGGTTCTGGATATGTGGGGCTGGTAACCGGGACATGCCTGGCTGAAGTCGGGAATGATGTAATTTGTGTTGATATTGATGAAAACAAAATCAATATGCTCAATTCGGGTGGCATTCCAATCTATGAGCCAGGCTTGGAAGAACTGGTTAAGAAGAATATTGAATCTGGCAGATTAAAATTTACAACAGATGTTAAGGCTGGTGTAGAACATGGCCTTTTTCAGTTCATTGCGGTAGGCACGCCACCGGATGAAGATGGATCTGCAGATTTGCAATATGTACTGGCTGTTGCAAAGAGTATTGGTGAGAATATGGAAGACTATCGAGTTGTCATTGACAAGTCCACAGTTCCCATAGGTACGGCAGACAAAGTAACCGCAGTAATTAACGATGCTCTGAAAGCAAAGAGCAAACAACTGGATTTTGATGTTGTATCAAATCCGGAGTTTCTGAAAGAGGGGGCTGCACTTGAAGATTTCATGAAGCCGGATCGAATTGTCATCGGTACCGAGAATGTCCGTACAGGAGAATTGCTCAAGGCTTTATATGCGCCATTTAATCGCAGTCACGATCGCCTGGTCATTATGGATGTACGGTCAGCAGAACTGACAAAATATGCAGCGAATGCCATGTTGGCAACAAAAATCAGTTTTATGAATGAATTGTCAAATATTGCAGAAAGAACAGGTGCTGATATAGAAAAGGTCAGAATCGGCATAGGTTCCGATCCCCGTATTGGCTATCACTTTATTTATCCGGGGGCTGGTTATGGTGGTTCCTGCTTTCCAAAAGATGTAAATGCACTTGCCAGAACAGCTGAAGAATTTGGATACACGCCTGAATTACTAAGTAGTGTAGAAAATGTCAATTTTAGGCAGAAACAAGTCCTTTTCGAGAAAGTATCTGCACATTATAAAAATGGCCTAGAAAATAAAACGTTTGCGTTATGGGGATTGTCATTTAAACCCAATACAGATGATATGCGCGATGCACCAAGTCGAGTATTGATGGAAAAGCTATGGAAAGAAGGGGCTAAAGTTAAAGCCTTTGATCCCAAAGCGATGGAAGAAACAAAAAGGATTTATGGCGATAATGGAAGTTTAACGCTTTGTAAGTCAGCTGAAGAAGCCTTGCAAGGTGCCGACGCGCTTATTGTCATAACGGAATGGAATGTGTTTCGAAGTCCGGATTTTGAGAAAATCAAATCAATTTTAACTGAACCGGTTATTTTTGATGGCAGGAATATATATGATTCAGCCATGATGAAGACAAATGGTTTTCACTATTATTCTATAGGTAGACAAAAAATATAAAATGAAAACAATACGTAAAGCAGTTTTTCCCGTGGCGGGGATGGGTACACGGTTTTTGCCTGCAACCAAGGCAAGTCCAAAGGAAATGCTTCCCATCGTTGATAAGCCACTGATTCAGTATGCCGTAGAAGAAGCCGTTGCTGCTGGGATTGATCAAATGATCTTTGTTACGGGGAGAAACAAGCGCTCAATCCCGGACCATTTTGATAAAGCCTATGAACTGGAAGCTGAGTTGGAAGCGAAAAACAAGACAAAGCTTCTGGAGATTGTGCGAGGGATCATTCCGGATCATGTGGCATGCATATATATAAGGCAGGCAGAAGCATTAGGCCTGGGGCATGCGGTTCTTTGTGCTGAACCCGTCGTTGGAGATGATCCCTTTGCCGTGATATTGGCGGATGATTTGATCGATGGTGGTTCCTCACCTTGCATGCTGCAAATGGTGTCTGAATACGAGAAAATACATTCGAGTATTCTGGGTGTTGAGGAAGTCGCTCCTGATGAAACCGATAAATATGGTATCGTCAAGATTGAGAGTGGCGGCACAGGACTGGCAAAAGTTGAGCAGATTGTTGAAAAACCCAGCCCTGATGTTGCGCCATCAACACTGGCTGTGGTTGGAAGATATATATTAACGCCAGCTATATTCAAACAACTTAAGGTGACAAAACGCGGTGCCGGAAATGAAATCCAGCTAACGGATGCGATTGCCGCATTAATGGCCGAGGAAGATGTTTATGCCTATCCCTTTACCGGTAAACGTTATGATTGTGGTAGCAAACTGGGTTATCTTCAGGCAACGGTTGAGTATGGGCTGAAACACACAGAGCTTAGTGATGACTTTAAAAAGTATTTAAAGGGACTCAATATTTAGTGTTCTAGCAGGCTGCCGCATGATTATATTGGCAACAAAACAAGATGATACAAAAAACCAGACTTCGGTCTGGTTTTTTTATGCCTTTTGTAAGGCTCCTCCTCGGAACGGGCTCACCCAATTAAAAATATAGAAAAATTTTCGTCCTCCCCGATAAATTTATATGGAGCGAATTTGAATCGCCATTAGGCGGGGCTGAAGATGAAAGTCATGGATGGCTTTCATAAGCGGTTTGAGCCGAATTAACCGCAGACATAAAAAAACCAGACCGTAGTCTGGTTTGGTTATCGAAATTATATGGCTCCCCGGGACGGGCTCGAACCGCCGACCCAATGATTAACAGTCATTTGCTCTACCAACTGAGCTACCGGGGAAATGAGGGCCGTATACTAATGGTGACACGCCGTGAGGTCAATATGAGATTTGGCAAATACCGGGATGAATTTGTCGATTTACTCGCATTCGAGAGGGCTGCCGTCATACCTTGTCTTGCTTTTGCGCAATCGGCCAATTTTACTCAGAATTAGCGCCTTTGTTAGCTCGGAGCGGTTTTGCTGGCAAAATATGAAGGTTCCATTCATTTCGGTGAAACCTGAAGCCCAATAGTGAACGTAATGCTCTGAGCGAAAGGCCGAAAAGCTGATTTCGATACCCGGGGGAAGCGCATCCTGCACCCGGAAGCGAGTTTCCTCTTCATCCCTGCTTTCGTTACCGTTACTGTCCTCAAAAATAATCCAGCCTTGTTGCCAGCCCCCTTTGTTCGTACAAAATACGCCATCCCGACTCTTGCAAATCACGATTTCCTGATTACGTGTTACCGCTTCTGAGCGGGCCAGGGCAAAACCGCCCGACAGGGTGTTCATGGCGGCGGCCATTCGGTTTGTCTGGATTATAGCGGAAACGCCGGGGATACCGATTCCAAGGGAGGTGGCGATGATGGCGATCACCGTCATGAGTTCAATCAGGGTGATACCCCGCAGGGTATTGAATCTAAAGTTTTGCAAGTGCCCATGATCAACCCGATCATGAGGCTTGTTTGATGTGACTTCCATGTCAATGCCTCGTCCGTTATTGAAACTGATATTTTAAAAGTACCCATGACCGATCCGTCGGCCATGGGATTTTTTTAAGTAGACATCCATGTCAACCCCCCACATCCTTGTTGGTAACTAAGATACCGATAAGGGATAGTGGGGTCTGTAGGACGTTGCCGCGATGTGTTGTAGGGAAATGCTGACGTTACTTATCAAATATTACAGGTTGGACAGTCGGCGTATGGCTTCCTGAAGGTTTTCAGTACTGGTGGCGTAGGACAGGCGCATGAAACCGGGGCAACCGAAGGCGGAACCGGGTACCAGGGCAAGTCCGGCATGTTCGATCAGGTATTCGGCCAGTTGCAAGTCATCATCGATACCCTCCAGCCGAGCAATCAATCCCTCGACTTTGGGGAAGGCGTAGAAGGTGCCACTGGATGGCAGGCAATCGATGCCGGAGATTTTGTTTAAACTCTCAACAACCATATCATGTCGTTGTTTAAATGTTTTCAGCATGGTCTGAATACAGGCTTGATCACCTTCCAGGGCTGTCTGAGCCGCTACCTGGGAGATAGAGGTCGGATTGGACGTACTTTGTGATTGTATTTTTTTCATCGCCTTTATCAGGGGCTCAGGGCCAGCGGCATAGCCGATACGCCAACCGGTCATGGAATAGGCCTTGGAGACACCGTTCAGGACGATGCTTCGATCGTAA
>Ga0209633_10000490_pt1 | contig 45724 bp, 49 predicted proteins | sample Cruoilmetagenom1_FD_187290 | JGI IMG/M metagenome (GOLD analysis project Ga0209633, IMG submission 187290) | Oil polluted marine microbial communities from Coal Oil Point, Santa Barbara, California, USA - Sample 1 (SPAdes) (version 2) | ecosystem: Environmental > Aquatic > Marine > Oil seeps ... | reverse complement strand
GTACTAACCCTTTTAAGTATTTGGTGGTTACACGTATTATGGCAACAACCTTAATGATACCATTACTTGTTATTTTTGCAGATACCATTGCTTTGGTAGGTTCAGCTATAATTGAATATTTGAAAGGCGATGTTTCATATCAGCTATATTTTAACAAAGTATTTAATGCCTTAAAGTTTTCAGATATTATTCCTGCAACTATTAAATCAGTATTTTTCGGATTTGCCATAGGCTTGGTTGGTACATTTAAAGGTTATAATTGTAAAAAAGGTACTGTTGGCGTTGGAGAAGCATCAAATTCGGCTGTTGTTTATACATCAATGTTGCTGTTTATAATAGATTTTATTGCTGTTTTTATTGCCGATATATTCTTTGAAATATAAATATGAAAAATGCAACTAACATAGCGCCTATTCTAAAAATTACTGATTTAAGGAAAAGCTTTGGTGAAAATCATGTCCTTAATGGTTTTACCATGGAATTATTTGAAGGTGAAAATTTAGTGATTATGGGGAAATCGGGATCCGGTAAATCTGTCATGATAAAATGCTTAGTAGGATTAATGGAGCCTGATAGTGGTGATATTGAGATAATGGGAAGAAATATATCAAACTTACCTAAAAAAGAATTGGATAGTTTACGAACTGAAATAGGTTTTCTTTTTCAAGGAAGTGCATTGTATGATTCTATGACGGTACGAGAAAACTTAGAATTTCCGTTGCGTAAAAACAAAGAAAAATTCAGTGGTAAAGATAATTTAGTGATTGAGGCATTAGAAAGTGTAGGACTTACCGATGCTATTGACCTAATGCCTGAGGAGCTCTCAGGTGGTATGAAAAGAAGAGTAGCTTTAGCCAGAGCAATAATTCTTCGTCCGAAAATTATTATTTATGATGAGCCCACTACCGGCCTTGACCCAATCACAGCTAAAGAAATTATTGAACTAATGAAAGAGATTCAGCAAAGACACGGTACATCATCGCTGATTATAACGCATGATGTAGATTGTGCAAGGGTAACCGCTAATAGAATGATCTTATTAATTGACGGAATTAATTATGCAGAAGGAACCTTTAGCGAGCTACTGTCTTTAACCGATAAAAAAATTCAAGCATTTTTTAAATAGATTAGGTTATGAAGAGAGCAAGTTAAATTTTTATTACCATATGAATAATAAAGAACAATAAATTTAAACCCATGAAAAAATCAAATAAACAAAAATTCAATCTCGGTTTATTTATTATAATAAGTACGCTGCTTTTAATAACTGCATTATATTTTATTGGAAATAGGCAAAATCTATTCGGAAAAACCTTTAGAATAAGCAGTATGTTTAAAAACGTTAATGGCCTCCAATTGGGTAATAATGTTAGATATTCAGGTATTAATGTAGGCACAGTTAAAAACATAATCATGGTAAACGATACTACTATATGGGTCAATATGATTATTGAAGATAAGATTCTAAAACATTTAAAAAAAAATGCTGTGGCAACTATTGGTTCAGATGGTTTAGTAGGAAGTATGATTATAAATATTGTTCCTTCTAAGGGTGAATCAGAACAAATAATTGCCGGAGATACTATTCAATCATACAGTAAAATTTCAACCAATGACATGATGACCACCCTAAATACCACCAATGAAAATGCAGCCATACTTACTGCTGATTTAGTAAAAATAACCACAGCAATTAATGAAGGTGAAGGCACACTAGGCATGTTAATAAGAGATGGAGAAATGGCTTCAAGTTTAAAACAAACAATAGTCAACTTAAAATCAACCAGCTTAAATGCCAATCAAATTTTTAAAGAATTAAATACTATTATTACCTCTGTTAATTATGATGAAAGCTTAGCAGCAGTATTGTTAAGCGATTCTATATCGGCTAATAAAATGAAATCTATAATTGTTAATTTAGATAAATCAAGTCAGGGAATAGATTCAGTATTATCTAATTTAAATGATGTTATTTTAGATATCAAGGAAGGAGAAGGAACGTTAAATTATATTGTAAATGATACTATCCTTGTAAAAGATATTGACGAAACGATGAAAAATATTAAAGAAGGAAGTATTCGTTTGAATGAAAATCTAGAAGCCTTAAAACATAATTTTCTCTTTAGACGATATTTTAAAAAATTAGAGAAAGAAAAACGAAAAGAAGAAAATAAAAATTGAAATGACTAGCACTATTTTTTCTTAATGATTTATATCATTGTAAATCATAATCTTATTTGGTTACTTTATATACTAAATAATTTAGTTATGAAAAATGTTAGAATTTTATTACTGGCAATTTTAATGGTAAGTCCTTTTATCCTTGAAAATTGTGGCCCGGTAATCATTAGTTCCAGACCTAATAATCCTCCCCCATCTTGGTTTTATCCAAATAGATTAGAAACTGTACGATATGTTTATTTTCCGGATCATTTGATTTATTATGATCTAACGCTAAGAAATTACATTTATCTTGATAATGGTGTTTGGATAACCGTTTCTGTTTTACCAACTCGATTTAATAGTATCAATTTAAGAAGAAGTAGAACAGTGAGGATCAATAATTATTTTGGAGATAATATTAGAAGATATCACACTGAAAATAGAAATACAAATAATAGAAGAAATACAACTACAAATAGAAGAAGAAATTAATATAAATTAGTTATAATGAGCATAGGATTGGTTCTTTCAGGAGGTGGGATTAAAGGTGTAGCTCATATTGGTGCTATAAAAGCACTTGAAGAAAATGATATCTACCCTACTCATATATCTGGGAGTAGCTCCGGGGCCGTAATTGGTGCATTTTATGCTGCCGGTTACTCTCCAGAAGAAATGTTATCCTTTTTTAAAACAACCCCTCTTTTTAATTTTAGTCGCTATACTTTTAGAAAGCCTGGGTTTATTGATACTGATAATTTTTATGCTGATTTTAAAAAATATTTTCCTGAGGATAATTTTAATGTACTTCAAAAAAAACTGTTTATTACTACTGTTGATATGTTGAATGGTTCTATTAAAGTTTTTGATAAAGGAGAATTGATCAAGCCATTTTTAGCATCTGCTGCCTTTCCCGGAATATTTTCACCTGTAACTATTGATACCTGCCTATATGCTGATGGCGGAATAATTGATAATTTCCCTCTTACACCTTTAAAGTTTATCTGTGATAAAATAATAGGTGTATACCTTAGCCCAATTGACAAGATTGAAGCAAACGGTTTAAGACATTCGCTCAATGTATTGGATAGAGCCATCAAAATAAATTTTTCAAATAGTTCTAAATTAAAATTTTCAGAATGTGATTTATTGATTTATTTGGATTCTTTGAATGAATATAGCCTGTTTGATAAAAACCATATTAATGAAATTTTTAATATAGGATATCAAGAGACGTTAGCCATGATTAAGGAAAATAGAGAATCTGTAGTAAATATCTTTTGACCATTAAAAACAATTAGAAGAACATGTAAATGATTACAAAACTTCAATAGAAACCGTTGTAAAAAAGAAAGTTCTTTGGAAAAAGAAAACCAAAAGATATTATCTTAAGTACTTTTAACAGTATTGTAAAAGAATATAATATTGGATGCCGTGTACAAGAACTTAGTTGGATGAATACGAATGAAGCTGTTAATATAACTTTTGATTCATTCTCGCCATATTTATTAAAAAGACCAATCAAATACCTTCCTTTCAATTCGTTCAAGGTGGTGCATTGGCATTCTCGCAATCATATAGCGGAGATGTATATGTTTTTATTTTATTTCCAATTGTAGAAAATATGCATGTTGAAAATAATAGTTTAAATCTTGGGTTTTATAATCCCGTAAATATTAATGAAAATCTTATTATTGAAAAGGTTGATGAGTTCTTAAAAGAAATGACAAAATGGGAGCTCCCAACCATAAAAAGTAAAATGGGCTTTTAGAAATAATTAACCAATATCAGGTGTATCTAAATCATGTAATTCACCTAATTGCATTAAGATCTCAAAAGTTTTTTTTGCTTCCTCTTCATCTACCACACTAATTGCTGCACCAACATGTACCATTACATAATCATTTACTTTTGCTTCGGGCACTAAAGTGAGGCTAATTTCTTTTATAACACCATCAAATGAAACCCTACCCGTTCTGAATGTTTCATCTAATTCAGCTGTTATTTCAACTAATTTTCCAGGTATTGATAGGCACATATAATTTATATTGAGTTTATGACTTATTATTTTCTTTTAACCAAGTATACCATGCCTCCATCCCTTCTCCGGTAGTAGCTGATACTTCAAAAAATTGTAGTTTAGGATTTACCTTTAAAGCATAATTTTTAAGCTGTTCAATGTCAATATTTAGATAAGGCAATAGATCAATCTTGTTGATGATACAAATATCTGATGTGTGAAACATATCAGGATATTTTATTGGTTTGTCAACACCTTCGGTAGTACTGATAATTACAATACGTTTATTTTCTCCCAAATTAAACATAGAAGGACACACTAAATTCCCCACATTTTCAATCATTAAAATTGAATTATCTTGAATATCTAGTTTCTTCACAGCCTCATAAACCATATCACTTTCTAAATGGCAACCCTTACCTGTGTTTATTTGTATTACCGGAATTTTAATTGCCGCAATTCTATTGGCATCATTTAAGGTTTGCTGATCACCTTCTATAACAGAAAAAGATATTTCATCTTTTAAATCTGTTAATGTACGCTCTAACAAAGCTGTTTTACCTGAACCTGGGGAACTTACTAAATTCAAAACAAAAATATTTTTTGCATCAAAATAACCTCTGTTTCTGGCTGCCATCACTTCATTATGCTGTAAAATATCTTGTTCTACTTCCAACACTGTTTTATGGTGATGGTCGTGAGCGTGATCATGACTATGTATATGTCCGTCACCATGGTGATGATGATCATGTCCATGTCCATGTGAATGATCATGTTGATGATCTTTAACTTCTACAGGATTTTGAATGCTTATACCATTTTCACCACTTCCGCAACCACATGTACCGCACATATTCTTTGGATTTTAATTGTATCAAAGATAAAATTAATTTTTATGTCACTTTATGAGATTTATCAGGTTATCGTTTTAATTGGTTGTAAGTGCATTTTTATAATAAAAAAATCCAAAGCATTTAATAAATTTTGTTCTGCGGATCCTGACAAACCAATTGCTAGGCAAAAATTTACACCAGTTATACCCAGAGTAAATGATTTCGGTTTTTTATCATAGATACTATCTGTAAGATACAACACAGATTCGGGGGCTAATTCGTGAGTTGTAAAACTCGCTGTTGCTTGTGGAAAACATTCTTTAAATACAAAACCTTTTTCGAACGAATCGTTGTGTGCATCAATAAAAATGACGGTCTGATATTTACTTGCTAATTCGGCATCTTCAATTTGTAATTGATATCGATATTCGAAGTCATAATTCTCAGGTAAACTTGATTGTATTTTGTCAATAAAAGCCCATCCCAGGCCGTCATCTGCACGACCACAGTTTCCTATTCCCACAAGTAATATTCTAGATTCCATATCTATCTTTAGATTAATGTAAAAAAAATTACTCCTACTTAATGTCTTATTTTTTCTTCAATAATATTTCCTAAATGATCGAATAATTGTAACTCCAAAGGCATTTGCCCCATGGCATGGGTTGCACAACTTAAACAAGGGTCATATGCCCTAATGGCAACTTCAACCTGATTCATCATACCTTCGGTGATCTTAGGTTTACCATCCAGCACATTATTGGCAACCCAGCGAACGGCTTGATTCATAGGCTCGTTATTGTGTGTGGTTGAGACAATTAGATTACAACGTGTTATGCGGTCTTTGTTGTCAACCTCATAGTGATGAATTAAAGTACCTCTCGGCGCTTCAATGATGCCAATACCCTCTTTTCTTCGTTCTCCTTTTCTTATTAGGTCATTACTTAAGATGTGGTCATCCTCCAATAACTGTTTCATCATTTCGGCACAATACAATATTTCGATCAATCGAGCCCAATGTGTATGCATTGTCATATTATTAATCTTACCATTGGTTACTGCTTTAAAATCTAAACGCTCTTGCTCAGCCAATGACGTTTCGATCCCATCACAAATATTAATTCTTGCCAATGGACCCACTCTATTCCACCCTTTATCTCTACCCAAATGTTTTAAATATGGGAATTTTAAATAAGACCATTTTTCAACTCCTTCATAAAAATATTGGTTATAATCATCACTATTAATATCATCGAGCGTAATATTTCCATCAGCATCTGTAGCTCTTAAAAAGCCATCATAAAGCTCTAAGAATCCATTTTCTTTATTGACCAAACCTAAATGTCCGGATGGGTAACTGGCAAAAGAATCCAGAAACCCCTTATTGGAAATGTGATAGGATTTAATAAAGTCAATGATTTCCATTGACCACTCTATCATTGTATCAACTGATGGAATTTCATTACCATCTAAAAAATATGCCCGTTCTTTAGCGCTTATTCTTTTATGCACGCCACCTGGAGTTGTAGAAATTCCATGGATCCGTTTACCGGCTACCATCTTAATGATCTCTTGTCCAAATTTGCGCATCAAGATTCCTTTTTTCGCTAATTCAGGATATTCCATAGCGACACCCACCACATTTCTTTTTAAAGGATTAGATTCCGCACCAAATAATAGATCGGGAGATGCTAAATAAAAAAAATGCAACGCATGTGATTGAAATAATTGTCCAAAATGCAGCAATTTTCGAATTTTTTGTGCGGGTAATGAAAGATCTTCAGGATCTATACCTACAATTTGGTCAATGGCTTTGGCCGCCGCCAAATGATGGCTCACTGGACAAATACCACACAAGCGTTGAACCATCACAGGAGCTTCCCAGTAAGGATGTCCTTGTATAAAACGTTCAAACCCTCTGAATTCGACAATATGAAATTTAGCATCTTGTACCCTATTATTTTCGTCTAAATGTACCGTAACCTTTCCATGTCCTTCAACACGGGTTACCGGATCTATTACTAATTTTTGTGACATAGTTATTTTTATTAATCATATTTAAATTCATCATGGGCTATTGAAAATTCCTCCCCTAACAAAATACTTTTAACCACTTTCCAAATATGTTGTGCATTTGGTGGGCAGCCCGGTATATAATAATCTATTTTCACCACTTCATTACAAGGATATACATTGTTCAATAGTTTGGGGATATCTTCATGTGCAGGTACAACATCGGCTCCAATTTCACTTGTTACTCCATTGAGATACGCCTCTTCTAAGCACTCTTCTAAGGGTACAAAATTTCTCATGGCCGGTATGCCACCCATAATAGCACATTCACCAAAAGCGATAAGAATATCGCATTTTTTACGGAATTCTTTGAGAACATGTACGTTTTCTGAATTAGCACATCCTCCTTCAATAAGTCCAACATGACAGCGTTTGCTAAAATTCTTAATATCCGTTAAAGGTGATTTATTAAACTCTATAATTTCCAGCATATCTATCAATTCAGTATCAATATCGAGTAAAGACATATGACAACCAAAACAACCGGCTAGAGATGTAGTTGCTACAATGAATTTTTCATGATCCTCTTTTTTAACCTTTTTACCATTTAATAATTGTACCTTATTCTTTCCTAACAAATCATATTTGCGTTCACCAAAGGGCTGTTCGTTTGCCACACCTTTTACTAAGATCGCTCCAACTGGACATAAAGCCATTGCTCTTAAAGCTTCAGCTTCGCTGAGTATTTCCTCTTGTTCATAATCTATATGAACCCTCGTTTTAACCCCTCTTTTAACAAAGGAAAATACACCTTTTCCCTCCGAAGTTTTCACTTCTTCGACACAGCGTTTGCATAAGATACATCTGTTCGATTCCATAATCATCCTTTCGGGAGTGAAATCAACAATTTTATCACTAAATACATGTGGATACCTAGTCACCGTAAGCCCCATATCATACGCATGATTCTGCATATCACAATTGCCACTTTTTTCACAGGTTGGACAAAAATGATTGCCTTCAGCATAGAGCATTTCTATAATAGCTTTTCTATTATCTAATAACTCTGGTGTGTTCACTTCTATATTCATCCCTTCACTAATTTTTACCGTACAGCCAGTAGTATATCTCCCGTTAAGTTTTACGGTACAAATTCTACAGGTAGCTAACGGATTTATTTCTTTAAAATAACATAGTGTGGGTATATATATCTTATTTTCCTTGGATATGTCAATCAAGTTAGATCCTGCTTCTGCTTGTATTGAAATACCGTCTATTTTTATATTAACCTTATTATTCATAGTCGGAAGTTAAATCGTTAATTATTCTATCGTATTCGGCCACTGCCGTTTCCAAATTGAAAGACTTATTGAAATCTGTATTTTTAGATAAACAATTTTCAAAAACTTCTGGAAACTTTATAATTGCCGTATTAAGTGAATTAGATGACATTTTTCCTAAACCACAGCGGCTGGTTGTAGTAATTATTTTGCTCCAATCAACAATATCTTGCAGGTCTTTTTTTTCTGCATGTCCTAAAATGAGTTTTTCTATTTTTTTATTCAATAGGAAGTTACCAGTCCTACAGGGAACGCAAATGCCACAAGATTCAGCCACAAAGAAATCAGCAATGTTTTTAAGAATTTTCAAAAGATTCCTCTCCTTATTGAAGGTCATAAATGAACCTCCACTTCTTAACCCTACTGAAGTCATTTTACGCGCATATTCATTGGCATCTTTAAATCTGAATTGAATATGATCGGCTAATAAATTTTCACCAGAGATTTCTCTGTCGAAATCTGCCGATGATAAACATTCTCCGGCAAAACCATTAAATAGTATAAAATGTGGATCTTCGGCCTCTATTAGATCTAAGAAATCTCTTAGTTTCATACCCCATTCTATTTCATAGAGTCCTGGCTTTTCACAATCTCCTGAAACACTTAACAATTTAGTCCCTGGTGTTACTTTGGTTCCTAAGGACAGATATTTTTCTAACCCCATTTCGATAATTCTCGGAACGGCCGCTAAGGTTTCTACATTATTTATTACTGTAGGTTTTCCATTAAACCCTTTTTCTACCGGAAAGTATTCTTTTGTACTTGGTTCGCCTCTTTTCCCTTCCATAGAATGAATCATTGCAGTTTCTTCACCACATACATATGACCCTGCTCCTAAATGGATATAGATATCAAAACTAAAAGGTATTTGAGCTTTAATAACATTTCCCAAGTATCCATTTTTTCGATAAGAATCCAGCAATAATTCTAATTCATCTTTAAGATACATATATTCAGCCCTTAAGTAAATTGCTCCTTGTGAAGCACCTATTGCATATGCGGCTAAGATCATTCCTTCTATTAATAATTCGGGATGTTCCTGTAATAAAACACGATCTTTAAAAGTGCCGGGCTCTCCTTCATCCGCATTACAAAGTAAATATTTTATATCTGCTTCATTTTGACGACAAAATTGCCATTTCAATCCGGTTGGAAAAAAAGCACCGCCACGACCCGTTAGTTTTGAATCTTTGATAAACTCAATCAACCATTCGGGATCATTTTTGGCTATATAATCTAAAGAAGAGTATTTTTTATACGGTTTAAAAAAAACAGCCCTGTCTTCTGGCGGAGTATATTGTATTTTACTTCTTGGGTCGTCACAAATTTCAGAAGGTTTTTTTCCATTTTTAATTTCTGAAATAATTTTAAAAACTTTTTCGGGCGTTAGATTTGTGAATGGCTTGAAATTGATTAAACAAGCAGGTTCTTGATCACTTAAACCGATACATGCCGTTTCAAACAAGCCAAACATTTTGTCAGTTGTCACATGACCTGTTTTGATTCCAATGGCCTTTTCAAAGGCCATTTTTATTTTCTTCATTCCGGCATACTCTGAAATGATCGCATTATTGAGATAAATTGTATATTTTCCGCAATCATTTCTATGAAAGAAATGATAGAAGGTGATAACACCTTCCAATTCCATTCTTGAAATGTCAAATTCCTTGGCAATTTTTGTAATATCATCGCGCCCAATATGTCTTTTTTTGCGCTGAACATCCCAAAGGACATGCATTAATTTACTTCTGTCTATTTTGTTTTTTACGAGCATAATCAGATATTTTACGATCTATGTAATAAATGTAGCATAGCCTTAAACATCAAAATATGACAATTATCAATTGTTGTCGAATTAAGGAAAGTTTAGTAAATATTTCGATTAATTAAAAAAGAGTTGTTAAAAAATAAGAAGTAGTGAAATGTTGATATAATTTTATGCAAAAATTTAGGATACTTCTAATGCTTTTACCCGCAATTCTTTTCCTTGAAGAATAGCTTTTAAAAAACTATTGCAACTTGGGCAGGAATCATATATATTTTTTATTTCAAAAGCAGTATCACAATCCACACATTTAGCTTTCGCAGAAATTATATTAATTTTCTTCGTAGCATGTTCAAGCACCGTATCTTTTACTGCAGCAGGCCAAACAAAATCTAAAGAATTAAATTCAATTCCCGCTAGGGTTCCAATTTCAAGCTCAATTAACTCTACATTCTTAGCTTTTGCTTTCGCAATTTCAGCTTCTGCAATTTTAACAATGCCAATGGCTATAGAGAGTTCGTGCATTTTAAAGGTTAAATATTTTATATATGGAAAATAGCCATCAATATATTATTAATTATTAAATAAAAAGATGATATAAATCAGGTTTTAGTAATTTTAAATAGTTATAAATTAAACAGTTACCTTGTAAGGATGAACTTTATTAGTTAACTTTAGTGCATATATATAGTCAAGTTATGTTTATATGTAAAAGGTCTTTTTTTTAATTTAATTTCAGTTATGGCAACAAATAATGGAGTAAAAGAAACTTATTATGAAAGTGCAATAAAGAAGGGTTATGATCGCCGAGATTTTATGAAGTTTGCAGCTTTTATTACGGCCTATATGGGCTTTGAACACAGCATGGTAGGTCAAGTAGCAAAATCATTAGAAACAACGTATCGACTACCTATCATCTGGGAACACTATCAAGAATGTACATGTTGTAGTGAATCATTTATTCGCTCAGATCATCCAATGGTGGCTGATATTATTTTAGATAATGTTTCATTAGATTATACTGAAACCTTAATGGCTGCGTCTGGTCATCAGGCCGAAGCTGCTAAACATGATACCATGAAGAAGTATCATGGCGAATATATATTATGCGTTGAAGGCTCTGTACCTTTAGGAGCTGATGGAGTTTATTGTACTATTGCAGGAAAGACTGCTAAAGAACATCTAATCGAAGCTGCTGAAGGGGCAAAAGCCATTATTGCCTGGGGAAGTTGTGCAACTAATGGTTGTGTACAAGGGGCCAAACCAAATCCAACCGGAGCAACTCCTATTCATAAAATTATTAAAAACAAACCTATCGTTCAAATGCCTGGTTGTCCACCCATAGGTGAAGCAATGGCAGCTTTGATCGTTCACTATGTTACTTTCGATAGATTGCCCGAATTAGATCGTAGTGGACGCCCAAAAGCATTCTATGGTAAACGTGTTCATGACACTTGTTATAGAAGGCCTTATTTTGATGCCGGTTTATTTGCAGAAACCTTTGATGATGAAAATGCCAAAGATGGTTATTGCTTGTATAAATTAGGTTGTAAAGGTCCAACTACCTATAATGCTTGTGGATCTATGAAATGGAATAATGGAGTAAGTTTCCCTATACAATCCGGACATGGATGTATTGGATGTAGTGAAGCTAATTTCTGGGATAACGGACCTTTTTATAAACGCTTAACTAATCTACCTGGTTTCGGAATTGAAAGTACAGCGGATACTGTTGGAAAAGTAGCCACAGGAGCAGTAGCGGCAGGATTAGTAGCTCATGCGATTGTTGCAAATGTATCAAAACGTAAAGAATTCAAATCTCGCTATACCAGAGGAAGAGTAAACGAAGAAAATTTAGATAAAAACGAAGATAAATAATTAATCATGGGAAACAGAATAGTAGTAGATCCGGTTACAAGGATTGAAGGTCATTTAAGAATAGAAGCCGAAATAAAAGACGGTAAAATAGTTGACGCGTACAGTTCTAGTACCATGGTTCGTGGACTTGAAAATATAGTAAAAGGTCGAGATCCAAGAGATGTATGGGCATTTGTTCAGCGAACTTGTGGTGTTTGTACTACCGTACATGCGATTACTTCAGTGAGAGCAGTAGAAGATGCTTTAGGCATTGCTATTCCACCAAATGCTGAAATGGTTAGAAATATTATGGAAGGTGCTTTATATATGCATGACCATGCGGTACATTTTTATCATTTGCACGCTCTCGATTGGGTAGATGTTGTAAATGCATTAAAAGCCGATCCGGCAGAAACATCTAAAATTGCACAAAGTATTTCTAATTGGCCAAAAAGCTCACCTGGATATTTTAGTGATATTCAAAAACGAATTCAAAAATTTGTAGAAAGTGGACAACTAGGAATATTTGCTAATGGTTATTGGGGGCATACCCAAATGAAACTACCTGCAGAAGTAAATCTACTGGGTGTTGCCCATTATTTGGAAGCATTAGAATGGCAAAAAGAAATCGTAAAAGTCCATACTATTTTAGGGGGTAAAAATCCTCACCCAAATTACTTGGTTGGCGGTATGGCATGTGCTATCAATGAGGACAGTATGGGTGGCTTAAACGCTGAACGTTTAGCACACGTTGGTAAGTTATTAAAAGAAGGGAAACGCTTTATTGAACAAGTTTATATTCCTGATCTATTGGCGATTGCTTCTTTCTACAAAGATTGGGGTGTAATTGGTAAAGGTATTGGAAATTATATGTCCTATGGAGATTTCCCAATGAATGGTTATGGTGATCCTTCTAGTTTTAAATTCCCACAAGGGGTAATCTTAAACAGAGATCTATCTAAAGTATATGATGTAGACCATCGTAATGGAGATATTGAAGAGTTTGTGAATAATTCTTGGTACGATAATTATAAAGAAGGAGCTGATACGGGAAGACATCCATGGGAAGGTGAAACGAATATAAAATATTCAGGACCTAAACCACCTTACACGCATTTAGATGTTGAGCAAAAATATAGCTTTATTAAAACTCCAAGGTGGCAAGGAAAACCGATGGAAGTTGGTCCCCTTGCAAGACTATTAGTTGGTTATGGTAGAGGTAATAAAGAAATTCAGGATGCTGTAAATGGTGCTTTGTCTCATTTAAATGTTCCTGTTGACGCCTTATTCTCTACTTTAGGTAGAACTGCAGCTCGTGGAATTGAAACGCAATTAGTTGCGAACTGGACCATGGAATTTTATGACACTTTAATGAACAATATCAAAAATGGAGATTCTCGAATGGCCAATATGGATTTATGGGAGCCTTCAAAATGGCCTGCCGAAACAAAAGGTGTAGGTTTTACAGAAGCTCCTAGAGGTGCTTTGGCCCATTGGATCAAAATAAAAGATGGCAAGACTGAGAATTATCAACAGGTTGTTCCTACTACATGGAATGCCTCCCCAAGAGATCCAAAAGGACAAAAATCAGCATATGAATCTGCTTTGATGGATACACCGGTGGCTGATCCAGAACTTCCATTAGAAATTATTAGAACTGTACATTCATTTGACCCATGTTTGGCTTGTGCGGTACATTTATATGATGAACATGGAAATCATATATCAAAAGTAAGTAATGTTGGTAGTTGTGAAATTTAACTTTAAAAATGAATAAAATGCAAACAATATCGCAAACAAATGATTTTAAGAGAGTATTAGTTTGGGAATTGCCTGTTCGCATATTTCATTGGTTGAATGCGTTAAGCATAACCGTTTTAATAATAACAGGTTTAATTATAGCCAACCCACCAGCAATACTTTCAAATGTTGAGGCCTCAGAATCATATTGGTTCGGAACGATAAGAGCAATTCATTTTATATCTGCCTATGTGTTTTTGTTAAATGCAATTGCTAGGATCTATTGGGCATTCAGAGGAAATTATTATGCCAATTGGCGTGCTTTTATTCCCTTTTCTAAAAAAGCCAGACAGAATATATTACATGTATTAAAAGTTGATATTTTTTTACAAAACGAAGAAAAGGAAGTTCTAAAAAATATTAGTGTAGGTCATAATTATGTTGCTTCTTTTTCATACTTAATACTATTCTTTCTCGCCTTAGTTCAAATATTCACAGGTTTTGGTTTATATGCTCCAACCTCTGGTTGGTGGTTACCTAAATTATTTGCTTGGGTTCCGGATTTTTTAGGTGGTGATGCTCCTACTCGCCTGATACATCATATTTCAACTTGGCTATTTATTATCTTCACTTTGATTCATGTGTATTTAGTATTCTATCATGATTGGCTGGAAGGACGTGGAGAATCTTCATCTATGATAAGTGGATATAAATTTGTTCGAAAAGAGCGTATAGAAAAAGATGATCACATTTAAAACAAAACTTATTGAAAAATAAATTTTAATAAAGGTAGATAATTTAAAAATTAGATTTCCATTGATTGCCTCAGAAGCAGTAAAGGTTATATTTCCTACTATAACCGAAAGGCATAATAATACTTTTGAGGCAATCTTTTAAATGCATATAAATGATAGATTCTGAAAGAACACCGGTTGCCATAAGTAGTGATGCTTTCTTTTTTGAAAAAGACAAGTCTAAAAGTATTTTGATCTTAGGAGTAGGCAATTATCTTATGGGTGATGAAGGTGTTGGTGTGCATCTTATACAGCAAATGGCAAAAACAGACCTTCCTGATTATATTGATATTCTAGATGGTGGCACCGGAGGTTTTTTATTGCTTAGTTGTTTTGAAGCTTATAAAACCGTAATCTTTGTTGACGCAACAATGGACGGAAAACCATCTGGAACAATTTCATTAATCCAACCAAGATTCGCTTCCGATTTTCCATCTGCATTAAGCGTACATGATGTAGGATTAAAAGACATGATAGAAGCTGTTTATTTAATGGATTCAAAACCCGATATTCCTTTATTTACTATCTCAATAAAAGAAATGACTCCAATGACGATTGACTTGTCACCGGAAGTTGAACAGGCTATTCCTGAAACCATAGATCAAATCTTAAAATTGAGTGAAAAATTACATGCTAATTTTGCATAATTTAGCTTATCCTTTTTTTTTGGAGATTCTAAGATCTAATTATGCTTAAAACTTACAACATAATAATTACCGGTCAAGTACAAGGTGTTGGTTTTCGACCTTATGTTTATGTATTAGCAAAACAGTTTAATTTAACCGGATCAGTTTCTAACAATGAAGAAGGTGTTATAATTTATATAACAGGATTAGAAGAAAATGGAAATTCTTTTTATAATACTCTTATTGAAACTCCGCCCAAGGTTTCCAAAATAAATAAGCATTCTATTAATGAAATTGAATATATCAAGTTCAACAATTTTCAAATAATTCCTTCCAAAAAAAACACTAAACTCAATTTACAATTGACACCTGATTTTGCAATTTGTGACGAGTGTAAAGAAGAAATATCAGATAAAAATAATAGGCGTTACTCCTACCCTTTTACTACCTGCGTAAATTGTGGACCTAGATGGGCAATTACTGATACGTTTCCATTTGAACGTAATCATACCAGTATTGAGGAATTTGAAATGTGCGATTCTTGTAATAAGGAATATACAAATCCTGTTGATAGACGTTTTCATTCTCAAACCAACTCTTGTGCAACTTGTGGAATTAGTATTTTGTTAACTAATAATGTGGGAGAACAACTTAAAATAGCAACTAATACTATTTTTAAAAAAATAGGAGAATTATTAGGTGAAGGCAATATAATTGCAATTAAAAATACCAGTGGATATTTATTATGTTGCGATGCTACTAATAAAAATACTATAGAAAAATTACGAGTTAAAAAAAATCGCCCAAAGAAACCATTTGCTATTTTATATCCATCTTTAACGATGTTAGAACAACATCTTTCTATTAACGAAAAACAAGTAGAAGCACTAATTTCTGCCGAAAGACCTATAGTAATCATTCCAAAAATGAATTTCAATGGAGAATTAGCTTTGTCATCTTTGGCACCAAATTTAAATCAATTAGGTATTATGTTACCTTATTCTGGTGTTCTACAATTATTGGCGAACGAATTAAGTATGCCTATAGTAGCTACTAGTGGAAATTTACATGGATCGCCTATTATCAGTGACAATGATGAATCATTGACAGTAATGCAAAAAGTTGCAGATTATTTTTTGAGTCACAATTTAAATATCCTGAACCCACAAGACGATTCAGTCTTAAAGTTCAGCTTTAAATATAAGCATGAAGTATTGTTTAGACGTTCACGAGGATATGCACCAAACTATTTTGCTTCTAACCTCAAGAGTAGCAAAAAAATTATGGCAATGGGCGGACATTTAAAGAGCACAATAGCTTACATACCAAATGATTACCTTTATATCTCACAATATTTAGGAAACTTAGATAATTTTGAAGTCTATGAACGGTTTACTGAAACTGCAACAAAATTTATTCACCTATTTGAGCAAAAACCAACTGTAATTTTAACTGACAAACATCCAGGTTATCAGAGCACTCAATATGGTAAAGAATTATCAAATCAATTAGGAATAAAGCATTATCAAATTCAACATCATAAAGCACATTTTGCTGCTGTTTTGGGCGAACATGAACTTTTAGAAAATAATGAACCTATACTAGGAGTGATTTGGGATGGCACAGGTTATGGAGACGATGAACAAATTTGGGGAGGTGAATTCTTTCATTATGAATCAAAGATAATGGAGCGGATTATGTATTTTGATTATTTTGATTGGTTGGCTGGTAATAAAATGGCAAAAGAACCAAAACTTTCACTTTTTTCATTGTCAGAAGATAGTATGCATCAAGAAATTTCAACAAAATATTCTGATAAGGAAATAGCGCTTTACAAAAAAATTAAAAATAAAAATACATTAAAGACTTCTTCTGTTGGGCGTCTTTTTGATGCAGTAGCGTCATTATTAAATATTTGTGATATTAATAGTTATGAAGGAGAAGCGGCTATATTGCTAGAAAATTATGTAACTAATTATAATATAAATGATTGCAAGTCTTATTGTCCTAGTTTGGAGAACAGTATTATACCTACAAAAGTAATATTGAATAATTTGTATTTGGATGTTAAAAGTGGACGGAAAAAAGAAATTATCATCATAAATTTTTTATACACTTTAGCAAATATCATCATTGAAGTAGCCAAAAGTCAAAGCATTAAAAATATAGCTTTTAGTGGTGGTGTTTTTCAAAATACAATACTGATTGACATGATAAAAGATCTAGCTAAAAATGATTATAAATTATATTTTAACCGTAACTTAGCTCCTAATGATGAGAACATTTCCTTCGGACAAATAATGTATTACTTGCATTGTTTTAAAAAGTAATAGAATGAAGTATCTAAGCGAATATCGAAATTTAGAAGCTACTAAAAGCTACTTGAAGCTCATTGAAAATACTATAACAGAGCCATGGAAAATAATGGAGGTTTGTGGTGGACAAACACATGGTTTGGTAAAAAATGGAATTTTAGATTTATTACCGAATAAAGTGCAAATGATCCATGGCCCCGGATGCCCTGTTTGCGTAACACCACTAAATTTAATTGACAAAGCTATTGAATTGTTAGAAAACGATGTCATTGTTTGTTCATTTGGTGATATGATTCGCGTGCCGGGTAGTAAAAAAAGCTTATTAGAAACAAAAGCTAATGGTGGCGATTTACGTATTTTATACTCTCCGTTAGAAGCCGTAAAAATTGCCAAGGAAAATCCTGATAAAGAAGTTGTTTTTTTTGCAGTTGGTTTTGAAACCACCGCACCGGCTAATGCCCTTTCTGTGCTACATGCACAAAAGGAAGGTGTGAAAAATTATTCCATTTTAGTATCACATGTATTAGTACCTCCTGCCATGGAAGCTATATTAGATGATAAATTTAGCAACATTGATGCTTTTTTAGGTGCCGGGCATGTTTGTGCGATTATGGGTTATAAGGAATATCATCCTCTTTCTGAAAAATATAAAATTCCAATTGTTATTACAGGGTTTGAACCTTTAGATCTGGTACAGGGAATTTATATGGCAGTGAACCAACTTGAAAAAGGCATATATAGAGTTGAGAATCAATATGCACGTGTGGTTAAAGAAGAAGGAAATAAGGCCGCCATTGATGTAATACAGAAAGTATTTGAAATTGGCAATAGAGAATGGCGCGGCATCGGTGAAATACCCAATAGCGGTTATAAATTAACAAAAGAATTTAAAGATTTTGATGCTGAGATAAAATTTGGCATCAGCAATATTCGCGTTCCTGAAAATTCTGATTGTATTGCCGGCGAAATTTTAAAAGGTATCAAAAAGCCCCATCAATGTAGTCAGTTTGGAAAAACATGTACTCCTTCTAATCCTTTAGGAGCTCCAATGGTTTCCTCTGAAGGAGCCTGTGCTGCCTACTATCATTTTTCAGATAATTTAATTACAACATCATAAATGGATACAAAAGATTTAGGTTTTGACACTATCAATTTAGGTCATGGAAGTGGTGGTTTGATGACCAGAGATTTATTAGATAAAATTATATTTAAAACGTTTAACAATCCTTTTATAAATCAAAAACATGATGGCTCTATTGTCAAATTTGATGGTGAGATAGCTATTTCTACAGATAGTTTTGTTATTTCTCCCATTTTCTTTAAAGGTGGAAATATTGGTGAAATAGCCGTTAACGGAACGGTCAATGATGTTGCTATGTGCGGTGCTATTCCAAAATACCTTTCCTTGGCTTTTATTGTGGAAGAAGGTTTGAAAATTGATGAATTTATCGAAATTGTAAACTCTATTAAATCAGCTGCAGATAAAAGCGGTGTACAAATTATTACCGGTGATACCAAAGTAGTTGAACGTGGGAAAGGGGACAAAATTTTTATCAATACAACAGGTTTGGGTGAAGTGCATCCCAAAGCAAATATATCTACAGAAAATATAAAAGTTGGTGATAAAATTATTGTAAGTGGATTTATAGCGCAACACGGAATGGCCATTATGTCCCAACGAGAAGGTCTGGAATTTGAATCTACTATTGTTAGTGATACTACTAATGTGAATTTTTTAGTGAATGATTTATTAGATGCATTTGGTGATAAGATTCACTTATTCAGAGATCCAACACGAGGTGGATTAGCAAGTGTTTTATCTGAAATAGCATCAGATATTAACAAAGGGGTAATAATAAGTGAAAACGATATACCCCTTGAAAAACAAGTTGCTGCTGCCTGTGAAATATTGGGCTTAGACCCATTGTATGTTGCTAATGAGGGAGTTTTTATTACTATAGTTGAAGCCGAAATAGCGGATGCTGTTATTGAATTTATGCAGAACGATGAGAAAGGGATAAATTCAGCCTGTGTTGGTCAGGTTACTAATGAACATCCTTCAAAAGTTGTTATGACCAGTTCAATTGGTGGGAAACGAATTGTGAGCCCATTGATTGGAGAGCAGCTGCCAAGAATTTGTTAGATGGTAATTGTTTTGAGTAGAAGTAAGAGACATCATTTCCTTAGAAACTAAAAAGCCAATACAATCCAATGATTAGCGCAAAAAGACCTGCAGCTAATTTTATGCCTTTAAAAAATACTTCATTGTGTCCGTTCATTACCTTAACAGAAATTTTACCCATTACAAATGCAAAAGCTGTCATGGCTATTACTATTCCCAACCCAAAACCGACTATATAATATGTTGAATCAGTTTGTGTTTCAAAACCCAATACCGGAATAAATAATAAAAAATGAGCAATTCCGGCCAAACCGTGTAAAAATCCAATAGAAAAAGAGGCTAAATTACTTTGTTTTAACGTTTTACTATGTGTGTGGTGATGTGTTTTTTCATGCGCATGTTCGTGTTTATGAGTATGAATTATGGGAGAATTTTCACTATGAATATGCAAATGTTTATGACTTTTTTCGGCTTTAAATATTTTATAAAAAGCCCAGATTCCAATACTAATTAATACAAATCCAACTAATTGTTCGCTATAATTTGAAATAGCATCAACAGGAATTAAATCCTTAAATATCGTAAATAAAATTCCGATTGATATCATCCCGATTAGATGGCCAAAACCCCAAAATAAACCTATTTTCCAAGCTTTCTTTTTAGATTCAATAGCAAATGGTGTTACAGCGGCCAAATGATCTGGCCCCGTAATTACATGTAACATAGATGCTATTAAGCCGGCAGTTAACGGGAAGGTAATTGTCATATTTATATTTTGCTTAAAATAGTATGAATAGCTAAATTATTAATTATTAAGTTTTTAGATTATGATATAAATCATTAACCATCAACTAGCATTTTCAAATTCAATTAAGGTAATTTCAGGTCGCATCCCAAGTCTTCCGGGAAATCCTAACCAACCCAATCCTCTATTAACATATAGATATTGCTCATTCTCTTTATATAAGCCTGCCCAATGTTTATATTTATACTTAATTGGGCTCCACTCTTTACTTTTAAGATTTATTGCTGCCTGCATCCCATGTGTATGCCCTGAATGCGTAAGCGAAATGTTTGTATGTTTCACAACTTCTTCATTCCAATGAGAAGGATCATGTGATAACAGTATCTTAAAAGGTATTTGTATGACATTTGTTAATGATTCTTTTAAATTTCCATACTGTTTAAAAGGAGGTTTTCCCCAATTTTCAACACCTAGAATACATAATTCCTCTTCATTTAATTTTATAACATCTGCTTCATTCAACAATAACCTAAAATCAATTTTTTTATAGAATTGTTTAATTTCATTAAAATTTTCCTGTTTAGCATTTGGCGATTCCCATTCCCTGTAATCTCCATAATCATGATTTCCCAAAACAGCATATTTTCCTTTTTTTGCCGATAATTGTTTAAGTACAGCATCCCAGCCTTTTAATTCCCAGGCACAATTATTTACCAAATCACCTGTAAAAAATATAAAATCAGTGTCTAAGTCATTAATCAATTTTATCGCCCTGTCTAAAATATGATAGCGAAAATTAAAACTACCTAAATGCAGATCTGATATTTGAACAATCTTAAGCCCGACAAAACTTTTAGGAAGGTCTTTAAAATTAATTTTAATCCGATGAACTTTAAATCTATATAAAGTTCTAAAAATCCCGTAAAGGATTACAAAAAATGGCAAAAACCCAGAAAAAATTCCAATAAGCGGAATTAGAATAAGTGAAGCTTGTTCTGAAATTAAATAGTTTGTAAAGTAAAGAATAGAAATAATGATGACAAATATCAATTTAGGAACAAATGATGAAATTGCAAGTCCGTAAAGCAAAGATACAACCAGATGTTTTCTCCTAGGGTCTATACTATCTAACCTAAATTTTAATACAATAATAGAAGCTATGAGTCCAACGGTAAAAATCCAAAAGGCAATATAAATACTATTTTTTAAAATTTGCGAAGTAATTAATTGACTAATAGATTGTAACCAATAAAAAGCGGCCGTATCAATCAATAATAAAAGCAAACAAACAATAATAATTGTAAAGAATGAATATGTTCGCATGGCAAAATGTAGTTATTTAATTTCTTTCTTTATTCGCCGTTTATCCTTTAATGCCCAATAAATTCCTTTTATATCAGAGGCCCATTCCTCATACATAAAAATTAGCGTTATTTCTTCAATTGTCTCTAATAAACCTAATATTAACATCGTATAAAATAACCAGTAAACAGGTCCGAAAAACAGCACCCAAAGGATAAATACACCCTGTACTACAGCCGATAATTTGGCCAAATATGTATGAAAAGCTGTCGCCTTTCCATATTTTTTATAGGCAATTAGCATTTGAATTATGTAAGGCGAAAATGCTATCAATATGATTATATAATTACTATTGATAAAATCAGTTTCAAAAACCAACAACCCTAGAAGACCAATAATAAAGGTTATTTGATCACCCATAGAATCTAGTTGTGAACCTCTGGCACTTGTTATTTTTAATTTCCTGGCTAAAAAGCCATCAATCATATCAGTTGTATAACTTATTAACAAGAACCAAGTAAAAAATTCGCGTTCTTCCAACCATAGTAAAATTAACAAAAATGGTGCTGCGATTACTCTATAAAAAGAAAACCAGTCGGCAATATTAAAATTCTTAAATGTTAACATTCTTCTCTTAAAATTTACTATCACAAACTAAATTCTTATAAAAGTAACCATCATGTTGGAATTATATTATGATAAATATCAGTAACAATTTAGCTCTCTAAGATTATTTAACTCTATAAATTAAATTATTAAATATTATTTTACGTAATTTGAAAATTCCAATAAATATTATTGTTAATTCATGTTTCAAGAAAATCAAGAAATTTTTAATATCCTTTTTGAAGCAGTTTCAGAAGGTGTTATTGTTGTTGACAAACAACAATCAATTGTTGCCTCTAATTCATCAGCAGGAAAAATGTTTGGTTATGACAAAGGTGAATTAATTGGTCAATTCTTAAGTATTTTGATACCATCAAAATACCATCCCAACCATGGTTCACATTTTACTGGTTTTATGAAAAATAACAGTAATAGTAGAAATATGGGACAAGGACGCGACTTATATGGTATAACTAAAAACAAAAAAGAATTTCCGTTAGAGGTTGGTTTGAATCCTTTGAAAATCAATGGTGAAACTTATATCATGGCTTTGATAATTGATATTACAATCCGTAAAGAAACAGAAAATAAAATTGAAAAATTAAATTCTCAATTAGAAAAAAAGGTCATTGAAAGAACCTCTGAATTAAATAGCACAATAGATAAATTAAAAGAATTAAATATCAATTTTGAAAAAGAAATAGAAAAAAGAGTTGAAGCAGAAAAGAAAATTAAAGTTGCTTTAAAAAAAGAGAAAGAATTAAATGAACTTAAAACTAAATTTTTATCATTGGTATCGCATGAATTTAAAACTCCATTAAGCGGAATATTAACTTCGACTATTTTATTAGAAAAATACAAACTAAGTGAGCAACAAGATAAAAGAGATAAACACTTACAAACCATTACAAGCAAAGTACATTATTTGGATAATATTTTAAACGATTTTTTATCAATAGAACGGCTTGAATCCGGTAAGGTTAATTATAAGTTTACTACCTTTAATCTAAGTAAAGTAATTAATGAAGTTGTTTACAATGCAAATATGCTACTGAAAAGTGGGCAGAGAATTAATATTCCTCAAAATATTGATGAGTATAATTTATATCAGGATGAAAAAATCTTAGAACTCTCACTGTCAAATTTAATTCACAATGCGATAAAATATTCTCCGGAGAACGCGCATATCGATCTAAAAATAGAACAAATTGGTAAAAATATTATCTTTACAATTAAGGATCAAGGAAGGGGCATACCAAAAAAAGATCAGAAACATATATTTAATCGCTATTTTAGAGCAGAAAATGCACTGAACGATCAAGGAACAGGTATAGGTTTAAATATTGTAAAAGGGCATTTAGAGAATTTGAATGGGTCTATTAGATTTATAAGTAACGAAAATAAAGGTTCAACATTTATTATTGAATTACCAATTAAAAAACAATAATGAGGAAAATTTTATTAATAGAAGATGATGCTGTAGTAAGAGAAAATACTGCAGAACTTTTAGAACTAGCGAATTATTCAGTAATTACTGCTGCGAACGGCAAGATAGGTGTTGTAGAAGCGAAAAAGCATAAACCAGACATTATAGTTTGTGATATAATGATGCCTGAATTAGATGGTTATGGGGTGCTACAAATACTTTCTAAGGAAAAATCAACAAAACAAATTCCGTTTATTTTCCTTTCTGCTAAAACCGAAAGAAAAGATATTCGTAAGGGAATGGATATGGGCGCAGATGATTATTTGACGAAACCATTTGATGAAGTTGAATTGATCAGTGCCATAGAAAGCAGAATGGCCAAAGTAGCGATCATACAAGAAAATTTAGACAAAAAAAAAGAGGTAAAGGTTGATGTCCTTGAAAATCAACTCAAAACCCTAGATCATCTTAAAAATTATTTTAAAGAGAAAGCCGAAAAATATTCATTTAAAGCTGGTGAAACAGTTTATCATGAAGGAGATAATTCTAATTATGTTTTTTTAATATTCAACGGTGTTGTAAAAACTTATAAAGGTGATGAACAAGGCAAAGAGTTAATTACAGAATTACATAGAGAAGATGATTTATTTGGTTTTACTTCTTTCACCCATAATATAGCTTATCAGGAATCGGCTGCTGCGATGCAAAATACTGTAGTTTTTAGGCTATTAAAAAATGAATTAACAAACATTTTATTAAAAAATCATACGCTCACATTAAATTTAATAGATTACCTAACTGATAATGTAACAGAAATAAAAGATCAGTTACTACAAATGGCTTACAGTTCGGTAAGAAAAAAAACTGCAAATACCATTTTACAATTCACCAAAAAAATAAAACATAAACCGGAAGAAAGTATTAGAATTTCCCGGAGTGATTTGGCCAGTGTTGCAGGTATAGCAACTGAAACCTTTATTAGAACATTATCTGGGTTAAAAAAAGATGGCCTTATTGATATTGAAGGAAGAAATATCAAAATTATTGATATTGAGAACTTAAAGAGGGTGTATTAGAAACCTGCTACAATATTAATAGAAATTAGATATGATATATATCATTTCATAACCCTACACCACTTCATATTTTTGATGTATTAAATTATTATTTAATTATCAGAATGAAGAACATATTACTTCCTACAGATTTCTCAGAAAATTCTTGGAACGCCATACAATATGCCTTATTGTTTTTTAAAAATACCCAATGTAATTTTTATTTATTACATGTTACTACAATCTCTGATTATGCTAATGGGGATACACCAATATTGCCAATGAGTGAAGATATTGAAAAAACCTTATTGGCAGAATCAAAGAGTGAATTACAAAAATTACTTAAAAAAATAAAAGAATTACCAAATAATAGTAATCATGCTTTTTTTACACTTGCCAGCATTGATTATTTTATAGACGCCATAAGAAATCAAGTGCGTGAGAAGAATATTGAACTCATTGTTATGGGTACTAAAGGCGCAGCAGGGATAAAAAAAATAATTATTGGAAGTAACACAGGTGATATCATTACTCAAGTAAAATGTCCGGTAATTGTAGTTCCCGAAAAAGCTGTTTTTAAAGAACCTAAAGAAATTGCTTTTCCAACAGATTATAACTTGTTTTATCAAACAAAAATATTAAGTAGTATATCAAATTTGGCAGAAACAAATGATGCAGCTATACGTATACTACATGTGGCAAAAAAAGATGAACATCTAAGTGCATATCAAAAAGAAAATAAGGAATATCTAAATGATTATTTCGTAGACGAAAAGCATAGTTTTCATAAGGTCACTAATAGAAAAATCGAGGCTGGAGTACAATGTTTTGTTGAAAGTAGAGATATTGACATCATTGTAATGATAGCTAAGAATCTCAACCTTTTCCAACAAATATTATTCAAACCAACAGTTGAAGAAATTAGTTATCATATTGAAATTCCATTTTTAGTATTGCATGAATAAAATTAAGTATTATGGGAGATATATCTATTTTTTTAGCAAAATTTTGGGGATGGTACTTCATCATTTTCTTTTTAATATTAAGTTTAAACCCCAAAAGAATACAACAAATATTTGAGGATTTAAAAGACCAAAAATTTGTTATTATCACCGCTTTTATTGCTATTATAATTGGATTACTGAATATTCTAATTCATAATTTATGGGTCAATGATTGGCGATTAATTATTACTTTAATAGGATGGGCGGCTCTTTTTGAAGGCCTTTTATTATTTATCTTTCCATCAAGCACTATAAACTGGATAACTATTATAAATGTAAAATTTATACAGATACTTTATATGTTGCTCTTCTTTGTTGGCGTCTTTTTATTAAATATGGCTCATGGTATTGTATTGTACTAATATAATTAGCAAATAATTTTATTTATACAAAAAAAATATAGAGCGTACAATGATATTAATCATATAAACACTTGATTGATATCATTGAAAATTGAAATTATCAACTATATATTTGTTCCATTATACACTTAAAAGTTCTTTGATTCAATTTTTTTAGAAACATAGCTCCAAAAAATAGATCCCCATTGTTGAAAAGCAATGTTGATTATGAAGGGTTTAAGACGTTAATTAATTATAACTAATTTTAGTACGATCTTAGCAATAAGGTGGTGTAAAAAATTATTTAAATTTAAGGAAGCAATCCTAAACACTTCAGGAAACAGGAGATTTTGATCTCCTGTTTCTATTTTTTTAAAATAGATCCTCATTGTTGCAAAACAAGGTTGATTATGGTGTGATTAAGGCGTTGTAAAACTATCAATAACTTTAGTATAATCTTAGCAATAAGATAATATGAAAAATTATTTGAAAGTGAAGGAATAATCTTATTCTCATCAGGAAACAGGAGATTTTGATCTCCTGTTTCTATTGTTTAATTTATTGCTGTGAAAAATGAAACGGACCGATACCTTAAAATAGTATCGATCTATATGAGCAGTTTGATAATATGATTTAATCAGGTTAATTTTTGATGTCATTTTAGAAATAAAATACATTGTAGTTATTTTAAAGTTAAATTATAAAATTGATCTCCTCATAAGGAAACAGGGAAGCATAATGCTTCCCTGTTTCTATTTTATACCTATTTTAGCATATGAATACTTAAAAAAATTAATATGGAATATTACTATACTGCAATACTAAAAGGATTAACATTTGATGCCGCAATTGCCAAAGTAACATCAGCACTTCAAAAAGAAGGGTTTGGTGTTCTTACTGAAATAGACATAAAATCAACCTTTCAAAAAAAATTGAATGTTGACTTTTACAATTATAAAATTTTAGGAGCTTGCAATGCTCCTTTTGCTTTCAAAGCTTTACAAGCCGAAGAGAAAATTGGCACCATGCTTCCATGTAACGTTATTGTACAGGAAAAAGAAATAGGTACTATAGAAATTTCTGCCATAAATCCAATCGCTTCAATGCAAGCTATTCAAAACGATTCTTTAGGCCCTATTGCCATGGAAGTAAGAGATAAACTTAAAAGAGTTATAGATAGTCTATAACTACAGCTAATTTTTAAGTGACTATTTCTTAATAATATTAAAAAATGAGTTCAGTGAAAATCATAGACGTAACACCTGAAAATGTTCAAAAAGAAACTCTATTTTGTATTAAAGATGTAAAAAATCCAGGATTTCATAGTAAGAAAAGATGGTTTGAAAAACAACATAAAGAAGGTTTGAGAATGAAAATTCTAAAAGACGATACAAAGAAAATGATTGGTTTTATTGAATATGTTCCCGCTTCACAAGCCTGGCGTCCGGTTGATGCATCTAATTTTATGTTTATCCATTGCATGTATGTCTACTCAAAAAAAGACAGAAATAAGGGATATGGATCCCAACTAATTAGCACCTGCGAAAAAGATGCTCGCGCACAAAAAATGAGTGGAATATGTGTTATGTCCAGCAAGGGTGTTTGGATTGTAGACAGACGCATCTTTGAACAAAATGGTTTTCGGGAAATAGATAAGAGGGATAGGTTTGAATTATTATCAAAAAAATGGAACCCCTCAATACCTGATCCAAAATTGATTGACTGGACTGCTAAGCAAAAAAAATATAAAGGTTGGCACTTACTATATTCAGATCAATGTCCCTGGCATGAAAAATCTGTTACTGCTCTTTTAAATACCGCTGAAGACTTTGATATAGAACTAAAAGTAAAAAAAATAAAAAATGCCCAAGAAGCAAAAAATGGACCATCGGGATATGGTGTATTCAATCTTTTACATAACGGAAAATTGTTAGAAGACCATTACCTGAGTGCAACCCGTTTCAGAAATATTCTTAAAAAAGAGCTTGGAAATACGATTTAAAAATGAAGCTATCTTTTTACAAGTTATGTCCTGATCATGGACTTTTTCTTATTATTTTGGTCTATTATTAATCATATGGATCAACATGAAACTTCTTTTAATAAAAGAATATGATATACTTCAATTTGTATCTGCCATATTTGGTATTTTGATTATTTTTATTGCACATTTACCTAGTACAAAAAAAGACTATAAAAGTTAAAATGACTGATAATTGTCATTTATAAAAAAAGTTAATTAGAGTATATTTAAACTATATTATAAATAAGTTAAACAAGACATATGGAAATTAACATTCAATTTGTAAAAATGCCAACCAGTGAGCATATGGAAGCATTTGCTATAAAAAAAATAGAAAGATTAGGTAGAAAATTTGATTGGATAATGAAAGCAGATATCTTTTATAAACTTGAAAAAGACCCAAAAGGAAAAGGAAAAATTTGCGATATTCAATTGAGCATTCCCGGACCTAGAATTCATGCTTCTTCAAATAATGAAGGCTTTGAGCTTGCAACCGATAAGACTATTGACGATCTAGAAATACAACTAAAAAAACGTAAAGGTGAAATGAAGTCTTATTTATAAGAATTTTATTGATCATTAGTAGTAATTAAATTTATTCTTCTCTGTAAACATTGTATAGACATGGGTGTGGTTCCAATAAATTCGCCATCCATATCTATGGTGATATTTTTTGAAGTATTTGACTCTATAGTAATCTCATTCAGAGTATGATAACTTACTTTTGGGTGATTTATTTTAATGCATTTTTTTACCTTTTTAAGGTGCTTAAAGTAATCTAACAAGGTTATATCACCTATCGTAACAAATGAAAATTTGCCGTCATCTATTTTGGCATCAGGGGCAATACCTAAACCATTACCGAAATATTTTCCATTAGCAACAACCATATTTATTATTTTACCCTCCCATGAAAAATTGTCGTTATATGCTTTTAACTTGCATTTCTTATACATAGCAAGTGTTGAAGTTATAGCCCAAAAATAACTGAAATTGGTTCCTAACCAATCAGGTAAATTCTCTTTCCTTCTAACCGTTTCACCCCCCATTCCAACATCTGTTATATTCATAAAGAATCTAAAATCTTCTTGATGTTGTAAATTTTGAAACCGTACCCAACCAACATCTATCATTTGACATGATTGGTTCTCAATTAAATTACTTAAAAATTTAAGAGAAAAATCTTTATAAATTGTTTTTACAAAATCATTTCCGCTCCCGGCCGGGTACACCCCTACTTTAATTTTACTAATGGCATCCCAATCAAAATCTTCGGGTTGTTTATTGTTATTTAAACGATAGTAATTAATAATACCATTTATTCCTTTATTTACCGTACCATCTCCACCTACTAAAATTATATGATCACATTCATTTTCCAAAGCTTCCCCGCATAATTCTTCATAATGCTCTTCATCTACTGAGGTATAGATCTTTATATCAAATTTTTCAAATGTTCTAGTAACATTTCTGATCGTTTTATTGAGTTTTTTTATCCTACCATTAATAATAAATGCTATTCTCACTTATTCAAAATTTTTATATTTTTAAATGTAACAAAAATATAGCAATACAAATAAGATACATTCATCAAAAAGTTAGAATAGGAATCTTCAATTTTGAAAAATTACCGATTTACAAAATTACATTGATGGGTTTGTAATTTTTAAATTTGAATTGTTGTTGGCTTCTTTTAACAGCTGTATTACCTCCTGGTCTTCAACTTGTTCGAATTCATGATAAAATTGGCCTACTGCCCGAAAATTTGAAGGCCTTAACAAACAAATGATCTCAGCAATACATGGCATTGCTGCTATTTTTTTTAGTGCAGAAGGAGGCGCTACAGGTAATGCAACAATAATTTGTGCAGGATGCTCTTCTTTTATAAAATTAATACTAGAAATTAGTGTGCTACCGGTGGCAATACCATCATCAACAATAATAACGGTTCTATCTTTAAGTTCCAGTGGTTCTTTACAACCATAATACCATGTATGACGTTGTCGTAATAAGTCTCTAACTTCACCAGTTTCACGGTCTATGTATACTTTTGAAACTTCGGCCGCGGCGTCGCTTAGAATTCTATTTTTTAATGTTATAGCGCCAATAGCATATTCTCTATGATGAGGGTGTACAATTTTTTTAGATAAAACTACTTCCAGGGGTAAATTTAATTCTTTGGAAATAATATACCCAATAGGAACACCGCCGCGAGGAATTGCAACAATAACTGCGTCTTTATGGTTCTTATAACTTGTAAGTTCTTTAGCAAGTAAATTCCCTGCTTCTTCCCTATTTGAAAACATGACTATTGATTTTAAACATATTCAAGTTTTAATAATATTATCAAACAGGTTCATCTATATTCAAGATTCTAAAACATTATATTATGATAAACCATAGATTTAAGATCTTTTGGAAGTTCTGTCCTTATATCTTCTAACTCTCCTAAAGATACATATTTACGCAATGAGATAAAGGTTGTTATGATATAACTCTCTGCAATTTCATCTGATTCAAAATCATGTATTGATGTAGCTCCATCAAATTTTCGAATCAAATCGATGAATTCGGTCATATTCTTGATTTTAATTTTTTTGCGGCCGGACCATCCATTTACATATACCGCTTTTAAAAACATTGGAAATTGAGCTATCAATTGTAATGATTCTTCCGTCGATATAACCTCCCGTAATCCATGTAAAATGGAAGATAATATTCGACCACCTTTATCAGTATCTTCATTAAGATTTAAATCACGAGTATACTCTTTTAAAAAAGTATTTGCTTCTACTGCAAATTGATTAAAATTTAGTGCCATAATATTCTATTTTAAATTAAAACTCATAAATATTCCATTTTTTATCCGGACTCATTACTGCAATTAAATGAGGTGCTATAAATTTTGAACAAAAACTGGGCGGAGATTTTGTTTTATTCCTTGATGCACGGTCATTCCTGGCATTTTCAAGATACTTAATTGTTTTTCCTGAAATATCAATAATATACTCTTCTAATTTGTAATTGACTACATTCTTACCAAGCATTAGGTTGTTACCCATTACGTTTTTAGCAATCTTTATAACAATGGCATAACCATTAATAAAATTTGTTGCATTTAAATATTGTGGCTCAATTATTACCTCTCCTTTATGATTTATATATCCGTAGTAATAGGTTCCATCTATCAATTTTTTAATTAAACATCTCCCGTCTTGGAACAGCGGATAGTTAACGGAACTAATACCATTTTCATCTATAAAATGTTCATCTACAGTAGCAACTAAATCATTTCTAAAATTTATAGTCTTTTCACCTTCTTTATTAATGAACGCCCATTGACCATTTTTTCTTATTGCAGATAAACCATCGTGAAAGAGAGTAACTTCATCAACGTCACTTAAAATTTGTGTATATCCAGTAGCGTAGATGATAAAACAGCCGACTAGAATTAATAGATTTCTCATACTGTTATTATTTTACTCTTATGATATAAAGCTATTATTCAAAAACATTTTATCAAATGATATTCGTCATGTTATATCAAAATAGAAAATAAAATATTTGATTAGAAGCTTTTTCAATTAAAGTCTTTCATTAAAGTATATACTAATGAAAATGACATATATCATTTTTTATAGCATTTATATTTAATATTTTAGTTCAACTAAACACATTGCTATTATGAGAACTACTCCAAAATATAAAATATTCTTACACGATAAGAGTATAGATGAATTACAGTTTAATTCTTCTTTATGGAAATCAAAATTAAAGTTTATTGATGTTGAAGTATCTTTTATAAAACAGCTTATAAATACTTCCCCAATAAAATCTGAAATTCCAAATTCAGTTGAACATTTACAATTTTTTATTGAACAACTTCATTCAATGGAAAAAGAAGCACACAGTATTACCAATGATTTACAGAGATATACCAGTGAATTAGGTAGTATGACAGAATGTGATAAATTAAGCTGTGATAATTTTTATGTGATAGCTTATGAAAAATTGGCAAAAGTAGTTTATAAATATTTTCGTAAATATAGAAAGCTTAAAACTCAAATTTATGAATATTTAAAGGGTTCTCTAAATTAGTAAAACGGCTACAAAAAATAGCAAACTGATAAATATCATTTGATTTTAAATGGTAAGTAATTATATTTAAAACTTAATTAAGTTATTTACTAATTTTAAAATTAAATGCTATGTCACTTATTAAATTTAACGAACGATTCCCTTGGAACCAATCTGTATTTACAAACTTTTTAAATGCAGATGACTTTTTTAACGACGATTTCTTTGCAAAAGACAGTTTAATGCCTGCAATGAACGTAAAAGAAAATGATACTGACTTTGAAATTGAGCTTGCTGCTCCAGGATTTGCAAAAAATGATTTTGAAGTAACCATTGACGATACCGGACTTCATATTTCTGCTGAAAAAAAATCAAAAAAAGAAGAAAAAGAAGAAGGCTATCTAAGAAAAGAATTTAGCTATAATTCATTTAAAAGATCATTGAGGCTTCCTGAAAGTATCAATCTTGATAAAAAAGTTAAAGCTATTTACAAAGATGGAATACTAAAATTCAATCTTCTTAAAAAAGAAGAAGCTAAAGTATTACCTAAAAAAGTAATAGAAATTAGTTAAAATTTAAAACAGGAAACAAAATTACTTTTGTTTCCTGTTTCTTCTATAAACCTTTAAATAGTCAATAAAATGCAAGCAAAAATTAAGAAAGATTGGTATGGTAGATTGAAAAGTGTAGAAGAATTACATGATGATACTAAATTATGGATATCTGAAATTGATTTCGTTATTGATGAAATTAGATTTTTAAAAAACCTATTAAGTTCAAATTATATTCAACTTTTGGATGCTGGTTTAAGCAAAAAGACAACGGAATTAGTAAAAAAGATTTCTGAGAAGAAAAAATCAGCTAAAATCTTTATTGAATTAATTAAAGATCATAATAATAGACTTGCAAACTTAATAGAAAGTAAAAGTGTAACTAGCAATATTCATTATTTTGATACTCATAAAAAATTAGAACTTGAAATATTTATATTTTCGAAAAAATATAGGAAAATAAAAAGGCAAATTTTTGAAATTTTAGATCAAATAATGACCACTAAAGGGATGAAAAAATTACACTAAAATCTACTCGCTAGTCCTTATGGATGCATTATTAACAGAGGCACCCGGCTTTTGTAAGTAATTTCATCTGTTCTAGAGCCTGAAATCAATCGTTTTAAAAAGGATTCTTTATCAATAATCATTGAGGTGAGATCAACTTGTTTAATTTGTACAAAGCTATCTATGGCAATATCACTGGGTACACTTTCAATTGAATAAAAACTATGGTTAATACTATCGAAAAAATCATCCATCTTAACTTTTTTATCTATAGGTATTCCATTAGTATTTTCATCCTCTAATGTCAATATATTAAGCTCTAAATTAAACCTTGAAATTATATGCATTAATGGACTTAAAGGTTTTTCTTTAAATTTTTCATTACCGCTAGTAGTAAAAAGAATAGAGCGAGGTATTTTGTATTTATAATCTTGTGGTATTACCAATACCGGTGCGTTTACTCTTCTTATAACATTAATAGTATTGCTTCCAAAAACAACTTCTTTTGCTCCGGTAGCTCCATTAGTACCCATTACAATTAAGTCAATACTTTTTGACTTTACTGTCTGCGAAACAGCACTGACAAAATCATCATAATCACAAATAGATTCGAATGAATATTCTTCGTTACTATAAGTTTCTTTTAGCTGTGTTATCAGTTTATTGAGTGTTTCTTTTGGATTTTTAATGATGCTATCATATAAAGAAGATTTTGGCGTCGAAGCCATCAAATTACTTGTTCCGTAATTAGATACTTTTTGAACATTTAATATAAAAAAATTGTAAGCTCCTCCTTTAAAAAATTGCAAAGCAAGGTCTATAGCATTTTGTGCATTAATAGAAAAATCAGTTAATAACAGTATATTTTTCATGCTTAAAAAAATGTTTAATCAAATTTACGTACACTATCAAAAAACATATATGATAAATATCATAGAAGAAAAGCTTCATCTTACTTACTTTTGAAGCTGTAAACTAAATTTTCTTATGAGTACTAATTCATTAATTCAGAAGTACAATGTGCCCGGCCCACGTTATACAAGTTATCCTACTGTGCCATATTGGGATGAAGCTGGTATTAGTAATCAAGATTGGATCAGCACGTTTCAAAAATCGTTTGATGAGAGTAATAAGGACAAAGGAATTAGTATTTATATCCACTTACCTTTTTGTGAGAGCTTATGTACTTTTTGCGCTTGTCATAAATATATCACGAAACGCCATGAGTTAGAAATTCCCTATATAGAGACAGTTCTAAAAGAATGGAAAATGTATTTAGATCTGTTTTCTGAAAAACCTGTTCTTAGAGAATTACATTTAGGTGGAGGAACACCAACCTTTTTTGAATCTAAAAATTTAAATTATTTAATTAAAGGTATTTTAGATTCAGTAGAACTTCATAGAGAATATGAATTTAGTTTTGAGGGACATCCTAACAATACTACCAAAGAACATTTGCAAACCCTTTATAACTTAGGTTTTACAAGAGTCAGCTTTGGAGTGCAAGATTATTCAGAGAGAGTACAAAAGGCAATCAATAGAATTCAATCATTTGAAAATGTCAAAAATGTAACTGATTGGGCAAGAAATATAGGCTATACTTCTATTAGTCATGATCTAATTTTCGGATTACCGTTTCAAACAGTCGGTAATATTATTGATACCGTTAAAAAAACAATTGATTTAAAACCAGACAGGATATCTTTTTATAGTTATGCGCATGTACCATGGGTAAAAGGTGTAGGCCAACGCGGTTTTGAAGATGACGATCTACCCAAAAATGATTTTAAAAGAAAACTGTACGAAATGGGCAAACATATGCTCTTAAATTTCGGATATATAGAAACCGGAATGGATCATTTTTCTTTGCCTACCGATTCTTTATTTAAGGCATTCGAGAATGCCAATTTGCATAGAAATTTCATGGGATACACTACTAATAACACCCAATTAATGATTGGTTTAGGGATGTCTGCAATAAGTGATTCGTGGTATAGCTTTGCACAAAATGAAAAATCTTTAAGTGATTATCAAGCTTCCATTGAAAAAGGAGAACTTCCAATTATAAAAGGACATCTTCTGACAGAACAAGATCTAATTATCAGACAACATATCTTAAATATTATGTGTCATTTTGAAACTTCTTGGGAAGATGATGATTTGAAATTCAAAGAATTAACCCAAGTAATAGTTCGTTTAAAAGAACTTGAAAAGGACGGATTAGTACTTATCACTAGAAATAAGTTAATAGTACCAAAAGTGGCTAGAGCATTTGTTAGAAATATTTGTATGGCTTTTGATCTGAGATTGGTTAAAAATAAACCCGAAACACAGTTATTCTCTATGACCGTATGATTTATAAAAAAATATGTGTTTTACCCACACTAACCTCTTTTGCTAACTTCTCAATGGTTTTATGGGTTAATTCATTTATTAATTTCTTTTTTAACGGTGCAACCACATGATGTATTGGGCAAGGATTTTCATTGCTACAAATAGGTAGTCCCAATAAACAATCGTTAAATTTATCTAAGCCATCAATACTTTCTACTATAGATCCTAAATTATTCAATCTATTCTCATTTGTTAAGTAAAATCCACCATTTCTTCCTTTAGTTGATGAAATTAAATTCCTTTTCGTAAGAACTTGTAATGTCTTTGCCAAAAATGGCGCAGGTATATTTATGGAATCTGCAACTTCTTTAGGATTGTACTTATTTTCCTCACTTGAATGTATAGATAAATACAATACTGCCCTTATTGCATATTTACTTGATTTTGAAAGCATTTCTGATAAAATATTTAACAACAAATATAAAAAGATAAAAATATCTTTTTACATGATAAATATCATGTTACCAATGTTACATAACCTATAAATTTGTGGCAATTAAACCTAAAAAATATTAATAATCTAAAATTCATAACAATGAAAACAAAACAATTAGTTGTCATTATGCTATCTATGTTCTTATTTCTTGCTTGTAAAAAAGATGCTCAAACAACCGAAAAAAGTAACACATCAACTACAGAACAAGAACATCATGGCCAAGCATCTGTAGCAGATGATGGGTCAGACCCTAACGCTCTACAGGTGGCTAAATCATTAGATGATTTTAAAACATTGGTTGTAGCCATAGAAGCTGGAGGTGTTCAAGATGCTCTTGTTAATGCTGGTCCTTTAACTGTTTTTGCTCCTTTGAATACCGCTTTTGACAAACTTCCTGAAGGCACCGTTGAAACTTTATTAAAACCTGAAAGCAAATCTACATTGGCGTTTATTCTAACGAATCATGTTGCTCCTGCTAATTATCCTGATACTCAACTCGAAAAAGAAGCTAAAAAAGGTCGTAAATTGTATATGGCTTCAGGTAAATACTTAGACGTTGTAAAAAAAGAAGATGGATTGTATGTTGGTGGTACTAAAATATTAAAAACTGTAAAAGTGAGTAATGGTTGGATACACGTTATTGATGATGTATTAGTACCAGTAGAAGAGTAAAAAATTATAAAACTAAAATAATAAATCTAAAATAATGAAGAAAGTAATTTTAAGTGTATTGTCATTATCGTTGCTAGTAATAGTAGGCTGCGGTGATGGTAAATCTAAAAAGGAAGGTGTTGATAAGAAAGAAGTTGTAGAAGAAACTGCTGAAATTGATCCTATGAAAGACAAAGGTATTGGGCCAATTACAAGTATGACATTGTCTGCGGACATTGATCAGGAATTAGCAACGAAGGGTTCTGAAGTTTTTAATATTAAATGTGCAGCTTGTCATAAACCTGAAAAACGATTTATAGGACCAGCACCTAAAGGTATTATGGATAGAAGAACACCAGAATGGATTATGAATATGATCTTAAATCCTGAAGAAATGGTACAAAAAAATGCTGCTGCTAAAGCCCTTTTGGCAGAATACTTATCCCCTATGGCAAATCAGAATTTAACTGAAGAAGAAGCCAGATCAGTACTTGAATATTTTAGAACATTAAAATAAATAATCAAACCTTAATATAATAACAATGAAAATTTTAAAATTTATTGCAGTAATTCTATCAACTTCTTTTTTAATAATTAGTTGTGGAAATAATGGTAATTCCAATAAGCAAGGTGCTTTATCGGGAAATGCCGCTGAAAAAGTTTATGTTGCTCCCGGTGAGCATGACGAATTTTATGCCTTCGTATCTGGTGGATTTAGTGGACAGTTAGCAGTTTATGGTTTACCTTCTGGTAGATTGTTCAAAGTAATTCCTGTTTTTTCGCAAGATGCTGAAAAAGCGTATGGATATAATGAAGAAACAAAACCAATGCTGAATACTTCTCATGGTTTTATTCCTTGGGATGATTCACATCACCCTGACATTTCACAAACAAATGGTGAGTTGGATGGACGTTGGGTATTTATTAATGGTAATAATACACCTCGTATCGCAAAAATTGATTTGACGACATTTGAAACTACTGAGATTATTGAAGTTCCTAATAGTGCTGGTAATCACAGTTCATCATTTGTTACTGAAAATACAGAGTATGTTGTGGCAGGTACCCGCTTTTCAGTTCCGGTTCCACAAGTAGATATGCCCATTAAAGAATACAAAGGGAAATTTAAAGGAGCATTGTCTTTTATTAGTGTTGACCCTGAAGATGGCGGAATGGATATCAAATTCCAAATATTAATGCCAGGATTTAATTATGATCTATCTCATCCTGGTAGAGGAAAATCACATGGTTGGTTCTTCTTTACTACTTACAATACCGAAGAGGCAAACACTTTATTAGAAGTAAACGCATCTCAAAATGATAAAGATTATATAGCTGCTATTAATTGGAAAAAAATTGAAGAATATGTAAATAATGGCGGTGGTACAAAAATGCCTACAAATTATGCACATAATGTATATGATGAGCATACGCATACAGCCACTTCTACTATGAAAAAAGAAGTATTAGTAGTAAATCCTTCTGAAGTACCTGGTGCTATTTATTTATTACCAACACCAAAATCTCCTCATGGTTGTGATGTTGATCCTTCCGGGGAATATATTATAGGTAGTGGAAAATTAGCAGCTGAATTAACAGCACATTCGTTTACTAAAATGCTAGATGCAATAGAGAATAAAAAGTTTGATGGTGACGCTTACGGAATTCCGGTTTTAAGTTATGAAGCTGTAAATGCAGGAAGTGTTAAGCAAGCAGGTTTAGGTCCATTACACACTGAATTTGACGGAAAAGGGAATGCTTACACTACATTCTTTATCTCATCTGAAGTTGTAAAATGGAAATTAGGTACATGGGAAGTTATTGACAGAAAACCTACTTATTATTCTGTGGGTCACTTAATGATTCCTGGAGGAAATTCTAGAAAACCATTTGGTAAATATGTATTAGCAATGAATAAAATTACAAAAGACCGTTACTTACCTACAGGTCCTGAGGTAACTCAATCTGCGCAATTATATGATATTACCGGTGAAAAGATGGAATTATTATTAGATTTCCCAACTGTTGGTGAACCTCATTATGCAGCAGGAATTCCTGCCGATATTGTAGCTAAAAACTCTAAGAAATTCTATAGATTAGAAGACAATAAACACCCATACGCCATCAAAACTCCGGCTGAAGCCAAAGTAGTACGTGATGGTAACGAAGTGCATGTATATATGGCAATGATCAGATCACACTTTACTCCAGATAATATTGAAGGCGTAAAAGTTGGTGATAAAGTATTCTTTCATGTTACCAATCATGAACAAGATTATGATGTTCCTCATGGTGTAAGTATGATCGGTGCAAATACATCAGAATTATTGATAATGCCAGGACAAACAGAAACTTTTATTTGGGAGCCTAAACAAGTTGGTGTTTGGCCATTCTATTGTACAGATTTCTGTTCTGCTTTACATCAAGAAATGCAAGGATATGTTAGAGTTTCACCTAAATCTTCTAATATTGAACTTTCATGGTCTCTAGACGATGAGTAATTAACCTTTTTGATTATTTTAGTTTGAAAGGCTGTATTGAATAATAAAATTCATTTTTCATACAGCCTTTTTATAATGCTCTTTTAAATATAAAAAATGAAAAAATCAAAAATATTAATGATAATAGGCTCTCTATTATTGCTTGGTTTATTTGTGTTCCCATTGTGGAATATTACACTGGAAGCTCCCCAATACCCTATTCCGTTAGGAATGGAGATCCATATTAATAAATTTACGGATACGAATGAATTTGACATAAAAAACATCAATTTAATGAATCATTATGTCGGTATGAAGTATATCCCTGAAACCATTCCGGAATTCAAAATATTTCCATTAGTTATCGGAATTATGGTGTTCTTAGGCGTTGTTATTGGTTTTATAGGCAGGTATAAATTATTTTTAGTTTGGTTTATTATAATGTCTATTCTGGGTATTGCTGGTATGTATGATTTTTATCTGTGGGAATATAGTTATGGCCATAATTTGGATCCGAAAGCTATTATGAAATTTACAAATCCTGATGGTTCAATAATGGGGTTTCAACCTCCGTTATTTGGCACTAAAGATATCCTTAATTTTACCGCACATTCGTACCCTAGAACAGGAGCATACTTTATGTTTGTAGGAATGATGTTGACGGTAGCTGCATTCTTTATTGGTAAAAAGGAAGCTCGAAAAAATTGATCTTATATTATTTTAATAATAGAATGAGCATATTACTTCTAATGTTATATGCTCATTTTTCTTAAATTTACCCCACGTTATTAATAACTGACATGAAAAATCTTAAAATAATAACATCAATATCATTCTTCATATTATTATTGTCTTGTAAGGTAGAGCCTCGGCCCATTAATTATGGGAAAGACGCATGCCATTTTTGTAAAATGAATATTGTAGATAAACAGCATGCAGCCCAATATGTTACGAAAAAGGGGAAACAATTTAAGTTTGATGCCATTGAGTGTATGGTAAACGATGTTGTGGCCAAAAATGATGAAAACTCAATAGCAAAACTATTAGTAGCAGATTACGGTACAGATGGGAATATGGTTGACGCTACTTCTGCAACTTATTTGATCTGTAAAGAAATTAAAAGCCCGATGGGGGCGTTTTTATCGGCATTCTCCACAAATGAAAAGGCAATGGAAACTCAAAAAAAATTGGGTGGAGATATTTATACCTGGACTACACTAAAAGATAAATATACCGATTAATTATAAATGAAGAAACTCCTTTTCACACTTACTCTTTTAATAGCAATAACATCCCTTCATGCAAAACAAATTGAGGTATGTAATACATGTGAGATAAAAACTATTAAAGATGCCATTATTCTAGCTGAAGATGGTGATGAAATTATTATCAAAAGTGGCACCTATAAAGAACATGGTGTTATATTAATAAATAAATCTGTTGCAATAAAAGGGGAAGGAAATCCAATTATTGATGGAGAATTTAAAGAAACTATTTTTAGTGTTAACGCTGATAGGTTTTCTATTGAAGGGCTTACAATAATTAATGTTGGGCAAAGCTATACCAAAGATTTTGCCGGAATTTTAATTTCTAAAAGCAATCATTTTACTATCAAAAATAATATCCTCAAAGATGTATTTTTTGGTATCCTCATCGAAAAATCACATTTCGGAATCATTGAAAATAATCAAGTTTCCAGTAACAAAACGAGTGAAGCAAGTGCAGGCAATGGTATTCATATATGGCATAGTTCTGATATGACAGTTAACAATAATATACTCTTCGGATTAAGAGATGGAATTTACTTTGAATTTGTAACGAATAGTAAAATATTTAATAATTCTAGCCACAATAACCTCCGATATGGTTTGCATTTTATGTTTTCGAATAATGATGACTATTATGATAATACCTTTATTAATAATGGTGCCGGTGTAGCTGTTATGTTCTCTAAGTTCATCACAATGAAAAGAAATATATTTAAAGAGAATTGGGGTTCTACGTCTTATGGTTTATTATTAAAAGAAATCTATGATGCAGAAATTGAAAATAACCTTTTTGAAAAGAATACTGTAGGTATCAATATTGAGGGCTCTACAAGGGTATACTATAAAAACAATAACCTAAATCGAAATGGATGGGCAGTAAAAATTAGAGGAGCTTGTTATGAAAATATTTTCAACACCAATAATTTTACCAATAATTCATTTGACCTGTCATATAATAGCAAACTCAATGATAATAGTTTTGACAATAATTACTGGAGCGAATACACTGGTTACGATTTAGATAAAGATGGTATAGGAGATGTGCCTTATCGTCCTGTAAAATTATTTTCTTATATAGTAAACAGAACCCCTGAGACAATCGTATTATTGCGTAGTTTATTTGTTGATATTATCAATTTTTCTGAAAAGGTATCTCCTGTTTTTACACCTGATGATCTACTTGATAAAAACCCTTTAATGCATAAAATTAATGATTAAGATAGAAAATTTACATAAGAAATTTGGTAAGCTTACTGTGTTAGATGGTTTAGATCTAGATATAAAATCCGGTGGTATTTTTGCAATACTAGGCCCTAATGGTTCTGGTAAAACAACATTGATAAAATGTCTATTAGGAATGGTGATACCTAATAGTGGTGAAATTATCTATGACGATGAAAATATTTTACATAAATGGCAATATCGGAATAAAATAAATTACCTACCGCAGATAGCAAATTTCCCGGCTAACTTAACAGTGAATGAACTGTTGAAAATGGTAAAAAATTTAAGACCAAAAGCCTCAAATGCTAAAGAACTCATTTCAATGTTTGGAGTAGAATCATTTTTAAGTAAAAAACTTGGGAACTTATCAGGTGGGACAAAACAAAAAATTAATATTATACTAACCTTTATGTTTGATAGTGATTTAATCATCTTAGATGAGCCTACAACAGGTTTAGATCCTATCTCTTTGATTCAATTGAAGAAAATAATCCAACAAGAAAAAGCAAAAGGAAAAACGATTTTGATAACTACTCATATAATGAGTTTAGTCAACGAAATAGCTGACGAAATAGTATTTCTACTAGATGGTAAAATTTACTTTAAAGGAAGCGTTGATATGCTTAAAAAACAGACCAAACAAACAGACTTAGAACATGCAATTGCTAATTTAATGGTAAAAGAAAATGTATAAAATTTTAAAATATAGTATTTATGATTTACTTCGTAGTCGTTGGAGTTATGTCTACTTTTTCTTCTATTTAGCTTTAGGTTTTGTGTTGTTATTTTTGAATAATGACGTTTCTAAAGCGGTTATTACTTTAATGAATATCATAATTGTTCTAACACCTTTAATAGGAACAATTTTTGGTGTAATGTACTACTATAATTCGAAAGAATTTACTGAACTATTGTTGGCGCAACCCATTAAAAGAAATAAAATATTCATGGGTCAATATCTGGGCATTGCCCTTTCTTTAACCTTAAGTTTAGTACTTGGATTAGGCATTCCGTTTTTGGCATATGGTATTTTTAAGTCTTCTGCAATTTTTGACTTCGGCTTATTATTGGTAACGGGATCATTTTTAAATTTCATTTTTGTAGCCTTGGCTTTCAATATCGCACTTTCTAATGAAAATAAAATAAAAGGTTTTGGCTATGCCATTTTATTATGGTTGTTCTTAGCCGTGATCTATGATGGTCTTTTTATCATATCCCTTTTAGTATTTAATGATTATCCTTTAGATAAATTCTCATTAATAGCTACCATGTTTAATCCTATTGATTTGTCACGTATATTAATACTCCTCAAATTAGATATATCTGCCTTATTAGGATATACCGGAGCAATTTTTAAACAATTTTTTGGCACAAATTTGGGTCTGTTTTCATCCATTTTTGCGCTTTCATTATGGGTAATTTTTCCTGTTTTTAGGATCAACAGAAAATTAAAGAAAAAAGATTTTTAAAACATTCATAGCGTCTTATTATTATTCTTTAATTTTGTAATAAAATCAGAAATAATGATTTTTAACTTCAACATATTTGCTTATCAAGATATTCGTTTAAAAGTTAAACGACCGGATGATATTTTTTAAAAATTCATAAGAAGTAATCCTTCTTTTGTTCTATTTATCTTCAAGAATTACCTTAATTTTTAAAATTCTATCATGAAATTACCATACGCCGAACCCTATAAAATAAAAATGGTTGAATCCATAAAACGATCAACTAAAGAACAACGTGAAAAATGGATTAAAAAAGCCCATTATAACCTTTTCAATTTGTCATCCGACAAAGTTTTTATTGACCTTCTAACAGACTCAGGTACGGGTGCAATGAGTGATAAGCAATGGTCAGCTATGATGAGTGGTGACGAAAGCTATGCCGGGTCCAGATCCTTTTTAGAGTTGAAAAAAGTCGTTAAAAAAATAACGGGATATAAATATTTTCTTCCTACACACCAAGGTAGAGCTGCCGAGAATGTTTTATTCTCTGCAATGGTCAAAGAAGGTGATTTGGTTCCTGGTAACTCTCACTTTGACACAACAAAAGGGCATATTGAATTTAGAAAAGCAACAGCTATTGATTGTAGTATTGATGAAGCATTTAATACTACGAATCAACATCCTTTTAAAGGGAATATAGATCTTGACAAATTAGAGAAAATTTTCAATGAAAATCAGAAGGATAAAATCCCTTTTGTAATCTTTACAATTACTTGTAATACATCGGGCGGACAACCCGTATCAATTGAAAATATAAAAGCTGTTTCAAAATTATGTAAAGCTTATCAAATCCCTTTGTTTTTTGATGCTGCAAGATTTGCTGAAAATGCCTATTTTATAAAAACTAGAGAAGCAGGGTATCAAGATAAGACAATCAAAGAAATTTCAAAAGAAATATTTTCTTATGGTGATGGTATGACAATGAGTGCTAAAAAAGATGGCTTAGTGAATATGGGTGGATTCATCGCATTAAACAATGAAGAAATCTATAAAGAGGCAACCGTTTATAATATCATGTATGAAGGTTTTTTGACCTATGGTGGTATGAATGGTAGAGATATGGCGGCTTTAGCGGTTGGATTAGATGAAGCAACTGAATTTAATTATTTAGAAAGTCGAATTGAACAAGTAGCCTATTTAGGAAGAAAATTAACGGCATATGGTGTTCCCGTATTACAGCCTTTTGGTGGACACGCCATATTTATTGACGCAAATAAATTTGTGCCAACCATTCCTAGAAATGAATATAGAGCGCAGGCATTGGCAATTGAATTGTATATAATCGGGGGTATTAGGGGTGTTGAAATAGGTACGGTGTTAGCAGATAGAGATCCCTTTACAAGAAAAAACAGATATCCTGAATTGGAATTAGTCCGATTGGCCATTCCGCGTAGAACGTATTCTCAAAATCATATGGAATATGTGGCCGCTGCCTTAAAGAATATATATGATACACGAGATGAGGCCAAATCTGGTTATAAAATTATTGATGAAGCACCTATCATGAGGCATTTTACGGTAAAATTTGAGAAGAAGTAGCAATTTATTCTATCTATATTATTAATAATCTGTACTTTATCTATTGTTGATAAAAAATTACATATCTGTAACTTTTATGACATAAGTCATGTTTTGACTTCTTTATTAACGATACTTTTGATTTAATAAAAGACAAAAAAGTCTTTTTATATGTAACCATTAAAAACTCACCAAATTATGTTATCAAAAAAACAAGCCCGTGCTTTTTTTCTTGGAGGAACAGTAGTTACTTTTCTTATTTTTATTGGACTAACTGTATATTCCTTCTCTAAAGAGCAAGACCAATCAAATTATGGAAAAATTACCGAACAAGTAGTTCGTGGAAAGCAGCTATGGGAATCAAACAATTGTATGGGTTGTCATACTATATTGGGAGAAGGTGCCTACTATGCTCCTGAACTTACCAAGGTTATAGACCGAAGAGGAGAAAGTTATATAAAAGCAGTTCTTATGACTCCCCAACCTTGGCAACCTAACGGTAGAAAAATGGTCGCTTATGGATTTTCTAACGATGAAGCGGAAGATTTAATCGCGTTTTTTGATTGGATTGATGATATTGATCTAAATGGATTCGACAGAGTAGTATCTCCATTAGCAAAAGATAAAAATTAACAACTAAACTAAAACATTATGAAATATAAATCACAAAAAGTAGCCTATTGGTTTTTTGCATTATCAATGTTACTATTAGTATTACAAATAACGTATGGTTTTATCATGGGATTTGCCCGTATTGGTATGGATGGATTGCATGAATTCATACCCTTTAACACTGCTAGAGCAGTACATACTAATTTATTAGTAGTTTGGTTGTTATCTGGTTTTATGGGAGCAGCATATTATATAATTCCTGAAGAAGCACAACGAGAACTGGTGAGTGTAAAATTGGCCTATGTGCAATTAATAAGTCTAGCTGTAGTTGGAGTTGTTGCGGTAGTTGGATATCATTTTAATTATTGGGAAGGACGAAAATTTTTAGAAATACCCAGACCATTAGATTAT
>Ga0209633_10000489_pt1 | contig 45756 bp, 46 predicted proteins | sample Cruoilmetagenom1_FD_187290 | JGI IMG/M metagenome (GOLD analysis project Ga0209633, IMG submission 187290) | Oil polluted marine microbial communities from Coal Oil Point, Santa Barbara, California, USA - Sample 1 (SPAdes) (version 2) | ecosystem: Environmental > Aquatic > Marine > Oil seeps ... | reverse complement strand
TTAAAAATTCGTCGTTAAATAATTCGTCTTTCTTCATTACTGTATAAAATTTAAAATTAAACAAAAATAGCTTGGGTCATGACCCAAGCTATTTTTTACAACTTACACAGTTTATGGTTTAGTGCTTCTTTTTCATTTAAGAAACCATTTTAGTGATAGAAAATATCAATCGATAAAATCTAAAATTCTATCTCCTACAATATCATAATGAGAAGCGTAATGAATAATTTCTCTATTTTTAATTAATAGTAACTGGGGAGATTGATGTATTATGTTGAATCGCTCAGCTATTTCATTAGAAACATCCCTATTCGCTATTAAATCTAAAAAATGTAGTTCTACAGAACTAGAGGTATCAAATAATTTTTGTTCAAACTTTCTAAGTACACCACTACTAATACCACAGCGCGTACTATGCTTAAAAATAGCTTGAATTTTGGTGTCAGAATCTTCAATAATAGTATCTAATTGAGTGATATCCGATAAGGGATTCCAATCTACATTAGAAGTAGACTCTCCCCTTTTACCAAAAATATTATCAAAAAAACTCATAGTGAAATTTAGATTGTATACTTGACTAAAAATTAATCTCTAGACATAAAAATGCGTAAAACATACCAAAATAGCAACATAAAAGACGCAAATAAACCAACTGCAGCACCCACATATTGATCAGGATGGTATTCATATCTTAATTTTGAAGTTTGATATAATATAGTTCCTGCCGCTAATGCAACCATTGCAACTGAAAACCACAAACCTAGGTCAAATCCAAATATAGTTCCGGCAATAATTAATCCTATTGCAATAAAGAATCCTATCGTTAAAGCAGAACGTAAAAAAGAAAAATCTGCCTTGGTAAATAATGCCACTGAACTCAGGCCTAAAAACAAGAATACGGTAACTGTTGCTGCCTGTTGTAGCACATCAGGACTACTATAATTTATGGCTATATAAAGTATTGGCACAAAAATAATTGCTTCAGCCGTTGCATATAGAAATAAGCCAACGTATTGCATGTCTCGACTCACTTTATGCGCTAATTTTTCGGCAAAATTAGTTGCTAACCAAAATCCGCCTAACAACAACAACCATAAATAACCTTGTGTTAATGAAAGCATAAAGGTTACGATTGTTTCTGATTGTAATAGAAAATATTCAACAATAACAAATACTAATAATGCCAAGGCAACATGTGAATACGTTTTTCTATAAAATATAGCTCTTTCTTGATCTTCAACTCCAATAAATAAATCTTGTGTTTGTGACATATAATTTTTTTCTGCTAATTTAAACAAATTTTCTGTTTGAATCTTTTATAGGTAAATCATTTATACTTGCATACCGTTTTTTCATTAATCCATTTTCGTCAAACTCCCAATTCTCATTACCATAAGCTCGATACCACTGTCCTGAATCGTCTCTCCATTCATACTCAAATCTAACGGCTATTTTGTTATCAGTGTGTGCCCAGTACATTTTCTTTAATTTATAATCTAATTCTTTATTCCATTTCCGTTTTAAAAATGAAATAATTTCCTCGCGTCCTTTTATAAATTCTGTTCTATTTCGCCATTCACTATCAATAGTATATGCACGAGCGATTTTTTCAGGATCTTTTGAATTCCAAGCATCTTCGGCTCCTTGAATTTTTAGCTTTGCCGTTTCTTTAGTAAAAGGTGGAAATGGTGGTTTTTGTTCCATACTATAATTTTTAAGTTTTAATATAAGTCTAGAAAAAGACAATAACTTTCACAGCTAAAAATGCCAAAATGTCTCTAAAACAACAACAAACAAGCCATTTTGACGTGTAATTGAGAGCTTATTTACTATGGAACACATTTTGACAAACACTTAATAAAAGAAAAATATAAAGTTATGAATTTTAATAATTTCACAATAAAATCACAAGAAGTCGTGCAACAAGCACAGCAAATTGCACAAGGCTTAGAACATCAACAAATCGAAAATGCACATATTCTAAAAGCTATTTTTGAAGTAGATGAAAATGTTATTCCATTTATATTACATAAATTAAATGTCAATATTGATATTTTTAAGCAAGCACTTGAAAAAATATTACAAAGCTTTCCTAAAGTATCAGGCGGAGATCTTATGTTGTCACGTACAGCAAGTACCATGTTAACAGATGCAGCTAACATTGCAAAAAAAATGAAGGATGAATATGTCTCCATTGAGCATTTGTTGTTGGCTGTTCTAAAATCTAAAGGAGCAGCGGCACAATTGCTAAAAGATAACGGAGTTAATGAAAAAGACTTGAAATTAGCGATTGGTGAACTCCGAAAAGGAAGTAGAGTAACATCTCAAAGCGCAGAAGAAACTTATAATTCGCTCAATAAATATGCTAAAAATCTAAATCAGTTAGCAAATGATGGCAAATTAGACCCAGTTATTGGTCGTAATGAAGAAATTCGTAGAATTTTACAAATTTTATCACGTAGAACAAAGAATAACCCTATCCTTATTGGAGAGCCCGGAACTGGTAAAACAGCTATTGCGGAAGGTTTAGCACATCGTATCGTTAAAGGAGATGTTCCTGAAAACTTGCAAGATAAAGTCATTTATTCATTAGATATGGGTGCGTTAATTGCAGGAGCAAAATATAAAGGAGAGTTTGAAGAACGTCTAAAATCGGTTGTTAAAGAAGTTACATCTGCCGAAGGAAACATCATTTTATTTATTGATGAAATTCATACTTTGGTGGGTGCTGGTGGCGGACAAGGCGCTATGGATGCCGCTAATATCTTAAAACCTGCGTTAGCACGCGGTGAATTACGTGCTATTGGTGCTACCACCCTAGACGAATATCAAAAGCATTTTGAAAAGGATAAAGCCTTAGAACGACGTTTTCAAAAAGTTGTAGTGGATGAGCCCGATACTGAAAGTGCTATTTCTATTCTTCGTGGGATTAAAGAAAAATACGAAACGCATCATAAAGTTCAAATAAAGGATAGTGCTATTATAGCTGCCGTTGAATTATCGCAACGTTACATTTCAGATCGGTTTTTACCGGATAAAGCCATTGATTTAATGGACGAAGCAGCAGCTAAAATACGTATGGAAATAAATTCTAAACCAGAAGAATTAGATGTGCTTGATAGAAATATTATGCAGTTAGAAATTGAAATTGAAGCTATTAAGCGTGAAGGAGATGCTAAAAAGATAAAATTATTACGAAAAGAGTTAGCAGATCTACAGGAAAATCGTGAAAGTATTTATGCCAAATGGAAAAGTGAAAAAGATGTAGTTGATGAAATACAAACTGCTAAAGAAAATATTGAAAAATACAAACTAGAAGCAGAACGTGCTGAACGTGAAGGTAATTACGGATTGGTAGCTGAATTGCGTTATGGTAAAATTCAAAAAGAAGAAGAAGTTTTAGTTAAATTACAATTAAAACTTTCTGAAAATCAAGATACTGCGTTAATAAAAGAAGAAGTTACCAGTGAAGATATTGCTGAAGTGGTTGCAAAATGGACAGGTATTCCCGTACAAAAAATGTTACAAACCGATCGCGAAAAACTTTTACACTTGGAAGATGAATTACACAAACGTGTTATCGGACAAGATGAAGCGATTGTTGCTGTTTCAGATGCTGTTCGTAGATCAAGAGCGGGATTGCAAGACGATAAAAAACCTATTGGTACTTTCCTCTTTTTAGGAACAACGGGTGTTGGTAAAACAGAATTGGCAAAGGCATTGGCTCAATATTTATTTGATGATGAAAAAGCAATGACTAGAATTGATATGAGCGAATACCAAGAACGTCATGCAGTAAGCAGATTAGTTGGAGCCCCTCCAGGATATATTGGTTATGAAGAAGGTGGGCAATTAACCGAAGCGGTTCGTAGAAAACCCTATTCTGTAATACTATTAGATGAAATCGAAAAAGCGCACCCTGATACTTTTAATATCTTACTACAAGTATTAGACGAAGGTAGATTGACTGATAATAAAGGGCGCCTAGCCGATTTTAAAAATGCTATTATAATTATGACCTCAAATATGGGTGCTCATATCATACAAGAGAATTTAGAAAATCTAGATATGGATAATAGAAATAAGGTTCTTGATAAAACAAAAAATGAAGTTATTAACTTATTAAAAAAATCTATCAGACCAGAATTTTTAAATCGTATTGATGAAACTATTATGTTTACACCACTTAATAAAGAGGAAGTAACACAAATAGTTAAATTACAATTAGACAGTTTAACCAAAATGCTTAATGAAAAAGGAATTATCTTTTCAACTACAGAAGAAGCGATTCAAAGTTTGTCGAAACAAGGGTATGATCCACAATTTGGTGCTAGACCAATAAAAAGGGTAATACAACGTAAAGTATTAAATGAATTGTCAAAAGAAATACTAGCAGGAAAAATAACAGCTGAAAGTAATATCTTATTAGATGCTTTTGATGATGAATTGGTATTTAGAAATAAGTAAAAGTGAAATACCTGATTGGTTTTCAAAACCAGTCAGGTATTTTAAATTAAAAAAAATAATATTTTAATGCATATATATGAGTAAATAGTTACTTATAACCCTATCCCTAAGTTGTAGCCAATTAGAAAAAATCGAAATTATAACAAGGAATTCAATAAAAATCTTGTTATTTTTAGGCAGAATTTTCTAATTAATTAGAAATTAGCAACACCACCATCAGCGATTATTTCTTCTCCTAAAATGAAAGAGGAATCTTCTGAGGCTAAAAAAACAGCAACTTTCCCCATTTCTTTTGGTTGTCCAATTCTTTTTATAGGAATTAAGTCTTCAAATTGTGATTTTGCTTGACTAATTACTTCTTCAGGCAATCCCATTTTCCCAAATACTGGAGTTTCAATAGTTCCCGGACTCAATACATTAACTCTAATATTTCTATCTAACAAATCAGATGAAAATGAACGAGCAAAAGAACGAACACCAGCTTTTGCAGCACTATAAACAGCCATCCCTGGAAAAGCTTTTTGAGCTGCAATTGAAGCAGTTAATACTATTGACGATCCATCTTTAAGATAAGAAAGAGCTTTTTGTACTGTAAAAAATACACTCCTTAAATTCAAATCCATCATTTTTTCATAATCGGACACACTAGTATCAACAACAGAACCTAATGTACCAGAGCCAACTCCTCCTCCTGCGTTTACAACTAGAATATCTAATTTTCCGTATTTCTCACTTGTATCTTTGAATACTCTTTCTAAATCTTCTAGTTTAGTTACATCACCTTTTATGGCAATAAAACCTGACCCTAATTCATTAATGGAAATATCCAATGTCTCTTGGTTTCTCCCAACAATCACACCTTTAGCCCCTTCCCTTTTAAATTCTTGGGCAATGCCAAACCCTATACCGCTATTTCCACCTGTAATAACAGCTACTTTGTCTTTTAATCTCATATTTATATCTTTTTAAATTAATTAGACTGCAAATATATTTAGTATATTTGAAGCGAACTAAAAGTTATATACATACAATAAAGTGCGTACTATGAGAAAAACGAATTCTACAAATTACGAAAATCAAAAAAAACTAGAGGAGTCTTGTGGTTTAACTTATGCAATGATATTACTCTCTGGAAGATGGAAAGTAAATATTCTATGGAATATAAATAATGGAATAAATAGATATGGAATGCTAAAAAATGGAATTCCTGGGATTTCAGAAAAAATGTTAACCCAACGTCTTAGAAATATGGAAAATGAAGGCTTGATTATAAGAAAAGATTTTAATAAAGTTCCACCTCATGTTGAATATTATCTTACAGAAGCCAGTAAGCAATTAACTCCGATATTAGATGAATTATGTAATTGGGGTTCTCAAGTTCGACCTATGTTAGTAGAACTAGATAAGTAATTAACTACTAACTAAAATAAGAACTGGCTGAAACAAAGAACTGAGTTAATAAACAAACTTAAGTAGTGTAAAAATTAATTGCTAGTGGAATTTCTTGTCGAAGATTCCCACACATTAATTATCTTTGATTCATGACTAAAAACCATATCGAATTTACGCTCGTAATACAATCATAGCCTAAACGATATATGTCAGTTGAAAAATGAATCGGAATGAACTTTATAGAATTAGAAAGAAAAATTGAAAAAGCAACTAAAAAGGCTTTCATCGAAATGTTCGACAAACATAAAGGTGGAGGAATATATGGTTTTTCACTTTATAGTGACGAAGGAGCTATGACTGTTTGTCCTTCTACAAACACGATTGATTTTTTAAATAAATTAGATGACGAAGAAAAAAAGGAATTAACATATTACAAATTTGAGCCTGCTGAATGGAAATATGAAATGAATGGAGCAGACGAAGATTTTAACGAAATATGTAAAGACTTGCGAATTGAACTTGAAAAAAATGAATATCTTGATAATGATGAATACAACGAAGAATGGTTTTTAAAGTTTCAAAAATACCTTTACAAAATTTGCATAAATATTCTGAAAAAACTAAAAGATGAAAATTTCTTTAGAAAAATTACTGGTAAAGATATTTTTTTGATTTTCTCTGTTTCTGAATTTGAATTTGAAAGTAAAAAGATTGAAAGTATGATAACAGACCTTAATGATAATGAATATCGATATGAATATTTGGAATGGATGAAAACCTGGAGTGAATAAAGCCGAACGCACAACTCATAAGTTAATCAGATATTGAAAATCATACTACACATAATAATTATAGTCCTTTTAACCCTTGTAACTCAAATAGGAGGAATAATATATCTGATTTCATTACTTCTCATCAAAAAGAAAGCTGAAAAGAAAAGATTAAAGCAAATCGGAATTTTCGCAATTTTATATTTGGTTGCAACTTTCATGATTGTACCTGGTATAGCGCCAATTTTCGGAAGAGAAAAAATAAAAGAAACGGAATTCATTAAAGCTCATTCTTTCTTTTACAAACTTGCAAACCGGAATTATGTTCGACCGGAATTAAACAACGCAATCGAGAGAATAGCCAATGAATTTGAAAACCAACATAATGGAGCTAAACTGATTTATCTTGACGCTAACTTTCCTTTTATAGATAAGTTTCCACTTTTTCCACATTTGAGTCATAACGATGGGAAGAAAATTGATGTTTCACTTATTTACGAAAACCAAAACGGGCAACTAACAAACAAAAAACCATCAATAAGCGGATATGGAGTGTATGAAAGTCCAACAAAAAAGGAATATGACCAAATTATAGTATGTAAGAACAAAGGTAATTGGCAATATGACTTTCCCAAGTATATGACTTTGGGTAAAATCAATAAGGATATTGTGTTCTCAAAAAATGGAACTCAGAAATTGATAAATCTGATAGTAAAACAAAATGAAATTGGAAAGTTGTTTATAGAGCCTCATTTAAAAAATCGAATGAATTTAAAAAGTGGAAAAGTTAAATTTCATGGATGTCAAGCGGTTAGACACGATGATCATATTCATTTTCAACTGAAATAATAGAAGCTATGAGTAACAATACCTATAATTGAACTTATGACAGAATTTTCTGTTGAAAATTCCTACCTTGCAATGAAGACTTGATCCTCATGGGCATCCCGATAGCTATCGGGACCATAATGATACCAGAATCAAATCATTAACAATTATTTAAATTAGATAATATGAACAGAATGTATTATTTCTTACCAATGATTGGGCTAGTTTTTGTTTTGCACAGCTGTAAATCAATTAACTCAAATAATTCCTATCTAGGTCAAGAATTTCCGAATACCACACCTAAATTATTTGCTCCATCAATTGTTAATACAGAGGACATAGAAATTAATACAGTGTTTAACTCTTCTTTTACCGAATTGTTTTTTACCAGAATTATTGATGGAAGCTTTGTTATACATCATGCTGAATTAATTGATGGAAATTGGTCTGTACCACGACCGATCCAAATGTATTCTGACCAAGATGCTAAATCAGTTGCTATTGACCCATCAATTACTAAAGATGGCAATACAATGTATTTTCTTGGAATTAATCCTAAAGATCTCGCTAATAATGCTTTGCCAGACATTTATAGAAGTCAAAAAATTAATGATATATGGCAAATTTCCTCAAAGGTTGAATATCCAATATCAACAGAAGAATATGCAGAATCATACCCGGTAGTTGTTGCTGACGGAAGCCTATACTTTACATCCGACCGCCCAGATAGTTTTGGTAAACGAGATATTTATAGAGCTCAATATTTAGGTGATGGAAAATTTGATACGCCAGTAAATATTGGTTCAGAAGTAAATTCAGAAAAAAATGAACGTAGTACGTATGTTTCGCCAGATGAAAGTTATTTGATTACTGCAAACACTTATACCGAAGAAAAGGGGTTTGCTATATCTTTTAAAGAAAATAACAAATGGCAAACACCAATTTATTTTGATCTTGGAGAACCGTTAATCAAAGATTGGATTTATTTCTGCCCTTATATGTCACCAGATAACAAGTATTTTTTCTTTTCAAAAAGATACAGTAATCCACCAGAAAGCGGATGGAAAGGCGTAACGAAAGGTGAAGTGTATTGGGTTAATTCAATAGAGATTTTTAAACATAAAGAAAAATAACAATTACTAACAATAATTAGTTAGTTTACTATAAAAACTCATTAACAGTTTTGTAAAACCTCCTTTTTTAAAACGCATTGGAGGATCGAATCCTTTTTCATAGATGATGGAATTCAATACTACTAATTTTTGTATTCTATCAGGTGCAGTTTGAATAATTCCCAGGTCCATAAACCTCCGGCATCGTGAAAAACATGATTCCAGTTCTTAATTTCTAAAGAATCCATTAACGCTAACAGACGTTTACTATGTGCTTCAGGAGTATATAGATCATAGCCTTTAGGCGAATCACTTGAGCCAAAACCCAACATATCTGGTACAATAACCCGGTAGCCTTTATCAACCAAACTATCAATCATTTTAAGATATATCCAACCGGAAGTTGGTACGCCGTGTAATAATACAACCATCTCTCCTTTACCTCTATCTATATATTTCATGTCACCATCTTCAGATACAAAAGCCTCTTGACTTTTTCTAAAATCGGTATACGTAAGATTTGTAGTATCAATCATATGTTGTTGTGATTTACACGAGATTAACATACTTAATAACAGCAAACAATAGATATACTTCATTATAGTGAAAATGGTTTGAACTTTAAATTTAAGGAAAATATATTGATAGATCAATGATGCCTATTATTCTGATGCGGTAGTAGGAACTACTTATAAATAAAAAAGCCTCATAAATAATATTTATGAGGCTTATACATTAATAATCTAACTACTAAAATCTATAACCAAATCCAAATCCTACAATTAATGGATTAATATCTACATCAGCGCCAACAGTTGCTCCTAATGCATTAGTTGCATTTACAGTTACATCAGTTTGTAAAAATATTTTCTTAACATCAACATTTAAGAACCATTTATCACTTAGATCATAATCAAGTCCTCCTTGCAATGCAAACCCAACACTATTTTCATAATCAACAGCATCTGCAATAGGACCTTCGTCTTCACCATAAAAAATAGTGTAATTGATACCAGTACCTAAGTATGGTTTTAAAGCACCACCTGTAAAGTGATATTGAACAGTTAATGTAGGTGGTAATAACCAAACATCACCTAAATCAATGTCAGCAACGCCTTCTCCTATTGATGACGAAACAGTATTTACATCGTGTTTTGTTGTGGCTAGAATTAATTCTGCTGCCCAATTTTCAGTAAAGAAATAAGTAAAATCTAACTCAGGTACAACTGCTGTAGATATAGCGACACTACCTCCTATCGCTTCAATTGTTGCACTTTCATCAGGCGTAACAACAATTCCTCGAACTCTTACTTGCCATTTACTGAAACCATCAGTAGTATTAGTGTCATCCGCTTGAGAAAACACTGAAAATGGTACAATAAAAATAACTAATAAACTTATAATAATTTTTTTCATGATATTTAAATATTTAATTTTTGATTTAATAATGGGTCAAAAATATCTCAGCTTTCAAGCTTAAATCATGACATATATCATGTTTTGATACCCTTTCTAAAAATTGAATTTTAAAAGGCTCTATATGAATATCTTATTAAGTGTAACTATAGTTACAATTTGCCTTACCTGATGAATATCATTGCGTATAAATATGGGTTACAATATTTTAGTTGATTGATTCTAGGCTATTTAGAAATTGGACTGAACTCATAATAAACAATTTTGTTATACAAGAAAGGATACTTCCTTTCTATAAAAAATATTACCCGCATCTCAGTAATATTTGTTACATATATGAGTAATGTAAGTTACACTCGAACGTAAAGCCCTATCCTACTTTTGCCGAGTAAAATTTTAATACAAATGAAATCAATACAATTGAAATAATCATTTTAATTATCAAAGACTAGGTCTGACAAAATCTATAAAAAACTAACAGATGAAAAAACATGTAGTAATAATATTATTGATAGCAGCTATCCCTTTTCAATTGATTCATTCTCAAGAAATGAAATCGATTACGAAACAAGATGTTATTGATAAAGTGAATGCTAACAATACATCTATCAAAATTTCTGAACAAGATTTTAAACAAGCAAGAGCAGACTACAGACAAACAAATGCCGTATTACTGCCAAATATTTCTATATCTCATACCGGATTTGCAACTACGAATCCACTAATGGCATTTGGTTCTAAATTGAATCAAGAAATTTTAACCGCTGGTGATTTTGATCCTAATCTATTGAATAACCCTGATGTTGTTCATAATTATGCTACTAAAATTGAATTTCAACAACCATTAATTAATTTAGATGGTATGTATCAACGTAAGGCAGCAAAAACTAAAATGCAAGCTACAGAGTTACAAACAGTTCGCACCAAAGACTATTTAGTTTTTGAAGTTGAAAAAGCATATATGCAATTGCAATTGGCGTATAAAGCAGTTGATGTTTTAGAAAAAGCATTATTTGCTGCAAAAGCAAATCAAAAACTGGCAGATAATAGTTTTAAACAGGGCTATCTTCAAAAAGCAGATGTATTAGCCGTTGAAGTGAGAGTAACCGAAGTTCAAAATCAATTACAAAATGCAAAAAGTAATGTTCAAAATGCTTCAAATTATCTTTCATTCTTAATGAATGAAAACGATACGCTAATATTACAACCATCTGATAGTTTAACAGTAGCAACATTTATGTTAGAAGATACTCAAACAATTTCTAATAAAAGGGCTGATATTAGAGCAATGCAACTCGCTTCAGAAGCTTATAAAACTATGAATAAAGCTGACAACAAAGCTTTTTTACCACGCTTAAATGCATTTGGAAGTTATGAGTTATATGATGATAAAATCTTTCAAGGTGATGCAAGTGGTTATCTTGTCGGAGCGCAATTAAGTTGGAACATCTTTGAAGGATCAAAACGTTTTGGTAAAGCTCAAAAAAGTAAAGCTGAATATGAAAAATCGAAACTGCAATATGATCAATATGTATCTAAAAGTAAGTTAGAATTCAATAAAGCAAAACGTATGTTATTAGATGCTGAGAACAAATTAAAACTTACAAAATTAGCATTACAACAATCCAGAGAATCGCTTCGTATTAGAACGAATAGATTCAAACAAGGACTCGAAAAAACTTCTGATCTATTAATAACCGAAACTCAATATGCTCAAAAACAATTAGAATATTACCAAACTATTTTTGAGTACAATTATGCACGAGCATATCTTAATTTTTTAACAAAAAACTAATACAAAAAGATAAAAGTCACCTAAAGGCCAATAATTAAAAATTTAATCAAATGAAAAAACACATATACATTACAATCGCAGTCACACTAACACTATTAGTATCAAGTTGTGGTGGTAATCATAAAGCCCCAATTATTGAAAGTATGACACCCGTTGCTGTACAAGTAAGTTCTGTACAAGCAGATGGTAATAATCCGTTTGTAACTGCAAGTGGTAAGATAGAAGCTACTAATAATGCAAACTTGAGTACTCGCATGATGGGTTTTGTAAACAAGGTCTATGTAAAGGTTGGAGATAAAGTACGAAAAGGTCAATTATTAGTTGAGATTAATAATAATGATCTACAGGCTAAACGAGCACAAGTAAATGCTAGTATAACTAAAGCTACTGCAGGATTTAATAGTGCAGAAAAGGATTATAACCGTTTTAAAAACCTATTTGCAGATAATAGTGCATCACAAAAAGAGATGGATGATATGACGGCACATTACGAAATGGCTAAAGCTAATTTAGAAGCTGCAAATCAAATGAAAAATGAAATTAATGCCCAATTTGCATATGTAAATATTAGAGCTCCTTTTAATGGCGTCGTTACGAATAAATTCATTGAAGTCGGTGACATGGCAAATCCTGGTGCACCTTTAATTGCTGTTGAATCACCCAAAAAGTTTGAAGTTACAGCAATGGTCGCAGAAAGTGATATTTCACAAATTAAATCTGGAACAAAGGTTTCTGTATTAGTGAAATCTATGAATAAAACTATTACTGGTAAAGTAACTGAAGTGAGTACATCAGCAAAAAATACAGGCGGACAATATTTAGTAAAAATTGCTTTAGACAAAACGGAAGCTACTATCTTATCTGGTATGTTTGCAACGGTTCAATTTCCTATTGAGAAAAAATCAAACGCTGTATCTATGATTTTAATACCAACATCAGCTATTATAAACAATGGTAGTCTAAAAGGTGTATATACCGTTAGTCAACAAAATACTGCTATATTACGTTGGTTACGTTTAGGCAAAACTTACGGTGATAAAGTAGAAGTTCTTTCAGGTTTAAATTCTGATGAGCAATATATAATCTCTGCTGAAGCAAAATTATTTAACGGAGCTAAAGTTAAAATTTAATAACTAATCATTGCGTTAGGGATAGCAGCGACATCCTTTTTAATTTGTCTCGCTGAGCGCAGTCGAAGCGTCTAAGACAAATTAAAAAGATATAGTGAATAGCCCGTTTAAACGCCCAAATATAAAAACATGAACGAAGGAATTTCAGGAAAAATAGCCAATGCCTTTATCAACTCTAAGTTGACCATTTTATTAATGGTTGCCTTAATGATCATTGGAGTATACAGCTCATTTTTGATACCAAGAGAGGAAGAACCTCAAATAATCGTGCCTATGGCTGACGTTATGGTTGGTTATCCGGGTGCTAGTCCGAAGGAAGTAGAAAATCGCGTTGTAAAACCCTTAGAAAAAATCATTTCTGATATCAAAGGTGTTGAACATGTACATACGATGGCAATGAATGGTCAAGCGATGATTATTGTACAATTTTATGTAGGTGAAGATACTGAAAAGTCATATGTAAACTTATATAACGAGTTGATGAAACATAGAGATATGTTTGTAAATGGTATCTATGAACCCATGGTAAAAACGCGGGCTATTGATGATGTGCCAATGCTCGGAATAACACTTTGGAGTGAATCATATGATGATTTTCAATTAAAACAAATAGCTGGAGAGCTTAAAAATGAGGTTGAAAAAATTAAAGATGTTTCAATTACTAAAAGTATTGGTGGTAGAAATCGTGTGGTTAAAGTTGTATTAGATAAAGATAAAATGGCCGAAAACGGTGTTGATGCAATTGGTATCATGCAAATGATCCAAGCTAATAATCAACAATCGCAATCAGGTAGCTTTGTTAAAAATGATACGGAATACCTTATTACTACAGGTAAATTTCTAAACTCTGTTGAAGATGTAGAAAATTTAGTTATCGGTGTGAATAAAAACCTTCCTGTCTATTTAAAACAAGTAGCAAACTTACAAGATGGACCATCTACACCAAAAAGTTATGTCTCATTTGGGTATGGGCAGGCAAACGAAGAGTATAATAATAACCGTTCTGAATATAATGCAGTTACCGTCTCTATTGCGAAGGTAAAAGGTGCTGATGCTATGAAAATAGCTGAGAAAATATTAGATAAGGTAACGCTTCTAAAACAGGATTTAATTCCAGATGATGTACATGTTGAAGTTACTAGAAACTATGGTGCAACGGCTTCTCACAAAGTTGGTGAACTATTATTACACTTGGGTGTTGCTATTTTAGCAGTAACCATACTGGTAATGTTTGCCATGGGTTGGCGAGGTGGCTTGGTTGTATTCTTTTCTGTACCACTAACTTTTGCCTTAACACTATTCAGTTATTATATGTTAGATTATACTTTGAATAGAATTACACTTTTCGCTTTAGTATTTGTTGTGGGTATTGTAGTTGATGATAGTATTATTATTGCAGAAAATATGCATCGCCATTTTAAAATGAAACGTTTACCATTTAAACAAGCTGCTATTTTTGCTATTAATGAAGTTGGAAATCCAACCATTCTAGCAACCTTTACAGTAATCGCTGCTATTTTACCAATGGCATTTGTATCAGGTATGATGGGTCCTTATATGAGTCCGATGCCAATAGGTGCTTCTATTGCAATGCTTTTATCTCTATTCATAGCTTTAACAGTTACTCCGTATTTGGGATATCATTTATTACAAGAAAAAGACAACCAAGAACATAAGGAAGAAGAAGGATTAGAAACTGGATTTATCTATAAATTTTACAAAAAAATAGAAGAACCATTGTTGACTAGTTCTACAAAACGTTGGGTCTTTTTAGGAATAACAATGTTGTTATTAATAGGCTCTGTGTTGATGTTCTTTACCAAATCAGTTGCTGTAAAAATGTTACCATTTGATAATAAAAATGAATTTCAAATTGTAATTGACATGCCTGAGGGTACGACCCTAGAGAGAACTGCATTGGTTACCAAAGAGATTTCACAATACTTAGCTACAAATTCTGAAGTGGTAGATTATCAAAATTATATTGGTACCTCTGCTCCTATTACCTTTAACGGATTGGTACGACATTATGATTTACGTGGTGGTAGTAACATGGCTGATATTCAGGTAAATTTAACACATAAGGAAAATAGAAGTTTACAAAGTCATGATATAGCGAAAATTGTTCGTCCTGAAATTCAAAAAATAGCATCGAAATATGGTGCTAATGTAAAAGTTGTAGAAGTTCCGCCAGGACCTCCGGTACTTTCAACCATTGTTGCAGAAATATATGGACCTGATTATGATCAACAAATAGCTATTGCAAATCAGGTGAAAAATATTTTAGAGAATACTGACGATATTGTTGATATAGATTGGATGGTTGAAGACAATCAAATTGAATATCGATTAGAAGTTGATAAAGAAAAGGCAATGCTTAATGGTATTGTACCACAGCAGATTGTTGGTGCTTTGACAACTATTTTAAGAGAATATCCTGTTTCAAATTTATATGATGAAACGGCCAATGAAAGCATAGGAATTGTTTTATCATTAGATGATAATGAGAAAAGTTCATTAGACGATATTAAAAATATTAAAATTAAGTCAAATCAGGGTTTCACCATTCCTGTAAGTGATTTGGTTGAAGTAAAAACAGATACATTACAAAAAACTATTTATCGGAAAGACCAAAAAAGTGTAGTGTATATAACTGCTGATATGGCTGGGGCATTAGAAAGCCCTGTATATGCTATATTAGGAATGGAAGAAAAACTACAGAAGATGGAATTACCTAAAGGATATTCAATAAATGAATTATACCTTGAACAACCATCAGACGAAAGTGATTTTACTGTAAAATGGGATGGTGAATGGCAAATTACCTTAGAAGTATTTAGAGATCTAGGAGTTGCATTCTTAGTTGTGATTATCATTATCTATATGCTCATTGTAGGTTGGTTCCAAAATTTTAAAACACCTATTGTAATGATGATGGCAATTCCGCTTTCTTTAATAGGTATTGTATTAGGTCACTGGTTATTTGGAGCCTTTTTTACAGCAACTTCATTTATAGGAATGATTGCGTTAGCTGGTGTCATGGTTCGTAATTCAATTTTGATCATTGATTTTATCGAAATAAGAATAAATGATGGTATTGATTTAAAACAGGCTATTATTGAAGCAGGAGCAGTACGAACAATACCAATTTTGTTAACAACGGGAGCTGTTGTTATAGGAGCCTCAATTATTCTGTTTGATCCTATCTTTCAAGGATTAGCAATTTCGTTAGTTGCTGGAGCAATTGTGTCTACAGTATTAACCTTATTAGTAGTTCCACTATTATACTACATGATAGAGAAACATAAATATGAAGACAAAAAAGAAAAAATAGTAACTGAGGATAATTCCTTAGAAAACCATTAAATATCCACTTATGAAACTATTATTAATCACATCAATTAAAGCTTTTGGCAAAGAAGTTAAATCTATTTTAAAGAAAGCAGACGTAAAAACATATAGCTATAAAGATGTTACAGGTTATAGAGACGCCTCAGAGCTTTCTATTCAAGAGAATTGGTTTGCTAATGACATGAATGAAGGTGAAGCCCTATTATTCTATGCTTTCGTAAAAAAAGAAAATGTGGACCTAGTATTTGATATGGTTACTACTTTTAATAAAAATGAAGCATCATTATCGTCTATTCATGTAGCGGTGATGAATATTGAAAGAACAATCTGATTATCATTCCCTCATATGGCGATAACTAAAATGAGGGAATCGCATAATTTGAAGTTAAACATAAAATAAGAAAAAAATGAAAGATCGATTTATCAAAGGAATCGCTGGCACATTCATACTAATAAGTTTATTATTAGCTATCAAAGTGAACATAAACTGGTTATGGTTTACCACTTTTGTAGGCGCAAACCTATTACAATCAGCATTTACACAATGGTGTTTATTGGGCATTATATTAGGGAAGTTAGGTGTAAAAGATTGATGATTATATGCATTAAAAATGTAACTATATTAGCATAATCACATTTTGTTTCTTTAATTAATGTTTGTAGATTTAAACAATCGTTAACGAAGTTTGAATATTATAAACATTTCCACTTATTAATCAACTGTATTTGTCTTAAATGTTGTTAATAATCAAATTGTTAAAGATTAACAAGAATTGGATATTAGAAATAAAGCAATATAATGTATAATCATTTCGGAACAAATCAGCATCAAAAAATTGAAGAATTAACCCAAACCTGCCCTAAGTTTATTGATCTTACTAATGATGAACACTCAAAATTAATTTTAGAAGCTGCAAGTGACCTATCAAATATTTATGCTAAAATTTCAGAAATAGAAAAAATTGAGCAGCAACTTATTGATAAAAATGATGAGTCGCTTATTTTTATTTTACTTGCTCTTAAAATTGCAAAATCGAGAATTCAAATTGGTACCATAGCAAAACCTATAAAGATCTCAATTGTTTTTGCCGTGTATAAAGAACATAACCGAATTAAAAAAAGTTTTGAACATCCTCATGGGGAAGATTTTTTAAGAAAAAAAGTTTCAGAACTTGAGTGGTTATTTAAAGACCTTCCAAATTTTAAATGGAAATTAATTGTAGTTGATGATGGTTGCCCTGCTGATAGCGGGAAAATAGCTCAAGAGATTGTTGATAAAGATAAATTGAATGATAGTGTAAAGGTCATTTTTTTAAAGGATGCAATTAAACAAGGTTTGGCTCCAGCACAAAAGATGAAATCAACTGGTGAAAGTCAAAAAGGCGGTTCAATTGCCTTCGGAATGTGGTATGCAGCTCAACACAATAATCAAGATGATCACATTATAGCTTATACTGATGCTGACCTCTCTACTCATTTAGGACAGATAGGTTTATTATTAGAACCTTTAATTAATGAAAATAAATCTGTAACAATTGGTTCTAGGAGAGAATCAAATTCAATCGTTATAAAAAAGGGAACAAGAAATAATAGAGGTAAATTATTTATCTATTTATGGAAAAGACTCATACCAAATTTAGGAGATATTATTGATACACAATGTGGATTTAAGGCTTTTAAAAGTGAGGTCGTTACTAGTATTATTGAAGATTTAATCGAAAAAAAAATTTGCATTTGATATTGAACTACTCCTTAAAACTGAATTGATTGAAAAAAATACTATTTCCAAGGTACCAATTGCATGGATAGACAGTGAAGAAGCATCAACTACTACAGATTTACAACCTTATCTTACTATGCTTAAATCAATTGTAAAAATGTATAAAAAATATTTCACCTCTAATAAAAATTCTGATGAATTTGCTTCCTTTATTGAATCGCTTAGTGAAAGTGATTTTAATCTTGTTTTAAATAACATTCCTATTCAAATAACAAAAAGAGAACCTATTGAATTTACTGAATATGATGAAGTAAAAATTGATGATTTAATAAAATGTTTGAGATAATTAATATTTTGGTTTATTATGCTACGAAAAATACTCATATCCTTTATAGTTATAATTATTGCAACGCCCTTGTTTTCACAGAATAATAATGATTCCGATATAAGTACTTATTATTTAATAAGGCATGCAGAAAAAGATAGAAGTGATAACTTGAATAAAAATCCAGATCTTACCAAGATAGGGTTTGTAAGAGCTGAAAGTTGGAGAAAAATATTTGATCATTTCACGATTGATGAAGTATACTCAACTAATTATAATAGAACCTTACATACCGCCTTGCCAACTGCTAAAAAGCATGGTTTAACTATTAAAACATATCATCCTTCCAATGTTGATATAGATCAGTTTTTAGTTGATACTAAAGGCAAAAGTGTATTAATAGTTGGACATAGTAATACAATACCAGATTTTGTCAATGAATTAATTAATTCTGAAGTCTATTCTAATATAGAAGATAGTAATAATGACAACCTATATATTGTAACCATTAAGGGCTATAAAATTGCTCATATACTTATTAAAATGCATTCGTACTAGGCATATTCTTCAAATTTATCTAGTTTTGCATCGATGCAGCCAAAGATCAACATACGAAATAAAAAAGCACGGTTTGAATATGAAATTCTAGACACTTATGTGGCCGGAATTCAACTTACAGGTACAGAAATTAAATCTATCCGCGCAAGCAAAGCACGTATTACCGAAAGTTTTTGTGAATTTAATGATGCAGGTGAGCTTTTTGTCATTAACATGTATATTGAAGAATATATTAATGGAAATGTCTATAACCATAAACCAAAAAGTGAACGTCGACTTTTATTAAACAAACGTGAACTTAAAAAATTACAAAAAGAAACTCAAAATGTTGGTTTGACTATTATTCCACTTAAACTTTTTTTAACAGATAAAGGCTGGGCGAAACTAGAAATAGCCTTATGTAAAGGAAAAAAATTATACGATAAAAGAGAATCATTAAAAGATAAAGATAATAAGCGGGATTTAGATAGAATAAAAAAGAATTTTAAACGATGATTAGCGCATTATTGCAACTCATACGATGGAAAAATATCCTAATGATTGCGTGCATTCAATTACTATTCAAATATATTTACTTCCCAGTATTTTCGGTTGCTACGTCGCTCACAAATTTAGATTTTAGTATCTTATTAATAGCAACCCTCACCATTGCTATGGCTGGTTATATCATTAACGATATTTATGACGTTGAAGCAGATAAAATTAATAAGCCAACCAAAGTAATTATCGGTAAAAAAATAAGTATACGAAATGCCTATACTTACTATTATCTATTAAACAGTATTGGATTACTTGCAGGGCTTTATGTTGCCTATAAGATAGATAAACTCTCATTTATTGCTATTTTTGTCATTACCATATTACTATTAAACGTCTATAATTCTGACTTTAAAAAAAGGCCAATAATAGGAAATGTGATGGTTTCGTTATTGGTTTCTCTCAGTATTTTAATTGTAGGTGTTTTTGATATTATTCCTGCAATATCCAATGATAATGTTATTGAACAATATCATGCGTTTAGAGTACTTATCGATTATTCAGTTTTTGCTTTTATGTTTATGCTCTTACGCGAAATAGTTAAAGATATTGAAGATGTTAACGGTGATAAAAAATTAAAAATGAATACTTTACCAATTTTACTTGGTAGAAGAACAGCTAAAAATATTGTCTTTGCTTTATCCTTTATTCCACTAATTTTAGTTACGCTTTATAGCTTTAATAATTTTTCAGATGTTCCTTTTGCATTGGCATATATGCTCATTGTTGTAATGCTGCCACTACTCTACTTTATGACGAAAATAATTTATGCAAAGACTAAAAAAGATTATACCAATACAAGTAATTTACTGAAATACATCATGTTAGCTGGTATGTTTTCAATTGTTATAGTATCCATAATTATACATTATGCTCAATAAAAAATTAGAAAAATATAATATCATATTAGCTTCAGGCTCGCCTAGAAGACAACTATTTCTAAAAGAATTAAAATTAGAATTTGAGATAAAATCTATTGATGTAGAAGAAATTTACCCCAAATATCTACATGGGAATGAAATAACAAGTTTTCTGGCACAGCTTAAAGCGGATGCGTATGAAGATATATTAAAAGATGATGACATATTGATTACTGCAGACACGATTGTGCGTTCTAATGGAAAAATTCTCGGTAAACCAACCGATGCCTCTAATGCAAAAAAAATGTTAAGTGATCTATCTAATCATGAGCATGAAGTAATTACGTCAATATGCATTAGAACAAATAAGCAAACAAAAATAATCAATGACACTACTATTGTTTATTTTGACGAATTGAATAACGAAGAAATTAATTATTATATCAGTAACTATGCACCTTTTGACAAGGCTGGAAGCTATGGAATTCAAGAATGGCTAGGTTATATTGCAGTTAAAAAAATTGAAGGGAGCTATTTTAATGTTATGGGATTTCCTGTTCATAAGTTCTATAAAGAAATGATGAAATTTTAAGTTTTAAATAACAGACTATTTTTATTTTTGTTGCAATTGATTATTCCACATATGAAAAAATATACGTTTACAGAAAAAAGAGATACGCGTTCCGGTTTTGGTGACGGTTTGACTGAGTTAGGTAAAAAAAATCCCAATGTAGTAGCATTATGTGCTGATTTAATTGGTTCACTTAAAATGGATGACTTTAAAAATAATCATCCAGACCGATTTTTTCAGATAGGAATTGCAGAAGCAAATATGATGGGTATAGCTGCTGGTTTAACCATTGGTGGGAAAATTCCTTTTACAGGAACTTTTGCAAACTTCTCAACAGGTAGAGTTTATGACCAAATTCGTCAATCGATTGCATATTCTAACAAAAACGTAAAAATATGTGCTTCACATGCCGGACTTACTCTAGGAGAAGATGGTGCAACACATCAAATCTTAGAAGATATTGGTCTGATGAAAATGTTGCCAGGTATGACGGTCATCAATACTTGTGATTATAATCAAACAAAAGCAGCAACAATAGCCATTGCTGACTATGAAGGTCCTGTCTATTTACGTTTTGGTAGGCCAAAAGTGCCTGTTTTTACAGATGCTGATCAAAAATTTGAAATTGGTAAAGCTATTCAATTAACCGAAGGTACAGATGTTACTATTGTAGCTACCGGTCATTTGGTTTGGGAAGCATTACAAGCTTCTGAGGCGCTAGAAGCAAAAGGCATCTCGGCTGAAATTATCAATATACATACTATAAAACCGCTAGACCGTGAAGCAATATTGAAATCTGTTACAAAGACAGGTTGTATAGTTACTGCCGAAGAGCATAATTATTATGGAGGACTTGGTGAAAGTGTAGCTAGAGTATTAGCTGAACGCAAACCTACTTCTCAAGAATTTATAGCTACCAATGATACATTTGGTGAATCGGGAACGCCAGAGCAATTGATGGAGAAATATGGGCTTAATAGTAATGCCATCGTGAATGCTGTAGAAAAGGTTTTAAAAAGGAAATAACATATTCTTAAGCGCAACCAATCATATTTTTTTCATCTTATTAGAAACGACTAAATCACATTTTGATGAAAAAACTATTGTATATTTTTATATGTATTATACCTCACACGTTAATTATTGCGCAATTAGATATTGATTATGGTGTCAAAGCTGGTTTAAATTATAACTCTAATGGCGATTTAAATATCACAGGTGGTTTAGCCGGAATAACAAAAAATATTAAAAGTGATAAAGAAGTAGGTTATCATTTTGGGGTTTATACACAATTAAACTTTACAAAATTTTATATAAAACCTGAATTGATATATACAAAAACTAAAAGTTCTTACAGTAATAACACTCCTTCAAAATTTACCTTATCGACACTTGAATTGCCTATTCTCGTCGGTTATTCAATTATAAAACCAATAAGTATCTATGTTGGTCCTTCTTTTCAATACATTCTAAGCAATGATTTCTCCTCTAATTTTGATTTAAATATTGAAAATGATGTTGTTCTAGGGATAAATATAGGTGCATCTGTAAAAGTTAGTAAATTTGGATTTGATGTACGATACACAGGAGGTTTATCAGAAAATTTAGCAGTTTATTTTGATGATCTACCAGTTGACGGAATGGGGTATTCTATAGATACTAAACCTAATCAATTTATCTTGAGTGTTTCCTTTCAAGTAAATTAACATTCAAAAAAGAATATTGGCATTACTTTTGCGTTTGATACATAATTAATAATTGGGACATTCCCTTAAAAACTATTTATTATGAAGAAATTAGTATTAACCATACTAGCCCTTACCTTAATTAATGTATCATTTGCTCAAAAAATTGATTTTGGCGCTAAAGCCGGACTCAATTATAATTTTGGAGGTGATTTATCTGAGCTGGTCGAAGGAACAGCAGATAATTTTGAAAATGTAATTACTGGAGCTGATAATAAAGCCGGTTTTCATATTGGTTTATGGGCCAAGGCTAGATTGTTAGGTTTTTATATACGGCCAGAAATTATATATACAGAATTGAATAATTCGTATAATAGTGGTGTTACAAATCTAAATTCAGATTTTAAAACTAAAAAAATTGATATCCCTATTTTGATAGGCACAAAAGTAATTGGTCCATTGCACGTATTTGCAGGTCCATCTTTTCAATACATTACCAATTCTGATTTTAATCAAGATGAAATTCAAAATTTAAACACGAATGATTTTAGTGTCGGCTTACAAATTGGCACGGGATTAGAATTAGGTAAATTGGGAGTTGATGTACGTTGGGAAAAAGGTTTTTCTAATGACTTAGATGGTGAGTTTTTGAGCACTAATTTTAAAGTTGACAATAGGCCTAATCAAATCATTTTTGGTGTATCCTACAGATTTAATGATAGAAAATAATACACTTCATTCTTTATAAAAAAAAGCTTCTCATTTGAGAAGCTTTTTTTTTAACTATCAGAGTCTAAATAATCTGGGATACCATCATCATCAGTATCATCATTTGTTGGGTTTCCATCACCATCAGCATCTTCATCTCTGGTTAACTTACCATCATTATCATCATCGTCATCTATATAATTAGGTATTCCATCAGTATCTGTATCATCATTAGCAGGGTTACCATCGTTGTCTATATCTTCATCTTTAGTTAATACACCATCATTATCATCATCAATATCAAAATAATTCGGAAAAGTATCACCATCTGTATCATCGTCAAATACCTCCTCATCGCCATTCAAATCTTCATCTACATCTAAAACACCATCATTATCAGAATCTGGATTTACAACTTGAGCTAATTCAATGTGAAATATTAATGGAGCATTTGGAGGGATACCATTTGTTCCAATGTTTGTATAACCCAGCCCTGAAGGAAAAAATATAACACCTTTCCCTGTTTCTTCAAATGTAATAGGTTCATTCGGTACTATTACATGTTTACCGCTGTTGAAGTTTTCAAAACCATATCTCCAGCCTTCTCTTAAACCTGGTGTTGATTGTAAAAACCATAAATAAAAGTTGTCTCTTTCATCAAATTTAGTACTATCTAACAAAAACCCACTATAACGAACCAATACAGAGTCAAGTTTGTTTGGTTTTTTATTTACTCCAACTTCAACCATTAAATGATATACTTTATAGTCGATATCATCAAAGGTAACATCTTGTGATTCTACTTGAGAATATAGTGAAGTTTCATTATTTAAAATAGTATCTATTACCCCAAAAGTCTCACCCTGCTCTGCAGGTATATAGTAATGTGTTTGGAAATATTCAACCAACAATTCATCATCTATTATTGCTTGTGCAGTGGCATCAAAATCATCAACAGGAGCATCATCATCATTTTTACATGAAAAAAGGACAACCATTAAGGTCAAAATTGTAAATATAATTTTTAATTTCATTGGTGTGTTTTATTTTAATGGCGCAATTTACAGTTATTTTCTATAAAAATTGAACTCAAACGTATTTTAACAAATTTTTATTATCCCTTTTCTAAGCTACATTGAAAAATGAAAATTGGAAATTCTGTCAACAGCAAGCAGACTCTATACAAATAAAGATCATTGATTATTTATTATTTAGAAGAAGTAGCTCCAACAAGACCTTCTAAAAAATCACCTACATAGTAGGCAACAAGCGCTGCAACTATGCCCATTAAAATTGTAACTACCGTACTTGCAAATTTATTTTTATGATTGACTACACCTTTTAAATATCCTATAATACCAAATGCCGCCAAGGTTAGTATAGATGACCAAACTAATAAATCGACATCCTGTTTTTTGAAATAATCTAACACATAAATCAATAAGGGTACAAAACCTAAAACAACAAATGAAATGAATGTTATAGCTCCTATTTTAAAGGGTGATTTATCGCTTTCAATCATACCTAATTCTTCTTTCATCATTACATCTACCCATCTATCATCATCCGCAATTATAACCTGTACAACTTGTTCTAACAACTCTCCTTCAAAACCTTTTTCCTGATAAATCTCTCTAATTTCTTCTATTTCCTTTTCACGTAAATTTTCTATTTCCCAGTATTCTATCTTTTTATGTTTATCATAATTATCTTTTTCAGATTTCGAAGATAAATAAGCTCCAATAGACATGGCAAATCCATCAGCAAAAAGATTGGCAAATCCTAATATTATAATTATAGATGAATCTAATCCTGCTCCGGCAGCACCTGCCACTACAGCAAAAGTAGTTATGCTTCCATCAATACCTCCATACACAAATTCACCTAAATAATCTTGAAATTTTTCAACAAAAGAGTTCGTTGTTCCGTGTGCTTTATTTTCTATTGCAGTATTTGGCATAACTATCTTGTCAACAACATTCTAACATCTTTTGTTTTAGCCCAAACTTCATGAATTTCTCCTTTAGGCAATACAATTGCATCATTGGTTTTAAGAATATATACGTTCCCACTCATTGTCAATTCACATTCTCCTTCTATAACTTGCAAAAAAGCATCAATTGGCGTTGTATGTTCAGATAGACCTTGTCCTTTTTTAAAAACCAATTGTAAGATTGCACAATTATCGTTTTTAAAAATAGGTTTGATTTGCTTTTGATCTGCATAATCTAAACTTTCAGTTATTTTAATTACAGTATGTTTCATTATTTATTTGAAAAAAGTTTTATATTCATTAAGATGTTCATTAATTCTACTAGAAACCATTCTACCTTGATCAACAGAACTTACAGTCTTAAGCATATCTACTTTTTTAATTAAAGGCAGTAAAAAAGTATGGAGATTATCATGCGAAGCTCCTTTCATCGTACATTTATCAAAAATGATTGCGATTTCATCAGCTAGTCTTTTTTCCAAACTTTGAAAATCTTCTATGGACTGTGATTTGTCATTTGTTAAAATTTCTTGTAGTTTTTCAACTCCTTGAGTAGTCTCTAGATTGGCATCCCATTTTTTCTCTCCATCTAATTGCATTTGTTGTATCCAGTTATTATGGCCTTGCACACCTCTACCCTTTCCTTGTCCTTTTCCCTGTTGTCCTTTGCCTTTTCCTCTACCTTGACCTTGCCCCATACCATTTCCTTCTCCTCCATGCTCTTCTTCAAAATGTGCTTCAAACCACTCTGGTCTTTCTATTTTATTGTCATAAATATATGCTGCAATTTTTTGCAGATCATCTTCTTTAAACACTTGTGTTGGCATTACTTTGAATTGCTGAACTGCTCCACGCATTAGTGCTTTTTCCTCTTTTGGGTCTTTAGTCCAATTTACAACAGCATTGACAAAATCTTCTTTAGAAGTATAACTCATTTGATAACGTCTTTTAACTGCCACCATTGGAGGCGCAATTATCTCATCATGAGATTTACTAGTCACACTATGACAAGCATAGCAATTATTTTTAAACAAGGTATAACCTTCTGACTGATCTACCGCCATCTCATTATCTGCAATTGATTCATTTATTGTTGAATCTTCTTTTGTTTTTTTACAACTAACCATTAAAAGTGTTGTAATAACTATTAATAAAATATTTAATTTTAAAGAATCTCTCATCTCTGTTTTAATTTTTATCAAAGTTAAGTTTTATTATTTATTCTATACTAGATATATATTGCCAATTATTTAAGAATTATAGATACAATTAAAATTAATCACATCAATAATTTAAGATACTATCAGAATTTCAAAACTATCTCCCACATTGCTCATTAGCACTAGTAATAATTTCATTAAACTTTTCTAATGAAATATACTCGGGTACGTAATTTACTCCGTTCACTACTAATGCACCATTGTAGCTTCTCATGTGATTTCTAGAACCACATTCTAACTTATCATATACATTTAACAAATCTGATTTAGTTGTTCTAGATTGAATACTATCTAAATCATTAATATCCAAATCTTCAATCAATGCTCCTACTTTATAAGCTTCTATCAGTGATATATTTGATTGAGCTGTTAGATCATTATAAAAATTTTGTAATGCTTGATTTGAAAAAACACCTCTTTCTTGTGATGCAGGATCCTCCAAATTATATGTATTTAATAAATTCAGTATCATATCCATATGCTGCTGCTCACTATTTGAAATGCTATTAAATATCGTTTCTCCGTATTTCTCATAAGAAAATAAGTATACATCTCTTGCCAACTTTTCTTCTTCTCTTGAAAATTTTAAGTCATCTTTTTCTTGTTGACTCAATTCTTCTGTTTGTGCCTGTACTTCATCTGTATCATCGTCTGAACAACTACTTGTCACGATAAAAATTATTGCAAAAACGGCTACTGCTAGTTTTTTACCTATTAAAAATTTATCTGCCTTCACTAGTTTTTGACTTTTTTTTAAAAAATTCATATTTGTGTCTTTTTTTATGTTATCTCTTTTCAATTGCAATAATAATACCCAAATTCATTAAAATTAGTTACTTAAGTTACATTGAAGTTGTTTAGAACAATACTAAATAGTAATTATTAAATCAAAAAAAATGGATTCCGTTTTAAAACGAAATCCAACTAATAAGTTTATAAAATGATTTTTATTTAAGGTCTAAAGCTTATTTTACGCATTCTTAAATTTGAAGGCGTAATTTCTAAATATTCATCATCTCTAATATATTCCATACATTCTTCTAATGAAAAATCTACTTTAGGAAATATTTTAGCAGCTTCATCAGTACCTGAAGAACGAACATTAGACAGTTTTTTACCTTTGATTAAATTTACACCCATATCATCACTCTTACTGTTTTCACCAATAACTTGGCCTATATAAATTTCATCATTAGGGTCTATAAAAAACTTACCTCTATCTTGTAAACGGTCAATCGCATAGGCTGTAGCTTTTCCGGCTGCAGCAGAAACAATTGCTCCTTTTATATCATCAGCAAAATCTCCTTTATAAGGTTCGTATTCATTAAATCGATGATTGATGATTGCAGCACCTGCGGTAGCGGTCAAAATTTTATTACGTAACCCTATCAATCCACGAGAAGGAATATTGAACTCTAAGTGTTGTAAATCTCCTTTAGGTTCCATTACCAATAAATCTCCTTTACGTAATGACACCAAATTGATTGCTTTTGAAGCTACTTCTTCAGGAATATCAATTACCAATGTTTCAAAGGGCTCACATTTAACTCCATCAATTTCTTTGATAATTACTTGTGGTCTCCCAACCTGTAATTCATAGCCTTCACGTCTCATTGTTTCAATTAAAACAGATAAGTGTAATACACCACGGCCAAAAACATTAAATTTATCTTCAGAATCAGTTGTATCAACTCTTAAGGCTAAATTCTTTTCTGTTTCCTTAAATAAACGATCACGCAAGTGACGAGATGTTACAAATTTACCTTCTTTACCAAAGAAAGGCGAATTGTTAATTGTAAACAGCATACTCATTGTAGGTTGATCTACTTCAATTCTTGGTAAGGCTTCAGGCTCATTCAAATCAGCAATTGTATCACCAATTTCAAAACCTTCAATTCCTGTTATTGCACAAATATCGCCAGAACGAACTTTCTCGACAGAAGCTTTACCCATACCTTCAAATATGTGTAACTCTTTAATACGGACTTTTTTGGTAGAACCATCTGCCTTACAAAGCATATATTCTTTACCAATTTCTAAATCTCCTCTATACACTCTACCAATGGCAATTCTTCCTGTAAAAGCAGAAAAATCTAATGAAGTAATTTGCATTTGTGATGTTCCTTCATGATAAGGAGCTTCTGGAATTACTTCTATAACCGCATCTAATAATGGAATAATATTATCAGTTGGTTCTTGCCAATCAGTACTCATCCAACCATTTTTTGCCGAACCATAAATAGTTGTAAAATCTAATTGTTCTTCAGTAGCATCTAAAGCAAACATCAAATCGAATACTTTTTCATGTACTAAATCAGGAGTGCAATTCTCTTTATCTACTTTATTTACGACTACAATGGGTGTTAAACCTAATTCAAGTGCTTTCCCTAATACAAAACGAGTTTGCGGCATTGGGCCTTCAAATGCATCTACTAATAATAACACACCATCAGCCATTTTCAATACACGTTCTACCTCGCCTCCAAAATCGGCGTGCCCAGGTGTATCAATAACATTTATCTTGACATCCTTATATGTAATTGATACATTTTTAGAAAGGATGGTAATACCACGTTCACGTTCAAGATCATTACTGTCTAATAACAACTCTGTACGTACTTTACGATCGTCTAATATTTTAGCTTGATCAATAATTTTATCAACCAACGTTGTTTTACCATGATCAACGTGTGCTATAATAGCTATATTTCTAATTGATTGCATATCTCATCTGATTTTGAAGGCGCAAAAGTAGGTGTTTTAATTGGTAATTAAGGTTGTAGAACCTTCTTTTTACAACTATAAAAAATAAAATGTAATTTTAGAATCTAATTTGACTAAACCAAACTAACAATAATGAGTTCTCCAATCAAGATTTTCATTATAGAAGATGAAATGATTATTGCTGAGAATATCTCGTTACAATTGAGTAAACTTGGGTATGAAGTAACTGGAATTGTAGTAAGAGGTGAAGAAGGCGTGTTCCATATTAATGAAAACGAGCCCAATATTGTTTTGACTGATATTATATTAAAAAGAAAATCTAAATGGTATTAAAACAGTACAACTTACTATAGATAGGCATAAGATATCGATAATAATCCTTATTGTGAAAGTTGACCTAAGCTTTTTTTGGTAATAAAAATAACATATAAAAATTAAAATGATAAAAATCATATTATCATAAAATCTATATAATTTACTTTGTTAATTAATAGAAAAATATACAAACTATGATGAATATGATTATACCCTTAGTAGATTGGTCTATGGGAATAGCTGCTGGCATTTTTATGTTTGCAGTCTTTGTAGGATTAGCCATATGGTTAATTGTAATGATGAGTGGAGGCAAAAAAAAATAAGTTAAAAATAAATTTTACTAATTTTTAGGGTCTTCAGTAACAGGAGGGTCTTCTCTGAAAGAACTTGGTAAAATCTCCGGAATTAACTTAATTAATAAAGGTAATAATAGAATCCCGCCAGGTAACATAAATACCGCGAAAGCGGGTATGCCTTTTAGGATATCTAATAATTGTGCTTTTACTTTTTCTTTTTCATCTTCAGATAATTTTTTATAAGTTGCTTTTTTTAACAAAATGACCAACTCTTTGCTTTGGTTCAATTCTTTTACCAACCGCTTTTTGTTTTTTTCAAGCAGTGCCGTTATTTCTTCTACAGTTGTCATATTAAGTTTCGAATTGCTATTTTAAGGTTTAGAGTTTCATATAACAATTATAGGTATTAGAATTTCAAAGTTAAAGTTTTCTACGTTTTCTTTCTGTTTTTAACAAACTTAATTCTCTACTAGTTTGACCTGCTACCGATGTGTTTTCTTCTGCACGTCTTATGAGATAAGGCATAACATCACGTACAGGACCAAAGGGTAAGTATTTTGCCACATTATATCCTTCCTTCGCAAGATTGTAACTTATATGATCACTCATTCCGTAAAGCTGTCCAAACCAAATTCGGTCATCATTTTTCTCTAAACCCGAATTAGCAATTAAATCCATTAATAAATAAGAACTTTCTTCATTGTGAGTTCCTGCGAATATAGCCATATCATCAATGTTTTCAAACATATACTTCATCACATCGTTAAACATTTTATCTGTTGCTGCTTTATCAACACAGATCGGGTCTTTATATCCATTTTCTTCAGCACGTTCTCTTTCCTTTTCCATGTATGCTCCACGAACTAATTTCATTCCAACCTTAAATTCGTGTTCTTTCGCTCGTTGATGTAATTTTTTAAGATACTCTAATCTATCCCAACGATACAATTGCAATGTACCAAATACAATGACCTTGGTCTTATTGTACTTACGCATCATTTCTTCAATTAGATCGTCTGCAGAATCCTGCATCCAAGTTTCTTCAGCATCGATTAATAAAGGCACATCTGCCTCAAATGCTGCTTTACTTACTTTTTCGTATCGATCTTTTACACGAGCCCATTCCTTTTCTTCCTCAGCATTTAATCTTTCACCTTCTGTTACTTTTTGATATATTTCGAATCTGCCAAAACCAGTAGGTTTAAATACTGCGAACGGAAGACTATTTTTTTCTTTGCCAAACTTAATCGTATTCAACGTTTTATTCATTGCCAAATCAAATTGATCTTCTACCTGCTTACCTTCAGCTGAATAATCTAGTACTGAATGCACATTCTTTGTGTACATTTTTTCTATGGTAGGCATACAATCATTTTCGGTTACGCCACCACAAAAATGATCAAAAACCGTTGCTCTGATAATTCCTTCTACCGGTAAGTGTGTTTTTAGTGCAAATTTGGTAACTGCTGTACCAATTTTAACAAGTGGTTCACGTTTGATCATTTCAAACAAATAATAGGCTCTATCCAGTTCAGTATCTGATTTTAAGGAAAAAGCGATCTCTGTATTATCAAATATTTTATTCATGGTAAAATAATATTACTGTTTTCTAAATAATTCTCTCTACAAAGATAGCTAAGCCAACTATTTTTTCAATAAATTCGCGAATAATAATTACTAACATAAAATAGTGCATGACTTCCATTCAATCAACAAATTATAGTATCCATTTTGACGATGATGGGTATCTACAAGTAAACAATTACTTAGATAGCGATGAAATATCGTCAGTTTTTGTATTAGTTGACGAAAATACTCATGTACACTGCCTTTCGAAATTTCAACAAAAGCTTTCCGTTAAAAAAGATATTAAGGTTATTACAATTAAATCAGGTGAGATTCATAAAAATATTACAACCTGTGTTACTGTATGGAAAGAGTTGACGCAATTAGGTGCAGATAGAAAAAGCATATTGATCAATCTTGGTGGTGGTATGGTTACTGATCTAGGTGGTTTTGTAGCTTCTACATTTAAAAGAGGTATTAAATTCATCAATATTCCTACTTCTTTATTAAGTATGGTTGATGCTTCTGTAGGTAGTAAAACGGGTGTGGATCTGGATAATTTAAAGAATTTAGTAGGGTTGTTTTCTAATCCTGAAATGGTATTGATCGATACTGATTATTTAATAACACTTCCAGCCCGTGAAATGCGTTCGGGTATTGCTGAAATTATTAAGTATGGATTAACTTTTGATCCTAAACTTTTAATTGAAATTAAAAGTGATAACTGGAAAAATATCAGTAAATTAAATACTATAATTTATCAATCTATTGCCATAAAGAATGATGTAGTTTTACAAGATCCTAAAGAAGAAAATTTACGTAAGGTATTGAACTACGGTCATACTGTTGGACATGCTATTGAATCATACTTTTTAGAGCATCCTGAACTAGAAAATTTAACTCATGGAGAAGCTGTTGCTATCGGAATGGTAATTGAGGCCTATTTATCACACAAACTTCATAATTTTCCTGAAACTGAATTAGCTTCTTTAAAAGAATATATCCATAAAACATATGGAAAAACTAAGATTGAAACTAAACATTATACAGACATACTAGATTTAATGAAGCATGATAAAAAGAACATCAATGGTTCTATTCGGTATATTTTACTAAAAGATATCTCTGATTTTGTTATCAATGCAACTGCACCTACTGAATTGGTTGTTGAAGGGTTAGATTATTATAATTCATGATTAGCTTCTTCGTCACTTCGTGCTATCCTTCATTAAAAAAGAGAAGAGAATTATACGTTTTCATAAGTTTAGTACCTACAATTAGACTAAATTCCTGCCTTCCGTCGAAGGTGATACCAGTTGTTAGTGTCATTAAGTTAAGAGTTTTTATTCAAAAATAATATTCTTATGTATTTAAATACCACCCCGTCTTTTTGCTAAGGCAAAAATCCACCCCTCCTTAAAAAAGGAGGGGAGTTTTGTTAAAAGGTTTAAAATCTAGTTAAAAATAAAATTTGTAGTCAGATACAAACTCCTTCCCTCAATAAGGGAAGGTGGCTTATTCAAAGAATAAGACGAAAGGGTTACATTTACCCTAACTTAATGATATTAACAACTAATCGTAAGTATAACAATGACAACAATTCATTAGAAATTATATCAATCAACAACAACCTACTTTTATTGTTCTATAGATTTCTTCATATAGTGGCAATACGTTTTCAATTGAAAACTTTTTTGCAAATTCTTGTGCATTTACTTTAAACTCTTGCAAACGTGTATCATCTTCTAATATATAGATCGCATTCTTAGCCATATCATCGGTATCACCGACATTACTTGTAAATCCGGTAACGGAATGTACATTTACTTCTGACAAACCACCTGAATTAGAAGATATAACAGGTGTTTTTGCCGCCATTGCTTCCAAAGCTGCGAGTCCGAAACTCTCAGTTTCTGAGGGTAATAAAAATAAGTCGGCATAGCATAAAATTTTATTTACTTCATTACTATTACCTAAGAAAAGTACTTTATCTCTTATACCCAATTGTTTTACCTGTAAATCTGCATGTTCGCGTTCAGGTCCATCTCCGACCATTAACAATTTGGCAGGCATTACTTTTTGTATCTTATCAAAAACACTAATTACATCTTGGATCCGCTTTACAGGTCGAAAATTACTTACATGAACAATAATTCTTTCATTTTCTTTTGCTAATGTATTACGTTCACAATCAACATCATCAATACTTGGATATTTATCAAAATCAATAAAATTATAAATAACTTCAATCTCTTTTTTAATATCAAATAGTCGTAAAGTGTCGTTTCGTAAACTCTCAGATACAGCCGTAACAACATCGGAATTGTTGATGCTAAATTCAACTGCCGGTTTGTAGAAAGGATGGCTACCCACCAAGGTAATATCAGTACCATGTAAGGTAGTAACTATAGGTATTTCTATTCCCTTCTCTTTAAGCATCTGTTTTGCCATATAAGCAGCATATGCATGTGGTATGGCATAGTGTACATGTAAAATATCAAGGGCATAACGCTCTACAATCGCTACTAATTTACTAGATAATGCCAATTCATAAGGTTGAAAATGGAATAATGGATATTCTTCAACAAACACTTCATGAAAATGCACATTCTTTGTTAAAAAATTTAAGCGTACGGGTTGCTTGGAAGTGATAAAATGTACTTCATGACCTTTTTCTCCTAATGCAATTCCCAATTCGGTAGCTACTACTCCGCTTCCGCCAAAGGTTGGGTAACATACTATTCCTATTTTCATTTATTAATTTTTGGTTCTATTCAACTTTTATTTATCCTTATTTAATGCTCCTAAAGTCCAACTTTGACTCTGCTCTGTGCAGTCTCTCAAGAACAATGTTATTAAGTTAAAGTATCTATTAGCATTCTTTAACCCTTCCGATCACGCTTAAACGTGACCACCTTCCCTTTTGAAGGGAAGGAGTTTGATTCTAACTAAATTATAATCCTCGTATGATAACTCTCCTCCTTATTTCAAGGAGGAGTGGCTTCCAATTACATTGGAAGACGAGGTGGTTGTTTACTTTTTAAAAAATATTATTTTAATAGACGTTTATCTATTACAAACCTTTCTACTCTTTTGGTAAATTTTTAAGCATAAAACGTTTTACGTTATCACCCATTACTTTACGGATATCTTCTTCAGAAATACCTAGATTGAGCATTTCTTCAACATACAATGGCAATCCGGTAATATCTGTATGGATTTCAATAGCGCCATCAAAATCAGAACCCAGTGCCACGTAATCTGCGCCTACTAGATCAATACAATATTTTATAGCCTTTACACTTGAAACAACAGTACTGTCGCAGGTTGCATGTTCAAACATAGCAATACTTATCAATCCACCCAAATCTGCAATCTTTTTTAAGTGCTTATCGGATAAATTCCGAACTGTTTTACAAGTACCTTGTACACCGGTATGAGAACTTACAACCGGTTTTGTTGTTATTTCAAAGATATCATCAAGCATTTTTGGAGAACTATGTGCTATATCAACAATCATATTTTTTTCCTGCATTTTCTTGATGACATGTTTTCCAAAATCGGTTAAACCTTCTTTAGAAACTCCATGCGCCGAGCCTCCTAATTTATTGTCAAAAAAATGTACCGGAGCCATCATTCTAACCCCTGCATCATATAGTTTGTCTACATTTTCTAATTTTCCGCTTAAGGCATGCATCCCTTCTATGCCAAGTAATCCAGCCGTCATTTTAGTGTTCTTTTTCTTATCGGATATATAGTTTTGCAGGTCGGTTGAAGATTCAATCACTCTGAATATTCCATCTGACTTCTTTTCAAATTGATGTAAAGCCTTACATTGTGCTAAGGCCCTACCTGTCAGATTAAACCAGGAGCCTATAGGTCTTCGTTGTAAAATATAAGGAATGGTAATTTGATCGGTTTCACCAGTATTATTATCAAAATTCATTTCCTTTGGCGCTTTCGTAACAATGGTAAAAGCCTGTAATGCCATATTCACCTCAAGCATTCTTGGAATATCAACTGAACCTTGTGTATTCTTTTTTAACAGATCACGTTTCCAAAGTAACGCATCACAATGCATATCTGAAATAAAATCTAGTGAATTGTATAACTGTAGGGCTTCATTTGAAACTTTATATGGTGCTTGTAAGGCAACCGTATTGTATTTTTCGTCTAAATCTTTAGGAATAATAACAGTTGCTGCAATAATGATGATGCCTAGTAGTAACAGGATGCTCAATAAGATTTTCTTTGAACGTTTCATATTACGGACTATGGATTGAAATTAGGGTTTAAAAGTACGAGAAATATTTTAAAGGATTATTTATAAAACCTAAGCAATTAATTGTACACTGTTGTACTTAGTTTTTATTCAGATTATTCAATTTTTTAAGAGAGAAAACAACGAGTGCAATTAAAATTAGTGCTGGAGAAATTACAAAACTTAAATCAAGCCATCCATAAAAAATTAAATACTCACCCTTTTCCAAAAGTGTATTAACCGAAAGGTTTTCGGCATATAAACCAGAAAGTTTATTTGTTAAAGGAGTCAAAGTTAAAATGATTATACTTAAAAAAATAATCAGTTTTTTAGGAAATTCAGTCAAGTAGATCGCTGATGTTTTCGATTTTGTCTTTATCCTGTTTATAATAGCATATGTTGTGAGAATATATAAAATAAATGTTATTAAAGGAATAATAAAAGTCATCATTCTATATGAAACTCCTAATTCAGCGAACCCAAAATAAATCAAATGAATAACAAAATATAAGATAGATTCAATCGCGAGGATAAAGACGAATCCAAAAATTATCCACAATAACAATAAAATATTTTCTTTATTCATTTGGTTTTAGTTAAGTACTTCGGTTTGTGTATTGTTTGTTGCGAGTCTCGTGCAACTAAATTAACAAAAGGAAACCGAACGTTAGGGAAATTCGAAGGGTTTTCTGAGTACACACAGACCCAAGCAATTAATTATACACGTCTTAAGTTTACATTTTATATTTCCTTTCTAGCATTGGCTTTTTCTAATAATTCTTTTAGACTTACTCTAATATCTAGATGGTTAATCACTTTTAAAAACCGCTAAAGAATTTTCTCCTTTTCTCGTCTTCGGCATATCTAAGTTCACTATCTCTTCGACCCTTGATATAATTCCGAATGGTACGTGTTTTTGTGCCCAGTTTTGCATTTTCTACGGAGCTTAATAGTTTCTCCCATTTGGCAGCTCTTATTGCACCTACAATAGCATTACCTGAGTATGTAACTTGGTTGTCCGTCCATCTAATTTCTTTGAAACATTCCACTTTCTGGTTCTTTTGAATGTAAGTTCTAAATGCTTCTTCAAATAAAGCCTTTCTTGAGTTATAAATTACGTCAAATGCCATACGAATCATTTTTGACTGATCACTGTACTTTTCAATTAACTTTAATAGGAATTTATCAGCTTTTTCTCCATTATTAGTCAGCCGCTGAAAAAAAACATTCACAAAGCGTTCTCTAAGAAAGTAATGATCTACAATATTGGCCATATATTCGATTACTTCATTTAGTATTTCTTCAACATTGGGTAATTTCCAAACTATAGCCATTTCTTTGTGATCTTTGGCATTTTCTTGTCGATCCTTTCCAAAAATCTCTTTTATGAATTCCAACAAAAAGCTAGAATCCCTCTTAAGAATCGCCAGTAAGCCTTCACCACTATAGTCAAAATGATGATCGAGTTCATCTTGCTGGAGATAGGCTTTCTTAAGTATCTCAATATCTTCAATCAAATCACCCACCTGAACAAAGAATTCTTCTCGCAACCAAATTTTCAGATTTTCTTCCGCAATTTTACTTACGACTGTGTGCAATACTTTTGGAAGAATTTTTGGGTCTATCTTTTCATATTTCCGCAATCGTTCAAGCTGGATTCGAAAGTTTCTATTAATCTCGTTCAAAACAGTATAAAGTCTAGAAAGATGTTTCTTTGTAATTGATTCAATGGGAAGACTAGTCAGTAATTCCATTTTCCATATTTCGTTAAGACTTTCCTCATCAATTGCTTTCCAGAGCCTTTCTGCTAATTCTGGATGAACTGTCAGACTATCCATTGAGCTATATGAGATAAAAAAATCTGAACTAAACCTCCCTTTATCCTGAAGCCTTGCAAGTTCAACGAAAGTTACAAATCCAATTTCATGGTCAATTAGAAGGTTAGATTTTATAATTGTATCAATAACATAGTGTTGTGAGTGTATTTTAATCTCACTCCATTCTAATATGTCTTGATACTGGGAAATGAATTGTTTAATTTTATCTTTTGATTTAAACGTAAGTTTCTTGCTAATGTCAGCTGTTTTCAATACCTCAAACTCCTTGTAATCTTCGAAGTCGTAGTCCTCCTTACCTCTGCGTCTATCCCAGTTTACCAATTCAAACAAAGAATAGGTAGGGTTCGTAAAGGTTGTTTTTAATCGCTTAAAATCACCATGACTGTACTTCCCCTTGACTGAAGAACGTATCATTTCCTGAACATAATAACAATGACGGAAATCAATGTTATTCATATTTCTATCTATCCACGGAATCAAATAAACTAAGTCAAACGCAAGTGTATACTTGTTATCTTTTAGATGGCCCACAGAGAAGTCCAACATAACCGTAAAAACTTCTTCCGGATAGATGCCATAAATATTGCAAAGAGCATCTAAAATCTTTCCTCGAGATTGTTTAACTGAAGCAATATTTGGATCGTCTATTTTTTCTTCTCTTTTGGTCTCATAAGTCCATTGTAATCGCCTTAACAATGTCCGTGAGATAGCAAAAAAAGCAAGAGCCTGTAACTTTCCTTTTTCAACCTTTCCAACTAGATAATTTACTAAGACAGCTTGTCTTTCAAAGTGATTGAGGTAATCATCATCAATAAAATTAAAGCTCTGATCTATGTGGTAAATTAACTGTGGTAGGTGCAAAGGATTCTTTTCGGTGAATTGAAATGACAATTCAAGAGTATCTAAAAGGTAAGTTGGATCTTTCAAAAAATTTGCAAGCAAGCGCAAGTGTTTTTCCTGTTTGTATGTGCTAGCAAAGTCATTGGTTTCATACGTATTTTTCAGTTCCGTAACCTCCAAAGAAGTGCAAGCCTCAATTCCTTCTTCCAGATATATCAAACATTCATCCGGTAAAAACTCCCATGCAAAATTCAAGAACCTAAATGCCTTATCTTCGTCTGATTGAATTGTTGACCAATAAGAAATAAGAATAGGTCTTAACTTTCCAGCAATAAACTCTTTGCCAAAATTTTGATGCATAGGATACACAGTATCTTTAAAACGATGCTCTTGCTGTTCAAAGTAATTGTTCCAAAGTGATTCAAATGATAATAGCTGATCCTTGATGAATACTTTATAAAAGAAGTATGTGGAAAGATTTTGTTCTCCAATCCTCACGTGCTGGTAATTTAGTTCAATTAAATCCAGACTATGTAACCTGTCAAAAGCTTCTTGCAATTCATCGCTAGAAACTAAAAATGACTTGGCAACTGAATCCAACAATTCACCATCATTATATGGTAATGTGAAGAAAAACGAAAGAATACCTAATGCCTTCAGTACCTTTTTATCCTTAAATGCATCTTCATCACTTACAAATGTTTCAAAATACTGTTCGAACAGATCTGAAACATTATTCAAGGATTCTAATATATTCGTTTCTTTGGCTATCATTGCCATCATTAGGGCTAGCCGCGCATTACCCTTTGCAATTGAATATATTTTATATTGGTATTTTCCATTGAGAATCTTGAAAGGCTCTTGCTCTAGAATGGATTTAATTTCTTCATAACCCAATTCACCGATCTCTATAATAGAATTTTCATAAGAACTCAACCATTCCCGAATATTTTCAAGTGCATAATCGCGTACAGTTAAAATCAATTTCAATTTACCATGTTTTAAGCCTCGGTAAAAACCTAGAATTTGCTCAAACTTATCAACCCTGTTTACGTCATCGACTAGTAGTATACTGTTTTCATCCCCTTCAAAATATGCACTTAAATCACCAAGAAGATCTGCTCCTTTAGGTGAAATGGCATAAGCATTGTAGTCTAAATTAGACTGAACAAATTGTTTAATAGATTCTAGTGCCAATTTAGATTTACCTACACCTGCGGGTCCAGAAATGATGACAATATCACTTGCAATTAATCGAGCTTGGACATCTTCCAATTCTTTATTTCTATGAAGAAAAGCACCGGCTAAAGGTGTAGCAAGTTTTTGCTTTCCATTATCATATTCTTCCACAAATTTGTCCAATGAAACAACTTGCCCCGTATCAAGTGGAAGTCCCAAATAATCATGAGCTAAGTTCTTATGGTGAAAAAAGATCTCGTTCGCTAATACATCAAGACCATAATGCATTGGAAGTATTCCTAGTAGCTCCACTGCTTGTTTATTCACCTCCTCAATTTCAGCAGGCTTTAAATTGGAGTTGTAACAAAGAATAATTTCCTGAATTTTATTGATAGGAATTTTAGTTTTATCAACGTCCAAACATCCAGAAATATCATCTTTCAACTTATTAAGAAGCCTTTTGCCTTTGTGCTCGGTTGTGGTGGATTCTATAAGGAGGTAAAGTCCATTCGGCATCTGAATAAGGGAATCAGGAGTACCTCGGGTAGTTTTTTGTTTTACATCATGTGCTCCAGTACGAGAAAATGCTTTATAGTTTCTATTCCGTAAACTTAAAAAGCAGTCACATAACTCCTGAAATTCAGTGTCATTAAAGTTTTTGAGCCTTTCTTTTATACTGGATAGTTGATTCATTGGTCATTCTTCAATATTTAATTTCGTTCGGATCAATATCAATTACCATTTCCGTAATGGCATACGACGTTAATATCACCACTATATTGTTGTTATATCGCTTATAACTGCAAGGTATTAATTTTTTATAAATTTTAATGAATAATAGATAGATATAGACTTATCATCAATTGCATATAAAATATTTCCCCACTAAAGTCTAATTATTTGAAATACAAAAAGCCTTTCATTTCTGAAAGGCTTAAAATTAAAATTTTAAAGTATGTTTAATATATAGTTTTTATAAATAAATCTTCAGGGAAAAGGTTTTGAGGTATTCTGTGTAAATAAGTATATTTTACTACAATAATGGTTTCTACTTCGAAATAAGTAATACTTTTTGTTTAAACATATTCATTTATTCTTTTTCGTACAATTTCTTCTTTATCGTAATCCATTTCAAGATAATTTTCATCATCTAAATAATAAATTCCTTTTTTATAACATGTGTCAATGGTTTTCAACATATTGGTCACACTTTCATGTACAACTTCTATATCGAAATCAAGCATAAATTCAATAATAGAGGATTTATGCTCATCAGAGCAATCTACACAATAAAAATCACCACCTCCATTGGCAAAAATTGGAAACCAATTTTTATTCCACCGCTTATCATCCTTATAATTATTATAGAAAAATATTGCTCTTTCAATTGGTATAAAATAAAACCCTGGAAAAAAATGAAAATCATCTAACTTATCACCTGTTTTAATGGCAGAACCTTGACATATTTTATAAAATTCAACTAACTCATTTGGAATTTTCAAACCAGTATCATTTAGTATTTTATTGTACGCTTCAACACTTCCATCCAACAAATGGTTTAATAATACATCTCGATTATGATTTTTCAACCAACTAATTATGTTATCAAATATTTTTTTCATATTTATTTAATCTATTATTTCTACTATAAACCTATCACCATCTTGTATCCCGTTATTTTGATAAAAACTCGACATTGTACCTCCTTGAATGTTTTGCTCTCCAACAGGAACAGATTTTACTGTTGAACCTGCTCCTCCTTCTTTTGCAGAAGCAAATGGATATTCATCTAATGAATTTCCAGGAACAGCATCATCAGCACCACGTAATGCTGCCCTTCTATTTGCTCTAATTGCACTTTTAGATGTTTCTCTAGTCAATATATTTGATTGCCCAACTTCAAACGCCTCATCAATATTTTGCGAAATATTGGGCATTCTCTGTCTACTAAATCTTAGTATCGGCAAATCTTCTATTGCTTCAGTAGTTTCAGCAATTATTTTCATTGCTTTTTCTCCAGCTCTAGTCGCAATTAAAAATCTAGCTCCCTTTTCTAATACTTTTCCAACTCCTAAAAACAAAAATCCTAAGACGACTTCTTTAAAAAGTGATTCTTCATTACCATCTTGAGAATAGTCATATAATGCTCTAGCGGTAATAACAACACCTGCAACCTCTGCAATTATTCCTGCTCCTCCTACAATTGCTGCTCCTACAGTTAATGTTCCAGCTCCAGCTGCTGCTGCCATTGCTCCCATAGCTGCCAACGCAGCACCACCCGTTACCACTATCAAAGCAACCGCAGCTACTACCAAAACAGCAGCACCTACTATTTCCCAAAAGCTCATTCCATCATCACCACAAGCAGCTTCTGCTTCTTCTAACGAATAAAATATTTCTATTTTACCGCCTAAACCACAAGGTAGTATTGAATCTTCTAATAAAGGGTTAAAGTTACCAATAAATATACCATCTTCAAAACCTTGCCAAGCTACAGGTACCGGCATGCAAGGACTTCCACTTTTTACACTACAGGCACCAAAGGGCATTACATTCACATTAGGTGCCATATCACCTGTATTGGCCACAGGTTCTTCAAATAAAAAAACATTATTATTGTTTGTTATCTTAAACTCTGTAGGTGTTGTCCCTTTATCGCAAGCTAAAAACACGCCTTGCGGTACGTATTTTTTATCAGCCATCGCTTTCTGTTTGAGTGATACTTTGCTTACTTTCTACCATATAAAAACCTGGTATTTTTACCTTTACTTCTTGTTCTCCTTTTACTAGCCAATGATATTGGTCAAATTCAAAACGCTCTTTATAGGCTACTTGTAAGTCTCCTTTAAGATTTATCGAATCTTTTAAAGAACGAATTAATTTGGTTAGTGTTTTTTTGTCTAAACGTTCTTCGTCAACTACCCCCAAACCTTCAATGACCATTTCTTTCGTAAAACGATTATAATCAACAACTTTATAATTTATTTTTAAGGGTAGCGATTGGGTTACTAAAAATTTATTGAGGTTTCTTTTTAATTGCAACTCTTCTTTGTCATCATAATTACCATACAACCCGTTTAATAAAAAATATAAAACACCTTGATTGGCAATATCGTCTATGAATGATCCATTTTTAAGGTTTTCTTCGACTGTAGCTATCGTTTTTTGTACCTGCCCTATGTTATCTTTTGTAGCTTCTTTTTTCCATTTTTTCTTTACAATACCCCACTTTTTTACGACATCAGGCATATTATAAATTTGCTTTAGCTTTCCTTTAGCATCTGTTATCACATCAATATCACTAACAATCGAGTTCATTTCACTACTTATCTTTTGTGTAGCGCTATCTTTACCATAAGTTTCTGAAAGTGTTTTGATATTGAATACATGTCCGCTTTTATCCAAACTTTTTTCCAGATACTTTTTTTCAATAAGCGTTTCTGATGATGTTTTCATCATCATCTTTTCAGTAGCCACAATTGAAGATGCTTCATGTTTATACCTACGGCTATCGGATACAAAGGCATCAAATTTCAAAATCCTTTCCATATTTAGCCTTTGTTTACATGTACTTTACCTCCTGTTAATTGGCCTAAGCTTTTTCCATGCATTTTAAGTTTATTCCCTGCAAGAATATCTACTTCTTCATTCCCTACAATATCCGTTTTAGTTTTAGCTTTTATTTTAACCTCTGCTTCATGGCTACGCATATCAACATTTTGTTTGGCGCTTAATTGCATTTTGGCTTCTTTGCTATGCATACCAACATCTTGTTTTGCCTCTATTGCAATAGTAGATTCAGCCGAAGACATAGTCAAGGCATTTGTAGCTTTAATGTCAATAGTATCAGCTGTCAAGGTCATATTCGCCGGTGCATGAATATGAATACTTGAGTCTTTGGTATTTAGAAATACTTTATTTCCGTTTTTATCGGTAATAGTGATACTTTCTTCTCCGTTGGTATCATCCATTTTAATGAGATGTCCACTTCTTGTTTGAATCGCCTTGACATTATTATCTGGGTCTGCAAATGGGCTATTCGCTGTTTTGTTAAAGCCTGTACTGAGGATAAATGGCCGTTCGGCATTACCGCCCTCAAAACCTACCATTACTTCTTCTTCTACTTCGGGTATAAAATAGAAGCCTTTGTCTGCTCCTCCATAAGGAGTTGTCATTTTTATCCAAGGTGTCGTTCTGTCTCCATCTTTTTGTTGCCATGGAAATTGTACTTTTATTCTTCCTAATCCTTCAGGATCTGCATTGTCTTTTACAATGGCTCGCTGACTTTCTGCTCTAGGGTAACTAAAAGAGTTACTATAGGATGGATATTCGGTACCTTCGGGTACACCCTCAAAACTATTTACATAATTACCTGAACTACTAAACCTATGCGTGATCTTCGTGATCATATAACTACCGTAGGCATCTTTTTTACTTTCATCTGTAAAATTAAAGCCTTGTATCTCTAAGGTATCTGCCAATCGTAATTGCGATAATATAGATGTTCCTACAGCCCGTAACATATTTGATGTTCTAGCCAAGGTATGTGCCTTTGTAGCTTCATCGAGTCCTTGTTGACTGCTAAATTCAGGTTGACCATGTACCCAATGATAATAACCTTGTGTACTATATAAAAAATCTGAATTCTGCTTTACTGTTTGTATGTAGGGATGTTTTGCTTTGGGACTAGAACTACTTGATTGTCCTTCAAAGGGAGTATTATTCACCCAATCATGTTGATTGATGCTAAAGGTTTGTTCTTGTAATGAGCCTTGCAGTCCGAAAGTTCGTAACTCTTTGCCATACATTCCCTTTACGGTTTTTTCGCCTATTCTACCGATACAAAAATCTTTTCCGTTATTATATAACCACTTGCCATAGCGTGCACTCATTCGATGTACAAAAGCATAATCACTCTCATTATATTGAACAGTATATGGAAGCGTGATTCCCATTTGGTGTCCAAAATTCTTTTTTATGTTACCGTGATCTTTTAAAGCTTCACTGATAACATCTTGCAAAGCATAGCCTTCTTCAAAACTCAAACAGTTATAACGATGAGATAATACAATATCTTGACTAAAACCACTAATGGTAATAGTACCCGTAGCGGCATTGGTCTTGTGTAATTGCACATCACTTATCAAGCCTACAAATTCTAAACTATCCTCGTAGGAGATACTTATCTTTTTACCAATATAATTAATGGTATCATCCATTAAAGCTGCTCCATAACCTTCTTTTGCACTAGTGGCAAAACTTATATTAAAATGATTATGAATTCCCATAATTTGGGTGATCTCTACTTGAAATGTTGCATCTGCTAATACTTCAGAACCGTCTATAAAAATTTTGGATAAGTTTTTGGACATAGCTTTATTTTTTTTCTAAATTTTCTTAATCTTGATCAGGCACTTTGTACCTGTTTATTCTAACATTTTATACAGTAAAATTGTATCCCTAGCCTCACTTTTACACCGTTCTTCATGGCCTCTCATAAGAGCAATACCATTCTATAAAGTGTTTCAATCTAATTTTAAATTGTATAAAATCAAATTGTTTAACACCGTTAAGAAATATTATATATCTCAAACGATGCTCTATTTTAAAATTTTGGCTAAGCCAAGTATACCTCTCCAATTAAGGACAGGTAAAATAATTTGCAGTTAATTCCAATATTTTTATTTGTAGATTAAAAAATTGGTCAGGTCATTTTAATCTGATTGGTTTTCTGAATTTATGAATTATAGATTCAAATATGCTCCTAATAAACTAAGAAACTCATTTCTAGCGGGTTGAAGAAATAAAAATAAGTTATTTGTAGAGCAAAACCTTTATTACATGACTAATATATAAAAAATCAAGCTACATACATAGCATTGAGTTATTTTTTTAACAATTTAGTAATGTTGACTATGAAGAAAAATTTAGGGTTCGAGTTTACTTAAAACAACATGATTAACTATACTTTATTCTCTAGAATACCATGCTTTTTACAATTCTGAAATCATATTTTTAATACCATCGTGAAAAACTTTCACCAAAATAGTCTTCGTCTCGCCAATATTGTTCACGTTCAGCTCGTTGCTCAGGTGTAAGGAAGGTACTTTTGTATAAAAGCGGCGAAAACCACCTGCTTTACGACGTTCAAAATCTTGTTGTCGATACGAACCAAAACCATTTTCAGGTGGTAAAGGGCGGTTATTATTACCAAATATTTTTATTGGAGCATATTTATCATTTTACCATTTTTATCAATAGTTTTCCAGTACCAAATACTATCTAACTCTCCAAAATGT
>Ga0209633_10000488_pt1 | contig 45775 bp, 43 predicted proteins | sample Cruoilmetagenom1_FD_187290 | JGI IMG/M metagenome (GOLD analysis project Ga0209633, IMG submission 187290) | Oil polluted marine microbial communities from Coal Oil Point, Santa Barbara, California, USA - Sample 1 (SPAdes) (version 2) | ecosystem: Environmental > Aquatic > Marine > Oil seeps ... | reverse complement strand
AGTATTTCCTTTTATTTTTATAATATACTCATTCGGTTTTAACTGCAAATTATCTCTAACCCTTACAGGAGGTACTAGAACACCATATTCAAGTGCAACAAATTTTCTTGTTGATGAAATTTTTTGAAATAGATTACCTCCCTGACTATCATCAACCAGTGAAATTAATCCATAGCCAATCTCAACTTCAACAGGATCAACTTGTAAATAACCTTCTACATTTTCTTCTTTTTCTTCTGTCTCAACTTCTTCTTCCAATCCTTCAGAAAGTAATTCAGCTTTTTTGCTTCTGTTAACAAAAAATGTAGCTGCTGAAAGACCTCCGCCTAATACTAAAAATGGTATCGTAGGCATTCCCGGTATTATCGAAAATAAGAATACAGTTCCGGCTACAGTACCCAACACGCGTGGGTTGGAAAACAATTGGGATTTCATTTGCGTATCCATTGAATCGCCAGATGTACTTTTAGTCACTACCATACCCGCCGCTGTTGCTATTAATAAAGCCGGTACTTGAGAAACAAGTCCATCACCAATTGTTAAAATTGTGTAACTCTGTAAAGCATCAGTAATTGAAATACCTTTTTGTACAACCCCAATTACTATACCGCCTATAATATTTATTGCATTAATAATCAATCCGGCAATCGCATCACCTTTTACAAATTTTGATGCACCATCCATGGATCCAAAAAATTCAGCTTCTTGAGAAATATCATCTCTTCTTTTTCTTGCATCCGCTTCTGTAATTAATCCGCTATTTAAATCTGCATCTATAGCCATTTGCTTACCCGGCATTGCATCCAAAGTAAAACGAGCAGAAACCTCGGAAATTCTACCAGATCCTTTTACTATAACCATAAACTGAATAATGACAAGAATCAGGAAGACTATAAATCCAACAACATAACTGCCGCCGACAACAAATGAACCGAAAGTCTCAATTACTTGACCGGCATATCCATCAATTAAAATTAACCTAGTAGAACTTATATTTAATGATAGCCTAAATATGGTTAATATAAGCAGCAATCCGGGGAATGCAGAAATTTCTAATGGAGAATTAATATAAAGAGATGTTATAAGTATTAATATTGCTAATGATATATTTAATGCTAAGAAAAAATCAAGCAAAAATGGTGACAGTGGAATAATCATCAATCCCAATATGAAGATTACGCCAAGAGCTAAAAGAATATCGGTATTTTTTAAGAATTGGTTAAGCATTAGATTATACTATTTCTCTTCTTTTCTTCTTTAATTTTGAATATATATGCCAATATCTGAGCAACTGCTTTAAATAAGTTTTCAGGTATTTCCTTTCCAACATCACATGCTTTATAAAGTGCTCTTGCCAGTTGAACATCTTCGTGCATAGGCACATTATTTTCCTTTGCAATTTTCTTGATTTTTTGTGCCAATAGATCTTGCCCTTTAGCAACTACTTTTGGAGCAAGAGATTCACCAATTTCATATTTAAGAGCAACGGCAAAGTGAGTTGGGTTTGTAATTACTACATCTGCTGTTGGAACATCTTGCAACATTCTATTACGAGCCATTTCTAACTGTTTGTTTTTGATATGTGACTTAACTAAAGGATCGCCTTCAGTCTGTTTATGCTCCTCTTTCACCTCTTGCTTAGTCATTTTTAAATCTTTTTTATGTTTATACTTTTGATAAGCAAAATCAGAGAATGCTATTACCACATATACTAAAGAAACTCTCCAAAGAAAAGCTACAGCATTATCAAGCATATAATCAACGATCTCTGAAACGGTAAAGTTGACCAATCCTATCGCATTAATAACCATCTCCTCAAGTATGAAATAGGAAAATATTCCAATTACGCCTAATTTAGCTACTGATTTGAGCAATTCAACCAAGGGTCGGGATGATAAAAACGAATTCTTAAAACCATTAATAGGGTTTAATTTATCCATTTTAGGCTGTAATGCTTTCGGAGTTATTTTAAACCCTACCTGACCATAACCAACTGCAAGAGCAATAATTAAAATACCTATTAAAACAGGAAAAATTGTAGAAATAAAAAATACAGAAGCCTCTAGAGTATACATGCTTAAGACATTCACACTAAGTTCTAAAGTATCTAAAGACGAAAAAATAAATGTAGTCATGTTATAAAGTTTAACACCTACATAATCTTTTGTAAAAAAGAGAACTAATAAACCTGTTGTAAAAATTGCCAGGGAGTTTAACTCCTGACTCTTGGCAGCTTGTCCTTTATCCCTAGTATCAGTTAATTTTTTACTAGTCGCCTGTTCGGTTTTTTCTTGTCCGTCTTTTTCAGCCATTTTAGTAATTTAATACCTTAACAATTTCTAATAATTTGTCTTCGTATTCTAAAATTAAATTTCTAAATAGATATATATACAGCGGAGTAACCAATGCAAGTAAAAATAGTCCTAAGCCAATTTTTAATGGCAGTAACACAAAAAATACTTGAAATGTTGGACTTACTCTTGCTACAATTCCACTTGCCAAATGAATTAAAAAGAATGCCACAATTATTGGGGAAGCAATTTTTACAGCTAAAATAAATATACTTCCGGAATATTTAATAATTAGATCATACGCTGATTCCGTTACTACAAAACCTCCAATCGGTATTACTGTAAATGAATAAGAAAGTGATTCTACAACAAAATGGTGTCCGTTAATTAATACAAATACCATAACAGATGTCATAGAAAGTAAAGTGGCAACTATGTTCCCATCATTACCGGAAACCGGATCAAACATTGAAGACATTGCTAATCCCATTTCCCTGCCTACTAATAAACCTGCAAATGCAATTCCTTGAAAAACAATATTTAACGTAAATCCCATAATTATACCAACCAATACTTCCTTAAAACCAAATAGAAATAAGTAAAGAATACTTTCATCTTCTTTAAAAGGATATGGTTCAATATTAAAAAAGATTATGTATGTAAGAATAAGTGCCAATGTAAATCTTACCAGCATAGGGATAGAATTACTATTGTAAAAAGGAACAAATGAAAGCATTGCTCCTATTCGAATAAAAACCATAAGGCCGGTTAAAAAGTCAGATATTAGTAACTCAGTCATTTTACTACAGTAGTAATTAGATTAAAAATCTTATGTGTAAACGAAATCATTTTATCGGCAATAAAGGGCAGTGCCACTATTATGGCTATTGCAGTAATTACAATCTTTGGGAAAAAAGTTAGAGTTGTCTCTTGAATTGAAGTTGCCGCTTGGAATATCGATATCACTACTCCAACAATTAATCCCGCACCTAAAATCGGCATTAAAATTAAGATTACTCCAAAAAAAGCTTCACTTAAAATTTCTATTACTAAATCAATATTCATATTATAGTATTCCCCTTACTACTGAACCAATCACAAGACTCCAGCCGTCTACCAAAACAAATAATAAAATTTTAAATGGCATTGATATCATCATTGGAGGCAACATCATCATACCCATAGACATTAAAATACTTGCTACAATCATATCCACCATTACAAATGGAATAAATAAAAAGAACCCAATAATAAATCCGGCTCTAAGTTCACTAAGTACAAAAGATGGAATAAGTATTTGGATAGGTAAATCCGCTTGAGAATTTGGTCTCGGTGTGCTAGCTAATTCAAGAAAAAATTTTAATTCTTCCGGTCTTGTATTTTTTAACATAAATCTTCTTATAGGCTCTACACCTTTTTCATAAGCTTCTTCAACAGTAATTTTTTTATCTAAATAAGGTTTTAATGCATTCTCATTAAAATCATTCCAGGTTGGAGTCATAATAAAAAATGTAATAAAAAGCGCTACCCCTGCTAATAATTGATTCGGAGGCATAGCCTGAGTACCAAGGGCCGTCTTAAGAAAATGGAATACAATTATAATTCTTAAGTAAGAAGTTGTCATTATTAATATTGATGGTGCCAATGACAAAATTGTAAGTAAAAGTAATAATTGCAAAGTAACAGCTAGATCATCCGGATTATCAGAAGTTCCAACATTTAAACCGATATTCGGAAGAGGAACTGTCTGGGATTGTTGTGCTAAAAGTGTTGAGTTATTAAGTGAAATAAAAGCTATAAAGGAAAATATGAGAATTAAAGTTTTCATTTAATACCCATATTGTTTTTAAGCAATTTTAAAAAGTTCGGTTTTTCGTTTGAAGCAGCATCGGTTATTGGTTCGGTTAAATCATTAGAATCAAGTTTATCAATTAAATTTACAGACTGATCTGAAACACCCAATAAATAAACTTTATCATTAAATTTTATTACAGAAACAAATTTCTTTGGCAGAATTAATTGAGTTGATAATACCGAAACTCTTGAATCGGCTGATCCTTTTTTATCAAAAGAATAAAAATATTTTTTAACAAAATAAAGAAGAGCGTACATAACGCCCATCATTATTGCTAAGATTAAAAATATTTGAATTATATCCCAAGTTTTCACGATTTGAGTCCTTGGAGTCTTTCACTTGCCTCTAAAAGATTGGTTATTCTAATTCCAAAATGCTTATCAATAACAACTACCTCACCTTCGGCAATTTTTTTGTTGTTTACAAAAACATCAACAGGCTCACTAGCTAATTTTTCCAACTCAATAACATACCCTCTTTCCAATTCCAGGATATCCTTGATTTGCATTTTGGTTCTGCCGAGTTCGATATAAACATTTAATTGAAGATCTTTTAGAAATTCCAGTTTATCATCTTCAAAAAATCCTTTTTTCTTGGATTCATCAAATTGGGGAAAATCGGCAATACTTGCATTTACACTTTGATTTGATTGTTCAGCCTCTAACGCCGACAACATCTGAGCTTCTGCTTCTTCTTCACTAATATCAACATGCTGTTCTTCAGAAGTATTAGCTGCTTCCTCAAGATTTTTTTCTTCGTTTTCTGCCATTTTACTTTTTCCTTTTATCTACTCTTTTTGTAATCTTTACAGCTTTATGATTATTAACTATACCGGAAACACCGTTAAACATGTGTTTCTTTTCAACACTTACTTTTATTTCATCCCCAACTTTTTTATCCAGAGATACTACATCACCAATTTTTAGTTTCAGTAATTGATTGAAGGTAATTGAAGATTTTCCGAATTGAACTTCTAAACTGAGCTCAGTTTTTTTAAGGTGATTTGTCAATATGTTCTGTGCTGTTGTACCATGATATTTTATTGGTCTAATTGACGATAAATTTTGACTCGTGAGTTTTGATAGAATAGTATCGAATGCATAAGTAGCAAAGCAAAGGTTCATCATATAAGTTTCTTCACCAATATGTACTTCAAATGTTACAAGTAATACACTTTCACTTTGAGATGTTATTTGAACAAAATCTATATCCGGTTCAAACTTGTCAATTTTGAAATCATAATCACCTATTATTTGCCAGGCTTTTCCCAAATCCTGAAGTATTTTTTGAATTACTACTTCAAGTACTTTTTGCTCTATTGGAGTGATCACTTGTGTATTTTTAGTCCCTTTTCCATTCCCGCCTAATAAACGGTCAACCAGTGTTAATGCAAATTCAGAACTAAATTCCAATATTCCTTTTATATCTGTATGGTTAATATCAAAAGTAAACAAACATGCAGGATTAGAAACAGAGAGTACATACTCAGAATAATAAATTTGATCAACCGATGTAACATTGCAAGTTACTATTGATTGTAACTTTGACATCAAATAAGAACTAAACATCTCCGCGAAGTTCTCATTAATATTATGGATGGTTCTTAGCTGATTTTTTGAAATCCTATTTGGAAGTCTAAAATCAAAGGGAATTACTTCCCTCTCTAAATCATATGTAGATTCTTCATGTTTTTCTGAAACTGAATCTACATTGTTTAGTAGCGCATCAATTTCTTGTTGTGATAGTACTTCTGCCATGTTAGTTTATCAAATATTTACTGAAATAAACATTTTTTACGTTTGTCTTAGGGTATATTGCATTTATATTATTAGCCAATTCCACTTTTAAAGAATCTTTCAATTCTATTCTGCTTAGTGTTCCTAATGTTTTCTGAGATACAGTATTTATAACCATGTCTTTTATAATCACTTCATTTTCTCTTAGCATGTTTAATTGTTCTTCTGTCGACACACCAAAACCAATTGAAAGCAATAATAGTCTTTGCCCACTTGTTCCGGCAGGATTTATAATTAAATCTTCTATATTAAATATTTGCTGTGGTCCAAGTGATGCTTCTTCAGATGCATTTTCACTTTCTTCTACTGCTGAACTGTCTTCTAAAGATTGTGAATCAGGAGCACTTTTTACCAGAAAAGTTGCCGTGATAAAATAAACTAGAACTAATTGTATGATAAAAAGCGGTAATCCAATTAGAATAACTTTAAAATTTAATCCCTTTTTCTTATTCTCTTGGGGTTTTACTTCTTTTTCAACTTCTTCAGCCATATCTTATCCTCTCCAATTTTAATTAATTTATTCAATTGGTATGCCATGAGAGAAATAGAGGATAAAGTCTAAAAAAGCTTAAAAATGGCTTGTTTTTTATTATTGCAGAATTAGGAAGTGCGCAATATTAACCATTTGCTTATTTCTAAGAGATGATTATTATCTAATAAGTTTATTAATGGGGATCAAAAATTTTGATCCCCACTATTTTATTTTAATTATCTAACTAAATTTGTTATTTCTTGAAGCAATTCATCGGAGACGGTTATTACCCTGGAATTAGCTTGGAAACCTCTCTGAGATACAATCATTCTCGTAAATTCCTCAGAAAGATCAACATTTGATTGCTCAAGTGCACCGGATTGAATAGTTGTATTACTAGTTTCCCCCGGCTCACTAATATAAGGTTCACCGGCATTTGCAGATACGGTAAACATATTTTCTCCAACACTAGTTAGCGCATTCCTATTTGGAAATGTTGAAACTAAAATTTGTGCCAATTGTCTTGAATTACCATTTGAAAACACACCTTCTATGAAACCGTATTGATCGATACTGATATTAGCAAGTGAAGCTGCAGATGATCCATTTTGTGAAAGTGATGATACTACTGAACTACTCGCATTTTGAGTAATCCCATCGAAGTTTTCACCAAAATCTAATACTATATTTTGTTGAGATGCTCCTTCAAGCGGATCAAATTGAATAACTGGTGGATTTGGTGAAATTGATGCAATTGAACCATCAGCATTAAACGTGATACTACCTGAATTACCGGTTAACGTACCACTTTCAGCTGGAACTTCTGTTGACCATGCCCAGCTATTATTATCAATTTTCGTATATTTTAAAGTCAATGTGTGTGCATTTCCAAGCGAATCAAAAATTGATACATAGCCGGATACTATTGTGGAATCTCGATTGTTATCAACCGATGAACTTAATGTATCAGTAGATGCTTGAACTACGGCAGCGGGGTCATAATCAAATTTAATTCCCAAATCAGTATCTGAAACTTCCTTTGCTACCGGTGGGTTATTACCATCAAAGGATATCATTGCACCTCCATTTGCAACAGTATCAAACACAGCTTCATAGGTTACAGGTGCGATTGCGGTATTTCCATCGGAATCTACTACTTCATAAGTAACATCGTAAGTATTTGCAGCTGTTTTTTCATAAGTAGTATTAAAATCATAAGCATTTCCTAATTCATCATATATTACATTGGATTCCGTTACAGACTCACCAACTGCCATACTTTCATTAATATTACCAGATTGAACGTATTCCGCTGATCTGGTTAAAGGTGAAGTACTATCCAGGTTACCGCCCCATGAAATATCAGTTGTTGCTACGGCAGGCAACCTTAAGTTGGAATCAATAGAAATATTTTCCAAATTGTTTCCGGGAGGAATTGTTCCATCCTCTGTTGCTACTTTACCTTGAACTATTGCTCCGTTTTGCGGATTTACTAATTGACCGTTTGCATCAAAAATGAATGCTCCGGCTCTAGAATAAAATGTTTCACCATTTTTTTTCATTACGAAAAGTCCATCACCTTGAAGAGCTAAATCAGTAGTAATACCTGTTCTTTCAAAAGTTCCTTGGTTCCAGTTTCTATCTACTGAATTTAATTTCATACCTAAACCAACTTGAAAAGTATTTGTACCACCAGCCGTATCGGTTGGATTTGTTCCATATCTTACAAATTGATTAAAAGTATCACTGAATGTTACTCTACTTCCTTTATAGCCAATAGAGTTTACGTTGGCAATGTTATTACCTATAACATCAAGCATTGATTGGTGATTTCTGATACCGGACACACCGGCAAATAGGGAATTAATAAGAGACATAATAACCTCCTAAGGTTTTGTTTAAGTAGATTCAACGTCTGTCGGTCGGTTGAATCCGGGCGTCCTTTGAAGGTCCCGCCCATCTTTTTTTAGTTAATTAAATTTTATGTTGCAAATACAACACTATCAATATTGGTGAAAATGTTTTCATCACTTTGCTCAACATCCACTGCCGTTATTACAGTTTTGTTTGGGATATTGACAATAAATGCCCGATTATCCATCATCACCAACGAATCTTTTGCACCTTTTGATTCTGCTTTGTTAACAGCATCTTGAAGTTTTGTCATATCATTACTAGACAGGTGTAACTCTCTAGATTCAATTCTTTTAGAAGCATGATTCGAAAATTTGAGGTTATCAACTTCCTTCCTAAAAATTGAATCAAAGCTACTTTTCCCTTCAACAACCTTGTTAACAGGGTGCTCCGGTTTAATCACCGGAACAAAAGGCACCTTAATTCCGTTAATTAATTGAGACATTTTATTACCCTTTGTTTTACATACAAAAGTTTTTTAATTATCTTCTTCTTCTGGGTCATCACCTTGTGCTACTTGATCACCATCAGATGAATTATTACTTCCAATAACTTCAAAGATCTCTGAAATATTATACTCAACGTCATTTACTATTATTGTTGTGCTATCGGCAGAAAATCTTACCGCACCGATCTTTCCAACAAAATATTGAGCCACTTCCATATCTTGCAGACCTAAAGATTTAGCTTCTACTTCTACTCTATAATCTCCAACATTAACATTGTTACCATTATTATCGGTAAAATCCCATGAAAGTTGATATTGTCCGGCTTCAGTTTCTAAGTCTTCAAAAGATTTTACAAGTACGTTGTTAGAATCATAAATGTTAATTTTTATTTCATGAGCTGGAGCAAGCAGATCGTAACCAATATTAGTTAGGTCTTGTCCTTCATAATTTACAGTATCTCCTGCTATTTTAACTTCCTGGCCTATCATTCCTGCAGTCATAGTATTATTAATGGACTGTGTCAATAGATAGTTTGCATCTAAACTCATATTTAGACTGTCATTAATATTTTGCATTTGTTCCAATGAGCTAAACTGTGCCAACTGTGCAGAATAGTCTGTTCCATCAAGAGGTTCCAACGGATCTTGATTTTGCAGTTGCGCAAGCATTAGTTTGAGAAATGCATCTTTATCAAGATCACTATTGCTTGTGGTTGCATATTCAATCGGATTATTAGTTGTTGAATTAACGCCATCAACCATATTTTTCTCCTATGCTATATATTCGTAAGTATTATAACCTAATGTTTTTCTCTTCTCTTCTTCCTCAACCTCTCCCACCTGGCCGGGGTCATCAGAATGTTCTTGAGTTTTATTGTTTATTTCTTTTTCTTCTTGTTGATCCTTTGAATAACCCAATGAAATATTTAGTGAATTTAATTCCACACCATTTTCACTAAGTTCCTGTTCAAGTTTATCTAAGTTCTTCTCAATTAATTGCCTGGATTGTTCATTATCTACTTCAATTCTTGCTTTAAGTGTATTATCAACGGTATCAAGAGTTATTTTCATTTTACCAAGATGTTCAGGCGTTATATCAATTGATAAGCTGCCTTTCTCTTGCCTCGCAATAAATTTAGATACTTCCTTTACAAGCTCTACTGACTTAACTAATCTTTGATTAGACTGTATATTCGAATCGGATGCTTTTTCATTGCTAATTTTCTGCGATAAAATCTCTTCTTTATTTAATACTTGTTGAAAAATCTTTTCATTATTTGCCTTATCCTCTAGCGGATTATTAAATAATGCTGAATTTTTAATAAAATTTGTGCTGTTTCCATCTGAATTTTTCTGATTCGCATCAGATAAATTTTCACTTGTGCTATAACCTTCAACCATTTTGCTGCTTATATCGGATTTGTCGTTTATCGATTTAACTTCACCCTTTACCTTAACAGAAACCTTCTTATTTCTTAGAACCTGTTGTGAATCTAGTTTTTCGATATTCTTTACAAATTCGTCACTCTTCGTTAGTTCAGGTATAGGGCTTGAATTAACAACCTTTGCTTCCGATTTTAATTCCTTACTTAGTTCTTTATCCTGTGAAGCCAATTTACTCTGTATATTTTCTTTCGGTTCAACTTCAGACTTATGTTCACTTTGCACATTTGTTTTGTTTATTTCGCTTTTACCAGGCTGAGCAGGCGCATTATCTGTTGAAGCTTTCTGAACTACTTTTTCATTGACAGCAGTCGTTGATTCAGATTTATTTACAACTTTACTAACATTATTTGTATCCTCTTCAACAATATTTACATTGTTCACAGGCATCTTCTGAGATCCTTTTGCATTGTCCGCATTACTTATATTATCAACCTTTATATTTGGAACTTTTAAATCAGATTTGTTTACATCCTTGCCGGCACTACTTGATTGCTCTTTAATCAGGCCATTACTGTCTTCTACAATCTTGGATGATGATTCATTTATTGTTTTAGTACTATCTGCATTTTTTATCGTCGTTTTTACATTTTGATCAATTACAGAATTTGATTTTTCAAGAGTTTGTTTATTAAGTGAAGTTATTGGAGAATCAAGTTTTTCGGAATTATTTACAATTACTTTCAATTCTGAATTGGGATTCTTGCTAATACCTTCTCTATTAGTTGTACCCAGCGTATCGGAAATTTTTAAACTCTTTACTTTTTTCTCATTAACTAACATTTGCAAATGAGAATTTTCTCCATTTATTTTTCCTTCAAGTTTTTTTAATGGAATTTCATCATTAACTTTTGATTCAATTTGATTAGTCTTTTTAACTATAGTAATTTTGCTAACACTATAGTCTTTTTCGGGATTTATTTTTTGATTAGAGAATAATTTTAATTCGTTTGTAGTGGCTCGTTTTATATTAGAATCAATTTCAGGGTTTATTTTTTGACCAGATTCTTTTCTTAAATCACTGGGAATAAAACTTATCTTCTCCAAAGCAATTTTACTAGTGTTATTTTGGTTACTACCTGAATCCTTTACATTCTGTTTTAAATTTACATTGGGTTTGATGGTGTTTGTTAATGATTCAATTTTATTACCGGAATGATTAAAAGAATAAACACTTAGGGTTGGTTTGGTAATTTGACTATTATCCAATTCTTTTGAAACGTCTGTGTTAACCGGTTTATTTGTTAGTTCATTAGTTAGATTTGTGTTCACCCTGTAAAGTGTGTTATTATTTTCTCTATTACTCATCAATGAAAATAATTTTGATTTTTCCGGAACAACTAATGTTCGTACTATAATTTTATCGTTAGGGGAGCTCTTTCCTGTTTCTTTTACTAATTCAAGGTTTACTGCAGATTTATTATCTTCCATATTCAAGAATAACCCTGATTCATTACTGATATTTTTTTGAATAATTTCAGGACCAATTAGGCCATTCAAAAAACTTTGCAATTCTCCTTTTAATGGTTCCTTACTTATATATGAAATGGCTTGTTCATCATTCAATATTGCTTCTTCATTCATTAACAGATGAGCAATTTCTTCAGGCAAAATATCAGCTAATTCTAACTTTGCTTGTTCGTTATCTGAGTCTGAAATAACCTTAAATTGTAATTTAATAGGATTATGATCTCCTTCAAGAGCAATATTTACATTTCCATTCAATACATTTTCCGAACTAATCTTTTGCTGGTCTTCTCCAGGATTCATTACTACTTTTACTATATCGGAAAAAAGATATTTATTATTTGATAATTTCCCAGGTTGGGTAACTAATAATTGGCTCTTCCCGTTATCACTTACAAATAATGGATTAAAAATCATTTCTTTGCCCTCGTTAGTCTTTTAACAGTTTCCGTATTCAAATTGGATAATATTTCAGCTGCTTTCTTTTTCTTCATTGAGTATATTAATTCTCTTGCCTCTTTTTCAGGTAATGAGTTAAGTAAGGCTCCTGCTTTTGCTGTATTCATCGATTCGTACAATTTTATTGTTGATTTCAGCCACTCTTCATGTTCAGTATCTTGCTGCTGTTTTAATTGCATTTTCAATTGTTCGATTTGTTTATCTTTGTTGGTTAATTGTTGTTCTACCTTACCCAATTCCTTTTTAGTTATCTTAAGATTATCTTCAAGTTCTTTTTGTTTCGTTAAGTTGGCAGTATTAATTTCATCTATTGTTGTTTCACTTACTACTAAACTATCTGATTCCAATACAGCCAAACTATCGGCAATTTCTGCCTCTACAACCGCAGGATCCCTGAAATCAAATTCAAAAATATTTGCATACTTACTGTTAAAAATGTAGAGCCCTGTTGTTGTGCCAACAAATGCCAATAGAAAAGCAACCGCATAAATTATTGTGTTTTTCACTTTTTATCCCTTAAGAAATTCTTGAACTGCAAATTCATCCATTTCTTTTTGATCTTGTTTTTCTTGAGTTTTAACGAATTCTGTAAAATGCTTTTCCTCAAGTTTTTCAAATGTTTTTGTTTCTTTTGATTTATTTACTAATTCTTCTATTTTATTCTTTCTTTCAATATTTTTCTCTTCAATATATTTTTCTAATATCTCCATCTGTTCAATTAAATAACTTTCATATTTTTCATCAAAATGTAGTTCTGTTACTGATTTAGACAGTTTGCCAAGTTTTTTAATTTTTTGATTCTTTAATAATTTCAAAAGTTCTTCAATCTCAATTTTTTTATTAGAAATTTCCAATTCAATTATTGCTAACTCTTTTTGTGTTTTTTTCTCTAATTGTTTCTTTACTTCTTTTATACTATTAAACTTATATTGAAATTTTGCCATACATTAAACCAATGGTTTTTCTATTAAATTATTCAATTGGTTTAATGTATCTTTATAGTTGACACCATCATTTAAATCTTGTTTCAAAAAACTTCTTAGTGATTGTATTTTGTTTAAGGCATGATCAATTTGAGGATTACTACCTTTCACGTACGCACCAATATTAATTAAATCTTCAGCCTCGTTGTATGACGATAATATTTCGTTAAACTCCATTGCCCTTGCTCTATGATCTACAGCAACTATATCTGGCATAACTCTACTAACACTTTGCAAAGGATCAAGAGCAGGGAACTGTCCTTTATTTGCAAGTTTTCTGCTAAGAACAAAGTGACCATCAAGAATTGATCTCACATTGTCTGCGATTGGATCACTCATATCATCTCCGTCAACCAATACAGTATAAAAACCTGTAATACTACCATGAGATGAGGTTCCTGCCCGTTCCAGTAATTTTGGCATTACTGCAAATACTGAAGGAGTATATCCTTTAGTTGTAGGCGGTTCACCAATTGTAATTCCAACTTCACGCTGTGCGTGTGCAAATCTGGTCACCGAATCCATCATTAGAACTACATCCTTACCTAAATCGCGGAAATATTCCGCAATTGTAGTTCCAATAAACGCAGCTTTAATTCTTGCTAATGAAGGTTTATCGCTAGTTGCAACCACAATTATTGATTTTTTTAATCCTTCTTCGCCTAAGTCTTTTTCAATAAATTCTTTTACTTCTCTGCCTCGTTCTCCAACCAAAACAATAACACTTACATCAGCATTAGTATTTTTAGCTATCATCCCGAGCAACACACTTTTACCAACCCCGCTACCGGCAAAAATACCTACTCTTTGTCCTTTCCCAACAGTAAGTAGCCCGTCAATCGCTTTTACCCCGGTTTGAAGCGGAGACTCAATCCTTTTTCTGCTAAGCGGATTTGGAGGTTCTCTGTAAGAATTTCTGATAGAGGCATATTCAATATCACCTTTTCCATCAATTGGATTTCCAAATCCATCTATTACCCGCCCAAGCAGATTTTCACCTACACCAACTGAAAAACTTTTGCCTGTAGAAACAATTTCGCAAGAGGGTGCAATATTCTGAATCTCACCTAATGCAATTGATAAAACTTTACCTTCCTTAAAACCAACAACTTCAGATTTACAAATTTCTTTACCTGTACGGTCAATAATTGTACATATTTCACCCAGAGATACATTTGGACCAATAGAAACAATTATAAATCCAATTACATCCGTTACTTTACCATTTAGTTTAACGGGATCAACTGAATCAATAATATTACAATAGGATTCAATAATATTTTCACTAAATTCTGTCATTCTATTATTTCCGGGATTAATTTATTTTCAAGCGCTTTTATTAATTCATTAATTTGTGATTCAACTCTAGCATCCAAATTACCTATCTCAGATTCAACCAAACATCCGCCTACTTGTATATTTTCATTAGCTTCAAACCTAATCTTAGAGATGCCAGCTGATTTCAAATATTCCTTATTACTTTTTTGAATTAATTCATAATCTTTAGCATTCAACTTTATTATAATATCATTTGCCCCAATGATTTTAGATAGATTTTGTTCTAGTATATTTTCAATTATTGAATCTTTCTCTAATTCTTTTTTTAGAATTTTCTCGGCTATTTTTTTAGAAACCTTTGCTACTAACTTGTGAAAATCATTTTCAAACGACTTAATTTTTTCTTCAAAAGTTGAAAGAATTTTATAAAAATCCTTAGATTGATTAAGTAACTCTTCCAGATGCTTTTCTTCTAAATCAATTACTGCCGCTTTATGTCCTTCATCATATCCCCTTTTATATTCATTCTCCAGTTCAAGCTTGTGGGCATGTTCTTGTTTTTCTCTTTCCAATACTTCCGGTAATTCAGTGAATGTATCTATCCCATTTACTTGATCTGTAATAACCGCACGAATATTTTTCGATTTTATATTTAGTTTGATAACCTCAGACATAAACTTCTTCTGAACCTCCACCTCTGAAACTAATAGTTACCTCTTCAGATTCTTCAAGACGTTTAATTTGATCCACAATTCTTCCTTGAGCTGCTTCCACCTCTTTAAGTTTTACAGGTCCCATAAATTGCAGCTCTTCGCGTAATAGGTCTGCTGCTCTTTCCGACATATTGGAGAACACTTTTTCTTGAACTCTATCGTCAGCAACTTTTAAAGATAGTCCTAAATCTTTACGGTCTACCTCTTTAAGTATTCTTTGAACATCTCTGTCCTGTAAGTGAATAATATCATCAAATAAGAACATTAATCTTTTTATTTCAAAACCTACATCCTCATCCTTTTCTTCAATAGCAGAAATAATCTCTTTATTCATAGATATATTAATTCTATTCAATATATTCGCAACACTTTTAGTCCCACCAAGCTGTCCCATCGTTTGGTTAATGGAGAATCCTGCTAATTCATCCACTACTTTCTCAATTTGAGTTAAGGTTTGTGGTGAAATTTTACCGAGTGTTGCAATTCTGTATACAACTTCAGTTCTTAACTCTTCAGATAATTCAACAAGAGCTTCAGAAGTTTGATCCGGATTTAAGTGTGACAATATTAAAGCAATAGTTTGAGGGTGTTCTTTACTTAAGAAATTGACTAATTGAGTCGAATCAGCTTTTTTAAGAACGTCAAAACCGTGTAGAGTTGTTAAGTTTTTAACCTTATCAATTACTTCCATTGCTTTCGAAAGACCGAAAGACTTTTCCAATACTTGTTGTGCAAAATCTAATCCGCCCTCTAAGACATATTCTCTTGCTGTAACAAGATCGTGATAATCATCAATAACTTGTTCCACAACATGCGAAGGGATGTTTTTTACTTTAGATATTTCTGCAGAAATTGCTTCGACATCTGTAGGTTCAAGATATTTAAATACCTGTGAAGCAGTTTCCACATTAAGTGCTATTAGCAATAATGCTGATTTCTGAATTCCATTCAGGTCGTTCTTAGATAGTTGTTGTGGTTTTATTTGCTCAGTTGTACTCATCTTCCTTTAACCATGAATTAATTAATTTTGCAGCCTCTGATGGATTTTTACTTACATAATTTGTTATTTTATCTTGTTTCATTTTCTTCATAACAGCTTCATCTGTTATCTCATCTTCAATATCACCCATTTCAAAAATGGTTTTCTTTTGCCTTTTACTTTGTTTCTTACGAATTTCAGGTTCCCAAATAGGAGCATTATCAGCTAAGGAATCAAAAGACTGATCAGAATAACCACCGGCTCCAACCGTTCCAATCATAATTTTTTGATCTTTAAGTTTTGTTAAAAGTCTCTTTAAGACAAATATTGCCCCTCCGATAGCTAGCACGAGTAATATATAGTTAATGTATTTTCCCATATTATCTATTGGTGAAACAGTGGTAAAGTGCTCATCATATTTATTCGTTTCAAAAGGAATACTTACAATTGAGATTTCATCATTTCTAGTATCATCTAGCCCTACTGATTGACGAAGCAGTAATTCTAATTGTTGTAATTGCTCATCTGATCTAGGTTCATTAACCATTTCTGTTGTTTCGCCATTTTGAACCTCCCGCATCACTCCATTAATAACTGCGGCAACAGTAATTCTATTAATATTACCACTACCCTCTATCATATGCTCAATTGATTTACTTAATTCATAATTTGTTGTTGTTGATTCCGTAAATACAGTGTTAGAATCACTTATTGTTTTACCACTACTTGAATTTTTGGATGATTGCTCGCTGATTGCTACTTGCGATTCAGGATCAATTGTTTCTAATGTTTTTTCAATTTGTTTAAAATCCAGGTCTACATTTACCTTAACATCAGAATTGTCATATCCCACAATTTTGTCTAGAATTGTTTGTGCCTTGTTGGCAAGGTAAGTTTCAATACTACTTTTAATTTCGTATTGTTTACCACTGTTTATTGCCAATCCAGTATCTTCCGGTTTTTTTGATAATAAATGTCCTTTATTATCAATAATTGTTACGCTGGATGCTTCCAAACCTTCAACACTTGAGGCAACTAAATTAGTAATGGCCATTATGCTCTGTTGTGATAACAGATACCCGCCTCTAAGTTTCAATACTACAGAAGCAGTTGCTTCTTTCTGCTCATCTTTAAAAACTGCTTTCTCAGGAGTAACAATATGCACTCTTGCATTTTCAATACCATCTTGCTGAATAATAGTTCTGGAAATTTCACCTTCAAGTGCTCTTTTGAAATTTATTTTCTGCATAAATTCTGACATTCCAATGGTATTTTTATCAAATATTTCATACCCGATCATACCTGAAGAAGGGATTCCCTTTCCCGCTAAGGCTAACCTTACTTCGTAAACATCTACTTTAGAAACATTTATGGAATTTCCACCATTATCTAACTTGTATGGAATTTTTTGATTGTTTAAATAATTTACAACCTCAGAAGCTTCATCAGAGGCAAGGTTATTATATAAAGTTGTATAACTCGGCTCATTGAAGGCAAATAATATGAAAAGCAGAAGCACAATGGCTACTGCTGAAATTCCACCCAGCATTAAACGCTGCTGAACAGATAACTTATTAAAAATACTTACTAAAGCCGTATAACTACCTTTTGCTTTATCCACAATTATGACATCCTTGTTAATTCTTTATACATATCAACTGTTTTATTTCTTATCTGCATAAGTAATTGAAGACTTGTTTTTGCTTTTTGTCCGGCAACCATTACTTCATGCAACTCAACATCTTTTCCTTCAATAAAATCCGATACCATTTTTTTGGAATCCATTTGGTCACTATTTACTCCTTTAATGAAATCACCCATAATGTTATCAAATTCTGAATCTTTTATTTGTTTCTGATTCTCTTTTTGTGTCGGAAACTTTGGTGTAAAATTTCCTAATCCAGAAGTTTTCATTCTATCCTCTTCTATCAAATAATGATCCTAATGAAACGCCATTTTTATCCCCTTCTTTATTGTAGAAGTGATAATTGTCAATCTGCTCTTTTTCATCAGGGTATAGTTTTGTAAAAAAATTCTTCTCTTCATTAGTAACTTTTACCGCATTTTCTGTTTTTTTTGGTTCAGCTGGATTGATACTACTCTGTTTTTGTGCAATAATTGGATTGTAATTTCCAAACGAGTTGGTAGAAATTTTCATTTAAATCTCCAAAGAATCTTTTGCTATCTGTTTTGCGGCGTTAAACGCCGTTAAGTTAGCCTCAAAACTTCTTGAAGCTGTAATCATATCCACCATTTCAGTTACTATGTTCACATTTGGCATTTGAACATATCCATCTTCATTTGCATCTGGATGGTCCGGCATATAAACTAATTCTCCCTTAGATTTATCAACATTTTCTTTTGCTTCAAAATTTATATTTTCAGTTGCTGCTTGACGATTGAATAACACCGGATTAATATGGTCCGGATTATTTGCACGGAATCCTACATCCATGTGACCGGATAAATTATTTTGGTCAAATTTATTTTTTTCAAATTCAACGCTGATATACTTTCTTTGGTAAGCTGAGCCGCCTTCTGCTTTTGTCGTATTTGTGTTTGCAATATTCTCAGTTATCAGATCCATTTGTTTCTTTTGTATACTCATGCCTTTGCTACTAATTCTAAATGCTGAGAAATTCGGATTAATTTTCATTAATTACCTCCCTTAATTATTCCTTGAAGAGTTTGATAATATCCGTTAATTTTTTTTGAGGCAAATTTGAACATAACTGAATTTTTTGCCATATCAGCCATTTCTCTATTAACATCAACGTTGTTCCCTTGTGAACCCATGGCAGCTAATTCATCAGTTTTAACTTCAAATTCTGGCTTTTTAGATTTTGTTTCAGACAGATTATTGATTCCATTTTGAAGTAATTCTTTGAACTCAACATCTTTTCTCTTATAATTTTGTGTATTGGCATTAGCTATATTTTGGCCAATGACCTTTTGTTTAAGAGCGGAATAATCTAAAAGTCTTTCTAAGGTTTTATTTGAGGGTATTGACATTTTTTATCCATCTTTTTTGATGAATATGTCAAAACTAATGCCAGTAAAAAGTATGATTATGTGTGGTTTTTAATGGTTTGATTAAAAAAAATGGCTAAAATTACTCAATTGGGAATTATTCTTCATTATAATCCAATAATACGGACTTTGTTTCGCCACAGGAACAAACAAATTTTATCTCTTTTATATTGTCGTTAGCATCCTTATTTAGTACAATTCTAACACCTTCATGACATTCTTCTTCAATAGTAATTTTACTTGTTCCAATAACTTCAACTTCTTCAGAATTAATTACATTCCCTTTACCTGAAACTCCATTATATGATATTTCTCTAAATATTTCTTCGTTAAATTTGTCCATAATTATATAGCCTGATTTATAAGTTTGGGAATATCTTCCAGTGAAGCAACAATATCTGCCAATCCATTATCAACTATTGCTCTAGGCATACCATAAACAACACAAGTTTCTTCATTCTGAGCAATACAATGTCCACCTGATGCTTTTAATCTTTTTATTCCTTCTAGTCCATCTTTGCCCATACCTGTCATTATTACACCAAGCATATTTTTGCCATAGATATCTTGAACTGATTGTAGCATAACGTCAACGGAAGGTTTATGCAAAACGTCACTTGGCAGATTAGAAATACCAATAATATTATTATTTAATTTATCTTTTTTCACTAACATATGAAAACCACCTGGAGCAATATAAACTACTCCATTCCTAACAACTTCTCCATCTTCAGCCTCTTTAACCTCAAGTGAACTTAAATTATCCAATCGTTCTGCCAAAGATGCTGTGAATTTAGGAGGCATATGCTGAACAATAAAAACCGGCATCCTTAAATTTGATGAAAGCAGAGGTACTACTTTCTGTAGTGATATCGGTCCTCCAGTTGAAATACCAATTGCTAATGCTCTATACTGTTTAGCAGGTAATTTTAATACGGATCTTTTAGTTCCAACAGGTTTTGAAGAGCTATTTACTACATTAACTTTTGTAAGGACTTTTTTGCTCTTACAAATAGCTTTCACTTTACCTACTAACTCTTCTTTAATACCGGTAATCGCTACACTTACAAATGACATTTCTTTGGGAATAAAATCTACTGCACCCAATTCCAAAGCCTTGATAGTTACATCAGCACCCTCAATAGTAAGTGAACTTACCATAATAACCGGTACCGGACATTCTTTCATTATTCGCTCTAATGCCGCCAAGCCATCCATATTAGGCATTTCTATATCTAGAGTAACTATATCAGGTTTTAATTTTTTTACCTTTTCAACAGCAATTAATCCATCTGTTGCCGTACCAATTACTTTAATTTTGGGGTCAGATTCAAGAAGTAAACCGAGAGATTTTCTCATGAAAGCTGAATCGTCAACAACTAAAACTTTTATTTGTTCGAGCATTTTATTCAACAAGTTTATTAATAATTTCTGCTATATCAGCTATCATCACCACTGTTCCATCTCCCATTATTGTAGAACCGGCAATTCCTTCTATATTCCCCAAATATTTTCCTAGGGATTTAATTACAATTTCTTTTTGTCCTACTAAATCATCAACTTTAATGCCATATCTTTTTTCTGCTAATCCAATTACAACCACAAATTGTCTATCGGTTTCTATTCTTAGAGTATCCCTATGATATAATAAATTATCAATATCAATTAGCGGTAAAACTCTGTCGCGCAGCTTTATACATTCGGTTTTATTTACATGGTAAATTTCTTTTTTAGGGATTTTAACTACTTCTACAACTGAACTTAATGGTAAAATAATTGTTTCACCTAAAACTTTGACTAATAATCCTTGTATAATTGCTAAAGTTAAAGGTAATTTTATGTCAATTTTAGTACCTTTCCCAACTTCGGAATCAATTTCAATTATTCCGCGTAGACGCGAAACATTTGTTTTTACTACATCCATTCCAACACCGCGACCAGAAACATTAGTCACTTTTTCTGCTGTGGAAAATCCCGGAGCAAAAATCAGATTAAATATTTCTTGCTTTGATAACTCATCGGCTTTTTCTTTGGTAATTATACCTTTAGAAATTGACTTATTTACAATAACTTCTGGGTCGATACCTTTACCATCATCTATTATTGAGATAATAATATGATTACCTTCATGTTCGGCAGAAAGAGTTATTGTCCCTTTAGGATTTTTCCCGGCTTTTTTTCTATCTTCAGGAGATTCTACTCCATGATCAACTGAATTTCTTATAAGATGTACAAGTGGGTCGTTTATTTCTTCAATTAGGGTTTTATCTAATTCTGTTTTTTCACCTTTTATTACCAAATTGATATTTTTGCCTGTTTCCTTACTAAGATCTCTTACCAATCTTGGAAATCTATTGAAAACCTTACCAATCTTAATCATTCTGGTTTTCATTACTGCTAATTGCAATTCAGTTGTAAGCAAATCTATTTGTCTTGCAGTATCCCCTAAATTCCTTGCAATTTCGGTACCTTCGTAAACTACTGAAACGTCGGTATTTAATTGAGCAAGTCTATTCCTGCCCAATACAAGTTCGGATACAAGATTTAATAATTCATCAAGTCTTTCTACATCAACTCTAATCGTTTGTTCAACTGCAGTTTTTGTAACTTTTTTAATTTCCTTTTCAATCTTTGCTAATTCAGGTTTTTCTTTTTTGTTTCCGTTTTTTTGTGAACTATCTTTACCTAACTTTAGTTCAACTTCAATCGGACCATTTTCTTCAAAAAGTTTTTGATTATTATCAATAGTTTCAGTAGCAACAACTTCATCTGTTGTTATTGCTAAATTCGAACTATTTTTCATTTGCATTTTTTTATTATTAGCTATAAATGCTTTTTGAAGCTCTTCTTCATCAAACTCATTTCCAACAAATTCTATTTCAGGTTCTTCTTCAGTAATTTGTTCTTCAACCCTTTCTTCTTCAATAATCTCATCGGAATTAATATCATCTTCGTTTTTATCTATATCTTCTGATTGGGTAGTATTTTCTTTTATTCGTTCTGAATCCATACTTGCAAGAATACTTTCAAGTTCTCCAATCACTTTTTCCGTATCAAAGTCTTCATTTTTATCACTCTCTATAATACCCAATAGTTCACCAAGAGAATCATAACCATTTAGTATTCCATCCATTATTTCGGAATTTAAAAGAGCTTCACCTTTTCTCAATTTATTAAGAATATCTTCTAATCTATGAGTAAGTGCCTGCATTTTAACCAAGCCCAAAAAACCTGAAGTACCTTTAACAGTATGGAATGATCTAAATATCTCATTTAGTAAATCCGCATCGTCAGGCGAGCTTTCTAGTTGAACCAAATCAAGATCTAATTTTTCAAGAGTTTCTTTTGTTTCAACAACAAAACTCTCAAATATTTCCACCATGTCCGGATCAGTAAGTAAAGAATAATCAGCCATTGTATTTATCTTTCCATTAAGAAAATAATTTATCAATTTCTTCTTGCGAAGCTTTTTCACTACTAACAATTGAATCTACTTCGCCTTGTTGATTTTCACCAGGATTATATGTTGCATTGGCATCAAAGTGAACGTCCGGCAGTTTTTCCATCGCCAGGTCATCTTCGCCATCAAAATTAGCAGAATCGACTGCATTTAGCAATCCGCCTAATTTATGTTGAACCGAAATTATAAGATGATTAACCGCTGCAAGTTGTTGAGCCGTAATATCTTGAACTTGTAATGACATTGTAATTTGATCTGTACTTGCCGTAATTTCTCTAATTTTATTTTTAACCATTTCTAAAGACAACCCAAAATCAATATTTTTATTTATGCTGTCTAGAATCTCATTTGCTTCAACATTTCCAATTATTTTTTCTTTTAAGTTTTCTAACAATATTGCTGTTGATTCTCTTTTTTCAACAAGATTGTCCATACATTCGTTAATATTTTCTAATTGTTCATTTATTTCATCAATTTTATCAAGTACTTCCGTCATTGCTAATTCTGTAGCATTAGTAACTTTATCTAATTTGCTAGAAGCTTCCGGAATTTTTGATCTGGTATCCTGGATGGAACCACTTACCTGTTCAACGAATGGTATAAAATCGCTAATAAAAGAAACGAAACCTTCGATTACAGGTATCATTTTTTCACCAAATTTGAACACATTATCAACTTCGTGCAGTTTTTTTACAATCTGATTAAGATTTCTTGCTGAATCACTCATAAGAATTACCTTTTAATTAGATAATATTAAATCAATTTTGTCTTTAAGTATTTGTGGTGTAAAAGGCTTAACAACATAATTTGATACCTTAGCTTGTAAAGCCTGAACGATATCTTCTTTAATACCACGAGTTGTTACCATGAGTATTGGCAATCCTTTTGTCCTATCATCCGATCGAATTGCTTTTGTAAGCTCTAAACCAGACATTACCGGCATATTCCAATCAGTGATAACAAAATTTATTCCCATATCCGTATTCAACTTATCAATGGCATCTTTACCGTCCTCAGCTTCAACATATTCACTATACCCTATTGTTTTTAGTGTGTTAACTACAATTCTTCTCATTGTTACTGAATCGTCAACAACCAAAAATTTCCTTTCCATTTTATATCCCGTTAATTTTTAATTAATGTATTTTGCAACTTCATATTGAATCCTTTTCGGATCAAATGGTTTGACCATATAGGAATTTGCTCCAACTTTTAAGCCGCGCTCAATTTCTTCACTGCCTTTTAATGAAGATAAAATTATAATCGGAATGTCTTTGTTCCCCTCATTTTCTCTTACCGCTTTAATTAGCTCAAACCCATCCATATTTGGCATATTTAGATCCGTTATTATTAAATCGATATCGCTTGTAGGTAAAAGTTCTACCGCTTCCATTCCATCACAAGCAGCGAGAACATCAAAGCCATGAGCTTTAAGTGAAAATGAAACAAACTTTCTAATAGTTGGAGAATCATCGGCAATTAATATCACCTTTTTCATTTGCTTACCCTTTTTTGTACCCAATTGTTTTTGGAAAACTTACTAATTTAAATGCTTTGGATATTCCATGAAGCGTTTCCGAATATCCGATAAATAAATATCCATTAGAATTTAAACTATTATATAAGTTGTTGACCACTTTAATTTTTGATTCGAGATCGAAATAAATAAGCACGTTTGCACAAAAAACAATATCTGATTTACCCATTACTCTCATAGCCATATCATCATATAAATTCAATACTTTAAACGAAACCATTTTCTTTATCTCAGGTGCAATAACATAGTTGTTATCAACTTTTTTAAAATATTTCTTAAGATAAATAGGGGGAGTATTTCTGATTGAATACTCTTTGAATATACCTTTTTTTGCAGTTTCAATAACTGCATAGTTTATATCAGTCCCAATAATTTCAACTCTTAAGTTAGGATATTTTGGTAATATCATTTCATTAAGCATCATTGCTATAGAATAGGCCTCTTCTCCAGATGAAGATGCCGCGCTCCATATCCTTAGTCGGCCAAATCCACCATTTTTATTTTCTAATAATTCCGGTACTATACTAGCAATAAGAGCATCTAATTGAGGCTGGTTCCTAAAAAAGTAAGTCTCATTTATTGTGATAGCTTCATAGAGCTGTTTTTTTTCATCTTCCCTTTTGGGGCTTGTTTTTAAGTATTGAAGATACTTTTCAAATGTATCAATATTTAAATGTTTTATCCTTTTTTGCAATCTACTTTCCAGAAGATATTTTTTGTTATCTTGAAAATAGATTCCGCACAGATCATAAATAAATTTTCGCCACTCACCGAACGCTTGTGGTAATAACTTTTGATCTTGAGAAGTATTAAAACTAAAATTTAATTTCCCTACCCCGGTGGGTTTTAATGTCGCAGTTGAATTCAGCATTATTGATCCTTCAATTCTAAGTTGCTCATTCCTCTATTATTTAAAACGGTTTGAGCATTTTCTCTTACCATTTCGTCACTATCCCCCGCAAGGATTTTTAACAACTCAACAATTTTAGGATGATCACCATTTTGAATTATGTCTAACAGCCTCATTCTATTCCACGAAACGGAATCTTCCAACATTATATCGCTAAACATTAATGCGGTTTCAACATCTAAGAAAAATAGGAGTTCCATTACCGAACCCCTAACTTCCTCATCAGGATTGTTTAATTGAGTAGTAAATTGCTCAACAAATGATCTGATTTCTAGTTCAGTTAATGATTGCAAACTTATTCCACCATCAACTTGAATCATTTCCTTAATAAGGACTATTATTTCATTAATATTTTTAGGTTCTAGTTTTAGATATTCAGATGTTTTTTTGAAAAATGTTGTTAAATCTAGTACAAAATATTCTTTTAGTTTTTGATCAATTTCTTCATCATTCCCAAAAATATTTAATACTTTTGAAAGAATTTCTCTATCATGAAACAAACTAATAAGTCTTACGGCAGCTTTTTTGTATTGAAGATCGGATGCCTCTAATGTTTCTAATAATGAATTCTTAAGAGCAATATCTGAAGGCAGTTTCAGTTGTAACTTTTCTTCAAGTTTACCAATAGTTTCAATAGCTACCCATTTAAAAGCACCTTCTAAATATTGAATGTCATTTATCAACATGTTAAATGATTCTTCATTACCAATATCGCCAAGGCTTTCAATAAGAGAAAATTTAGTTAATTCATCGACACCATAATAGTTATCATTAATAAAATTTACACAATCCGGGGTTCCTATTTTTCCTAAAGCCTCAATCACAGTTGGTCTATGCAATTCATTCTGCTCGTATATTGAAATCATTTCATTAATACCAAGGATTGAACGAATATTACCAAGGGCTTCAATACAGGCTAAAATTACATTTTCATCTTTAGAATATTTTAAAACATTTACAATTTCATAGGCCGGTTTTTCTTCCCCAATTAAACCCAAAATATCAATAATAAATTTTTGATCATCATCATTTGCATTAGGCAGAAAATTTAACATCGCTTCTATAGATTCTTTTTTCCTTTTTAATAAAATCTCTCCGGCTAAATTTCTTGCTGCAATATTTTCGGAAGAAACATATGGAACTAAAAATTTTGGAATGTTAGGATTTTTATTATGTGATAGGATTCTTGTTATTGTATCTTTAACGCCATTATCATCGGATAATAGTTTAGCAGTAACATACTCAACAACTTTGTCAGGCATTTCAACTAATTGGAAATTTTCAACAGTAGTACGAATTTTATCTGCTTCATTGGTATCTAATATATTTTTGATGATATCGTAGTTATTACTCATCTTTTCCCTCTATACTCGAGCAATTGATTATTTTGATAGAACTCACAATTCATAATTTAACTATCGGATATTCTTTTTGAATATTTATAATTATGTCAATAAATATGCCTATAAAAATTGCTTTATTTATTCTGCTGTAGAAATTTAGAAGATTATAGATGGGTTGTTATTAGCCAATTGACTAAGGGTGATCAAAATAAAAACAACTTTATAACAGTGTGGATTGGGTTAACAAATATTCCAAACTATTGGATTGATTTTGTTACTTCTATTCCCAATTGTTCCATCCGATACCTTAGTTTAGATCTCGATAAACCTAATACTTTAGCGGCTTTTACCTGGTTACCTTTTGTGATATTTAGGGTCTTCAGAATTAAGTCTTTTAATACAACATTTATTTTAACTCCATCGGATGGTATTTTTAATTCGAATGTTAAACTTTGAGAATTATCAATTTTATCTCCGGTTTTTAGAAAGTGAAAATGCTGCTCTTTTATTTCATCTCCATCCATCATTAATACCGCTCTTTCCATTGCATTTCTCAATTCTCTAACATTTCCTTTCCAGCCATAGTTCTGTAACAAAGTAATTGCATCATCATCAATTCTTTTAACATTTTGATCAAATTTTTGGGAAAACTCTTTAACAAATGAATATGATAATACAGGTATATCATCTTTTCTTTCACGCAATGAAGGAATATTAATATTTGCAACGTTAAGACGGTAAAATAAATCCTCTCTAAAAGTTCCTTTTTTTACTTCATCTTCAAGACTTTTATTTGTTGCAGCCAGCACCCTTACGTTTATACTAATTTCACGTTCACCACCAACACGATAAAATTTTCTCTCCTGCAGAACTCTCAGTAATTTTACTTGAATATCTAAACCAAGTTCACCGATTTCATCAAGCAAAATTGTGCCCCCATTGGCCAGTTCAAATTTTCCTAATTTTGTTTTATGGGAGGCTCCGGTAAAAGCTCCTTTTTCATGACCAAATAATTCACTCTCAGCCAAGTCTTTAGGAATTGACCCACAGTTTATTGGAATAAACACACTATTTTTTCTTGGACTTGATTGATGAATATATTTAGCGAATACTTCTTTTCCCGTTCCACTTTCACCTTCCAGTAATATTGTAGTATCTTCGCTCTTTGCTAATTTTTCTACAATATTCAGTATTCTTTGAATAGGTTTACTCTTACCAAAAAAATCTCTGGTTAATTTATCAGTATTTAGTATATCATGTAACCCATCAACTTCTAATTTTAATCTCAGATGTCTAACGCACTTTTCTAATACAATAGCCAGCTGATCAATTTCAATTGGTTTAAGGAGAAAGTCAAAAGCACCTAATTTCATTGCTTCTACTGCAATTTTTACATCTGCATAAGCTGTAATCATAATAATTGGGGTATGGAAAAATTTAAGCTGTAATTCCTTAAGAATCTCTAATCCATTATGTGTGGTCAAATAAATATCCAGCAAAACAATATCTGGTGAGTGCAGACTAACAGATTCTTCTACTTTTCCACCATCCATGCAAATATCAACATCATAACCTAGTTTTATCAATACTTTTTTTAAAGAAATCACTACTAAATTATCATCATCTACTATTAAAATTTTCGGTTTCATTATTCTCCAAAAAATTACATTTTGAATTCAATTTTAAAGCACGTACCTTTATTATCATTATTTGATAACCGGAATGATGCATCATGCTCATTAAGTATTGTTTTACAAACGTTTAATCCTATTCCTGTACCATCTTTTTTACTTGTGTAAAATTCATCGAAAATTTTATCGAAGTCCTCATCTAGAATGCCGACTCCTTCATCAATTACTTCAGCACATACTTTGCCATGTTCATTAAATGTACGAATTATCATTTTAGAACCGGTATTACTTGCATCAATTCCGTTTGAAATAACATTTACAAAAACTTGTAATATCTTTGTTTCGTTTACTAGTATGGTTTCAATTTTTTCATCAAAGAAAATTTCGTAAGAAATATTTTTTTTGTTCGCATTACCCTTGGTAATATTTACAGCCTTATTAATTATGTCATTTATATTGCTCATTTCAAGTTTATTTTTACTCTTTCTAGAAAACTCTAAGGTGTTGTGTATTAATTGATTGATAATATCGGCTGCCTCCAGAGAAGCATCTATACATTCATTCGTCTCTTCATCATATTTTTCTTTACTCATTTTTAAGTAATCCAAATTTAATTTAAGGACGGATAATGGATTTTTAATCTCGTGAGTTAAACTAGCGGCAAGCTTACCTAGAATCTGTAATTTATTGTCATGAACTTTATCGATCAAATTAAACCTATTTTAGAATAAAAATGATATTGAAAAATAAATTTAACTTATTTTATTAATAAAAGTAAAAGAATGTAGTATGAGATGGGTTTAAAATAAAAAAGACCACCGAAGTGGTCTTAGTTTTAATTTTATTCTGAGAACGATTTCAAAATTTCATCGGCAACTTTATTGATTACCTCATCTGAATTATAGTATCCACTTTCAATTCTTAATTTAACTTCTGCAAATTGTTTAGAATCAATACCTTCCGCTTGTAGTTTTTTTGCAGCATCAGATATATCGAGCTTATCAGTTTTCTGCTGAGCTTGCCGACTCGTTGCATCTTCCTGCCTTTTATAAAGCTCTGTGTAGCGATTAGGATTATTTCCCACTCCTTTAATATTCACTTTTACCTCTGATAATTTATTAATTTTTTCTTATTCACAACTTTTGATAATTCAGAACTAATTTTGTTTTGTTCTTCCTTTTTGCTTTCAATAATACTATCGATCTTGGCTGATATTTGTTTAACACCCCTGTGAACCACATCACAAACATAAGAATATTCAGCTTTTGAAGTACTATCTTTTAAAGATTTTTTACATAACCCAATTTGTTTTATGTAAGAATTAACATTTTTTAGTTTTATTTCCAGATTCTTGTCATTAATCAAATTGACTTCTGACGAAATTTGTTGTAAATAATTATTAATACTTTCTAATTTGGCTTGGTGTTGTTCATTCATGAGTAATCAAACATTCCTATAGAGCTTAGATAATTTTGTGTGTTCAGTAGTTCCGCCAATTGCATTTGCATAGCTTCATACTTATTACGTAAAACTTCTGCATTGGTATCTATTTGAGATTCTCTGTATGTTATTTTATCAGCTAGATATGAAACTGAACTATCGTACGAATCAATTAAATTAGATATAACTCCACCAGTAGTAATATAAGAATCAACTAAATCATAAAGTTGATTAGCAATTCCACTATCAGAATTAAATAAAGCAGCAACTTGATCAGGATCATTTTCTAAAGCTTCATCTAAAGTATCGCTATCCGTTATGCTTATCCCTACTGAAGGATCAAAGTCAATTCCTATTTCAGATAAAAAGCTTAAATCTCCATCCTCAATTCCCTCAACTTCTTGATAAGCAATATCCGAAAATGATTGCATTAATCCCAAAGCAGTAGCATTTCCAACAAATATACCTCTAGTTCCATCTTCATTAGAGTAATAGTTGTCCTTTATAAATTGATAAGATTCATTAAATTTAGCTATAAAATTTTCTAAATCTGCTTTAATTGCCTCTATGTTGTTTTTTACAATTACATTAACTGTTGGAACGCCAACTTCCATTGCATCTTTTAAACTTAATGTAACATCCGAAATAAGATCGTCAATTGTATTTGAGCTTCTTTCAACACTTACTCCATTTAGAGTTAATTTAGCATTTAATTCATCCAAAGAAGTCGAATATCCTCCTGTTCCATCATCAACCAATAAACTTCTTGATTCAAAGCTCATACCTATTGAACCTAAAGCTGATCCGGTTACATCCTTAATTGTTATTGCAGATACCTCACCCGTTTCTGCCGAAACCACGGAAAGCTTAGACTCACCATCATCTGGAGAGAAAACAGAAGCAGAAACTGCGTCACTTAAAGCCTCATTAATTGCATCGGCTATCAATTCCATTAATTCTGCTTTAGTTTCAGTTCCGACAACTTCAATATCCAAATTTTGATCGTATTCACCACTGGCCACCTGAAAAGTAAAAGTGCCTGCACTTAATCCTGCCAAATCATCAGAGGTTACAGTATCAGACATTACCAGATCACTTTTGGCAAGTTGTTCAACCCAAATATTATACGAACTGAGGGATGCTGAAGAATTTGCTGTCGCAGTAAAATAATCATCCGAGCTTAATTCAGTAGATTTTGAAGTAAAGCTTCCACCTGCATCAGTATCTTTTAAATCGTCAAGAACACTTTTAAAGGAAGTTAAATTGGATTTTAAACTTCCCCATAGTGAAGACAACTCTGAAAATTTACTTTTCTTTTCTAATAAAGGTGTAATTCTTCTATAATATTCAGATTGTCTTGAAGTATTTATCAAATTGTTAATATTTGACGTACTTAAAATATCCATCTTTTAAAACCCCTAGCTTTACAAAGTTGCAAATACTTTATTCCACGTTTCCCGGAGTTCAATTAAAATCTGTAGTACAATATCGTGATTCTTTTTTCTCATTTGGTCCTGGCAAAATTCGTATAATTTCTTCAACCCAATTGAGATTTCAGCTACTTCTTTAGTATCAAAACGTAGAGCATTTATTAATTCAGTAAGAGCTTTGTTTGTTTTTTCCAAATTCTCGTTCTTACATTGTAATATCGCAAAATCATAAATTTTCATTATTAATTTCTGAGGTGACGCATCTAGTATTTCATTAGTAACATATGCACCAGCTCTATTATTAAATCCTTCCGTGGTCCTCATTACTGCTGTAGCATAATTCATTTTTTACCCAAAATTACTGTTCAATATAAATACACCTCCCAGCCGGAGCCGGGAGAGCATATTAAGTTATTAATTATTAACCAAATAATTGTAATACTTGCTGTGGTGCAGCGTTCATTTGTGCAAGCATTGATGTAGCTGCTTGTGATCCAATTTGTGCTTTCGTCGCATTCAATTGTTCAAGCGCCATATCAGCATCGAATAGTCTGGAATACGCTGATTGTGAGTTCAAGACTGCTGATGTTAAGAAGTCTTGTTTAGCACTTAATCTTTGCGAATAGTTACCAATTGATCCTAACGCGCCATCAATTGAGGCCTCAAAGTCATCAAGATCTAAAGCTGCTATAGCTGTTTCATTAAGTTCTTCTGTAGCTCCATCATCTACAGCAAGAAGAGCATCTAACGCAGCTGCTACTTCAGCTGAAACACCTTCAACATTTCCTGAGCCGGAATCTGTTGACCCAACTAAATCAGTAGCACCATCTGTACCATAAGAAATAGTTATTTGATCTGTTGAAGCAGCTCCAGTTTGGAATGTAAATCCGGCACCAGCACCACCAGTAACTGATTGCAATAAACTGGTATCGTTAAATTTGGTTGTTCCAAAAGCACTTTCGATTTCAGCACCGATAGCTGCAATATCTTTAGCAATAGCTGCACTATCACTAACAGGATTTGCAGAATCTGCTATTTTTGCTCTGACTTGTGTAATCATATCTTTGATACTGATTAACTGACCTTCAGCAGTTGCAAGCATGTCTTGTGCAGAACCAACATTACGTTGTGCAGACTCCATGATTTTTACTTTAGAATCCAATGATTTACCTACATTAAAACCTGAAGTATCATCAGCAACGCTATTTATTCTTTGCTGTGATGCAAGTCTTAATTGGGCACTTTGTGAACGTGAATTAAGCTTTGAAAGAGAATTGTAAGCTCTTAAAGCACCAACATTAGTGTTAATTCTAAATGATTGAGACATTTAAACCTCCGTGTTATGTTAAAATAATGTAGGCGTCCTTGCCTACTGGTATTTGTAAAGTTCTACCGCCCCCTTTGAGCAGTGGAAAGTTGTTAATAATTAACTCCTGAACATTATCGTCATGCAATTTTAAAAGTTTAGTTAAGAACTCATTACAATTAAATAGATAGAGATTTGGAGATTTTGTTATGAAAATGAAAGAATAGGCTCTAGTTTTTGCTTTAGAATTGAAAGTTTGGATTGCAGTATCGGATTAAATTCAGCCTTCGATTCAGCTTCTGCTATTAGTGAAGATATTGCATCCAAATTATTCAAAGAAGTATAAATTGATACTAAGTAAAAAATAATCGCATCGTCATAATCATTTAATTCTAATTCTGATTCAAAAATTCTCCGCGCTTCACTTAGTTGATTAATAGATAATAAGAAAGTACCAAAATTTGTAAGATATTGAGGAACTCTCTTAAATCTTTCATAAGTTATCGAGAAGAATTCCAGTTTAAATTCATTATTATTATTATACTTCAACAATTTTAAAAATACTTCAAGATTTTTATCACTTATAAATTCAATCAATCCATTAATTTCAGATTTATTGAAAGAAGCGTTGAATAATACCTTACTAATATTATTATAGTATTCAGGATTTTCCTTTTTAAACATATTTAAAAAAAACTGAAGATCTTTTTGCTGATTGAACTTTAAGGAGAGTAAAATTCCTTCTGTAAGTAATTTAGTATTTGACACAAAAATATCAATCACATTAGAGCTAATATTTTTAACACGAGACTTTTTGTTACATTCCAATGCTTTTTTGCAATAGCTAATTGCCTGTTCCTTTTTTTCTAACTTTTCATATACTTGAGAAGCTATCATATTAAGAACAACATGTTTTCTATCCAACTGTAAACCTTTGTCTACAATTCTTTTTGCCTCTAATAAATTATTTAGCCTCATTTCATAATCGGAGATGTGCAAATAGCAGACAGATTTAAATTCCCGTCTTAAGTTTTTATCCTTTAATGCTTCTCTAAAATAATTAATTGTATTTTTTGTTTCTTCCAATATTGAATATGAATTTGCAATCTGAAAAGCCAAATATGATGTTGGTTTAGTAAGATTCTCATCTAGTAATAATTCGAGATTCCTTTTTGCTTTTATCTTTAACTCATCTTCATTTACATTGTAGCCATAATGAATAATCTCGATGTTCGAATCAACAATTTTGTAGTTATTATTTATTAGAGATGGCTCAATTTGTTCATGTGCCTTACCAGTGAACCGAATATCCTTAGAATTTCTAAAAAGTCTAACATACTTCATCAGTTTCGGACTATCTTTAAAATCGTCCAAATTATTTATTATGCAGTTGTATCCAATTTGTTTATCTGCCTTTGTTAAATGAATTAAATTTTTTACAGAATTCCGACTCAATCTTTCATCGGCATCTAAATATAATATCCAATCCAAATTCGATTTTGATAATGCAAAATTACGAGCTGCAGAGAAATCATTCACCCATTTAAAATGAAAAACAAAGGCTCCATATTCTTCGGCAATTTTCACAGTATTATCATTAGAACCGGTATCTACTATTACAATTTCATCAACTACATCTTTAACGGATTCTAAACAGTCACGAAGATACCTTTCTTCATTTTTTACAATCATACTTAGAGTTAATTTTGACACTTTATTCAGCCTCTACATTTTCAAGTAATAGCGAATTATGATCATTAGGAAGATTCAGTTTACTATTCATTTCTTCCAACCTAATTGTAGCATTTTTGTTTTGAGAATCGTTATTAATAGCCCATTCAAACATAGTTTTTGATTCTTGATACATTTCTGCTTTGTTAAAAACTTCCCCTAACCCAAAACATGCACTTGATGAGTCAGGATTATTCTTAAGTTCCTCTTCAAAATACTCTTTTGCAACTTCTAAATCGTTTTTAGACAAAGCAATGGTTCCGGCTATATTTAACAACTCTTCCATTTCAATATTCTCATAACCAATTCGTTCTGAGGTTTCATAATTTTCAATGGCTAAATTGAGATTGCCTAAAGCTAATTCATATTCTTCATCATCAATATTGATAAATGCTCTTGAAATACTCTGGTTGAATACGTCTTTGTTAATAGGAAAATTTAATTTTCTTGGTTTTATCTTTTCTTCTTTAAGCCAAATTCCTTCCGGATTGTTTCCCCACTTATCAATAAACTTTCTCTCATTTATTTTTAATCTTTCGGCATATTCATTTGTTCCATTTTGTTTAAAACTTACTGAACCATAATGATGAATAAAGACATCTTTAGCTATAACCGTTTTATATCCTGCTAACTGTGCCCTTAAACAAAAATCATCATCTTCAAAATTACCTGGCGTAAACCTTTCGTCAAGCCCGCCAATTTTCTTCAAGACTTCTTTTCTGATAAGGGTACATAGAAAAGCAACTCTTGGAAACTTTTCAATTTGTTCTTTGTTTTTTTGTGAAATGGATTTCGCATACTCGTGCATCTCTCTAATTGATTTATAGATTGCATTTTTATCTAATTGAACCCCGCTTACAGAATTACTAATAGGTCCAACGATACCAATATTTTGATCAACTTCAGAAACAGCAATCATTCTATTGATCCATCCGTCTGTAACAACAATGTCGTTATTTGCAATAACAATGTACTCTCCCCTAGCTTGTAAAAGCCCTTGGTTAATACCGACTGGAAAACCAAGGTTACTAGGATTAAATATTACCAGAGTATTTTTAATCTTTTTCCTAAAGTCATTCAGGTATTGTATCGTTTCATCATCTGAAGCATTATCAACTATAATAATTTCAAATGGTTGCTTTGTATGTTTTACAATACTATTTAAACATTCCTCTAAATACTTTTTATTGTTATATGATAAAACTACAATTGACAAAAGTGTAGATTGTTGACTTGAATTTTCCTTTACTAGGTTTTTCTCTTCGGGATGTGAGTAACCCGAACTAGTCTTTGAAGTATTTCTCTTAGAAAACTGTAATTCCTTGGAAAATGATTTTCCGATTTCTAAAAAACTATTTTGCAAAGTTGAAACTCTTTCATTTAAATCCTTTCTATCCAAACAATCTATCTGTTCATTTTTTTTCGCGAACCAAACTTCAACTAGCTTTGTTAATTTTGTATTAAATCCAATTATACTTATTAAGGATTTCTTGTTCGAAGTAATAATGTTTGTGAATCTATAAATTTCCGATACTACATTCGGATTCGTAATATCAGCAATTGGGAAAAGGTTTTCAATTGAATATTCATTCAAGAAGTTATCTAATGCATCACTAAATTCATTTATCAAATTTTTATCACTTTTCCAGTCAGGTGAATTTGGAAGTTCTCCTGCACAACCACCACATCTTATAAATTTTGATTCAAACTTTGTATGCATCTTCAACAAATGAAAGTACTCTGCTGCATAATTAAATCTTTCATCATAATAGCCAATTTCATTGTATACACTTTTGTGAATAATCATTGCTTGAGGGATTATATAATTAGAATTGGCGAGACCTAAAATCTGATAATTTTTATTCGGAATTTTCAATGGCCAATCTTTATCAATCAAACTTGGTTCTAGGTTATTTTTTGATCTAACATAGTATTCGGAATAAAGTATTTTCTTATCCGGAACTTGTTCAATAGAGTTCACTAAATTCATAAATCTATCTGGGGCATATATAGTTCCTGCAGGTAAACTTATAATCCAATCCCCATCAATTGCATTTAATCCAAGATTTAACATTTGCGATAGTATCGCTCCCTCACATTCTATCTTCTGAATTCGCAAATCATTTGAACAATAATTCCTAATAATCTCATTCGTTACTTCATTTACAAAATTATAAACAATAACTGCTTCCCAATTCTCATAAATCTGACTTAATAATGAATCAAGAGTTTCTTTCATATTATGAGAAGATTCCACCACCGGAATAATTACTGAAAATTTAGGATACAACTGCTTTGTGGCAACAGAAAGTTTATCTTTTTCTTGACCATTTATAATTTCATATTTTACTGATTCAACGACATTCTTATTAAATTTACCAATAAGAATTTGTTCAAAAACTTTTACAAATTGGTTAAACTGTGTGCTCAAGGTATAATTACTTACTGTCCCGATTCCACCCTTAATTATATTTTTTCTCAACTCATTATCGTCTATAACAAACTCAATAGAATTAGAAAGTTCTTTGACATTAGAAGGTGAATAAACCACGCAATTTTTCTTGTTACTAATTATGGTATCAAGTCCCCTATTATCAGCCTGAATTACAGGTACTCCGCATGACATTGCCTCCAAAGAGGGTAGTCCAAATCCTTCGTACCATGAGCCATTCACATAAATATCCGTTTGATGAAGAATATTTTTTACTTCATCTTGAGAGAGCCCCCATAACAGCTGAAGATTGAAATTTTTGTTGTTCTTATTTACCAGCTTATTTGATTGGGGTTTATTTCCAGTTATAACATTTAGCTTTAATTGCAAATTTGGTCTTTTCTTTGCTAGTAAATTTACAGCATCATATACATCGTTTACGCCCTTCAACATTCTATCAGGATTACCTATTGTGGTAATAGTTATTTCATTATTTAATATTTCACGTTTTCTTCTTTGCTTAAATATTGATGAATCAATTCCATTTTCTATTAAATATGTCTCTTGTTGATATTTATTTTTTATGTATCTCTCAATATGTTTTGATATAGAAATTCTACCTACCGGAAGAGAATGCAATATTTCAAAAATTCCTTTCGGACGCATAACTGAAGCAAAATCAAATCCATGATAATGGAAATCCTCAACAACTTGTGCTAAATGAAATATTCTTTTTTGATTTGATTGATGTTTTAATAAATCAGGTAATTCGAGAACAGAAAAAGCTATAATCGTATCTTCTAAAATCGATTTGTATCTAGTATTCGTTTCTCCAATAGTTTTGAATCTTACATTTAAGTTAAACCATGTTGGTGCTTTATCCTCAGAATAAATCGAAACTTCTACACCAAGTTTTGATAACCAATCGGCAAATCTATAAGCAATCATTGCTCCACCGCTCTGAGAAGAAGCGCTGGGAATTGAAAATGCTACATTTTGTTTTTTATTACTCAGGATATTATTCGTTAGATAAAACTCCGTTGATTTTGTAAAGTTGTATTTATTAACAAAAAACTCAAATAAGTCTTCTGTAGTAAGTAAGTATTTTTTACCATTATTAACATTATATAGCTGAATAGATTCAAAAGTTTCAGCATAATCCAGTTGACCGTTAGATTTAAATTCACGCCCATTTTCATCCAGACAAACAGTATTGATAATAAATTTACCATTTAACTGCGGTATTGTTTTGCAATTAACAATCCTTACATTGGGAAGATTAATTTTTGATTCCTTATAAATGAAAGAACTTGGATTTGGAATTACTCTATTTTTGTTCGAATATTTTGCAGAAATTTTTTCTAAATATTCCTTCACCATAGAAGAATTTGGGTTTAGCTTCTCTGCCAAGATAAAGGCGTAATAAGATTTTTCATAGTCTCCCGTTTTTTCGGCTATAACGCCTAACTTAAACGTCATTGCCCAACTTAGGAACCGATTTTCTAACTCAAAAATATTCCAACCTTCATCAAGGGCTTCTTCCGTTTTATTCTCTTTAATAAGCGTTAGAGCATTCCAATAAAAAAGTATTATTGAGGTCGGGCTATTTTGACAAATACTTCTTAATCTTTCTTTGCTTTCATCTGACATTTCAGAAATTTCATCTTCAACTGAGGAGATTCTATCATAATCATATTCGTTGTTAATCATTAACTGTAAATGTTCTTTTAAGAATCCTGCTTCAATTGGTAATTGTAAATCACAAAATAAGTTTATTGCCTCTAATTCATTTTCCGGAATAAAACTTAGTTCTGAATATGGCAGAACAATTTCTTTATATAGATTTTCAAACTGAGATAAATACCTAAACACACTATGAGCAAGCTTATAAGGAGTATCAACGACCTTATTTGTATTATGGAAATACAACTCTTGCGCAAATAACGGTGTATATGTATTGATAAGTAAGTTTAATCCATATTCAAAAAGTTCCTTAGCAAATTTATCTTCCGATCTTAATTCAATTCGGAAATTTCGACCAATTGTTGATAAATTATACGCTTTTTTAACAGTTGCTCTAGAACTTTTTAAATCTTGTAAACATCTATTAATATAGTATTCAATTTTGGGTGTTCTTGATCTACTATTTATCAACTCAATAAGTACATTTCTTAATAAAACATTTTGCTTAGAAATAGAAAATACTTTTATCCCTTCACTGAACCAATTCCAGAATTTTTCTTGTAATAAAGGATGGTTAATATTTGATTCCGTTTCAACCATTCTTCCTACAAAATGATAAACAAAATTTTTAATCCCAACTTCAGATTCAAAATTGATATATCTGTACATCTCTGTTAGATGGTAATTTTCTATATAGAAATTCATCATCCATGCAGCATCATATCTGCAATGAATCATATTTGAAGTTGACGACTGAGCTTCATGCACGCGTCTAATTGTTAATTTGTGCGGAATGATTTTAAATTTGTAACCATAAGAAGCTAATCTCACCCAAAGTTCCATATCCTGCGAATGGACAATGGATGGATTAAATCCTTCAACTTCTCTCATTACATTCATTCTAATCATTATGGTGCAGCCATCAATAAAATCAAATTTAAATGCCTCCGGAAACTCACAACCAGGAACTAATGACTGTTGAAACGGCTGTGCATCAACGGTATTAGCTTCATGGTTTAGTATATCAAAACTTCCATAAACCAATGCAAAGCTATCGTCTAGATTATTAAATTCTTTTATTTGCAGCTCCAATTTTTCCGGGTAGAACAAATCGTCTGAGCTTAACCAACAGAAGAAATCACCTTTTGCTTTTTCAAGGCCAGCGTTTAGTGCTGAAGTTATTCCCCCATTAGGTTTTGAGAATGCCTTAATTCTCTTATCCTTTTTTGCATATTCATGCATTATCTCTTCGGTGTTATCTTTAGAACCATCATTAATAACAATAGCTTCCCAATTTGTATATGTTTGGGCAATGATACTATCTAACGCCTCTTTTAAGTATTCTGCTTGATTGTATGAAGGCAGAATAACTGAGATCAGTGGATTTTCACTTGTATTATAAATATCATCTAATGACTCATATTTTTTTTCAAAATTCTCCGAAATTAATTCATCTTCCAGAATTTTTGTTTTCTCTTCATCAAATTGAAAATTAAGTATCTCGCCAAATACTTCTGTGAACATTTTAAACTGATGATACGTAGTATATTTTAGGGCTTTTTCCAATCCACTTATTATTAGTTCTTCAGCTAACTTTTGATTTTTTGATATTTCGTCTAAAGCTTCAGCAAGAGCTTCACTATCATTAATTGGAACAACTAGACAGTCCTTTTTATTTTCAATGATATAATCTAATCCCAAATTATCCGCTTGAACTACAGGTGTTCCACAGAGCATCGCTTCGAGAGAAGGTAATCCAAAGCCTTCGTACAAAGAAGGATTTACAAAAATATCAGCCTTATTATATTCACTCCTCATTTGCGATTGATTTAAACCGGATAGGTGCTGAATTGATAAATTTTTAGGAATCGAATCATAGTTTAAATTTCTTTTGGAACCACTTGCTATCACCCATTCATATTGAACTTGCTGATTTTGTTTAGATAATATGGTAAGAGCCTCAAATAATGTATTTGAACCCTTTACAAAATGATCTGGATCTCCAACACTTAACAATTTTATTTTAGTTGTGTTAAATTTCTTTTTCTCAGTTGGATAAAACGCTTTTGGATTCAGACCATTAGTAATGAGCTTACTTTCTAAACCATTATACTTTTTATAATAATCTTTAAGGTGCGGAGAAATTGCTATAACACCAATCGGTAATCTTTCAAGTAATTCAATCACCGGTTTTTTAGAAACCATTGATTCATAATCACTTCCATAATGGAATGGTTCATAAATCTGTCTAATGTGATAAATTAATTTGTCCTTCGGTTTAGTTTCTAACATTCCCTCTATATGCCACATGGTATATAAAACAACTACATCTTCAGATATTGCTTCAAACATTTCCTTGTAGGTTTCAAAAAAATGGAATGTTGCTTCAACCTGCATCCATGAAGGAAGTGAACCGCATGAATAAACTGAAACTCTTACTCCAAGTTTAGATAACCAGTTAACTAATCTGAAAAGAATAATATTCCCGCCACCAATAATATTTGGATCGTGGCAGGTAAAAGCTATTGCATTGGTAACTTTTTTATTTTGTTGTTGATTATTCTTACTTTGTTCAAAATCATAGTTTTTGCTTATTGCTTCACTTATCTGCTCTTTAGTAATTTCAAAAAAGTTAACATCATCAGATTGTAGTATATTTTCTTTTGCATCCGAATTTATTTCATCATCAAAAGACTTTTTCCTTTTTATTATTTTTGAGCCAACAGAATTTTCCGCATAACCATCATTTGCAAAATGCCTTGGATCTGCGAATACTAAACTTTCTAATGGTTCACTAATGTGTAATCTCATTGGGGCAGTGAATTCATTACCTGATTCGTCAACACAAGTAAAAACCGGGTTGAAATGTTCAAAATCATGAAGCCGGTGAATTTCACCTAAATTTAGCAAACAATTTTTTAATTCAATTTTACTAATAGTCATAATGTTCTCATAAATAGTTTTTATTTTACTGCTCTGCAGAGATACCAAATAACATCACTTTTAAAAGCTTCCAATGTAATTGGTATTGTAAAATCACAACCGCTAAATCCGGATTTTTCAAGAAAATTTGCCATTTCGTCAATACTATATTTGTTATTTCCGAAAACGGCATCTGATATGTTATCAGTTGAAATTTCATTTTTTTTATATGCAAACTGGAATATGTACGCACCTCCAACATTTAGCATTTGAGAAACCGTATCAAGATGCATAATCCATAAATTTCTAGGCATTGATTGGCAAAGTAAAAACGAAAAGACAAGATCAATATTTTGAAGTGATTTTAATTCCGGAAAATTTAAATACGTTTTAACATTGGGAAATTTCTCTAATGACTTTTGTATCTTCTCAAGATTTTGCTCAGAAATATCAACCATGGAAAAATTTTTATTTGGGAATAACTTAATAAACTGCTTCATAAATGTTGCATCCCCAGGTCCATATTCTACTATCGAATCACTTTTATCTAACATTTCATATAATCCAATATTTTGAAGATGTATATCATAAAAATAGTTTCTATGATTCCCCATTGAAGAATTGTAACCATTCTTATATGCTTTTTGCCAAGCCTTAAAATTACTGTGTTCTAAAAAATCATTAATTGGATCTCGTTGAATTTGATTTGCAGATTTTATTTTTTCACTTTCTTTATACTTAATAACTTCTAAATATTTATTTTCTAATCTTTTTACCATTCTTTCAGGTTTTCCAAAATTTTCTTGAATATGCTTCCTGCATTTATTGCCCAAATCAATTCTATAGCTTTCATCCTGAATTAAAATTTTAGTTTTGGTAGCCAATTGATTAAAATCACCTCTGCTACAAATTAAATCCTCAATTGAAATAAACTCAGATATTGGAGACCAATCAGTTTGATCAAATTCTTTAAGGTAATTATTTTCAAAAGTTAGTACCGGAATTCCAAGGTTCATTGCCTCCAGTAAAAAAACACCTCCTCCATTGGGATAAGTATCAATCATTACATCAGCAATAGATAATGTTCCTAAATAGTTTTCTACCCAACCTAAAAATTTTATTCTGTCTATAATTGTCGGAGCAATGAATTTTTCAAAATTTGTTATGATTTCTTTTGTGGTGCCCATTGCAACAAAATATAGATTAGTGTTATCTTCTAATAACTTCGAAATAGTTTCCCAAAATAATCTATTTTGAAATTTAGCTGGTCTTCCACCGCTCATCAAAACAATCCCATTTTCCGGAATGTCTAATTCACTTTTTGAATCAACTTCCACCCTCTCAATTTTCAGAAAATCCATTTCCAGAGGAATATGAGTACAATTAACAGGAGAATCGAGTATAGGATGATTGGTCCAGGATATTGCCCAATCCATATGATTTATTGATAGAAATTGAGGTGGCGGACCTTGGGCCAAACCAATTATTATTGGTGAAGGATTGAATGATGCAATATAATAATGTTCAAAATTGGCTAGTACGGCCGATGTTATTAATATTGTTATTTTTTCGTCAAAAATATTTCTAGCTACACTTTTTAGTCGTTCTTCATAGCTTAGGTTTTCATCTGCCACAAATAAATTACAATCGTAATTTTTAAGTATTGAGACTGTTTCTGTTCCCTGAGGACTATTTTGTATTTCACTAATTGTTTTTGGTGTGAAGAATGTTAATTCGAATTTTTCTTTATCATGATACTTAGCAAATATTTGATTTATTTTAATTAAAACCGAATTTACAACTGTAATTCCTTCAATTAAAAATCCAAGTTTTATCTTAGCTTCTTCTTTTTCTGGTGTATTATGGTTGTGCGTAAATTTTTGAGATTCGGTATAACTGTCTATAGCATTTAAGATATCAAAATCATAACTGTATTTATCTTTTTTATTAATAACAGCTTCAATATTGTGCCATTTATTAAAATATTCTAATGAGCTTTTTAGATTTCCCTCATGAAGTTTTGATAATCCTAATTGTTTATAGGCTTTCGCAATATCATTTGTTTTTTTTACAAGTTGTGAAATATTAAAAAACTGATCGAGTAGTCTTTCATCAAAATGCGATAATAGCCACGCTCTTTTGATACATTCATAGGCCAGTTCATGCGAATATTTGTCCTCTAGCTCATAAAATGTATTAGCTAGCTTTAAATTATAGAATAGACGATCTTGTTTATTTTCAGCTCCGATAAATGGAAATAATTCTGAATTAGAAATTTTATTTCCATTAGAAATTTTATTTATTATTTCGTTAAATGTCGTATCTAAGTTCATTTGACTCATATTAAGCTGTTTTAAGAAACTCTCTGGCATTCTCACCACAATTAAAAAGTAAATCTATAACAGAAACGTTTGATATAAAGTCCCCCCACAATTGTGGATATTCTTTATAATTATAATTTTTATAGTGCAAATTTATTTTTTCCAATTTCATTTTTTTTTCATCCGTATAAGGCTTTGCCGATGGCCCGGACACATAATCAGTTGCACCAACCTGTTTTAAAATTTGTATTGGCTTATCATATTTTGATCCATTGATATTAAATTCTGACGAAAATCTTATATCAGTTTTTATATTCAATTTATCCATGACCCATTTCATTAACGTATAATTTAAATCTAAAATTAAACTTAATTCTCGCTTAAGAATCGAAAATAGTTCTGTAGAGTAATCATCAAAATATTTTGCTTTTTTATACGCTAGTGTAATTGTCTTTATCTGCTTTTCAATCCATCTTGACGAATAATCTATCTTTGCTGAATTAATTAAAGTATCACTGTTATGTATTACCGGAACAGTAATCCAAACGCTGCCATTATTTGTTTTTATCTTATTACGATTTCTCCAATCCCTGTGGGTATATTGTACATCGTCATAAATGATAAACAGGTCTACCTCATCAATAAAATCGAAATATCCTCTCCATGGCAAGTAATTTGGCTGAATCATTCCGACTTTCATTTCTTCATCTCTTAACTGCAACAAAAAGCTTTCTTGTTAATTTATTACAATGAATAAATTCATCACTGTCGATTATTAGTTCTTCAATTGCTTTATCAACCTCTTCGTAAGTAGTAAATGCATCATCAAAACAAATAATTCCTCCACGGACCAAATATTTTTTCATAACTTCAATATCATTTTTTACACTTTCGTAACTATGCTCACCATCTATGTATAAAAATTTACACTTGAAATTTTTACCTACATAATCTGAAAAATAATTTGAATTCCCTTTTATTGGTGTAACAATTTCGTCAAGAGAATTATTCTTTATATTTTCCTTAAAATGTTCAAGCAATTTAGGATGCTCGTTATAAAATGGAATAATGCTTTCTTCAAATGGTTCCTTCCAGACAGTTTGGTTATGATGTCCCAGATATGAAACTCCTTCAATATCCGTTTTAAATTCATATGCCCCATCTGGATTTTCATTCCAATCTTCCCAGTTAGGGAAATAATCAATTGCAAAAACTTTTGTTTCACCAATCTCTTTTGCTGCCTCTCCCAAAACAATTGCAGATCGACCGCTCCAACTTCCTATTTCTACAATATTACCTAACAATTGATTAGTAGAGAATGCTAAAAGATACAATGAATAAAGTTGATCAATAGGCGACCAACCATGAATATATTCAACCATTTTTTCGATTTTTTCATATATTGGTATTATGTTGTTTGATTGACTCATTCTTCAAAATCCTTAAATTCCTGCATCATATCCGAATAACTTCTACCTTCATCTGGCCATCGCGTCGACTCCCAATCGGGGCATTGACCGCAAAATGAATGTTGACTGAAATCATTATTCATATGGGCATCACGTAATTTTTTATAAACCTCTCCATGCCAAACTTCGTAAATTGTTGTTTCTCTATAATCTATGATATGGGAACCGTAAACCCAATCAGATGGACAATAATCTAAATGTCCTCTCGGATTTAGCACAATTCTTTCCCAAGGGTATAAACAGGGTTTACGTTCTATAAGTTTATTGTCTTGCCTTTTTGTTTTTGCCAATTCTTTTTTAGCACCCGAACATGAATGCATTCGTCTTATTACAACATAATCAGCACCACTTTTTTTCCAAAATTTTTCAAACTCTTCTGTTTCGTGAAAATTCTGAGGCATTTCTACATAGCTAACTATTATTTTTGTTTTTGCTTTTCGTTCATTTTTGGCTTTAATCAAATTTAGAACATTCTCCCTAGTTACAGTTAAATCTCCTTTAACCCTTATTTCTTCGTAACTCTCATTCGAAAACGCATCAAGACTTATATCAACAACATCAAGGTTAGTGTCCAATAGTCTTTGATTTTTTTCACTGTCTAGTAATACCCCGTTTGTGGTTAATGTAATTTCACATGATGAATTACAAACAGCATAAGAAAGCATTTCATAAATTTTAGGATGTATAAGCGGCTCTCCATTACTCGCGTAACGAATATATTGGGTAAAACCATTCCCATGATCTCTTACCTCGTCAACTAGCTTATTATGTAAATCAACGTCCAGCATGGCTGCTGAATAATGTTTCGATTTTTTAAATTCTACATGGGGGCAGTGAATACATTCTAAATTACAGAATTCTGCAACATCTACAAGTAATTGCGATGGGAATTCTTTACTAAGGCGTTCCTGAAACCCATATCTAATCGATTTTTGTATTGTGCTTTCCATTGTTTAACTCCACTAGTCGATATACTTAAGAAATATTTTTTTAAAATTGTGAACTATATATTTTACATCATCAAAAGAGATAG
>Ga0209633_10000487_pt1 | contig 45898 bp, 31 predicted proteins | sample Cruoilmetagenom1_FD_187290 | JGI IMG/M metagenome (GOLD analysis project Ga0209633, IMG submission 187290) | Oil polluted marine microbial communities from Coal Oil Point, Santa Barbara, California, USA - Sample 1 (SPAdes) (version 2) | ecosystem: Environmental > Aquatic > Marine > Oil seeps ... | reverse complement strand
ACCGCAAAGAGGTTGCGCAGCCGGACAATCCCCAGCGTCACTGCCGCGAGAAGCGTAAGGAGCACCATGTTAATGAGTGCTTCTATGACCGGGCCCTCCCCTTGGCTGCCGCTGCCCGACGGCTTGTTGTCCGCTTCACGGATTTGGGCCTGGCAGACGATCTGGTTGTCTTCCCTGCCGATTTTTTGACTGTCTTGGGTTTGGGCTTTTGAGATGGCTTCCCGATTGTCTCGGGTCCCGGATGGGCGCCTGGTCCAATAAGGACTTTCTTTCCAACTCCTTCCGGCTCCAGGCCCTCATGCAATGCAGCCTGTGCCAGCGCGTGCGTGGCGATTGGGCTCGTGAACACAATTGTTGCCAGGATAATCCCGAGCTTCGCCACTACGAAATAGAAGCCATCCTCGAATCCGGAGCTTGCCAGAAACATCATGCCTATGAGCAAAAGCCCCGCACCGACGGTGTCAGAAATTCCAGCCGCATGCATACGGGTAAAAACATCGGGCATCCGGTAGATCCCAATTGCACCGACGACAAAAAAGAACGCGCCAGCGAGTATGAGAAGGCCGCCAATGATTTCCAATGCCGCTGCCATCACGATTCCTCCGGCTCCTCGCCACCCGGATGGCTCAGGTCGCCGTAACGGAAGAATTTCAGAACGGCCAGCGTCCCGATGATGTTGAGCAGCGCATAAAGAATACCGATGTCGAGAAACTCAGGCCGTCCGGTAAGAAATCCGATCAGCGCAAGCAACATGATGGCGCCGGTGCCGATAGCATTACCCGCGAGCACACGATCAAAGACGGTTGGGCCGCGCAACGCCCTCAGGACCCCAAGTCCAAGCGCAACCAGAACCGCGATACAGGCCACCGCAAGTATCATTTGCTGCCCTCGAATTTTTTGACACGCCTGTCCATTGTCCCTTCGGCAAGATCTTCGGCTCCCGATCGGGTGACCGCGTGAATAAGAAACTCCTGACCGCTGACGCGTGCTGTAATCGTACCGGGTGTCAGGGTGATCGAGTTGGCATAGGTCGCAAGGCCGGCGGCTGAGCGCTGGCTTGCCCGCACCCTGATCAGTGTTGGTGAGATAGGCAATTTTGGATTGAGGATGATTTTTGTGACATCCCAAGCCGATTTTGCGATCTCTTTGGCGAGCCAAGGCCAGTAGGTGACGGCACCCGGCAGAAGATGGATGGAATGCCCTTCTTCATCTGCGATGTCCATGCGGCGAGAAAGTGCCACTACGCCGATAACTGAAAGTATCCCCGCCGGAATCGTGATCGCTGTGTAATGACCGGACAGCACCAGCCAAAAACACATAAGGACCAGTCCAAGACTCCCATAAAGCACGCGACGCCCCTCCCCCTTTTGGGCACGTAGCTACATGTCCGAGTAGGTGTTTCGACCTACGATAACGCCTGATCGATGACTGCGAAACGGGTACAGAGTGATTCGCAATGACGGAAATGTTCGCAGATTCGCGCAATCTATCAAGTTTGACTTGGATAAACCGGAATTCGATGGCACGACATCCACAAGGCAATGTGACCGCAGGCTGCTGTTTTTGACGTCGGCGAATGCTAATATGTGCGTGCCTGCGGTTAGAACAACTTTGAATTGAAAATCCACAGTCGCACAACTTTTTATTGCATTGCATGAGGCGGCCGTTGGTCTGAGGAAAGCGTTATGAGCACGAAAAGTAAACAGCCAAAAGTCGACAAGCCGGACACAGAATGGCGCCAGCAGCTAACTGCCGAGCAATACCAGGTGACGCGGTTACATGCCACCGAACCACCCTTTTCCCATCCCTACAATGCGACGAAGAAGGAAGGCACGTTTGTGTGTATCTGCTGCGGGGATCCGCTGTTTTCGTCAGATCACAAGTTTGATTCCGGAACGGGCTGGCCGAGCTTCACGGCACCGCACAGCGACGAAGCGTTGAGTGAGCACGAAGACAACAAGCTGTTCAGCCGGCGGACTGAAGTGCGCTGCGCCTCGTGTGACTCTCATTTGGGTCATGTCTTTCCTGATGGCCCTGAGCCGACGGGCCTGCGCTACTGCATCAATGGGGTAGCGCTGAATCATAAAGAAGAAGACGAAGAGTAATTCTCCTCTTCCCAATATCGAGCCTCACCCAATGAACAAAAATGCCGCCTTGCCCCAACCGCCTGTCGCGGATGTCAGACCCGTTGAAGACACTCGCCACGGCATCACACGCATCGACAACTATGCCTGGCTGCGAGCGGACAACTGGCAGGAAGTGATGCGTGACCCGTCGGTGCTGGATACCGATATCCGCTCCGTTCTTGAAGCGGAAAACGCTTATACGGCTGCGGCCATGTCCGAAACGGAGAAGTTGCAAGAAGCGCTGTTTCAGGAAATGAAGGGCCGCATCAAGGAAGATGACTCAAGCGTACCCTCGCCCGATGGAGCCTTTTCCTATTTCACGCGCTTCGTGACAGGAGGCCAGCACCCGCTCTTTTGCCGGCGCCCACGAGAGGGCGGAGACGATCAGGTTTTACTCGATGCCAACAAGCTCGCCGAGCCCCATGCCTATTTCAGAATTGGCGGTGTGGCGCATAGCCCCAACCATAAACTCGTGGCCTATGCCAGCGATACCAACGGCTCGGAGTATTATGCGGTACGCGTTCTCGATGCGGCGACCGGCGAAGAAGTCGGCGCGCCCATCCCCGATACTGCCGGCGGAGCCGTCTGGGCGAATGACGGGAAGACGCTGTTCTATTCCCGGCTCGATGAAAATCATCGCCCACGCCAGATATTCCGTCACACGTTAGGCGCAGCACCTGAGAAGGACGTGCTCGTCTATGAAGAGGCCGATCCCGGATTCTTCGTTGGCGTCGGCATGACCCAAAGCCGCGCCTTTATCGTTATTGACGCCCATGACCATCAGACATCTGAAATCAGGATACTCGATGCAAACGAACCGGAGGCAGAACCCCGTCTGGTGGCAGCGCGTGAAATCGGCCACGAATATTCGGTCGAACATCACGGCGAAAAACTCATCATCCTGACGAACGCGGATGGCGCGGAGGATTTCAAGATTGTCGAGGCGCCGCTCGACACACCGGGCAAGGCGCAGTGGAGTGAAATCGAGGCACATCGCACGGGACGCCTTATTCTCGATGTGATTCCCTACAGCAACCATCTCGTCAGGTTGGAGCGGGAGGATGGCCTGCCCCGCATCATCATTCGGCAGTTCGCTGACGGGTCCGAACACGCAATTGCATTTGAAGAGGATGCCTATTCGCTCGGTCTGTCATCCGGCTACGAATATGACACGTCGAGTTTGCGCTTCACCTATTCCTCTATGACGACACCGGCGCAGGTGTTCGATTATGACGTGAAGAACCGCGAACGCACATTGCGCAAGACGCAGGAAGTGCCAAGCGGACATGATCCCGATGCCTACGTCACCCGCCGCATCATGGCTCCGGCCCATGATGGCGAAGAGGTTCCGGTTTCACTTCTTTATCGCAAGGATACGCCGCTCGACGGATCGGCTCCGCTCCTGCTCTATGGATATGGCGCTTACGGGATTTCCATCCCCGCGAGCTTCAACACCAACTGTTTGAGTCTGGTGGATCGGGGTTTCGTTTACGCCATCGCGCATATTCGCGGCGGTAAGGACAAAGGGTACCGCTGGTACCGGGATGGCCGAGGCCTGTCCAAGACAAACACCTTCAAGGATTTCATTTCCGCCGGCGAGCATTTGGCGAACGAAGGCTTTACATCGCGTGGCCAAATCGTTGCCCACGGTGGGAGTGCCGGCGGAATGTTGATGGGGGCTGTTGCCAACATGGCGCCTGACCTGTTTGCCGGCGTCATGGCAGAGGTGCCGTTCGTGGATGTGCTCAATACAATGCTCGACGACACGCTTCCCCTGACGCCACCCGAATGGCCCGAATGGGGCAATCCGATCGAGGACAGGCAGGCTTACGAAAACATCACCGACTACTCGCCCTATGACAATGTAACGTCACAAAGCTATCCCAACATTATCGCGCTGGCCGGGCTCACCGATCCCCGCGTTACCTACTGGGAGCCAGCCAAATGGGTCGCGAAGCTACGAGCGCTGAAGGAAAATGATCTGTTGGTGCTGCTGAAAACGAATATGGACGCAGGTCATGGTGGTGCTTCGGGCCGGTTTGACCGGCTCAAGGAAGTGGCGCTCTCCTATTCCTTCGCGCTGAAAGTGACCGACAGGTTGAAAGGTATGAGTTGATGTGGAGATGGTTGTTTGTTGCGCTGGTACTGTTGCTGCCCACGGGCGTTTCTGCTGCAGACTTCAAAGTTGAATTTGTTAGCGCCAGTGAGCCTGAACTCTCCAACCCGCATGACATCGATCTCTCGCCGACCGGCAAATATCTGTACGTCGCCGACCTCGGCCACGACCGTGTTAGCGTACTCGACGCGCATTCTCTTCAGATCGTCGGCGCCATTGGCGAAAAGGACGATCTTTCCGCACCACACGACGCCCATGTCGGACCCGACGGGAGCCTATATGTTGCCGATACGGGAAACGACAGGATCGTCATCTATGATCTCAACGGCGCAAGCGGCAAAAAAACCGGTGTGATTGAGGGTGGTATCTATGCGCCTGAAGGCGTGTTTGCGCGTTCCGGCGGACGCATCTATGCGACCGGTGCCGGTAGTGGAAACATCGTTGTCTATGAAAATGGCAAGGTGGTTGCAGAGGCCAAGGGTCTCAGTGCGCCTCATGACGTAATTTCCGACCGAAACGGATCATTCTGGGTTGCCGACGCCGGCAATGATCGCATGGTATTGATGTCGAAAGACCTGAAGGTCAAAAAGATATTGGGCGGCGACGCCTATAAATTCAGCGGTCCGCGGTATCAGGACATGACCGATGATGGGTTGCTTGTGGTTGCGGACAAGAACACTCACTCAATCAAGGTCATCGGGCCCGATGGCGGTTTTGTTGCCGTAATCGGGTCCGGAAAACGTGGAAAAGGTCCTGGAGAATTTACGACACCAGAAGGGGTCGTCATTCGGGGTAACGACATCTGGTTTGCAGACAGTGGTAATAACCGTATCGTGCGCTACCGCATCGTGCGATAGAATAGACCAACCCGATCCATATTTCGCGAGTGAGGAAACTATGAGTGAGCCAGCGCGCAAAAAGGAAATGTCGTCATCAAAGGTCAAATTTGACTGGACGGACCCACTGGACCTCGATGGCCAGTTGACTGAGGAAGAACGCATGGTCCGCGACAATGCGCAGCGCTATGCCCAGGACAAGCTGATGCCGCGTGTACTCGACGCCTTCCGCGACGAGAATTTCGACGTTGATATCATGCGCGAGATGGGCGAACTCGGCCTGCTCGCCGCAACCCTGCCTGAAGAGTATGGCGGCTCGGGACTGGGTTACGTCTCCTATGGACTCATCTCCCGCGAAGTCGAACGTGTCGACTCGGGGTACCGCTCTGCCATGAGCGTTCAAAACTCACTGGTGATCTTTCCGATCTTCGAGTACGGCACGGACGATCAGAAGCGCAAATTTCTGCCCAAACTCGCATCCGGTGAAATGATCGGCTGTTTCGGTCTGACCGAGCCTGATCACGGTTCGGATCCCGGTGGGATGCGCACCCGGGCGGAAAAGGCAGATGGCGGTTACATTCTCAAAGGCGCAAAGACGTGGATTTCCAACGCCCCGAGCGCTGATGTCTGCATCGTCTGGGCGAAGACGGAAGATGGCGTTATTCGCGGTTTCATCGTGGAGCGCGGGATGAAAGGCCTTTCGACGCCCAAGATCGAAGGCAAGTTCTCGCTTCGCGCATCCGAAACCGGTGAGATCGTCCTTGAGGACTGTTTCGTTCCGGAGGAAAACCTTCTCCCCGGCGCGCAAGGACTGGGTGGACCGTTCCGTTGTCTGAACCGGGCCCGCTTCGGCATCTGCTGGGGCGCAATGGGAGCCGCGGAATTCTGCTGGCACGCGGCGCGTCAATATGTTCTCGACCGTGAGCAGTTCGGACGACCCCTCGCCGCCAACCAACTGGTACAGAAGAAGCTGGCCGACATGCAGACGGAAATCGCGCTCGGTCTGCAAGGCGCGCTTCAGCTTGGCCGTATCTTCGAGGCAGGCAATGAGTGGCCGGAATCCATCTCACTTCTGAAGCGCAACAATTGCGGCAAGTCACTGGATATCGCGCGGACCGCGCGTGACATGCATGGCGCCAACGGTATCGTGGATGAATATCACGTCATCCGTCACGTCATGAATCTGGAGACGGTCAATACCTATGAGGGCACTCACGATATTCATGCCCTCATTCTTGGCCGTGCACAGACCGGCATTCAGGCTTTCTGCTGAGCTATCTCCGTCGTTCCAGCCAATCTGTTGCGTTGCAATTTTGGAGCGTCTAGTGTGCCTGCAAATTCAATCATCGACCTCAAACCCGGGAGAAAATCGTGGCGTTCGAACTTCCTGACCTGCCTTATGCTTACGATGCGCTTCAGCCTTTCATGTCTGCTGAAACGCTCGAATTTCACCATGACAAGCATCATCAAGCCTATGTTGATAACGGCAACAAATTGCTCGAGGGATCGGGCCTTGAAGGCAAGAGCCTGGAAGAAATTGTTGTGGCCTCTCACGGCTCCAACGCCGGTTTGTTCAACAACGCAGCCCAGCACTACAACCACATCCATTTCTGGAAATGGATGAAACCGAATGGCGGCGGCGGGTCAGGAACCGGTTTTCCTGGCACCCTAGCAGACAAGATCAACGAAGACCTTGGCGGCTATGACGCCTTCAAGAAGGCCTTTGTTGATGCCGGTCTGACACAGTTCGGATCCGGCTGGTGCTGGCTTGCTCTGAAAGATGGCAAGCTCGAAATCATGAAAACGCCGAACGGTGAAAACCCGCTTGTCCATGGTGCCACTCCGCTGCTTGGCTGCGATGTGTGGGAGCACTCCTATTACATCGACTACCGCAACGCCCGGCCGAAATATCTCGAAGCGTGGGTCGACAGTCTCATCAACTGGGACTACGTCTCTGAACTGTATGAGGCGGCCAGCTAAACTACAGATCGCCCAATTTATCTGAAGGCCAGAGCTAAGTAGCGCTCTGGCCTTTTTTGTTGCGCGGGATCACTCGCGACAGGGCTATTGCGCTGCCTTTTTGTCCGCGATCGCATGCAGGTGTTCGATCAGGGCGGCAATCTGATCGGGTTCAAACTCAACAACGGGCATGTCCGGATGGCCGGTTACTATACCTTCGGCCAAGGCCTCCTCCAGGCTTTCAAGCGGCCATTTTGTAGCGAATGTCCGAAACGGCGGCGCGAGGGGCAGTTTGCTGGTATCGCTCTTGCCGACAGCATGACAACGCCCGCAACGCTCCTCGGCCAGCGCCTTACCCACCAGGGCCAAATCCTTGTCTTGAGCATGCGCTGGACCGGCGGTTAGTCCGGTCGAGATGGTGATAGCGGCCAGAACCGTTAGGGCTCGTTTCATTGCTTTTACCTATCTGAGTTTTGGAGCCGCAATCCAGAAAGCACGGCATGGAACCTCGATCAATATGACAACAGCGCACAACCGGAGTCGAGCCCGATCATGCGCTGCCTCGAATTCGAAACCGCAGCCAAATGGAAAAGGTACAGCCTAGAGGCCGAACATATTCTTGACGCGATCAAGGGCGCCATCGGCAGCTTCAGTAATCGTGCCCCATACGTCGTCGGCCGCTTCCGCTGCAGACGCTATGACATTCTTGGCGGCTGAATCGTCAAACAGATCAAGCTTGGCCAATGTATTGGGGCCAACAATCCCATCCCCCTTGAGGCCATTCTTCTCCTGATATGCCTTGACTGCCTTCTCAGTGCCCGAGCCGAACTTGCCATCAGCATCAATACCAAGCGCCTCCTGCATTTTCTTGACGGTTGTGCCGCGAGAACCGCGACGCAGCTGGACGAGATCATAAAGGCCCATGTGAGCAAATGTATCCGGTCCGGCAATGCCGTCGACCTTCAAACCATTCGCCTGCTGATAATCTTTGAGCGCCTGTTCCGTACCACCACCGAAAACACCGTCTGCTTCAACGCCCAGCTTTTCCTGAAGCCGCTTTACAGGTTCACCCCGCAACCCTTTCAACAATATCGCCATTCGTGCCTCCCTGATGATTGAAATTGGATCAAAAATAATGAGCGACGGTCCTGATACAGGACCAATGTCTCATCTATGTTGCGCACCGGCGATTTAAAGGGGCCTGCGGGATAGTTTTCCTGCAGTCATACCCGATCAAAACCCCTTCTTCAGGCTCCCCAATATGCCGCGAACCAGCGCGCGGCCAAGGGCCGTTCCCATTGACCGGGCAACAGATTTTGTAAGCGCTTCAGTGGTGCTTTGCCGCCGGGAACTGCTCTTGCGGGTGGTTCGTTTCTTCGAAGTGCCTGAATTGCTGCTTGAGCCGCCTCCGATCCAATCGGGTAGCGAGAACCCACCGCGACTTTCGGTCTGTTCCTCAGACTCCTGCTCGCGCTGCTTTTCCTCCTGCTCGGTCTTTGCCTTGGCGCGTTTCTGCAACGTTTCGTATGCCGACTCCCGGTCAACGCCCTTGTCGTAAACTCCCAGGACGGGGCTCTCCTTGATGACATCCTTCCGCTCGGCTTTGGTCAGTGGTCCCAGGCGCGATGACGGCGGACGCACCAGCGTGCGCTGGACAACCGAAGGGTGTCCCTTTTTCTCCAGCGTTGAAACGAGCGCTTCACCCACTCCCAATTCCATGATCACGGTTTCGGTCTTGAAGTCGGGATTGGGACGGAAGGTTTCTGCTGCCGCTTTCACAGCGCGTTGCTCGCGCGGAGTAAAGGCACGCAGGGCATGCTGGACGCGGTTGCCCAGCTGGCTTGAAACTGAATCCGGCACATCGAGCGGATTCTGTGTCACGAAATAGACGCCAATTCCTTTGGATCGGATAAGGCGAACCACTTGCTCGACCTTCTCGATCAATGCCTTGGGCGCCTCGTCGAACAGGAGATGCGCCTCGTCGAAAAAGAAGACGAGCTTCGGTTTATCGGGGTCACCAACCTCGGGCAGCTCCTCGAAGAGCTCCGAAAGCAACCACAGCAGAAAGGTTGCGTAGAGACGGGGCGACTGCATCAGCTTGTCCGCCGCCAGCACATTTATGTATCCCTGGCCCTGGCGCGTTGTGCGCATCAGGTCGGCGATCTCAAGTGCGGGCTCGCCGAAGAAGTTCTCCCCCCCCTGCTCCTCCAGCACGAGCAACGAACGCTGGATCGCACCAACTGACGCAGTGGAAACATTGCCATACTCGGTTGAAAGCTCCTTGGCCCTTTCGCCGACATGCGACATCAGCGCGCGCAGATCCTTCAGATCGAGAAGCAGCAACCCTTCTTCATCCGCAACCCGGAATGCAATATTCAGGACACCTTCCTGAGTGTCATTCAGGTCCATGAGCCGGGCGAGGAGCAAGGGCCCCATTTCGCTCACCGTGGTTCGGATGGGATGACCCTGCTCACCGAAAAGATCCCAGAAAATGGTCGGGAACGCTTCGTAGTCATAGTCATTGAAGTCGATCTTTTTCGCGCGCTCTTCGAGGAAATCCTTCGAAACGCCGGATTCCGCCACGCCCGACAGATCACCCTTCACGTCGGCGCAGAAAACAGGAACACCGTTTTCGGAAAAACCTTCGGCCAGAATCTGCAGTGAAACCGTTTTACCGGTTCCTGTCGCACCGGTAATCAATCCATGACGGTTTGCGAGCTTCAGGCGCAGTTCCTCACGCTTGGTACTCTTGCCGATAAAGACCGTTTCTTCTTCGCTCATAGTGACCCCGTATTGCGGACAAATCAGGTCTCGTTACCTTGTCGGACGAACCCTTTTCAACCCTATTGTCCTACGCCAACCACACGTTAGAAGCGAGCTAGAATTTGAGCCACAACTTAACCCCTTGTCGCCATGACATACGGCGTATACAAGTCGCGGACTTTAGCTGAGCTATCAATAGATTTCCGAGGAGGGCAATATATGAGCTACCCGATTATCGATATTGAGGGCATTGGGCCCAAATACACGAAGATGCTGAAGAAAGTCGGCGTTTCCCAGACCAAGCATCTGCTGTCCCGTGGCGCATCCAAAAAGGGCCGCAAGGACCTGGCTAAGGAGTCCGGTTGCACCGAGACCCAGATACTCAAATGGACCAATATGGCCGACTTGATGCGCATCAGGGGTGTTGGCGAGGAATATTCCGAGCTTCTGGAAGCGGCCGGTGTCGACACGGTCAAGGAGCTGCGTAATCGCAAGCCAGAGAATTTGCATGAGGCCATGTCGACAGTAAATACCAAGAAAAAGCTCGTTCGCCAGTTGCCTGGCCCCAAACAGGTCAAAGCCTGGGTGGCGCACGCGAAAAAGCTGAAGCCGATCTTGACCTACTAGACTGATACAACAAATGCGAGACACGAAACGGCGGTTCGGTGGAGCCGCCGTTTTTTGTTGGTCAGCAGAAAAATAACCCGCGACTTTGGGGCGGGTGCCAGACGTGATCAGGGTGTGATAGGAGAGTGTTAGAGAAACCAGAGATCAATCCGACTGGACATGGGATGGGACCAATGTTCGAACTGACCAAAGACCAAAAAGAACTTCAATTGCGCGCGCGCACCTTTGCCGAAACCGAATTGATTGTCCGCGCGGCGGAGATTGACGAAAGTCAGGAATATCCGTGGGACATTGTTGAAAAGCTCACCAAGGCTGGGTTCGCGGGCATGACGGTACCGCAGTCCTACGGTGGACAGGGTCTCAACTATCTGGACACGGTTCTTGTCATTGAAGAGATGGCAAAAATCTGTGCCGTAACCGCCCGGATTGTCGTCGAAACCAACATGGGCGCGATCGGCGCGATCATGGCTTACGGGTCCGAAGCGCAGAAAAAACTGGCTGCCAGCATGGTCTTGGAAGGCGACAAACCGGCCATCTGCATGACCGAACCCGACGCGGGCAGCGCGCTCACCGAACTCACAACGCGGGCCGAGAAAAAAGGCGACACATACGTCCTTAACGGCACAAAACATTGGATTACAGGCGGTGGTGTCTCGCGCCTTTATCTCATATTCGCCCGGGTGATCGAAGATGGTGAAGACAAGGGGATAGCAGCATTCGTTGCACTGAAGGATGAAGATGAAGGCCTGGTGATTGCAGACCGGGAACCGACCATGGGATTGCGTGGCATCCCCGAGACGCGGGTCGAGTTTCATGATCTGACACTTTCTGAAGACCGCATCATTGTGCCGCCGGAAGGCATCCGTCGCGGATTTGCCGGCCTCATGAATGCTTACAATGGTCAGCGCACGGGAGCTGCGACCGTTGCGCTCGGCATAGCGACAGGTGCCTACAATATCGCGCTGAATTATGCCGAAACACGCAGGCAATTCCGCCGGCCCATTTCCGAGTTTCAGGGTCTGCAATGGATGCTGGCGGACATGGCGACCGGACTTGAAGCTGCCCGCCTCCTCGTGCACAAGGCAGCGGCGAGCAAGGGCAAGGAAGGCTTTCCCGACCCCCTGCTCGCGGCGCAGGCAAAAATCCTTGCATCCGAAACAGCCATTACCGTTACCAATAATGCTCTCCAGATTCATGGCGCACCGGGTTATTCGCGTCGCCTGCCACTGGAACGTATGGTTCGCGATGCGCGCATGTTCACAATTGGCGGCGGGACGGCCCAGCTCTTAAGGAACCTCGTTGCGAGCCGTATCCTCGATCGGAAATTCCCGCAGACCCGCGACGGGTATGCAGACTGGGAAGACGACAGTCAGCAGATGGGTGAGCAGCGCAAGCGCGGCTAATTCGGCGGTAGCATGATGAGCAAGCTTTCCCTTGCCGGTAATTTCCCGAAGGCTGACGACGCCGCATGGCGAGCGCTGGTTGAAAAAGCGCTCAAAGGCGCTGATTTCGACAAGACCCTGGTCTCGCACACAGCCGATGGGCTGAGGGTCAAACCACTCTACACGCGAGAAGATGAACCAGATGGAGACCCGGGCGGAAAGCCGGGGGCCGCTCCCTATCTGCGTGGATTTCGTGCAGCCCACGGCCAACGCCCATGGGACATCTGCCAACTTTATGCCGAAGCTGACCCGGTAGAAGCAAACACCGCAATCCTTGAAGACCTTGAAGGGGGCGCAAGCGCGATTGCGTTGCAGGTTGCAGCACCCGGACAGTCCGGCGTGAACATCAACACGGTGTCCGATCTCGATCACGCGCTGGAGAATGTCGCCCTAGATCTCGCAGGTGTATGGCTTGAGGCGGGTCATGGTGCCGCCAAAACGGCGCACGTCCTGATCGAACTCTGGAAGAGCCGCGGTGTTGATGAGGCTCAGGCGCTTGGCGGGTTCGGCACCGATCCTCTGGGCGTGTTGGCCCGCACCGGAGGACACCCCCTGTCGCTTGAACAGGCTCTTGCGGAAATGGCCGGGCTCGCCACGATCACCCATGAGCAAATGCCCCTTGTGACGGCACTGTCGGTTGATGCGCGCCCCTATCATGGTGGTGGCGCAAGCGAAGCGCAGGAACTTGCATGCCTGTGTGCAACAACCGTTGCCTACTTGCGCGCCCTGGAAAGCGCAGGTCTCGCGCCGCGCGATGGGCTGGCACAAATGGAGTTCACGCTCGCCTGCAACGCGGATTTGTTCGCCAACATTGCGAAACTTCGCGCCGCGCGCGCGCTCATTGCCCGGATAGCAGACGTATCTGGTGCTGCTGATGCCCTACCCAATTTGCGGCTTCATGCAATGACATCCTTCCGTATGTTCACCCGCCACGACCCTCAGATAAACATTTTGCGCACCACCATTGCAGCAGCGGCCGCCGCACTGGGTGGTGCGGACTCAATCACCGTGTTGCCCTTTACCTACGCGAACGGTCAATCAGACGCACACGCGCGGCGTATCGCCCGCAACATCCAGATCATCCTGCAGGAAGAGTCCTCGCTCGGCGCGGTGCTCGATCCGGCCGGTGGCAGTTGGTATGTGGAAGAATTCACCAGGGATCTGGCGGCAAAGGCCTGGGACGTGTTTCAGGAAATAGAGCGGCAAGGCGGCATGGCAGAGGCGCTGGCGAAAGGCTTCATCCAGAACAAGATCGCCGAAACGGCAAAGATACGCGCGCATGACGTTGCGGTCGGTGACGCGGAACTGACCGGCGTGAGCTCGTTTCCGAACCTGGCCGAACCGCCGGGTGACAACACCCCGCATGCGGTGCCGGACGATCTTGAAGATCCCGCAATCACCGTGGAGCCGATTCCGCTTCGCCGTCCTGCCGAACCGTTCGAGCGGCTTCGCGATGCGTCCGATCGTTATCTGGAAACGCACGGCGAGCGACCCAAGGTCGTGCTTGCGACCATCGGTCGGCCCAGCGACTATGCCGCGCGCGCAACTTACGCTGAGAGCTTCTTTGCAGCCGGTGGCATAGAGACAGTTACAGTTGATAACGCCGCCGATTACGAGACCGGCACATCTCCAATTGCCTGTATCTGCTCCAGTGATGCGGCCTATGAAAGCGATGGTGCGGATGCGGCGGGAACTCTGAAAAAAGCCGGTGCAGCAAAGATTTACTTGATTGGCCGGCCCGGAGAATTGCGCAAAACTCTCAAAGACGCAGGTGTTGGCGGATTTCTTCACCAGGGGTGTGATATCATCGATACACTCAAAGATGCCCAGGACGTGCTGGGTATCTGAAGGCGAGAAAATTGATCGGTCTTAGGGTCTTGTAATGCATAGCGGCAAGACGATTTCGACTCTAATTTTCGCAGCATTTATTGGCGTTATTGCTTCATTTCTTACTGCTGCATTTTTTTCAATAACCTTGACGGCTTATGGCCTTGTTTCCGTTTTCTGGGGTGAACTTCCGGCGAAATTAGCGGTGGATAAGACAGGCTCGGTCGGAATGTTGGCTACAATGCCTTTTTTGCTGGCCGTGTTAGCTTCACCAGCTGGATTGATCGGCGGTCCCATTGCCTTATTTCTGATCGGTACCCATGATGCCGGGAAACGCTCTTACTATGCAAAATATTTTCTGGGAGGGACATGTGTAGGCTTTGTCGCTCCCATTATTTCTGTCTTATTGTTCCCCAAATCATTTTTGCTGTTCTCTCATTTGGAGACTTTCGCTGTATTGCCAACACTGGCATTGTCGATTTTAGGTGCAATTTGGGGAGCCATCACCGGTGTCGCCTTCGCTTGGCTTATTGGACGAGAACCCTTTTTTGACGAAGCCAAAGCGTGAATGCGTTATGGTTCGATTGTTATGACACGAATACCTGACTTTACGCAGACCATCTTCAAGGCAGAGCCAACCAGTAACGCTGCCCTTGCCCCCGTTGACTCTCGCGAGACGCCCGAAGGGATTGCGATCAAGTCCGTCTACACCGGTTCAGACCGTGAGGGCCTGGACTTTCTCGATACCCGCCCCGGCCTGCCGCCTTACATTCGCGGCCCCTACCCCACAATGTATGTCCAGCGGCCCTGGACGGTCCGGCAGTATGCGGGTTTCTCGACAGCGGAGGAATCCAACGCCTTTTACCGGCGCAATCTGTCTGCCGGTCAGCAGGGTGTTTCAATCGCTTTCGACCTCGCCACGCACCGAGGCTATGACTCCGATCATCCGCGCGTGCAGGGCGATGTTGGCATGGCCGGCGTGGCGATCGACTCCATATACGACATGCGCACCCTGTTTGAGGGTATTCCGCTCGATCGCATCTCTGTCTCGATGACCATGAACGGTGCCGTTCTGCCGGTCCTCGCGCTCTATATCGTTGCGGGCGAGGAACAGGGTGTCCCGGCAGAAAAACTCTCCGGCACCATTCAGAACGATATTCTGAAAGAGTTCATGGTGCGCAACACCTACATCTATCCGCCCAAGCCATCCATGCGGATCATCTCCGATATTTTCCGCTACACGTCGGAGAACATGCCCAAGTTCAACTCGATTTCGATCTCCGGCTATCACATGCAGGAAGCAGGTGCCACGGCAGACCTCGAACTCGCCTACACGCTTGCGGACGGGGTCGAATATGTCCGCGCAGGCATTGATGCCGGCATGGAAATTGACCGTTTCGCACCACGGCTTTCGTTTTTCTGGGCGATCGGCATGAACTTCTTCATGGAGATTGCCAAGATGCGTGCCGCACGCGCGCTCTGGGCCAGGCTGATGAAACAGTTCGACCCCAAGGACCCTCGATCATTGAGCCTGCGGACGCACTGTCAGACGTCTGGCTGGAGCCTTACCGCACAGGATGTGTTCAACAATGTGACGCGCACCTGCGTCGAGGCCATGGCGGCGACGCAGGGCCATACCCAGTCCCTGCACACCAATGCGCTTGACGAAGCACTGGCCTTGCCGAGTGACTTTTCCGCTCGCATCGCCCGTAACACGCAACTCCTTTTGCAACAGGAATCCGGAACCACGCGCGTCATCGACCCATGGGGCGGCAGCTATTATGTGGAGCGGCTCACCGCAGACCTGGCAGAGAAGGCGTGGGGAAACATCCAGGAGGTTGAGGGGCTTGGCGGCATGGCCAAGGCCATAGAGGCAGGTTTGCCCAAACTTAAAATCGAGGAGGCTGCCGCAAGGACGCAGGGGCGCATCGACTCCGGCCGCCAGACCATTGTCGGCGTCAACAAGTTTCGCGTTGAAAACGAGCCGCAAATCGAAATCCTCAAAGTGGACAACCACGCAGTACGGCGCCAGCAACAGGAAAAGCTGGAGCGACTGCGTGCCGAGCGCGATGAGGCCGACTGCCAGGCCGCGCTTGACGCACTCACCAAATGCGCTGAAACCGGCGAGGGCAACTTGCTGGCTCGCTGCGTCGAGGCGGCGCGCGCCATGGCCACAGTGGGTGAGATCTCCGATGCCATGGAGAAAGTATTCGGGCGCCATCAGGCGGAAGTGAAGGCCATTACGGGCGTTTACAGGGAAGAGATCGGAACCATGCAGAAATCACTGGCACGGGTTCAGAAGCTGGTCGACGTATTCGCCGCCAACGAAGGACGCCGCCCGCGCATTCTTGTCGCCAAGGTGGGTCAGGACGGCCACGACAGAGGACAGAAGGTTATTGCGTCGGCTTTTGCGGATCTGGGTTTTGATGTGGATATCGGCGCATTGTTCCAGACACCGGAAGAAGCTGCCCGTCAGGCAACGGAAAACGACGTGCATATCATCGGCGTTTCGTCATTGGCCGCAAGCCACCTGACGCTCGTTCCTGAGTTGCGCGAGGCTCTGGAGAAACAGGGGCGCGGAGACATCATGATTGTGGTTGGCGGTGTCATCCCGCCGCAGGACTATGACGAACTCTACGAGGCAGGCGCCAAAGCCATCTTCGGTCCCGGCACAGTCATCGCCGACGCCGCCGCTGACTTGCTGGAAAAGCTTTCCACGCAACTCGGCTTCAAACCAAGCGAGGCGGCGGAGTAGAGCTCGACGCATGACCGAACGCAGCACCCCAAAAGTCCGTGGTATCAATCACATCACGCTTGCGGTTGCCGATCTCGATGCAGCTGTGTGCTTTTACCGCGATGTACTGGGGCTAAGGTTGTGCAAACGCTGGGACGGTGGCGCCTATCTTGAAGCGGGTGAGTTCTGGATTTGCCTCTCTCCAGATACGGCAACCCGTCGAATGCCACACCCGGACTATACCCACATGGCTTTTGACGTGGACGATGACGAATTCGACGCAATGGCAACGCGACTTTCACGTGCCGGCGCCGCCACATGGAAAGACAATCGCAGCGAGGGTCGGTCCCATTATTTTCTGGATCCCGATGGCCACAAGCTGGAACTGCATGTAGGCACGCTTCAGTCCCGGCTCGATGCAATGGAGCCCTGCTGCGCGCCGTGAGCAATACAACACCCCTTGCCATCCCCCACGACTCCGCATAACCCGCATTCATGTGTGCTTCACAAACACAACGCAATGACCTCACGCTGCAGGACTATAGAGACGGCATGCGTTCCGGAGACCGTGTGCTGCTTGCTCGCGCGATCACACTTGTCGAGAGCACGAAAGCTGAGCACCAGGCGTTAGCCCAGGAATTGTTGCAGGTCTTGCTCCCGGAGATCGGGAAAGCCTACCGGGTCGGCATTACCGGCGTACCGGGTGTCGGAAAATCCACCGCAATTGATCAGCTGGGTACGAACCTGACCGCGGCCGGTCACAAGGTAGCGGTCTTAGCGGTCGACCCTTCATCCACGCGGTCTGGAGGTTCGGTTCTTGGCGACAAGACTCGTATGCCCCGTCTCGCCCTGGATGAAAACGCCTTCATTCGCCCCTCGCCCACCTCCGGCACCCTCGGCGGTGTAACGCGAAAGACAAGAGAGACAATGGCGCTGTGCGAGGCGGCGGGCTTCGACGCGATTCTCGTGGAAACGGTTGGGGTCGGTCAGTCGGAGACAGCTGTCGCGGAAATGGTCGATTTCTTTTTGGCGCTGATGCTTCCCGGTGCGGGAGATGAGTTACAGGGCATTAAGAAGGGGATCGTTGAAATTGCCGACATGATCGCGGTCAACAAAGCTGACGGCGATAATGTGAACCGCGCGAACGTGGCAGCCAGTGTTTATCGCGCGGCGCTTAACATCATCACCCCGACGAGCCCGAACTGGTCGCCACCGGTGGTGACCGTTTCGGGTAAGGAAAATATTGGTCTCGACGCGTTGTGGGGGAAAATCGAGGAGCACCGGGAGACACTCACGACGTCAGGTGAATTCGTGTCACGCCGGCAGGATCAGGCGATCAAATGGATGCACGACATGCTTGAAGACCGCATGAAGGCAGCATTGCGCGGCAATCCGAATGTCGCAAAGCGCTTGCCGGAAATTGAGACACGCGTGCGCAAAGGCAAACTCACTCCGGCCCGCGCCGTCGATGAAATCCTGGCATTGATGAAGTCCTAAGCTAGCGTCCACACGAGGCGAAGCGATGAACAACCGGCCACCTATCAAAATTCTTCTGACCGGTTTCGGCCCGTTTCCTGGTGTTCACTCCAATCCGAGCGGCGAGTTCCTGAAGCAGTTCGAGGAGCGGTTTTCGCGGGACACACGAGACATAACTCTGCGCACAGACGTGATCCCGACGAGTTGGACCGCAGCGGAGCGGTTCGTCTCAGGCCCACTGGTTGAATTCGATCCCGACATCGCGCTGCACTTCGGCGTCCATCGGGGTGCAGCCGGCTTTCGTATCGAAACACGAGCTGACAATTGCGCCAGCTCTCATGCTGATGCGGACGGAAAGATGTTTAAAAACAGCCAGTTGGTGAAAGGTGGCCCGGCGGCGCTTCGGGCCGGTATCCCGGCAGAGAAACTGGTTCACGCGCTGCGTGGCCGGTGCCTACCGGCAGTAACGTCGGCCAATGCCGGGCGCTATCTGTGCAACATGCTGCTCTACCTTTCACTTAACCAGGCCAGAATTGACAGCCGTATCCGCCAGACCGGTTTCATCCATATTCCACCACTCGCTCGGGTTTCAGGTGGAAGATCACATGGAAAGCGGCTGGTCTTTGATATGCCCACACTGCTTGATGGAGCAGAAACGATTACGGAGCGTTGTATTTCGCGGCACGCGCACGCCATACGGACCCAGAGGCCGTCGCACTATCGTTAACGCCAGTTGGCATCGCGTTTGCTACAAGGACTTGCAAGGAAGGATAAAACACCATGGTCTTGGATCGGCGCCAGATGATGCTCAGTGGTATTGGTGCAAGCGCCGGACTCACTGCCATGGCAGGTCCGCGCACTACATCCGCTCATGCTGCCGATTCCCAAGTTGGCGTGCAGTCCGTCGCTAATTATGGTGTGCGCCCAAACGCCAATAAAGACCAGACTGCTGCACTGCAAGTCGCGATTGATGCGGCCGCCAAGTCCGGGGCCATCCTGCACGTGCCTGCAGGGGAGTATCGCACAGGAGACTTGACACTCAGGACCAATTCCCTGCTTTCTGGCGTACCCGGTTTGAGCGTCCTGAAATTTTCCGCTGATGGTGGGACACTCACGGTCGCCTCAGCCCGCAATGTGCACCTGACGGGCCTTGTTCTCGATGGCGCCAAATCCGCCCCGACTGGTGAGGGAAATGACAGAGCACTGTTGAGTGCCGGAAAGGTCGAGGGGCTTTTCATTACAAACTGCAAGATCGCGGGCAGCCGGATGAACGGCCTGTCACTCAGAGAATGTTCCGGGAAAATCACAGATAACGACATCTCTACGGCGGCCGTTACCGGCATCTTCTGCAACGACTCCATCGGTCTCGAAATCAGCCACAACCACGTGCATAATTGTGGCAACAACGGCATTCAGGTGTGGCGCTCCAAGGCTGGAGAAGATGGCACGATCATTGCCCAAAACCGCATCGACCGGATCCGTGCCGAAGCTGGTGGAACGGGCCAAAATGGCAATGGAATCAACGTCTTTAAAGCCGACTCCGTGCAAGTTACTGGAAACCGGATCACGGATTGTGACTTCTCAGCAATCCGTGGCAACGCCGCGTCCGATTTCCAGGTGATTGGCAATTCCTGCGCGCGCCTCGGCGAAGTCGCGATCTATGCGGAATTTGGTTTCGAGGGGACAATCATTGCCAACAATCTGGTGGACAAGGCGGCAACCGGAATATCCATAACCAACTTCAACGAAGGCGGGCGCATGGCAGTCGCCCAGGGCAATCTCGTTCGCAACCTGTTTTTGCGTGGCGGGGAGCGCGGCGTGGGGATCGCTGTTGAGGCGGACGCCATGGTCTCCGGCAACCTCGTCGAAGGAGCCCCTGGCGGCGGCATCATGATCGGATGGGGCAAGTATCAGCGTGACGTCAACGTCACCGGGAACCTGATCCGGGAAGCGCGCATTGGCATCGGCGTTTCAACCGCAAGAGATGCAGGTTACGCGTATATTACAAACAATATGATATCGGTGACATCTGAAGGCGGTGTCCGCGCAATGGACCATGCCAAACCGCTTGGGCCCGATCTCGCCAAGTCGAGTTCTGAATCCTACCGAAACATCGCGGTATTCGGAAACGTGTCCCTTTAATCTCCGCTTCTTTCAGGGTTTAACCGCTCGACCGCATCAGCCAATTCTCTCGACGGCAAGATCTCTCCAATTGCACGTCCGCGCCAGTTGGTGAGCGTCATGTCGTACAAGTCTCCTGCCGACTCAATCCGATCTGAGAACAGTCTCGCGATGATCGTAGCGGCAACGGCTTCCGCGCCCCGACGTGCACCATCTCCGATCTTGAGAGCAAGCCCAAGTCCGTGTTCGGGAAACGCTGCGCAGTAGACACCTTCCGCCCCGCCCTTCACGAATGCGGCGGCGCCCAGCTTTTGCATCACGCCAGTCCCAAAGCGTCCCGTTCCCTCCACCATGAAGGGTTCGCTGGTACAGGCATGAAGTAGACGTTTCGCCGCCGCAGCGCGCTCTGACGAGAGACCAGAAGAAGAGGTGAGCCGCGCAAACGCGGCAGCGAGCGGGCGAAGCGGTATAGCCCATGTCGGGACCGAACAGCCATCAATTGCACAGGCTCGCGGCGATAGCGCCTCCCCGGTCATTTCTTCGATCACGCGGCGAATACATTGCTGAACGGGGTGATCGGGGTGCTCATAGCCATCCACGTCTACGCCTAAATGGACTGCCAGCGCCAACATCCCGGCATGCTTTCCTGAACAGTTGTTGTGCAAGGTACACGGCGATCCGCCACCTGATGCCAGAGCCCGCGCGGCGGCGGCATCAAGAGGCCAGTGCGACCCGCAAGCGAGCGCATCGGGCGTAAGGCCACACTTGGAAAGCATGACTCTCGCCGTATCCACATGGATACCCTCACCGTTATGCGAGGCACAAGCGAGCGCCAGCTCCGCGTCTGCAAATCCAGCCTTTTCCGCCGCCCCAGTCTCAACAAGGGGTAGAGCCTGTAGCACTTTGATCGCAGAACGCGGATAGATCGGCGCGTCAACGTTGCCCAACGAAACGACGATTTCGCCGCTCGCGTCAGCAACGCAGAGTGCGCCGCGATGGGAGCTTTCCACATCGCTCCCACGGGTCAGTTGGATCAAAACCGGATTGGGCACAATAACAGCGGGGTCCGCACACGTGATCGAAGTCATGTAATGCCGCGTTATAGCGTGCAGGACCCTAAGCGATCAATCGGATGTACCCTCTTCTCGGCGGTGTCGCCTCTATTGCAGCCCCCGGCTATGTCCAATCCACGAAGTTGGAATTTTGGTTCAAGCTTTGCCGCTCATACTTCACGCGTGTGGACTTTTTCAAAGGCGGGACCGATTTTCTTACGCTGGCTTTGATGACGCGCGCCCTTGTCCGCTCCTCGATCTGATCGAGGAAGCCGACACGAATCTTCCTGGTCACGATGTGACCCCACTGTGAATTCAGGTTGGCCGAAAAGATTGGCTCATATTTAAGAATGTGCTGCTGCTCGACAGGATGATCGAACAGGCTGTCCAGCACATAGGTTCGCTCTTCAATCTCAACGGTCACGACTGCGTGCATGAGACGGCGCCGAGTATCCCGGACGACGGCAAGTCGAAGCTGATCGTTACGGAACCCCAGCTCAAGCAAAGACCAGAACTTTATCGTAGCATAATCTTCACAATCGCCCTTGCCTCTCAGGACTTCACCCGGGCTTGCCCAGTAATCCACCTGGCCGAAAATCTTGTCGTCATCGACATAGGAAACCATGCGATTGATGGATTTGTTGAGCCTTGCAAGTTGCACCTGAGGCGGCAGGCCTTTGAGTTCTTCAAGAAGCTCCCGCCAACGCCGCATGTGTGGCGGACAGTCTGCTGCGCCGCTTGTGCAACTTTCATAGGCGCCGGACTCATCGACAATCCGGGAAAGAACGCCCTTCCAGTCGGCCTCAAACCGATGCTTCACCGTCTTGAACTCAAATGAGCCAAGCAACCCGAATTTGAAGGACTGCGTTTCCTTTTTGATTTCCGGTTCCGCAGCGCGACTTTCAATCGCACTCTTGAGATTGACGCCAACGTTTGGAAACGCCTGGGCCGAACCGCCGCCAAGGATCATCAATGGAAGCAGGACTCCGAACGCACTGGCCGCACCACGAAGATACGAACGTACGCTGCCGCCAAATGAGTCTTTGTTGAAACGCCAGTGTTGTTTTGTCTGAAATCGATCATGCAGCGCGTTCTGCGCATTACCGTTCGCGTAAAGCTTCTCGCTTCGCTTTGACGATCGGCTTGAGAATATAATCCAAGACACTCTTCTTCCCCGTTATGATGTCGACTTGCGCGACCATTCCGGGGATTATTGGCAGAGACTTATTGCCTTTCCGTAAAATATTCTCGTTTGTTCTTACAGTAACGAAGTAATAACTCTCTTTCGTCTCCTCGTCCTTAATGCTGTCTGAAGAAATTATTTCAACTTCTCCATCAAGCCCGCCGTATATTGTAAAGTCGTAAGCGGTAATCTTAACGAGTGCTTTCTGATCAGGGCTAACAAAAGCTATATCTTTCGGTGGCACGCGGACTTCAACCCGCAGCGTGTCCTCAATCGGGGTGATTTCCGCCAATGGTTCGCCAGCCCGCACAACACCGCCAATAGTATTTGTATGCAGTTTATTGACTATACCGTCCACGGGGGAGCGAATATCCGTGCGAACCACACGGTCTGACGCTGCCTTGATCGACTGATCAACGACAGAAAGTTCAGAAAGCTTTGCGTTCAGTTCAGTTTGGGCATTCTGCCGGAACGTCAGCTTCTGCTCGTCGATGAGCCTTTCCGCCTCACGGATCGATGCTTCAACCCTTGGCATCGCCTGCTGGACCGACGCCAGTTGGCCTCTTAAATCGGAGATTTCTCTCTCAAGCTTCAGGACGTCGGTCTTGGATACGATTCCACGCTTGGCCAAGGGTTCCTTGAGTTTGAATTCACGGTTGGCAATATCAAGTCCATTCTTGAAGCGCTTCCGATCTTCGTTCAGTTCGGCCAATTCCTGCCGACGCTGCTGAAGCCTTTCGCGATGGAGGCTAACTTGGTTATCAAGTGCGGATTTCCGGATTTCAAACAGGGTTTCTTCGTTCGCTGTCGTCGCTGCTGCGCGCTTTCGCAGATCATCATCAAATTTCACTGTGGTGGCATCAGGGTCCTCGGACTCCGTGCGCAGTCGTTTCACCTGCGCCCTGAGGCTGAGCTGCTTGGCCTGCAATTCACCAAGGTCCGAAGAAAACCCGGTATCGTCGATACGCAGAAGTATCTCGCCCTTCTTGACGGTTCGACCTTCGCGCACAAAGATTTCTTCCACGATCCCGCCTTCGAGGCTCTGCACGACCTGTTTCTTCGAAGAGGGAATGACCTGCCCCTCCCCGCGCGTGACCTCGTCTATTTCAGCGAAATACGCCCATCCGACAAAGAAGATGAACAAGGAAGCGCAGGCAATCAGGAAGATTGTTGAGATACGAGATGGCGCACCACGCAAGGCCGCCTCGGCATCGCGCACAAAATTGAGATCCTCACGCTCTTGCGGAGAAGTCATCCATTTGTTGAGATCGCGGGACTCCATTGGCGTATCGCCTCTGCCATTTTCACCAAAGTGAAATTTCTCTCATGCAAGAGGAATATGCTGTCTTGGCGGTTGAGAAAACTGAACTTTCCGCAATGACAGTCTGCAGTTCGCTCAAGCGAACGAAAAACCCCGCAGCACTCCGGTCGCAAGTTCAAAGATACTGGAAGACTACCGAACGATCTACAGCGGTCTAGTGGCTGCCCAAATAACTCAGCATCCGCTCGTAAAAGCACTCACACTTCTGAAGCGTGACGTAGTCGGGCCGTTTGCGCCACTTCCACCGCTTACGCAGATAGCCGTAGCTCCGCGCGCAATTGATCTTGGCTTGGCCCGCCCAAATGAAGAGCGGAGATTGGGAATAGACTGCGCGGTTTGAATTGGAGACGCCGGACGCGTGCTCATAGCGCGTCCAGACTTCGTCTTTCAGCGCGCGCAGGTCTGTATAATTAATCAGCTCATCTGCGTCTTCCACAAACCGGCAGCGTGAATGAGAGACCATACTCCCTTTCGAATAGCCGATATCTCCACCAGCATGGGCTGGCGGCGTAGCCACAAAAAGGAAACTCGCTGCAATCGCCGTCACAAATATGAATTTCATGTTGCCCCCCTGATCGCTTTGCGATCAAGAACATATGAATACACTACCGCTGAACCTTATTCTCACCGGCTTCATATTTGTCTCATCGCAGACACGCCAATGCAAGCAACTGCGAAACTTGTCAGACTATTAGATGCGAGAAAGTTTATTTCTGTTGCTAGAACGCAACAGATTCGGGATCGGAGTCCGCGTCAATCACAATTGTGACCTGTGGAAAGAAGAAATCCTGCGATAACTGGGCCACATCGGGCAAATCTGCTGACTCTGGTGCGTTCGCGCCGCCAGCCACGGTTGGCGCTTCATCAGACGCATTTTCCCCAAGAATCGCAATAGCTTCAAGCTCCGCGCTAACGCTGCCTGCATCCAGCAATTCATTGAGATCAACCGATTCCAGGCCCGATTCTTCAGCGCTTAGCCAGCTCGTGTCGGACGGCAATTCAGCGACAGGAATTTCAAGAGACACATTGTCTTCGTCAGCATCCAAGCTTGGTACATAGAACGCCTGGAGGACATTCTGCTCTTCGCCAAGCGAGAGCGGCTGCGTCACGTCGGTCCAATTCACATCAACCGAATCCGGCAACGTGAAGTCTTCAACGACGGGCGTGGCTATCTCTATCTCAATGTCCGCTTTCTGCGCCAATTTTCTTCCCTCAATTGGCCAAATGTCGTGTGGCCCCAAACCGACACGTCACTTCAGAATCAACAAATAGTACGCAATCTGGTTATTAGCACAATTATTTGCGCCAATACATTGAAAAGTAATAAAAAAATTGCGTCAACCTTGTGGCAAAACGACATGGTTGTGACAGTCCCCTTCTCAGGACCACAACCGACAATAGGACCACAATCCGGCTATTTTTTGGTTTTAGATGTGCTTGGCGTCTGCTCGCCCTGGCTGGCGCGAGAAAGATTGGCGAGGCTTTGCGCCAACTGAACCGCAGCTTCCCGGCTCAGAACAAGGCGGGCAACAAGCGCGCGATGCACTTCCGGGTTCTGGCCCGGAGCCGCGACACTCCAGCGGTGGGCCGCCAGATTTATGGAGATACATCCGCTGATAACGCCCGCGCCAACAACGTCCGTCGCAAATATTTCGCGCACGCCATCATCATCCACAAGAGCAGGAACGGGTGGTGTTTTCGGCTTACGAGCCATTTCGTCTTCCCCCTTGGCCATCGACAGGAACCTCCATGTTTCTCTCGGGTTCCTGACATAGGTAAGCTTTGTCTTTCGCAGTGCAAGGCCCGCGAAAAACAACACTTATGCCCCAAAAGACTTTCAGAGGGGTTACTCGCACGAAAACACTTAGAACCAGCCACTTTCACCGGGAAAACTCAGGCGCCCGAGGTGCTGAAGTTGCAGACTTCCAGGCTTGTATATCCAGCCGACCGTTAATCTTGATGCGTTCGAGGCTGAGCGCGTTTACTGTTTGGCTGATTTTTACGCGTTATAATCGCTGTCATGTCCAGAAAACCAAGCCCCGTGCCAGGCGCCAGGCCACATGCGAAAATCACGGGCGAGCGTGTTGCCCATTTCCTGTTGACCGATGCCTATTTTGTGGCAGCCAATCATGGCCGGCCCATCACCCGGTTGGGCCTGGATTCGCTGTGCCTGATCAGCAAGAGCCCCAAGTCAGCAATAAGGCACAGCGGGGTCCGGCCTGCCGATGAGCCGGCATCAATGGATCAGCTTGAGGCAATCCGCGACAAGTGGCTTTTGGCCATGAAGGAAGATCCTGCCCGCGTCGCCCCCAATGCCGCCCGTGAGGCGGAACTCGCTGCAAGCCTCGCTGACGAATTGATCTTCGAACTGATGCAGAATGCCAATGACGCATCCGCCGCCGCGCTTCCCCAATCCGGGGCGAAGTTGTTCGGCAAGGCAGGCAAAGGATTTCGGGCAACGTTGAACCTGACTGACGGGCCGCGCATCTACTCCGGCGGTGTCGCTTTTGCATTCGATCCGGCGCGCGCGCACAAGGCTCTCAAAAAGCTTCTCGGCCGCGAAACCCCGTCCGAAATACCGATCCTGAGACTTCCCTTCCCGAGCGATAGCAGGAAAGAACCGCCCACCATTCGCGATCTCATCGAGCGTTATGACACGGTCATCGTGATGCCATTTCGCGGCCTCAAGGCGTGCGAACGATGCCGGGCGGCATGGGATGAAAAGGTCGACGACGTCACGTTGCTGAAGGCCCTGCCGGCCCTCAATGTAATGATCTGGGAACGCGAAGACGCGACCGCGCATTACAAACGCACAATCCGGCGGGATGCGGACAACGGGATATCTTTCAGCGATGAAGGACGCAAACCCGGCCCCATCGAGATGGTCGTGCGCAAGGCTGTGCCCAAAGCAGACCCGCCTGGCAGACGAGCACCCGCCGCGCGGGTGACGAGACAAGCCATGCAGCGCCCTTCAGGCTCGGCAAAAGGGGCCGCCAGGCCGGCGAGAAGACGCAAGCCCGGAGTAATGGTGAGCGCACAGATCACCCGGCACGCCGCCAAAGGGGCCGGCACAGCCCCCAGTTCGCAAAAAAAGGCAAACGGCTCGACCGCATCGAAGACCGCCCCAACGACCAAAAAGACAGCCGCCCCAAAACCGGCTGCAAAACCGAACGGCACGAGCAAAAAAACGGTGAGCGCCGCTGCGACGACCAAGTCGACCGGGACGGCTGCCAAAACCAAGGCATCAAAGTCTGTGAAGGCCACCAAGCCCGCAGCAAAAAAATCTCGCACTGCGAGCAAGACGGCAAAGACTGCAACATCGAAAAGCGCCAAGAAGCCAGCAAAGCCGAGCAGCACACGCGCGAATGGCGGTAAAAAACCTTCGAAATCAAAAGGTTCCAGCAAGAAGGCGTAGTTTCGAACGAACCCGCGCCAGTCGCATTTCCAAATAAAAAAACCGGCGGAAGCTTGTCGCTCCCGCCGGTCTTTTTTGGGTCCGGTCGTTTTCAGTTAGACAGTGATATCGCCGGATGTTCCGCCGTCGCTGCCGTCATCCAGGATCACCTTGACGACGTCGCCGGCACCAATGCCTTGCAGCGTCGCAATCTTGGTGAAGGCATCGCCTCCGCCCGCGACATCGACTTCAAGGCTCGCCTCGTCGCCTTCCGCGGTCACCCGAACGAAGTTCTCGAGGTTGTCGGCAACGTTGGTGCTCTCCGACGCGCCATCGAGCAGCGCGCTGAGGTCGACCATGTCGCCTTCTTCATAGGAGTAGTCGGTGATGATATCAGCGATATCCAGATCGGCGAGCACGAAGGTATCGGCACCCTCGCCACCGGTCAGGGTGTTTTCACCCGCACCGCCATCGAGGATATCGTCGCCCGCGCCGCCGATGAGGATATCGTCACCTGCACCGCCTATAAGGATATCGTTGCCCGAGCCACCGACGAGAATGTCATTGCCATCGGTGCCCTGAATGGTTTGACCAACCAGCAGCTCCGTGGACGCCGTGCCGGAACCTGTTCCGTCCTCGCCGACTTCAATGTTGCCATCGATGGTTTCATCATCGTCGAACGTCGCGGCGAAGCGAACGCTTCCTGATTCCGCGAACACGCCGGTGTCTTCGCCATCGCCATCCTCGGTCGCCATGGTGACGTGCAGGCTGGTGCCTTCGGTCACGGTGCCGTCCGGCAGGATCAGCGTAACGGTGTCGCCGTCTTCACCTTCGCTAACCTGGACTTCGACGTCAACCGTCTCACCCGACGCGAGTGTCACGGTGATCTGCTCCGGATCGATCGCGGCGTTGGCCGGCACCGAGAACGACAGGGCCGAGATGAACTCCGACGTCAGCGCCGCGGCGATGAAGGTGAAGACCATCTGGCCGTTGCTCACATTCACCTCGACCGAACGGGTCGCGGTGATGTCCGCATGCGTCACCACATTGGCCATGAGCGCATCCAGAGCTTCCTGAGTCGGGTCGACCGCGTCGATGTTCTCGTTGTTTGAGTCGAAGAAGTCGTTGCCGACCAAAATGCGAGTTGCGGAACCGCCGTCTAGATACACGAGATCGTCAGGCTCAAACGACAGACCGCCGATCGTCGCGTCGGACGTTGTCGAGAAGATTATCTCGTCCGATCCAAGAACGTGAACGGCGTCGATATTTTCCCCAAAAAAGCCACCGGAAGTGAACCCACCGGAACCAAACCCGGTATCTTCGTCAAAGAACGGTGTAGACACGTAGTTTGTCCCGTCGAACTGGATCAGATCACCGTTCTCAAAGTCGTTCGCCGAATCGCCGTCGACGTTGTTCTGATTGTCCTCGAGCGAGATGATGAGGTTTCCGTTCGCCGGATTGACGCTTACGGCGTCGACATCCTGGCCAGAATTACCAAGTCCGTTCGCGGATCCATCGAAGAGCACGCTCGCCTGACTGGTCTCACCATCCCAGAAAATTACGTCTTCGTCAGCAAAGTTTGCCGCCCCCGGAAGTGATTCAGTACCAGTCGTCGATAGCAGCATATCGCCTGGCGTAAATGCCTGCCCCAATATGTTGCCGCTGCTCGTGAAATGATGGAACCCGTCAATATCCGCGCTACCAGAGAAACTGTCCTCGTTGAACAGGATAGAGGCAGTTACTCCATCGGAAGTCTGAATGACATCGCCGTCCTCGAATTCATCTCCAGAAATGCCGTCGACGCCGGAACCACTCGAGGTCGACAGGGTGATCGTCGCCTTCTGCGCGCTTGCGCCTGTCTCAGGCGGCACTTCCGTACCCGAAACCGAAACCGGCAGTACGATGTCGAGCGAGTCGCCATCCGCGTCGGCCAGCTTGGCGTTGAACGCCAGGCCGACTTCGGTGCCCGTGACCACCACTTCGGTGCTGACCAGCTGGATCTTGGCGCTGCCACCCGCGCTGTCGACATAAAACTCGACATCATCGATGAAGAAGCCGTCGGGTGCTGTAATCGTCAGCGTGTCGTTGGGACCGGTGAGGTTGAGCTGCACGTTTTCCCGCGACCCGTCACTGTAGTGCGCGACGTATGAGACCTGATCGCCGTTGTCAAAGAACGGGAAGGCGAAGTTGGCCACGTTGGTTTCCGGCAGGGTGATCGCCGGCGGTACATAAGCTCCGCCACCGCCATCGAAATCATCCACCGTGCCGAAATCAAAGCGCATGAACTCGCCACTGGTGAAGTTGTTGTTGCCGGTGCCCCAGCCGGCGACCGAACCATTGATATCGTCATGGACGATGCCGGTGGTGTCGTCGCTGTTGAACCAGTCGTTGCGGCTGAAGCCACCGCCATTGGTCAACCAGCCGCTGGCGATGGTGATGTCCTCGCCCGTTCCGCCACTGCCCGTAGTCAGGGTCTGGAAGTCCTGCGGACCAGAGCCGAAGGACGATCCGCCGACAACAAACATCTGCTCGGTCGTGCCATCAATCGAACGGTCGAAGTCGATCGTGTATTTGTTGGTCGTCAAATCGACCGTGAGCGTGAAGACCACGTCTGCCGGGGTATTCGGATCGCCGGTGTGGGCGATCAGCACGTCCGGATTGTTTGGATCGACGAAGTACATGACCGCTTCGCCTTCCGACGTCAGGCCGTCAGGCGCGGTGTTGCCGGAAAGATCGGCAACGCCTGGCTCATCGGCACCGACCTTGAAGTCGATGTTGGCCATGCCCATGCCGGTTCCATCGTCCGCAAGCTGGACGCTCGCCTCGCCGACACCGTCGGCTCCGATGATCGGGATATCATCGATCACTTTGATCTTGATATTTTCAAGGGCGATCGTATTGCCGTTCGAAGTTGCCTCGACCATGCCGTTCAGCAGGATCTGCACGCTGCCTTCGATATCGTCGGCCAGATTGAAGTCATGATGATCAATCTGATCGAGAAGAATGAAGTTGAACGCGCCGGTTGAGTCCACGAAGAGCGTGAAGATCGGGCGTTGCAGTTGTCCGGCCGTCGCGAAGATCTGGGTGCCGGTCACATTCGTGATCTGGACATCATCCCCGCGTGACGTCAGCTGCGTCACGCCATCCATCAGGAAAACATCGACCGGATTGTTGCCATTCGCGGCAACAACATCGACGACGGCGAATGTCGCCGCCGGATCGCTCACGAGACCACTCAAATCACCCTGAACATCGTTCTGGGTTTGATCGAAGTCATTGTCCGTGTCGGCATCCATGTCGCCCATGGTGTCTTCGTTGCCGGTCGACTGATGATTGGCCTCGTTCTCGTCGAGATGCTCTTCCTCAACGATGCCGACGATACCTTCTTCGACCTGCTCGAAGCTGTTGATCACATCGATGGTCAATGTCGCGGTGGATCCGTCGCCATCACCATCAATGATGGTGTAGTCGAACTTGTCCCACACGTCCTGATCGACTGCGCCAGCGGAATAGGTGTAGTCGCCGGCCGAGTTCGGACCGTTGTCGGCAAAGTGGAACGTGAACACACCGCCAAAGGCAGTCGTTTCGGTGAAGGACGTACCGACTGTTGCAGAACCGCCATCATCGCGCGTAATACCGCCGGTACCGCCATTGGCATCCGGGTCGAACGTGAACAATACAAACACGTCTGGATCGGCCCCGGTCTGAACCGTGATCGACACAATGCCGCCAAAGCCGTCCGAGCCCGGCATGTCGACGCCATCACCATTGTCGTCGGTGATCACGTTGCCGCTGATGACACTTGGCAGTGTCCCAACAAGAACGGCCGCCAAATCGCCATCGTCGTCGACAATCTGCGGATTGTCCGGGTCACCATTCGGGAAGGCGAGTGGCTCAAGTGTAGACGTCGATGAACCGGCACCAATACCGAAAGCAAAGGCCTGTTCAATATTCTCGGTTGCAAGGAAGTTCTCGTAATCGGTGATTTCCGACCCGACGATACCGTCGCTACCGGTGCCATCGCTCTGGTTGGGTTCACCGTCCGACAGGAAATAGAGCACCTTTTGGTCGCCGCCAGCAGGCGGATCGGTGATGTTGTCCTCAAGCACGCGGAGCGCGGCATCATAGTCGGTAGCGCCGTCAGCGATGAGGGCGTTTATCGCTGCAATGGCGCTCGGCACATCAGAGAACCAGCCATCGACCGGGCCTGCGACATGCGATCCATCAGCGTTAAACGCGACAATGAACACCGAATTAACGTTGGCAGTGTTGAGCAGCGTCTCAACAGCATTCTGCAGCAGCTGAAAGCGCGACTGCCCGCCGCCGATATCGTCATTCATGCTGCCAGAATTATCGAGCACCAGAATGATGTCGTTGCTCGGAACCGGACCTTCAGCCACCTCGACCTTGTTGTCCTTGACAAGCGGCCCGTCGTCGTCAAATGTGATCTGGTCGCCAATCTCAATTCGGTCTACGGCCACGTCGCCGTCACCATCCGTCACTGTCACTTGAATATTGATGTCAGCCGCATCAAGCGTCTGAAGAACCGACGGCGATCCATCTACCGCATCGTTGTTCTCGTCATGGTCGTTGTTCAAAGACGCATTATCGTCATGAACAATCGCCCGGTACTGCGCAAGCGTCACATCGCCGTCGGTGGGATCGGTGTACACGACAAGCACGATCGGGTTAGCCGTCGCGTCCTGCCCGTTGCCAGCTCGGCCGACGATCACGTCCATCCCGTTCAGTGTATCAGAGAACAGGAAAATGCTGTCGCCCGTCGCCGTATCATCGAGACCGGAGTCCACTCCGGCAAACGCGGCACCACTGCCGTCGGTTAACGCATACACTGTCGCGCCCGCAGCCGAGCCGCCAGAGGGACCGTCCGCGCCAAAGCCAAGCGTCCCAACGAAGGACAAGCCGCTTGCCTGCCCAAACCCAATCAGCGGGCCAACATTAAACGGATCGACAATAGTGTTCTCGTCATTGTTCGGCGCACCACCTTCGTCCTGAGTGGAGCCTTCAGTACCAACACTCTCGTCAACATCAAGCGTCATCACGTTGTCCTGAGACAGAACAGCCACCGGGATGTCGTCGAAAATGGCCACATTGAAGGTACCCATGACCATGTCGCCCTGGTTGGCGTCCGTCACGGAGAACCCGATATTCGTCAGCGACAGCGGGGCTTCGGTGTCGTCACCCGACGTATGCTCGATCGGCCCTTCCAGGTTGACCGTATACTTGTAGGTCACTTCCGTGCCGTTCTGGATCGCGCTGTCGAGCGAGATGGTGATGACGGGATTGCCGCCAGCGGAACCAACCAGCTCCCCGTTCACGATTGCGAACGTGATCGGCGTGCCGTCCGGAGTGGTCAACTGGCCATCAAGGCCATCGGTCTTGAACGCAAAGCTTCCCTCAAGATCCGAAACCGGAACCTCATTGCCGGCTTTGAAGTCAACGACGATTTCGCCCATGTTGGTGCCGGTCGGATCCTGCTCGCCAGGCCGGTTGTTGTCGGCATTGGCGTCCTGCAGCGTGTCTTCATCGACCTGCGAATTCTGCGGCGTGCCGATGATCATCGGCTCCTGGTTCGGGTTCTCCTTGACCTTGATGATCAGGTCGGCGTCGCTGGTCGAGCCGTCACTGTCCTTCAAGGTGTAGGTGAAGATGTCCTTCACCGGCTCCTGGACGTCAAAGGTGATCTTCTTGACGTAATAGTCGGAGCTGTCGCCGCCGCCCGCGTCATCGGTGCCTTCAAGGGCTGTGAAGCGGAGTTCGTCGAACGCACCGAAGCCATTGATGGTGAAGGTGTGATCGCCGCTCACATCGCTCGCAGTGAATTCAACAACACCAAGCGAAACGCCATGACTGAACAGTTCGACCTGGCCCTTCTCGTTGCCAACGCCGTTCTCGCTTGAGAAGAAGGCGGCAAGATCGACCTCGGCCGATGTCGCGGAGTACCAGTCGGTCAGCTTGACGACGAGGGTCTCTGACGTATCCGGCCTGTTCTGATTGCCTTCGACGAAATTGATCTCGTCAAATCGGCCGCCGACACCACCGTCATTGTTGGAGTCAATGCCGATACCCGTATTGTCGTCCAATTCCAGATTGGCAAGCTGACCGGTTCTGGAGAAACCTTGCACGTCAATGTAGCTCGGCGCATCGATTTCATCGCTGCCGTTGACGAACAGCATGACCTGCTCGTTCACGTGATCGACTTCGTTGGCGGTGTATTTGTAGTCACCGGCATTGCCGCCGCCGCCGTCGACGAGACGGAATTCGAGCGTGCCGTGGTCGGCAACGATCGTCACAACGCCATCCACGGCGTCGCCGATGTCATATTCCTGCCCCTCGAACACGACCTTCATGACCGAATGCGGCGTATCCCCATTCAGCATGTCTTCCTGGAGCATGCCCTGGTTCAGCGGATTTGCGTCTTCGTCAATGCCGGAGATCACGTTGCCCGTGGTCATGTCGCCTTCGACGGTCATGTCCTTGTCGTCTTTGGCAATCGGGCCGCTGTCCTTGATCTCGATCGTAAGGGTCGCGGCGTCATTGTCGCCGTCGGCATCCTTGACCGTGTAGATGAACTCTTCCGACGGGATGGCAGGGACCTCGTAGGAGATCTTGACGTTGTCGATAAAGACAAAGTCGCTGTCTTCCATTCCACCACCAGCAACGAACCGGATGGTCGTATTCGACGAGATATACGCCGAAATATCCATGTTGAACTGCTGGTAGTTTGCGTCGGTGATGGGCCCCTGCAGGGTCTGCAGCGTCGTGAAGCCTGCATCCCCATCTTTCATGATCTGGATCTGGACCTGATCACTCTCATGGGACAGCACTCGGCGGAAGTCGAACATCAGGTTTGCAGAGTTTGCGCCAGAGAGATCAACGGAACGCGAAATGGTGGCGTCATTGTCGTCGCCGCCCCTGTCGAATCGCTTGTCGTCGCTCAGCCGGAGGCGGTTGCTTCCCTGATCGGAGATGATGGCAATATCGTCGTTCTGGCTGTTGCGGAACGCGCTGCCATCGTCGCCGGTTTCAGTCCAGCTGTTGGCCCAGTCGTCGGTGCCATCATTGCCGTTGTAGGCGGTCGGGAAGAAGTTATCGATCACCGTCCGGGTTTCGGTCTGGCCATGATCAACGGCGTCAGGCGCGGTGTACTTGTAATTGCCGGCGCCATTGCCCGCGAGGTCGATGTCGAGCGTGCCGCCAAGTTCAGTTCCAATCGTCAGCACCTTGGTGGACGAATTGAACGAATGATCGGTCGAGTTGTCGCTGGCCGTCACGGAGTTTCCGTTCCCGCTCAGCGTGTAGATGATGCCATCGTGCTCGATCATCATGATGCTGAGCGGATTGTCGGCACCACTGTCATCCTCGACCTGATTGCCGATATTGTCCGGATCGGTGTCCGGATCGGTGCCCTTGATGACGTTTCCGCGGGTCATGTTGCCCTCGCCCTCGCGGACCATGTCCTCGTCGTCGCGGGCGGTCGGGCCGTCATCGTCGAACCTGATCTTGCCGCCAAGATCGACCGTGTCGACGGCCATGTCGCCGTCAAAGTCCGTGACCTTCACCTGCGCCAGGATCTTGTCGAACGGGAGAGAGACCGTATCGTCCGGATCGTTCGAATTCGGATTCCGAAGTGACACATACTGGACGATCGACAGCGTGCCGTCCTCGCCAATATGGATGGCGAACGCAGCGACATCGGTATCTTCAGCCGGATCCGGCCCGTTGCCGGCTTCGAAGCGGCCAACGATCAATCCATCCTGCTCAAACAGGAAGATGTCCTTGCCCGAAGTCGTCTCCAGGCCCGAGTTGATGCCGTTGTTGCCATCAAGCTTCAGCGACCATTCAACTTCCACCGGTTCGTCGGCACCTGGCGTGACGGTTGCGCCAACGACTCCGCTTTCGGTCGCATACTGGGTATCCATGAACCCGTCGGAACCCGTGTTGGACACGCCACTGAAGAGCGCGATCAGGTCGGCATTATCGTTATCATCGTCGTCTTGCTCACCATTGCTTTCGTCAATGGTCAGCGTGCGATGGCCCATCTTGGCTTCGACCTCAGGAACGTCGTCCCTGATTTTGATCTTGAACTGGCCGTCAAGAATGACGACGTCGTCGTCGAAGTCAGAAACCTTGATGATCGAGCCGAAGTCGATAGCGCTGATGTCGAAGTCGCGCGGTGACTGTCCGGCAGGAACGTCATCGAAATCGATGAGGTCGAGATTTTCATCGGCAAGGACGTTTTCACCGCCCGAGCCATCCGGATTGATGTCACCCGGAGGATCGTGATCCATCTGGTCGAACAGCTCGAACACATAATCGCCATCATGGTCGAGCGTCAGGCGGAACACCGGACGGTCGCCATTCTGGGGATCGAAACTGACGCCACCAGGGCCCTCGGCATTCACAAAGCCGATGATAACGCTGCCGCCGGATGTGGGATCAAAGTCGAAGCTCAGCAGGCCGCCCTTGGAGCGCAGGCCAAGACCTTCGAGATAGTCGCGCGCGTCGCTTTCACCAATGAACGTGAACTTGCCCGGTTCATCAGCACCGATCTTGACAAGACCGGTGAGCGAACCAGTGACGAAGGCCGGGCCGAAAGACTCGCCAGCTCCGGGCGGAATACCCGTAAAGGAGCCGTCGCCTTCATCGTTCGGGCTCGTGCCGCGGGACAGCGATGTCCTGATGTCGTTCTCGTCGACGGTCGCCATGACCATCTTCTCGGAGAACACCATGATGTTGAACTGAACGTCGTTGTAATCCTGGTCGCTGTTATTGTGTAAGAATTTGCCGACCGTGTCTTCCCAGTTGGAATCCTTGTCGAGATCAACCTTGGTGCCGTCCGGAGTCGTGACGTCGTCCATCGGTCCCATCAGCTCGAAGTCGTCACCTTTCGTGAAATCGCCATCGGGTTGGATGTCCGGATTAAGGTTCCGGTCGGAGAACAGAACATGGCCCTCTGCGGTGTCGATCGACTCGCCGTCGATCTTCGCAACCCACCTGCCATTGATCTTCGCAAACGTGACGTCAACGCCCTCGGGCAGATCCTGGAGTCCATCACCGTCGGGCAGAATGAAGAAGCCGAGCATGACCGCGTTCGGCGGAATGTCGGAGCCGCTGATCGAAACGTCGAGATCGGGGGATGTGTTCTCGACATTGTCCTCGAGAATGTGTCCGGAAATCGGGTTACCATTGGCGTCGGCGAAGTAGTAGCCAAGCGCATTCTCGAAGCCAGCGTCTTCCATCAAGTCGCTGATCATGATGCGCACGTCGGCACCCGGCGTGATCGCGAACACAAGGTCCTTCGGGTTCACGTCATATTGTTCGAGACCCTCGCCCTTCTCAAGCTTCACTTGCAGCGCAACAGGAATGTCGTCGCGGATGGTTACGCCGAACTGGCCTTCAAGCGTGATGGCGTCGCCGTCGAAATCGACCGCCTTGATAATCCCGCCGAAGTCGATCTTCGAAACGTCGAAGTCGCGTGGGGATCCGTCCGGATCGTCATTGTCGATCAAATCGGTATTCTGGTCAGCCGTCTCGGTATCGCCCGGCTGCGGTGTATCCCCACTCGGGAAACCAACGGGATCGGTATCGAACGGTGGATCGTGATCCATCTGGTCGAACAGCTCGAAGGTCACGTCGCCATCGGTCTCGACAGAGAGCTTGAAGACCAGACGGTCGCCATTTTCGGGATCGAAGCTCACTGCACCCGGCGCACCGCCGATATTGACGAAACCAATCAGCTCGTTGCCGTCGAAATCGAAGCTGATTGCCCCGCCCTTGGAGGACAGGCCGAGATTTTCCAGATAGTCGCGCGCATCGTTCTCGTTGATGAACATGAAGGTGGCGCCACCTTCATAATTCTCATCCGAGCCGACCTTTACCAGACTGGCAAGGCTCGCCGTGACGATCGCCTGTCCCTGGGGCCCGGTTTCCGAGCCGTCCGCACTGCCGTCGTTCGGGCTCTGGCCCATGGAGCCTTCGATGCCATCCTGATCGTCGTTGTGATCGGGATCGAAATTGTCGAGGTCGTCCTCATCCACGAGGAGCATGACCGGCTTGGCGTCCGTGAGCATGGGCACGTCGTCCTTCACGTCGACCGTGATGACGTCCATGACCATGTCGCCATCAGAATCAGTGGCGATGAAGGGGAACTTCAGCCAGACGAGATCTTCGACCGGCGCGCCCATATTGCCGACGCCCGGATCGGGATGGTCGATCTGGTCATAGAGCGTGAACCAGATCTCGCCGTCGTTCAGATCGGAAAGTTCTGCTTCGAATACAAGGCGGTCGCCCGATTCAGTACCGGGATTGAAAACGCCATCGCCGTACCCGTATTCGCCATCGTATCCATCGAAAGATGCAAGTTGAGGGCTGCCCTCGCCAAAGAACTTGCCATCGACAAAGCCGATGAGCTTGGTGCCGTCATCGACGAGCTGATACATGACGATCTGACCTTTGGAGGTCAGGAGCGTGCCGTCGTGCAGCTCACCCTTCTCCCCATTGAGATCCGGATCGAAGATGACCGAACGGTCGCCGACCTTGTGCAGGAACTGGGTTTCATTGCCCTGGTTGGTGGCGTCGAATTCAAGGTCGATCTTGGTGCCGGCGAGAGCATCCGCCTTGGACGCGGCCAGACTGATCGTGCCATCTAAATTGTCAATGACGTAGTAGGAACCGGGTGTCAGACCCTTGATGAATGTGGCCGGATCCGTCGGATCGTCGGTCGTGTAGACGACCTTCTCGCCGGTTACGAAATCATGCGTGAAGTCGTCGGTGGCATCGAATGAAATGCTGTCCGTGACCGTATTGACCGCGCCGGCCTCAAAGAACTCGGTGCCGTCGTCTTCGCCGGGCACCACGATTGTGTCGCCCTCACCTTCAATCTCGACCTCAGACGGTTCCATATTGCCGTCGTCGGAGCCCCATTTGATGCCGAGGTTGCCATGCGCATGCGCAGGCCCGCCGCTCTGAACCTCGGGCTCACCTTCAGGATCGCCGGTGAACGAGCCGTCTTCATTGCCATCATCCGGGCTGGTGCCCATGGAGCCTTCGATGCCGTCCAGGTCGCCAAAGGGATGGTTGGGATCGAAGTTGTCGATGTCGTCTTCGTCGACCTGCAGCAGGAACTCGACGTTGACGAGCGCCGTCACCTTGACGTTGAACTGGACGTCGTTGAAATCGTTATCGCTTTCCTCGACCTTGTCTTCCCAGTTCGAGTCCTTCTCATAGGTCTCGTTCGGGCCCATCTTCTCGAAGTCGTCGCCATCCGGGTTGAACCGGCGGTCGGAGAACAGAACATGGCCGTGCGCGGTCTGGATCGGCTCGCCGTCTGCGAACGCCACCCATTTGCCTTCTACAAGCTGGAACGTGACGGCGATGTCTTCCGGAAGGTCTTGAAGGTCGTTGGCGTCCGGGAGGATAAAGAAGCCCAGCATGTAAGCGCCTTCGGGGATATCCTCGAGGTTGATCCATGCTTCTTCTTCGTCATCGCTCTTAACATTGTCCTCCATGAGGAAGCCGGAGAGCGGATTGCCGTCGATGTCAGCGAAGTAGTAACCGAGCGCATTCTCAAAACCCGCATCCGACATGATGTCGGTGATCTCAATATGCAGTTCCTTGATGCCTTCGGGGATCTTGTAGAGAAGGTCGTTCGGGTTCGGTCCATCGAACTCGTTCAGAATGGCAAATGTGCCTTCACCTTCACTCGGTCCTTCAGGCTCCTGGGGCTCATCGTCGGTACGCTCGATGTAGACGCCCTTCTGCAGCTCGATATGGACGCACTTCTCCTGGTTCGGAACCATGATTTCAGGGATATCGTCCTGAATCTTGACCTGAACCACGCCGCTCGCGGTCAGGCCATCGCCATTCTCGACATCGAAAGCGATGTTGACGAACAGAAGTTCTTCATCGTTCAGATTGTTGGGGAAGTTCGCTGTTTCGCCGTCCAGGCCATCCTTGGTCGGTGTGCCGTGGTCGACATTGTCAAACAGCGTGAATGTGATTTTGCCAAACGGATTGGCATCAAAATCGTTGCTTAAGACAGCCTCAAAGACAAGCGTGCCGTCGGCAAAGCCCTGAAGAATTCGGCCGTTGGGCGATAGAACAAGCGTGATTTGCTCGCCATTGGAGGTGAATCCCTCCTGAGCCGTAATTGACGCCGGGAACTTGATCGAGCCCGGGCCGCCATCGCCGAAATCGACGCCGAGTGTCGCCATGCCGGTAAAGAGGGCGCCGCCGGATGTGTCAGAGTCATTGCCCTGAATAGCGAGGTCGTCTTCCTCGATGATAACCATACCGACATTGAGGATTGATGGACCAACCGGGTCATCCTCCAGCACGGGATCACCTTCCTCGTCGAGCTCTTCCGTTTCGTCCTCACGAGGGAACAGTTCAAAAGCCAGAGCTGTCGGCGGAAGCAAATCCCTCAGATCAAACGGACCACCGATTACGCCAGGGTCAACAATGAAATCACCGCCACCGCTATCAGGGCCGCCTGCGTCGGGGCCAGCCGTCGGCACGCCTTCCTGCGCGCCTTCAAGCGCCTGTTCGAGCCGGTCAGCAAGGATTTCCAAACCATCGCCGACGACAAGCGTGGGTGTGTTCGTGGCGCCGTCCACGATAACGACCACGGATCCGTCCGTCTGAACGAGGTAGAGATTACCGTCCTTGATGAAGACCTGGTCGATGGCCGTGCCAGGCGCCAACTCGATGCGCGCGCCCCGTTCGGTGGAGGTATAGGTCGCGGCTACCGTTGCGTTGGTGAGATTGAAGGGCTGTTGATCGCCGGTATTTGCCTGGGCAACACGAATCGCACCCGCTGCCGACTGCGTCGACGCTGGCGTACTGACTTGTGTTAATGCCCCGCTCTGCCCGCTTGAACTACCTGTTTCGCTCGAACCCAATTCCTGCGAAAAATCTTCGCGCTTGGCCATCTTTGAACTCCACCGTCCGGATTAAGTTTACAAAATTCGCGACGCACTCACCGAGCTCGCAACCCGGCAAACACACATCACTGGTTAACGAGATACTAACCACTGTCACATGGCGGCGCTTGCGTGAACTTAATTATCAGTTAACAGTTCTACATAATATATTGTATAGGTTTGACGATTTTCGAGCAGCAATTGCCGCCGAGAGTTGTTGCCCGACGAAACGACCGCGAGGCGCTGAAAATGGAGATAAACCCGGCATGGCTGAAGCCACGGCAACGCATTCTTCAGCGAGACGGCAAACGTGTTTCCATCCGGTTGGAGGAAGAGTTCTGGGAGCAATTGGAGTTCTGCGCAAAGGACGAGGGCGTCAAGTTGGCTGACCTGGTTTTTGGGGTGATCGGGGGCGCAGATACGACAAACCGGACATCACTGCTGCGCATATATTGCGCGCGATGGATGCGCAGAAAAGTTGTTCAGACCTTCCTGACCAAATCAAACGCCGACATCCAGGGCATCCTTTCAAGCTGTCCCATTCCCTGTGTCATCGTCAGCAGCGAGAAACGCCTGATCGCCCAGAATACTGCCTTCAGCGAGAAGGTGCTCGGCGCATTACTCTCGCCTGACATGTGGCGTGATGCAGATACCGTCGTTCGGTTCTCCCTCAGCAAGCCGATCGACAGAATCATCAAGGAATTGTCGGAAGGACTTGGGGCCTATGTGGAAACGAATGTTGCGTTCAGCCGGGGTTCGGAGATCGTTCAGATGGTTGGGAGGTTCTGTCGGCTCAATCAGGATGGCACCGATTCATCGCCTCTTATTTGCTTTTTAGGCGCTCTCAACAAACCCCGATAACATCGTCTCTCTATTATTCTGCGGCGCCGGCTTTCTTTGTGCTTTTTGCCTTTGCATCACGTCTGCCGTCCGGCGTGTCTTCGTTGTCTGCCTCACCGGCGGGGGGCGTCACGGTATTGGACACATTGAGGGAATGCAGCGGGTCGCCTTTTGGCGTCACGATCCGGCCAACCTGCGGTGACCCCGCATCGCTTTCACGAGCATTGGCTTTTTCCTTCAGCATTTTCAATACCTTGTTGCGGGGCCCGTCCGCGACCACCGATCCGTTCTCAAGAACGATAAGTCGGTCGACCAATGTCAAAATTGCTGTTCGATGTGTTGTGAGGATAACGGTTTGATCGGGACGAAACGCCGTCTTCAACCTTTCGATCAGGGCCCGTTCAGAAGCCATGTCCATCGATCCCGACGGTTCGTCAAGAAAGACAATCAGCGGATCAAAGAGAAAGGCTCGAGCCAGAGCAATGGATTGACGCTGCCCACTGGATAGAAATCGTCCCGTCTCTCCGACCGGCATGTTGAACCCTTGAGGGTGCGACCTTACGAAATCGGAGACCCCGGCCAGATCCGCGGCACGTACCACCAGATCATCTGACACATACGGTGCGCCGAGGACAATATTGTCTCGCACGCTGCCGTGAAACATTGCGGAGTCCTGAGAAACGAATGCGACGTGTCGGCGGACATCGCTTGGGTGATACTGGCGGATATCCACACCATCCAGAAGGAGTGATCCATCCGTCGGCACGTAAAGCCGTGATATCAGGCGGCCCAGGGTGGTCTTGCCCGACCCTATGCGTCCAATCACCCCGACCCGTTCACCAGGCTCTATTTTGAGCGAGAATTCCTTCAATGCGGCTTGCTCGGAGCCAGGATAATTGAATGTGACCTTGTCGAATTCAACAGCGCCGGTTGTCACCGAACGGTTGATGTCCCGACCATGCTCGGCGCCCTCGCCTGGAACCGACATGATTTGGTTGAGCACTTTCAGCGAGTGAAAAGCCTGTTGCGAGCGGCCAATCGTTCCCGCGATCTGGCCCAGTGGCCCAACGGCGCGTCCGGCAAGGATTACGGCGGCAATGATCGCGCCGGGAGATACATCACCTTCGTTAAATAGATAGACGCCGATAATGACAACGCCAACGGTCACGAACTGCTGTGCAAAAGCCGTAAAATTCATTCCGATCGCGGAAATCAACCGCATGGATTCAGCCGTCTTCGCGTTCTGACCGACGAACTGCTCCCATTTGGTCTGGAATTGGCTTTCCGCGCGTGAGGTCTTGATGGTTTCAAGGCCCGTGAGCGCCTCGATGAGAAGCGAATGGCGATGCGTCGCCTCCGACTGGGCCTGATCAACGGTTTTGCGTAAGGGAATCTGAAGCAAGAAACCGGCGACGAGGACCAGGATGACGGCGACCGCCGGCGCCAGAGCGACGATTCCTGCAATCTGGTAGATAATGAAAATAAAGAGCCAAATGAAAACAAAATCAGTCAGCGTCACGACCGTGTTTGAGGTAAAAAACTCGCGGACCGTCTCAAAGTCCCGCAGCTGGTTGGCGAACTCACCAGTTTTCATCGGCCGCTGGCTTAGATCCAGATTGAGCACATGGCTAAATAGGCGGCTCGCCAACAATACATCCGCGCGGCGCCCTGCGTTTCCGATCAACGAGTTGCGAAGCATCTTCAGAATGAAATCGAAGGAAATCGCCAAGCCTATCCCGATGGCCAGGACCCAAAGCGTCGGAATGGCTTTGTTGGGAAGAACCCGATCATAGACATTCATGATGAACAGCGGTGATGCCAATGCCAGGACATTGATCAATGCTGCGGCGATGAGAATTTGCAGATAGTTCGGCCAAAGAGGCTTCACTGCGCTCCAGAACCAGTCTTCACCAGTCGACTTGCCCGCATCTGATTCGCTCTGCTGAAACTGGTATTCAGGCTTGAGAAGAATGACGTATCCGGAAAAGCGCTCCGCCAGCTCTGAAGTTTTCACTTCCGCTACGCCGCGCCCTGTTTCCGGAACAACAATCTTCGCCTGGCCATTTTCACCAAGCTCCAGCACAACAATCGCCTCATTCGAATCCAGAAGCAGAATTGCCGGAAGGAAGAGCGAACTGAGTTGTTCAAGTGGGCGTCGAATGATACGGGCCGACATGCCAGCCCGCGCCGCGGCGCGGGGAAATAGGCGTGGCGTGAGAAGGCCCTCTTTTAACGGCAGACCCGATATCAGCGCTGATGTTGGGATTGATCGATCAAAATGTCGGGCAATAAATTCCAGACATCCGAGCAGGCTGTCGCCATGCACATCTTCGACGCCAAGACTTTGTGCCGATTGGGACTCTTCGATTTTGGCTGCCGGATTGTTATCTGCCATAGCTCACGTTGGCCTGCTAACCGCCGCGAAAAATCACGTAGTCACCCCCAAGCGGGAGTGACGCCTGCGGTTATCGCACCTGAACCTTAAACTAACGTGAGCTTCTGGTGAACCAGCGAGGTTCCCGATTCGGCTGATAGCGCTTTTCGGTTTCGCCTTCCGGTGTCGGGGGGACGCCCTGCTGCTTCCTTGCATAGCCGTCCGATTGGGACGCCGCCTCGATCTGCATTGTATTCAGCAGGATTCCAGCGCTCGCAAGAACCCTGTATTCCGCCAAATCCAGTGCTGCCCGAGCAGTTTCAACACTCACCTGGGTATTGAATCTCGTGTTTTGCGTATCGAGCAGATCAAGCAATGAACGTTCACCAACCTTGAATTGCTCGCCGTAGGATTCAATCAGGCGCTGAGTACTGGCAAGTTGGTCCCTCAAGCGGGCATAACGCCGTCTCTGCTGAACACGGCGGTCCCAGGCCAGCCGAACAGTCTCTTCGACTTCACGGTGCGCACGCCTCAACCCGTACCGCTCCTCATCGGACCGGCGAACCTGTTCCTGGACATTCGACTTGTCGATTCCACCGCGGAATAGATTCCAACGAAGGACCAGTTCGGCCCGCAATTCTGATTCACGGCCAAGGACGCCCTCAAGCTCGTAGCCGCGCCGCCCTTGAAGCTCGATATCAACCTTTGGATAGTATTCGCTACGCGCCTGTGTGATCAGCGCCCGGGCAGCATCCAAATCAGCCTTCGCCGTCTTGATCACAGGATTGGTGGTGCGTGCAATTCCCAGCGCTTCCGAAAGCGTCTTGGGCTGAAACCTAGCGACATTCGGAGGAGGCACATAGGAGTCGAATGGCACTCCAACCAATTTGAAGAACCGGATCTTCGCGCCATTTAGCTCTTCGGTTGATTCAATAATCCGGGCTTCGGCAGCAAAGACGCGCTCTTCCGCCTGTTGACGGTCGGCAGCAGAAATAGATCCGCCTGTCTCGCCTTCTTTGAGGTCCCCCAGGATACGGCGGTTATACGCAATATTTTCCTCAGCGAAACGGATGACATTCAGTGCCCGCCCGACTTCGAGGTACTCCCGTATAACATTCAATGCAATTGTTTCAGATCGCTCATAGACGCGATGTGATGCACCATCCACGCGCGAAGCCTGATGATATCGCTCGCCACGGCGATTAAACCCGTCGAAAACGCGTTGGGTCAGTGTGCCGCGGATCTCACGCCGGTCGCGTCCATCATTGGCAGTTCCGCTTGCACGGGTCGCCGGACTGCTAAACCGCTGAACGCCATAACGGCTCTCGGTATCAACACTGGGAAGATACAAACCGCGCGCCTGCTTGAGTTCAAATTCGATCGCTTCCCGGTTGGCAATTGCCTCGCCAATTTCCGGGTTCGCCTCCAGCGCAATCTTGATTGCAGCTTTCATCGTGATCGCATCAGCCGAGGTCGGCAATAACACCGCAACGCATGCCGAAGCGATCAAAGCGTCTCGCACACGCTTTGTAATCAAAGCAAAAGCTCCAAATCTCCGATTTAAGACCACGTCGCCACCCCAACTCAATTACAGTAGTCGACCGACCCACCCAAAAATTTCGATCTTGCAATTACTGACCGACGATACTTGCCGCTTAGTGTGGTCGATTGACTGATTTGCCCGTCTTAAAATGTGTTCAGATTATGATGCTACAACTAACCACCTGTTACCATACTTTTTTGCCTGTCGAGCAATTATGCACTTACTACGGATCGATTCATCCAAAGTGCTGTGGCGTAGGCGCAACACCTAGTGGTTGCAAACAAATAATGCCGCGTGCCCCAAAGAAAACATAAAATCACTCAAAACGAATTTCAGCAACCGAGCACAACTATCTAAATCCACTGATATTCTATGTACTTACTTGTATTTTGCACAAAAAACGACGCACACAGACAGTCGCGATCTCAGCTCGTCCGCAGGCTGAATACCTGGGAAATCTGAGATCCTGATAGGAATTGTGCACTCTCAGTACAGAAATTGTGCGAGCGGCATAACACTAAACAGCTTGGCTGGGGCGGCAGGACTCGAACCTGCGAATCACGGGATCAAAACCCGTTGCCTTACCACTTGGCTACGCCCCAAAAACTTGCTGCTGCAAACAACACGCTTGAATTCGCGCAAGAGCACATTGGCGGACCTTATATGAGAAGCGCCTAGAGACGACAACTCCGCTTTGTCTGATTGCCAACGCGCTCGTCTCAGTCTGAGAATACAGTCGAATTGTTTAGAACAGATTCCATTGTTCGGTCGAAAACGCAACGCATGATATGGTTATGGCCGGCGCGGCTAGGGGGAGCAACTCAAGGCAGTTCGTCATGGATCCTTTTGAGAGCATGGACCGGAAGCTTTTTGTAGGTGCAATTTTGCTTGCCTGGTATGTCGCCTTCAAGTCTCTCGGTCTGTTTTAGGGCATCTCATACCGTTGCTTGCGGGGCAAACAGACCAACGCTATAACTCGCAGGCCCTCAGGGACAATCAAGGCGGAGTGTGGCGCAGCCTGGTAGCGCACCTCGTTCGGGACGAGGGGGTCGCAGGTTCAAATCCTGCCACTCCGACCAATGATTTCAATGGGTTCGGGGCCTAATGGAAGTACCCGACTTCCTATATTGGCTCCGGTAAAACCAACACCAGACAAAGGCTTGTCGATGACCACGCCCGGCCCGAGCGAAGAACGCGCCTCCAAGCTTGCATTCAGAACTGAA